>Ga0302319_10023214_pt1 | contig 11095 bp, 6 predicted proteins | sample Bog_T0_2_FD_203319 | JGI IMG/M metagenome (GOLD analysis project Ga0302319, IMG submission 203319) | Peat permafrost microbial communities from Stordalen Mire near Abisko, Sweden - Bog_T0_2 | ecosystem: Environmental > Terrestrial > Soil > Wetlands > Peat | place: Sweden: Abisko, Stordalen Mire...
CGAGGCCTGGGTGCGGAAGGGTGGCATGCTGATCCGTTTCGCCGGCCCCAGCATCGGTTCGGCCGACGATCTGCTGCCGGAAAAGCTGCTGGAGGGTGACCGGCAGCTGGGCGGCGCGATGTCATGGAGCCAGCCGGAGCATCTGGCGGCGTTCCCGCCCGGTCCGTTCGCCGGGCTGGCATTGCCGCGAGATGTGACGGTCGGCCGCCAGGTGCTGGCCGAGCCCAGCGCCGCGTTGCCGGAGAACACCTGGGCGGCGCTGGCCGATGGCACGCCGCTGGTGACGGCCGCGCGGCACGGCGCCGGCGAGATCGTGCTGTTCCATGTCACCGCGAATGCCGACTGGTCGAACCTGCCGCTCTCCGGCCTGTTCGTGGACATGCTGACGCGGCTGGTGCAGCGCGCTTCCGGCGTGGAGGTGGCAGGTGATGCGCGGCCGTTGCCGCCGGCGCAGAGCCTGGACGGCGCCGGCATTCTGGGCCCGCCGCCTTCCGGCGCGCGGGCACTGGGCGCAAGCGAGTTGGCGACGGCCGCGGTGTCGCCGATCCACCCGCCGGGCTACTATGGGCTGGAGCATGACCGGCACGCATTCAATCTGGGCGGCCATACGGCGCTTCATGCGGCGGGGCCGATGAGCGGCGCGGCGGAATTGTCGCTCGCGGCGGCGCCGCAGGCGGTACGGCTGGGGCCGGGGCTGATTGGGCTGGCGCTGGCGCTGTTGTGCGCCGATCTGCTGCTGACGCTGCGGTTGCGCGGGCTGCTGCGGCCGGCCGTAGCGGGGTTGATCCTCCTGTTGGCGGCGGTGCATCCGGCCGCGGCGCAAACCGCCGAGAGCCCGGCGCTGGGGACGCATCTGGCCTATGTGGTGACCGGCGATGCGACCGTGGACGGCGTATCGAAATCCGGGTTGTCCGGTCTTTCGGATTATGTGAACGACCACACTGCGGCCGTTATGGCCGCGCCCCTGCCGGTGGCGCCCGGCAAGGACGATTTGAGCTTCTATCCGTTGATCTACTGGCCGATCACGGCCGGCGCGAAGGCCAGCCCGGCCTTCATCGCGGCACTGAACGATTACATGCGGCAGGGCGGCATCGTGCTGATCGATACGCGCGGTGGCGGCGCCGATGGGGCGTTCGCGCCGGGCACCGATGCGGCGCTGCGGCGGGTCTCCGAAGGGCTGGATGTGCCCACGCTGGCGCCACTGACCAGCGCGCATGTGCTGGCGCGCGCGTTCTATCTGCTGACCGAATTTCCCGGCCGCTACGAAGGCGCCACGGTGTGGGTGCAGCAGGACCAGGACCGCACCAACGACAGCGTCAGCCCGGTGATCATCGGCGCCAATGACTGGGCCGCGGCCTGGGCCACCGACGAGGACGGCAAGCCGCTCTTCGCCACCATTCCGGGCGGTGCGCGGCAGCGCACGCTGGCCTGGCGCTTCGGCGTGAACCTGGTGATGTATGCGCTGACCGGCAACTATAAGGGCGACCAGGTGCATGTGCCGGCGATCCTGGAGCGTTTGGGACAATGAACCAGGCGCTGGCGGCCCTGACGCTGCAGCCTGGCGTGCCCGCCTGGGCGCTGGTGCTGCTGGCGCTGGCGGCGGCTGCTGTTTCTGGATTTTCGATCTGGCGCGGCGCGCGCGGCGGCTGGCTGCGGGCGGCGGCGTTCGCTGTGCTGCTGGCCTACCTCGCCGGCCCCACGCTAGTGCGCGAAACCCGGCAGGGGTTGCGCGATATCGCACTGCTGGTCGTCGACCGCTCCGCCTCGATGCAGGTGGGCGACCGGACGAAGCTGGCCGATGCGGCGGTAGACTCGGTGCGGACGCAGACGGCGCGCATGCCGGATCTGGAATTGCGCGAGGTGAGCGTGCCGGAGCATGGCAGCAGCGGCACGCAGCTCTGGTCCGAGGTACGGCGCGCGCTGGCCGATATTCCGGCCGAACGCCTGGCCGGCATTATCGCGGTGACCGATGGGCAGGTGCACGACCTACCCGAAGCCGCGCCCCCTGCCCCGCTGCAGGCACTGCTCCCGGCGCGCGGCGAGGAGTGGGATAGGCGCGTGCGCGTGGTGGAGGCGCCGAGCTACGGCATCGTTGGCCACACACTGAATCTGAAAGTGGTGGTCGAGGATCTGGGGCTGGGCTCGCCCGGTGGCACGGCCAACCTGACCTTACGCCGCGACGGCGCGCCGCCGGACACGCAAACTGTGCCGGTGGGCGAAGTGCAGACCATCCCGGTGGACATCGCCCGCGCCGGGCCCAGCGTGCTGGAGTTTTCCACCGACCCGCCTTCCGGCGAGGCCAGCGCGATGAACGACCGCGCGGTGGTGCAGATCAACGGCGTGCGCGACCGGCTGCGGGTGCTGCTGGTCTCCGGCGAACCGAATCAGGATGAGCGCACCTGGCGGCGGTTATTGAAATCCGACCCGGCCGTGGATTTGGTGCATTTCACCATCCTGCGGCCGCCCGAACGCGACGACATGACGCCGCTGAACGAGCTGGCGCTGATTGCTTTCCCGACGCGCGAGCTGTTCCAGGAGAAGCTGGCCGGCTTCGACCTGATCATCCTTGACCGCTTCACCGATCGCGGCATTTTGCCGCACGCCTATTTGCGCAACATCGCCAACTACGTGCGCCATGGTGGCGCGCTGCTCCTGACCGCAGGGCCGGAATTCGCCAGCTCCGGCAGCCTGGACCAGACGCCGTTGACCGAGGTGCTGCCGGCGCATGCCACCGGCGGCGATGACGGCGTGATCAATGGCGCGTTCCGGCCCACGGTGACCGATCTGGGCGCGCGGCATCCGGTGACCGCCGGGCTGAACGGCGCCAATGACGGCACGGCCGCGGCGACCTGGGGGCCGTGGTACCGCGCCATCGGCACCGAGGGCGTGGACGGCCAGGTGCTGATGACCGGGCCGCACAACACGCCTTTGCTGGTGCTGAGCCACGTCGAGCAGGGGCGCGTGGCGATGATGCTGTCCGACCAGATCTGGCTGTGGTCGCGCGGGCATGAGGGCGGCGGGCCGCAGGCGGAGCTGCTGCGCCGCGTGGCGCATTGGCTGATGGGCGAACCGGAGCTGGATGAGGACCGGCTGGCGGCGCGGATTACCGGCAAGCAGTTGCAGGTGACGCGGCGCACGGTGAGCGGGCCGGCGGCGATCGCCGCGCAGGTGTCGCCGCCCGACGCGCCGGGCGTGACGCTGGCGCTGAAGCAGACCGCGCCGGGCGCCGCCGAGGGTTCGATGCCGGCGGTCAGCCCGGGCGTGTGGCGTGTCGAGGATGGCACGCATGTGGCGTTCGCCGCGGCCGGGCAGGATAACCCCCTGGAATACGCCGATTTGCGCGCCACGGCGGACCGCATCGGCGGTCTGGTGCGGCGCAGCGGCGGCGGCGTGTTCTGGCTGGGCCGAGACGGCCCGCCGCATATCGTTCGTGTGGGCGCCGAGGATCGCGCCGCAGGGCCCGGCTGGCTTGGGCTGCGGCGGCGTGGGGCGCATTTGGTGACCGGTGTGGAGACGGTGCCGCTGCTGCCGCCTTGGGCGGCGCTGCCGTTGTTGCTGGGGTTGGCGTTGGCGGCTTGGCGAAGGGAAGCGAAGTAAGCCCTTCTTTTTCTGAAGAAAAAGCAGCAAAAAGACTTTTGCGAATAAAAGTTTTTTGCCGCTTTTTTTTCAAAAAAGAAGGCCTTGCCTTGCCTTTCCTCGGCGCGCGAATCCAGTTATAATCACGACTTCACAGAAATCCGGCCGCCATGATCCGTCTATCCCTGCTCGCTGCCCTGTATCTGGCGCTGTCCGTGGCGCCGGCCTTTGCCGAGACTGATCAGCAGAAGCAGGCGGAAGCCGAGGCCGACGCGCAGGAAGCCGCCAAGCGCGCCCAGCAGGCCAAGGAAGATACCGCCAAGGCGCCCCCCCCCGCCATTCCGGGCGCAGTTTCTTCCAGCGACGTGGCGCCGGCGCTAAAAAGTGCCGCGGACCTTTCGCCGAACGATGCGCTGTTCGACGCCATTAACCGCGGCGATGCCGGCGCGGCGCGCGAGGCGATGAATCGCGGCGCACAGTTGGACGCCAAGAACGTGCTGGGCCAGACGCCGATCGATGCGGCGATCGAGTCCAATCGCAACGACATCACCTTCCTGCTGCTGTCGCTGCGCACCGCCGAGGTCTCTAACGCACGGCCGAAGCTGGTGCAGACCGCATCGGCCAAGGGCAAAGCCGGGCACGGCCGCGGCGCGCACACGCAGGGCCTGGTGGCGCATCTGGCGCCGCCGCCGGCCAATCCCGGCACGCCGAACCCGGCCGTCGGTTTTAACGGGTTCTAACCGCGGCATCGCCGAGCGGCGCTGGCCCAGCCCTGGCGCCCCCTCTGGTGCAAAGCCCGCGCGCGCCTTAACTCACCTTCCGCACTGACAGAACGAGAGCCGTTGCGCATGCCGTTTGGCGGGCTGGAAATACTGCTGCAAATCGCGCTGGCGATTCACGCCTACCGCACCGGGCGGATGAACCCATGGCTCTGGATCATCCTGTTCCTGCCGGGCATCGGATCGCTGCTTTATCTCATCCTGGAAGTGGCGCCCGAACTGCTCTCGGGCCGCACCGCCAACAAGATGAAGCGCGGGCTGGTGGCCACGGTGGACCCGGGGCGCGACTACCGGGCGCTGGCGCGCGAGGTGGAAATCGCGCCCACCGTGCATAACCGGCTGCGCCTGGCCGATGAGTGCATAAGGCTGGGCCGTACCGAGGAAGCCTCGACCCTCTACGAACAAAGCGCCACTGGCCTGCACGCCGCGGACCCCGCCGTGCTCGGTGGCCTGGCGCGCGCCCGCTTCGCCACCGGCGATCTGGAAGGCGCCCGCGCGGCGTTGGACGCATTACGCGCGGAAAACCCCGATTGGCGCGCGGCCGATGTGCAGTTGCTCTACGCGCGCATCATGGAGGGCCAGGGGCAGACGCAGGAGGCTTTGGCCGCGTTGCGCGCTTTAGCCGCGACTTATCCTGGCGAGGAAGCGCGCTGCCGGTATGCGGAGTTGCTGGTGCGGGTGGGGCAGGACAATGCGGCGCGGGCGGAGTATCGAGAGATTATCCGGCGGGTGGATTTGCAGGGGCGGGTTTATCGCAAGCAGCAGCAGGCCTGGTACGATGCGGCTCGGCGGGGGGTTACGGCGTAGGTACGCAAGGAAGCGCTTCTTTTTGTAAGAAGAAGCAAAAACTTTTTCTTGTTGGTATATGTGTGCACCACCGGCGGCGGCGGCATGGCCGATAACGGCACGGTGTTTTCGCTGGCGCCGAACGGCACGCTGACAACGCTGTTTTCGTTCAGCGCGCCTTCCGGCAACCATTTTTAGTTCGGCGTCACGACCGGCAGCCATTCGCAGGCGGGGCTTATTCAGGACAAGGCCGTGGTCGCGGGCTGACTGTATGGCTCGACGTATGCCGGCGGCAGCCGCAATGGGCTTATTTTCCGCATCAGGAACTAATGCTACGGGCTCTTGCCTAAGTGCTAGTGTAACCTCTGGCACAGCGACAGCTCACGCAATAAGCTGGTTGCTAGTATTGGACTGTTTGGATGTTGCGTCAACGCTGTAAAGGGAAGGATCGTGGGAGATGGACTCAATCAATGCGCGACACGCTACCTACGGCAGACGTGTGACAAGAGGCATTTGCCAAGTCATAGCCACTATACCCGCATTCACGGTCGCCGTCGGTGTCACACCTGCTTTTGCAGGCAGTAGCGGAACGGCGCTGCATGCGTTTACCGGCGGGACTGCGGGAGACACACCGCAGTTTGGCACGCTCGTTCAGGACAAAGCCGGGGCACTTTACGGGACCACCACCGGCGACAATTCAACGAAGAATGCAGCGGCAGGTACGGTGTATCAGCTTACGCCGGCAAAAGGCAAGAAATGGAAGTTCACAAGTATCTACAAATTTCCTGTCACCAGGGGAACGTATGCTGGCCGCCCGGTCGGCGGACTGGCAATCGATGCTTCGGGAAATCTTTACGGTGCAACGTCATTCGGTTTGATTTTTGAATTGAGCCCACCCGGCGCCGGAAGCAGCAAGTGGACCTATCAAACGATCGCAAATCTCGAGAACGACGGCATTACCCTCATTGGTAGTTTGCTGCTCTCATCAAGCGGCACATTGTTTGGTGTCAGCTCGACGAGCACTGAATATCAAAATGGATCGATTTTTCAGTTAGTTCCTCCTTCAGGTGGTCAAGGAACATGGACTTACCAAACGCTATATGGTTTCCAGGGCGGCTCAGATGGAGCCGTACCGCTTGCTGGTGTCATCGCTGACGCTAAGGGAAATCTTTACGGTACAACTTCCGAGGGAGGGACGCCCAACAAGGGCACAGTCTTCGAGCTATCACCACCGGGAGGCGGCCAAACCACTTGGAATGAAAGCGTGATCTATACCTTCCAATCCGGCACCGGCGATGGAACCCAGCCTCTTGGTAGCTTGTTGCTGGGTGAGTCTGGCGCACTATTTGGCACGACGCCGTTTGGTGGAAGCTCCAACAACGGAACAGTCTTTGAGCTTGTTCCTCCAGGAGCTGGGCAAACTGTTTGGTCTGAAACCATAATACACAGCTTTACAGGACTCGGCTTCTCTGGTCCGTATGGCGGCGTGATCAGTGGCGAAAATGGAGACCTTTACGGCAGTACTTCGACTGGCGCTGTTGGAACCGGGGGCACTGTTTTTAGGCTAACCCCTCCCGCTGCTGGGAAGAAAAAGTGGCAAAGAAAAACTCTTTGGGGTTTTCCAACTCAGGCGAATGGAACTTTCCCTGAAGGTAATCTGCTACTATCAAATGGCAATTTGTACGGAACAACAGAGACCGGTGGGTTGCAGGTCTGCAAAGGGGCTACCTACTGCGGAACGGTGTTCGAAGTGACGCCTTGACTCACTTTGCCGCTGTCGACGAGGCGACCGCTTAGGTCATCGTCGTAACGAGGGCATGATCGTTTTAAGTTGAGTAGGAACTAGCCCTTACCCCCACCCGGCCACCCACGACAGTACCATCGAATGGGGGGCCGGGTGGGGGTGAGGGAAGGTGCAGACTTGAAGCTATCATGCTCTAGGGCGCGGGAAGGCAGCGCTGCTTTTTGAAAAAAGAAGCAAGAACTTTGCGCGGCTGTCGCGGAGTAGTCCGCGACAGCCATGCAAAAGTTTTTTTGGTCCTTTTTGTCAGAAACGAACTGCTTTTCTAACCTGCTTTTCTAACCTCGAAACGTTTCCTGGAGCCCGTCGCGCAACGGCCGAGGCACGACGCCGAGCGTTTCGCGTAACGGAGTGATATCGAACGCCTTGTCCTCCAGCAGCCGGCGGATTTCGGCGCCGTGGATGGTGGGCAGGCCTGGCAGCCTGGTAGCCAGCGCGACGACGCTCAGCGCCCAGGCGGGCACGGCGACGACGCGGGGTGGGGGCAGGCAGGCAGCGTGTGCCACGGCACGGACGAAATCGGCGTAGGGCAAAGGCTCGGGGCCGGCGGCGACCAGGGTTTGCGGGCCGGGCCAGGGATGGGCCAGGGCGGCCAGGATGCAGCGTGTCAGGTCGGCCTGGTAGATCGGCTGGACCAGGGCGCGGCCACCTTGCGGTAGCGGAACCATTGGCAGGCGTTTGAGCAGGGTGGCGAGGCGGCGCACGTTATCCTCGCCGGCGGCGCCGTAGATCATGGTGGGGTGTAGCATGACGCCGCTGCGGTTGCTGGCCAGGAAAGCGGCTTCGCCCGCCAGCACGCCATTGCCGTGCGCGTCGGGCCACCGGGTAAATTTACGGGTGCTGCCGAGGAAGACCAGCGTGGCGGTGGGCGGCGCGGCCGCGATGATGGCCGGGGCGTGGCGAGCGTGGGCGCAGCTGACCACGTGGGTGGCGCCGGCCAGGCCGGCGCGCAACGCCGGGGCATCGGCCAGATCGGCCAAACGCGGCGCGCCTTGCAGCGCCGTGGCTCGCCAGCGGGGTTCGCTGCGCACCAACGGTACGTAGTGGATACCGGCGGCGGCAAGGGCGCGGCACAGCGCGGCGCCGGAGCGGCCGGAGGCGCCGATGACGTGGACGGTGGTCGGGGGCATGTGGGTCGTAAGGTAGGCGTTCTTTTTTGAAAAAAAGAACCAAAAAACTTTTGCCTGGCTGTCGCCGACTAGTCGGCGACAGCCGGGCAGGAGTTTGGGCGTCTTTTTTCGAAAAGAAGCGATTGCTTCCCTCCGCTTGCGCACCCCTAACGGATGTTTCATAGTTCGGTCATAAATAACGCTACAATCGGGGAACGTCCGTTATGAGAAAACACAGGCTGTCCGTGGCCTCCTTGTGGGGCACGGCGTTAGGGCTGGCTGGGTCGGCCTTGATCAGCCATGGCGCCATGGCGCAAACCGCCTGCAGCACATTCAACGCGACGTTCACCGGCACGGGCTATAGCGGCCCGGGTGCCGCGATCGCCGGCGCGCTGCAGGCCCAGCTTGGCGGCACGAACCTGCTGCTGGGCATGAGCGCCTACGAATACGCGGGCGGCACGCTGTACCCCGCCATCACTGAGCCGGTATGCCTGGTGGGCTATGCGATATCATCCAGCTCGAACCCGACGCTGAGCAACGGCAACGGTTCGTACATCCAATTCGGCCAGATAATGCCCGAGGCGGATCCTAATACCGGCAAGGTTTACTGGAACGGGCGGTTCCTGGGCCTGGGCAATGGCGGCTTCGCCGGATCCGTGCCGGTTGACGAACTGGTGCTGGGCGTCGCCGAGGGTTATGCGGCGGCGACCACGGACATGGGCACTGGCATACTGTTCGACTGCGACAGCGCGTTCTGCGGCAGCGCCGAGGGCGTGGCACTGACCGGCCAGGTGGCCGGCGGGCTGTATGGCGACGCCGCGGCGTTGCAGGATTTCGGCTATGGCGCCACGCATCTGATGACCGTGGCCTCGAAATCGCTGGTGACGACATTCTATGGCGCGGCGCCGGCCCATAACTACTTCCATGGCTGCTCCACCGGCGGCCATCAGGCGCTGATGGAGGCGGAACGCTTCCCCACCGATTATGACGGCATCCTGGTCGGCTCGCCGGCCTACGACCGCACGCATTTGCATATCGGCTCGGCGGCGCTGTACGAGGCGACGCATTTCACCGAGGATGCGTATTTGAGCGACGGCGCGCTGGCGCTGACGCACACCGCGGTGATCCAGGCCTGCGCCGGCGGCAGCGATGGCAGCCTGGCGACGGACGACTTCCTGAACCAGCCGGCAAAGTGCACCTTCGATGCGGCGGCGCTGGTGTGCGGCACCAGCACGGCGCCCGGCAATGTGTCCTGCGACCTGGCTTCGGCCGGCACCGGTCCGTGCTCGTGCCTGACAGCGGACCAGGCGGCGTCGATGGACCATGTCTGGACCGGCGCCACGGATAGCCGGAACCGCACCTTGTATCCGGGCTATGAGCGCGGCGTTGAGGAAACGTCCGAGGACGGCATTGCCAACAGCCTTGGACTGATCTGGCAACAATCCGGGCCGGAGCCGGCGTTCGACAGCCTGGATTACTGGGCGTTCGGGCCGAATTTCAGCTGGACCAGCCTCTTTGCCAACACCACCACGGTGCAGGGTGAGTTGTGGCAGCAGATCTTCGCGCTGGATGCCACGCCGGTGGGCACCGGCGGCGCCACCTTCGCCACCACGCTGAACGCGAACGAGGCGAATCTGACGCCATTCGAGACGGCCGGCGGCAAGCTGCTGATGTACGCCGGCTACGCCGATCCGCTGATCCCAACGGCCAGCACGATCGATTACTACAACCTGATGTCCAGCCATATTCCGAACAGCACCAGCTTCGCGGAATTGTTCTTGGCGCCGGGCATGTGGCATTGCTCTGGCGGGCCGGGCGCCAACGTGTTCGGCAATTTCAACCTGCCGCCGATCCCCACTTTGTTCAGCGACGATATCCTGGGCGCGCTGGTGGCGTGGCGGGAAGACGGCGTGCAGCCGGCCAGGATTACGGCGACGAAATACGTCAATGACGACTCGACGCAAGGGATCGCGTTCCAGCGTCCGCTCTGCCCGTATCCGCAGGTGGCGTTCTATGACGGACACAAGAAGGACCCGACGCAGGCGGCCAGCTGGACGTGCAAGGAGCGCGGGCGGGTGACGAACCAGATATTCAATCCGTTGTATGGGCCTAAGTTCACGCCGCTGCCGTAAGACAAAAAAGGGGCCGGTTGGCCCCTTTTTCTTTGTCTAGGCAAAGTGTTTTTTATTGCAAAAAAGCGCCAAAAAAACGTTTGCGCGGCTGTCGCGGAGTGGTCCTCGACAGCCAGGCAAAAGTTTTTGCTTCTTTTTTCAAAAAGAAGCGCTTTCTTACTTCAACGTTTGCAAATAAGCGATAACGTTCCGGCGATCCGTTTCGCTCGGCAGCCCAACGAATGTCATTTTCGTTCCGCGCACGACCTTGGTGGGCGCCTGCAGGTAAACGAACAGGTTTTCCGGCGTCCAGACATGGTCATAGGAGGCCATGGCGCGCGAGTAGTGGTAGCCCTCCAGCGTGCCGGAATGGCGGCCGACCACTTTCCACAGGCTGGGCCCGATCTTTGTCTTGCCTTCCTCGCCGTAATGGCAGAGCTGGCATTTGTGGAACACCACCTGGCCCGCGGTGGCGTCGCCGCCCGCCCAGGGTCCGCTTGCGGTCGGCGTGGCGGCAGCGACGGCAGTCTCCGTGGCGACCGCCTTGGTCTTGGTGGCCTGTTCGACGGCAGCGAGGTCGGCTTTCGCCTTATCGGCGGCTTGCTTCGCGGCCGCTTCGGTTGCGGCCACAGCCTTTGCCGCTTCCTGCTTGGCTTGGGCTGCCTTCAGCGCCGCCGCCTTGTCCGCGGTTGCTTTTTCCGCGGCGGCAGCCTTGGCCGCGATCTGTTCGGCAGCCGCCTTGTCGGCAGCCGCCTGCGCCGCGGCAGCCTTGGCCGCTGACGCTGCCTGCTCGGCGGCAGCCTTACCGGCTGCGGCTTGCTGCGCCGCGGCCTTCGCCGCGATGGCGGCGGTGTCGGTGGGCGGCGGCGGTGCCACGACCGGCGCCTCGACGGTGACGGCAGGCGCTTCCGGCGCCGCCTGTTCCAGCGGTTC
>Ga0302319_10023216_pt1 | contig 11094 bp, 6 predicted proteins | sample Bog_T0_2_FD_203319 | JGI IMG/M metagenome (GOLD analysis project Ga0302319, IMG submission 203319) | Peat permafrost microbial communities from Stordalen Mire near Abisko, Sweden - Bog_T0_2 | ecosystem: Environmental > Terrestrial > Soil > Wetlands > Peat | place: Sweden: Abisko, Stordalen Mire...
CGCACCTGAGCCAGCCGATCCACTTCCGCCGTAAGTGCCGGCCTTTCCCTTTGCTCCTGGTGAATCCGCAGCGGATATCCACGCGTACCTGAAACATCGGCGCCATTCCCCCCTGGTTGAAATAGCCCGCGGCTACCGTGTAGTTGGGATGGAAATCCATTCGCGCCAGGTTCACCGCCAGTTCTCCGCGTTCGATAGCTTTCTGCGCGCGGCCCAGTTCCGGCGATAGCTGGTCCGCCTGCTGCAATAACTCCGCGATGTCCGGTAACCGCGGCGTCGCGCTCTGCATCTCCGGTTCGCCTACCGGCGTACCCGGCCTCCGGTTGAGCAGATAATTGATCTCAGCCTCAGCCGTCTTTTTGTCCTGTTCCATCTCCACAACGCGCGTCTCCAGCAGCGCAATCTCGGTCTGCGCCCGGAAGACATCCTGTTGCGGGGTCTTCCCCAGCGAATAGCGCACCTCGGAGATCCGCAGCATTTGCGTCGTCAATTCCCGCGCCTGAGCCAGCAGTGCGAGCGACGCGTAAGCGTGGTGCAACCGGTGAAAAGCCTGCGTAACCCGCGATCGCAGATTCCACTGGATCGCCCGGTATTGCTGTAACTCGGCATCCGCTTCCTTCCCCGCAATCGCACCCCGCAGATTCAGCTTCCCGGGATAAGGCACTTCCTGAGAAATCATGACTCCGATGTTGCTGGTCGCGTCGCGGCCCAAACCCAGGCCAGGCAGAGGACCCCCGTTGCTTGTATAGCCAGCCGACAGTACGGGGTCCGGCATCGTACGCTCCTGGGAAGGCCGCTGCCGGGCTGCCTCATAGCGTTTCTGCGCAGCCGAAACTTCGGGATTATTCGCCAACGCGGCGGCGATCAGATCGCTCAGGCGTAACGGCTCCGCCGCGTGCGCACTCAACGCCGCGCATAGCAGATAGGTCAGTGCCGCAACCCTGCGGTAATGGGACATCTTCTCCTCGTTTGTTAGTCAATCGGATGAATCAACGCACACAGGCAATCGCGCCGGAGCGCGGGACTGCGTCAGGTTCTGAGCGGAGTCTGCTCAGACGCGGAGGATCGAATGGAGGAGATTCAGATCGGGCGGGGAACCGCGATCGGGTATTCTGAGGAACCTTGTCGGGCGTATTGCGGAGAAATGAAACCGCGCCACTTCGACCGGGAGAACCGCGGAGATCGCGGATGATCCGGTGATCCTGCCGTAAGACTTCGCAGCATTCAGCGCCGCCGGCTGAAGACTGCAGTCGCGCCTGGTCTGCGGTGACGCAGGTTTGTCTTTGCAGCTGCTGTGGCGGTCGCAGCAGTCGGCGGCCTTTGCCGGTAACCGAAAATACTGCGAGCACGAAAGGCATCCACCCCAGATGAGGGTGACTGTCATCAGCGCGGCCATCAGAAAGCGGACTACGGCTCGTCTCAACGCGGTTACCTGTTCACACGGTAGCATTCGCCGTGCCAAACGAAACAACGTTTCCTTTCAGCGCGCGATTGCCCTGCTGCGCCACGCGCCTGAGCGATTGCGCGCATGCGCATATCATAGGATCGTGAACGCAGCAGCCACGGCCAATGCACTCCCGCGCATAAACTGGTTTTCTCTGCGTTCTCTGCGTCTTCCTCTGCGTTCTCTGCGTGAACCTCCGAATGGCGCAATTCCGGAGGGCGGCCACGCAAGCCGGTCACAACCACTATGAAAATAATTTCCATCCTTGCCATATCCGCCGCATTTACCGCAACTGCCTTTGCCCAAATGGGCCAGCCGATCCTCGGTGAGACCACAACCAAAATCTCGGACCACGTCTGGGCCATCATGGGCTTCCCGAACATCGCCATAATCGTCGGCAAACGCGCCACGCTCGTTGTCGATACCGGCATGGGTCCGCGCAACGGCGTCACCATCGCTCGTGTAGCCGCCTCCCTCGCGCCCGGAAACTCAAAGCTCTTCCTCACCACCACGCACTTCCATCCCGAACACGCCGCCGGTGAACCCGGATTTCCCGCAGGCACTGTCCTCATCCGCAATACCGTGCAGCAGCAGGAAATGGAGAAGCACGGGCAGGAAATGATCGATATGTTCAGCGGGCGTTCCGCACAAATCAAGGATCTCCTCGCCGGCGTCGTCCTCCGCCCGCCAGACATCATCTTCACCGATCAGGCCACTCTCGATCTCGGTGGCGTTACCGCCCGCTTGCTCTGGTTCGGCGGAGCCCACACCAAAGGCGATGAACTCACCTTCGTCGAGCCCGACCGTACTCTCATCTCAGGCGATGTCGTCCAAAACAAGACCATGCCCAACATCTATGGCGATGGCGGCACTCCCGCAACCTGGCTCGCCGTTCTCGACAAAATAGCAACCCTGAACGCCGCCCACGTTCTGCCCGATCACAGCGCCCCCGGAGACGGCTCGCTCGTTACCGCCGAACACGACTTAATCTCCGGGATTCGCACGCGGGCGCTCGCCCTGAAACGTCAGGGCGTATCTTCCGAAGAAGCCGGCAAACAAGTCACAGCCGAGTTCAAAACCCACCATCCGGATTGGCCGAACGCCAACGCTGCCGCATTCGTCAACAGCGTCTACGCCGAGCCTCAATAGTAGACGGTAAACACTAAACGAAATGCCCATCCAAAGCGTAAACCCGGCGACAGGGCAACTGCTCGCGACCTTTGATCCTCTCGCTCCCCCGGCAATCGAAAAACGACTCGCCCGCGCCGCCGCATCCTTCACGCTCTGGAGAACAACACCATTTCCCGAGCGCGCACAACTCCTCACCCGCGTAGCCGAAATCCTCGAAGACCAGGCTCAGCAACTGGCCCTCTTAGTCACCCTCGAAATGGGCAAGCCCACCCGTGCAGCCATCGATGAAGTCCTGAAATCCGCACGCGGCTGCCGCTACTATGCCCAAAACGCCGAACGCTTCCTCGCCGAAGAAGACATCCCGACCGAGGCCCGCCGCAGTTACATCCGCTACGAACCCATGGGCCCCATCCTCGCCATCATGCCGTGGAACTTCCCTTTCTGGCAGGTCTTCCGCTTCGCCGCGCCCGCGCTGATGGGTGGCAACGTCGCCCTGCTGAAACACGCCCCCAACGTGCCCCAATGTGCCGAGGCGATCGAACGAGTCTTCGCCGACGCAGGCTTCCCCCAAGGCGTCTTCCAGAACCTGCATCTCGAAACCGATCAGGTCCCAGCGCTTCTCGCAGATTTCCGCATTCGCGCCGTCACCCTGACCGGCAGCGACCGCGCGGGACGCGAAGTCGCCGCCCTCGCCGGCCGTGCGCTCAAAAAAACCGTCCTTGAACTCGGCGGCAGCGACCCCTTCATTGTCATGCCCTCGGCCGACCTCCATAACGCTGTCCAGGCCGCCATGAAATCCCGCACCTTCAACAGCGGCCAGACCTGCATTGCCGCCAAGCGGTTCATCCTCCACGCCGCCATCGCAGCCGAGTTCCAACACCTCTTCGTGCCGGCTATGGAAGCCCTCAAGGTGGGTGATCCCACCGACCCCTCTACAGACCTTGGTCCCCTGGCGAGGCCCGATCTCCTCGCCAAACTCGACGCCCAGGTCCAGTCCACTGTCTCTCTCGGCGCGCGCTTACTTACCGGCGGCGCTCCCTTGCCAGGCCCGGGCTGTTACTACCCGCCCACAGTCCTGACTGACATCCCCACGGACTCTCCGGCCTTCCGCGACGAACTGTTTGGACCCGTCGCGGCCCTTTTCGTCGTCCCCGGAATTGACGAAGCGATCCGCCTCGCCAACGCTACGGAATTCGGCCTGGGCGCAAGCGTCTGGACGAACGACGCGTCCGAACAGACTCGTTTTGTGAGCGAACTCGACGCCGGCCAGGTCTTCGTCAACGCCATGGTCGCCTCCGATCCGCGCGTTCCCTTTGGCGGCGTCAAGAACTCAGGCTATGGCCGCGAACTGGGCCCGCAGGGCATCCGCGAGTTCGCTCAACCCAAGACCATCTGGCTCGCATAAAGGAATCCCGACCTCATGAAGCCCCCGCACATCACTCAGGATCAAATTCAGGAACTCGGCCCGCCCTGCTACGCAACTACTGCGCTCGCCGAATGGACAGACCGCAACGGCCACATGAACATCCGTCACTTCGTCGCCGTATTCGACGACGCCGGCGATGCCTTTTACCTCACCGTCGGCCTCGCCGATGCCGATCACCTCCGCCGCCATTCCGGCACCATGGATCTCGAACACCACACCCACTTCGTCCGCGAAGTCCGTCCGGGTGACCGGCTCGCAGTCCATCTCCGAATCGTCGGAGTTGGGTCCAAACGTTTCCACTATCTGATGTTCCTCGTGAATCAATCGACGAACCAGACGTCCTCAATCTTCGAATGCGTCAACACCTTCGTCGACCTGTCCACTCGTAAAACGGTTCCCTGGCCGGAAGACGTCCATTCAGCGCTGCTGGACCTCCTGGAGAAGCACAGCGCCGTATCCTGGCCCGCGCCCGTCTGCGGCTCCATGAGCGCCTGAACCGCTATCTGTGCGCATCCGTGTTCATCCGCTGAAGGTTTTTCTTCAATGCCCGATCAGCCCGCGCAGGGCGCCCCAGTCCACCGTCTGGATCGCCTTCTGCGCGAGTTCCCGGCTGCAACGGAAACCCACCACGATGGTCTGCACAGAGAGGCGTGGAGCCGAAGGACTCACCGCGGCCCTGACCGAAACCTTGCTCGAATCCGCATCCAGTCGCGCCGCGCTCGCCTGCCCCCACGGGCCCAGAAGCACATACGTCATGGGATCCCCGGCTGCGCCGCCGCTGCCCGCCTGGGCTTCCGGCAAATAAAGCACAGTGCCCCCGCCCGCCAGCGGCGTGGCTGCAAACGCCCCGTGAAAGTTTACCGCGGTAAATTCCGCCCGGTTGATCCCCGGGGTCACCACCACCTGCGTATTCCCCTGGAATTCGCCCAGCGAATTGTTGGGCTTGCGTTCCTTCGAAGCCGCCTCCGCTTCGGCATATTTGCCTTGCTGCATCAGTTGTATCGCCCGTGTCAGTGCCGGGTCGGGGGTGTCCGCAGCCGCCTTAAGGCGTTGGTATTCCGGAGTGGCGGAATCCATCGTCAACTCGAATCCAACGGCGGAATTGCCGAATCCGAACTCGTACGGCGCCTTTTCCGACCCGCGCGGTATCGCGTCCAGCGAGCCCTCCTTAGGACTCCGCGTCACCCGCCACTGCTGTGCCGCAAACGCGGCATACACGGGCTCGAACGCTTTCGCCATCGTTGTTCGGACATCCTTGTCGAACTTCACCTCGCATTCCGCGGGTGCCCGGTTCTGGGCCTGGTTCAGCCAGTCGTGAATGACCGGATCGCAGTCGAGGTACTTTCCCGCGGATTTCTCCGCCGGCGCGCTCGCCCGATGCAGGCTGATCGTGCCGTTGACCTTGATCCGATAGGCTTCATGCCCGTTCCTCTCCATGAGTCCCGCCTGCGTCACGGTGCCCGCTAACGTGGCTTCCAGCGTTAGCGAATCCATCCGCGTGACCGTGATCGCGAGTTCGTCGCCTTCTTCGAGCGTGAACGTGGTGCTTTTCTGCGCGCTGCCCACCATTACGTCGAACCACAGATCGGTCCTGTGCCCGGTGTTCTTGTTACTTTCGTGGTTGATGACAAACGTCGTCTGCTTGCCGTTCAACTCCAGGTCGATCCGTCCCTCTTTCATCGCAGCCGCGTCCTGCAGCAGAAAACCCGCGTGCGCGTCTGTGGGAGTCGCGTACCAATCGCCCTTGTTTTCGAAGTTATTCATCCAGGGCAGCGCAATGGTTCGCGTGCCTCCGATAATCGGCCCGGCGACCGTGATGGTGCTGCTGCTAACCACAGCGGGCCTGGAGGGCGCGGGCGCCTTAGGTTGTGCGTGCAGGGCGAAGGGAGCAATCAGCGCAAACGCAAGACTGGTGCGCCGGAGCGGAACCGGAAACATGATAATAGTTTGCCACAACCCGACGGAAATCTGTGCAAATCCGCGCTCATCGCGGCCGGGGTTTTCTGCCCGAAAACGGACCAGCGCGGCCATGCCGATCATCCCGGCGCCCGGCAAAAAGAGCGAACCGGGTTCAGGCGCGGAATTGAGCGTGCCGTCTTAACTGTGTACTGGGTACGTGCAGTTGGGCTGAACGTGCCCGCGGAGAAGAGGCTAATGTCTGAGACCTGTGCGCATCTGAGTTCATCCGTGCCTAAGGTTCTTCTCACTCATCCCGCCTCGGTGACCGGTGATTCGATAATCCCCACGCCGCCGCGCAAGTGATAAAATCGGGAGAATGCAGGAGCCCGATGTAACGATGATGCTCCGTGCTTGGGGCAAGGGAGATACCGAGGCCGGAGAACAGCTTTTCGCCATTATTTACGACGAACTGCGCTCGTTGGCCGCCATGCATCACCGCAACAGCGAGACCATCGGCCCCACTGCTCTGGTCCATGAAACCTTTCTTCAGATGGCGAAGGATAAAAAACTCGACTGGCGCGACCGCACACAGTTTTATGCCTTCACGTCCGTCGTGATGCGGCGCTTCATGGCCAATTACTGGCGGAACAAGCGCACCACCAAACGCGGTGGCGAGTTTGAGATCGTGGTCTTCGACGATTCCATCGCCCCGCTGTTTGAAACAGGCATCGACGGAGAAGCCCTGGATCAGGCGCTGACCCGGCTCGATACGCTGGATCCCCGACTCTCGCGAATTGTGGAACTTCGGTTTTTTGGCGGCCTCTCGATGGAGGAAACGGCCGACCATCTGGGTCTTTCCCGGCGCACCGTAACCAGGGACTGGGGCATGGCGAAGTCGTACCTCGCTGCGCAACTGGGCCGCTGAACGAACGGAAACGCCATGTCATTTCTGGATGTCACGCCGGAAGAATGGCACAGAATTCGCGGCGCTGCCGATACCTTGCTGGACATGCCTCCGGAAGACCGGGAATCAGCCTCGCGGGAAGAGTTTCCGGGAGAAGAGAATCTCCGCCTGGCGGCGCTGGAACTGGCGCGCCGCTTTGACGACTCTCCCGATTTCCTGGGCGTCCAGCCATTTCCGAAAATCGGCCAGCCGGCTCCCGAAACCGTCCTCTCCACGGGCGATTGCGTCGGTGCCTACCGCATCGAGAGTGAGATCGGCCGTGGCGGCATGGGCCGCGTTTACCGGGCGACCCGCGCCGATGGCGCTTTCGACAAGACGGTCGCCATCAAGCTGATTCGCGTTCCCGGCATCGCTGCCATCGAGCGATTCCGCGCCGAACGCCGGATCCTCGCCGGTCTCGAACACGAAAACATCGCCCGGCTTTACGACGCGGGAGCGACCGCGGACGGCGCTCAGTACTTCGTAATGGAATACGTCGAGGGACTATCGCTCGATATCTACTGCAGAGGTCGGGACCGGCGATCCATCCTGCAGTTGTTCCGGATCGTTGCCGGCGCCGTTGCTTACGCGCACCGCGGAGGCGTGATTCATCGGGATCTGAAACCGGGCAACGTTCTGGTGACCCCGGCGGGAACTCCCAAGCTTCTCGACTTCGGGATCGCGACGCTGAAAGCCAACCCTGGCACAGCCTCGGCCGCCGGTATCACGCCCGCCTTTGCCAGCCCGGAGCAACTTACGGGTGATCCCGCCACCGAAAGAAGCGACGTCTATAGCCTCGGCCTCATGCTGCGGGTGGTGCTTGGTCGCGACCGGACCGATCGCGAGCTGGCTGAAGCCTCCCACAGTTCGGCCTTGCCTCCGGGTCTCCCGCGCGAACTCGCGGCCGTCCTCGGGAAGGCGTTGGCGCAGGATCCGTCAGACCGGTATCCGTCCGCCACCGAGTTTGCCGGAGATCTTGACCGCTATCTCAACAGCTACCCCGTTCACGCGCTTCCGTCCCGCTGGACCTGGCGCCTGAGTTGCCTGGTGCGGCGCAATAAACTCGCCGCCGGCCTTGCTGCTGCCTTTTTGCTGGCGTCCGCTGCGGGCGTTGGCGGCGTCATCCTGCAGCAGCGCGGAAATCAGCGTCAGTTGCAGGCCGCCGACCAGATTGCCCGTAAGATCCTGGCCGACGAAACCCAGTTTCGCGGTCTCGCGGGCGCCACCGAAATTCGTCGCCGCATGCTCGCGGAAGCGCTGGACCACCTTCGTTCCGTAGCTCCGGAAGGTGCGAGCGATCCCGATCTCACCGGCGATTTCGCCGACGCCTATCTCCGCATCGGCCTTGTCTTGGGTATGCCGGGAGCGCCGTCTCTTGGCGACTTCGCCGGCGCGGAAGCCAGCATCCGCCGCGGCCGCGTAATCGCGGAGGGCATAGTCCGCCGCTGGCCACAATCGCGCCGCGGCCATGAGCTGCTCGCCACGGGCCTCGCCTACGAAGAGGCTCTCGTCGGCCGGCGCGGCGACGATGCCCAGTGCATTCGTTTGGGTGAACGTGCCCATGCCGAATTCCTCGGGGTCGATGCATCGACTCCCGACCTTACCTCGGCCCTTATCCAGAACGAGGGGATGATGGCCCGTTGCTACACAAAATTGGGAGAACTGGACAAAGCGATTTCCGGTATCCGGCGATGGATTGCCCGCGAAAAGCAGGCTCCTTCGTCCGGCGCTTCGGCAGAATCGCTCCTCGCAGCCTACGCCCGGCTGGCCCGCACGCTTTACGAGGCCGGAGACCTGGACGGAGGCAGAGCGGCTTTTGAAGAGACCATCCGTCTCCGGCGGGAAGCCTACAGCCGGGAGCCGGATCATAACTCGGGCATCCTTCTCGCGCAGGAACTGATCTCAGCCGCCTCTGCGCGCCTTCATCCCTGCCGCGAACCGGCGGACCTGCCCGACATCCGGGAATCCGTGAAACTCGCCTCTCTGGTTTATGGCGAAGATCAAAAAAACGCCACGGTATTTTCACTCTTCGCCGACGCGCAACGCTGCCTTGCGATGAACCTTGGCGTCGCCAACGGCCACGCCCCTCAGGCCTTGAGCCTGCTTGCTCAAAACCGGAGTCTCTTGATGACCGCAGACCCAGCGGCTTCCTCCACACGGACCCGCCTCGCGCAGAACTGGCTCCAGTCGTCGGTAGTGTCGCAGGCGATGAGCGACTGGAAAACGGCCGAACGCGACGTGGACGAAGCGCTCGCGGCCTTACACAAAGGCCAACCGGAACCTGCCGATTGGCTGCTGACGGCCGATTGCTGGTCGAAACTCGGCGACATCCGGCTTGGCGAGGGTCGTGCCGCGGACGCTGTGGCGATCTTTCGAAAACAACTGGAGGCGGCACGGCAGTACGCTCGCGTTATTCCTGGCCGGAACACGACTCTGGACCTGGCCCGCGCGCTCCACGAGGTCGGCCTCAGGATATCTTCGGTGGCCCCCGCTGAAGCGGTCGCGGATCTCAGCGAAGCCGTCGACATATTTCACGGCGTTCCTTTTCCGCCCCCCGCGGAAACCGCAAGGGCGCAAAGCGACTGGTTAAACGCCCGCTGATTCGCCCCGCCGAAGGTCGATCCTTCCGGTATCAATTGCCCTGCCTGCGGCTCTCGAAACATTCCCTGCAACTTTCGTGTCGCACTTTCCCTCCCGATCGCCAGTGACAGGGTAAGGAACTGCGAGAGGAGAGCGCCGCGAGCCGAAGTGTGCCCGCGCGCGAAAACGACACGATGAAGCGACTTTCACGAATTCTTCTGGGCTCAATGTTGGTCTGCCACGCTATTTGGGCGGCCTCCCCGGTCTCGACGACTACATCCCTTACCACGTCTGGCAACGCTGTCTTCGGTGCGCCCGTGACCCTCACTGCCACCGTGGTTCAGCAAAGTACCAGTACGCCCGTTACCGCTGGCTCAGTGAGTTTCGTGAGTGGAACTGGTTTTCTCGGCGTGGCTGCGCTGAACGGCAGCGGCCAGGCGGTTCTTCACACCTCCCTCTTACCTTCCGGCACTGCGTCCATCCAGGCGATCTATCCGGGAAGTACGGGCTTTGCATTGAGCGTCTCTTCTTCGTCCTCGCTCACAGTAACCAGCGCGGCAGGCAGCGTACTCGGCGCGGCCAATCTTTTTAACGCGGGCTCGCAGCCCGATGCCATCGCTGTCGGCGATTTCAACGGCGATGGAATTCAGGACCTTGCCATCCTGAATCAACAGGGTCCCAACGTGGCCGTGCTGCTCGGCAATGGTACGGGAGGCTTCACCCCGGAGACCAACAGCCCGTTTCTGGTCGGCCTGATTCCTACCTCCATCGCCGTTGGCGATTTCAACGGTGACGGCAAGATGGATATCGTCGTTGCCAACAGCGGGAGCGGCAATGTAAGCGTTCTGCTCAACAACGGCTCCGGTGGTTTCCTCGGCGCCGCCGCCTACCCGGCCGTCTCCGCCCATGCCGTGGTAGTAGGCGATTTCAATAACGATGGTTTTGCGGATCTCGCGGTTACCAGCTACACTTCACCAGGCAAAGTCATCCTGCTGATGGGAAATGGCGCCGGCTCCTTTACAACCGGCGGATCCTTCACCGTCGAGGATTTCCCCTACGCCATTGCTGCGGGTGATTTCAATAACGACGGCAAACTTGACATCGTCACTGTGAGCAGCGGAGGCTCGGCCGACGTCCTGCTCGGCACCGGCACGGGCAGTTTCGCCAATTACGTGAACTATAGCCTTGGCTCTGTGTCGAGCGCGCAGTCCGTCGTGGTCGCGGATTTCACGGGTGATGGAAATCTCGATATCGCAACGGGCAACTTCACCAATGGCAACGTCAGCGTCCTGGTCGGCAGCGCCGCGGGAACTTTCTCGCTGATGTCCGGCAGTCCCTTTACGGTCGGCGCCAGGCCCACCGGAATCGTGGCGGGCGATTTCAACGGCGATGGGATCATCGACATCGCCACCAGCAATCTCTCCGGTAACTCGATCAGCGTGCTGCTCGGCAACAAGACGACCTTTGGCGCGCAGACTTCTTACACAGTGCCACCGGCCACTACGCCCAGCGCCCTGGCTGTCGGCGATTTCAACGGCGATGGTATTACCGATCTCGCTGAGGTCAACGCTTCGGCCAGCGGCCTCGTCACTCTCTCCGGTAACGTCGGCGTCCTTTTCGGATCCGCTCCCTCCGCGCCGGTACATACTGCGACCTATATCAGCGCGGCGA
>Ga0302319_10023218_pt1 | contig 11093 bp, 10 predicted proteins | sample Bog_T0_2_FD_203319 | JGI IMG/M metagenome (GOLD analysis project Ga0302319, IMG submission 203319) | Peat permafrost microbial communities from Stordalen Mire near Abisko, Sweden - Bog_T0_2 | ecosystem: Environmental > Terrestrial > Soil > Wetlands > Peat | place: Sweden: Abisko, Stordalen Mire...
AACGTTCCACAATTTCGCCCGATAGTTCAAATCGAACGATGTTGTGGCGCCCGCCGCTTTGGCGGCCTGCATGCCTTCGATCACCAGTTCAGCCGAAGTCGGCGAGAGCGCCGCGAAGATACCGCCGCTATGAAACCAGCGAATCCCCCCGGAGAAAATCGCCTTCCAATCAAAATCGCCAGGCTTCAGCATGCCCGCTGCCTCGTTCGCACGGTTGTAAAACACCACCGGCGCGCGACAACCCTGCCCACGATCGCTATAAACCGTGGCAATATTGGGTCCGGCCACACCATCGTGCTTAAAATGCTTAAAGAACCCTTGCACCCCCATGGCGCGGACGCGTTCCGCCACCAAATCGCCGAGCGGATAATCAACCATCGCGCTGGCAACAGCCGTCTTCAAGCGGAAACAATCCGACAGATTCGCGCTGACGTTAAACTCGCCCCCGCTCACGTGGATCAGGCATTCCGAGGCCTTTCGAAAGGGGATGATGCCAGGGTCGAGACGGCAGACCAGACCGCCGATCGACATAAAATCTAAAGCGCCATCCTTGCGGATTTCAAAACCGTAGCTCATGCGTTATACGTCCCCGAAGAAACTCGGCCTCCACGGCCGGTCCAGTTAGTGTGAAAAAACTTGCCGCGCGGTTGATCCACGCGTTCATAAGTGTGTGCACCAAAGAAATCGCGCTGCGCTTGCAGCAAATTGGCTGGCAGTCGGGCCGTCCGGTAGCCGTCATAGAACGCCAGGGCGGTAGAAAACGCTGGCGTCGGAATACCCACTTCCACGGCCGCCGCCACCGCTTGCCGCCAGGATTGTTGGTAATTGTTCAAAACTCCCGAGAAGAAATCATCCAAAAGCAAATTGGTGAGCTTCGGATTCTTGTCGTACGCTTCTTTGATTTTGCCTAGGAATCGGCTACGGATAATGCAACCGCCGCGCCACATCAGCGCGATGCCGCCCATGTTCAGATTCCAGTTATTCTCTTTGCCCGCTTCGCGCAATAGCATGTAGCCCTGCGCGTACGAAATCATTTTCGAACAATACAGCGCGCGCCGCACGTTTTCAATGAACCCTTGGCGATCGGCTGTCTTAGCAGCGCCATCCGGTCCTTTGAGAACCTTCGCCGCCGCCACCCGTTCATCCTTAATGGAGGAAAGGCAACGCGCAAAAACCGCTTCACCAATAAGCGTCACAGGCATGCCCAGATCCAGCGCACTAATGCCCGTCCACTTGCCCGTTCCTTTTTGGCCGGCCGTGTCTAGAATCTTGTCCACCATCGGCTTGCCATCTTCATCTTTTTTGGCGAAAATCTCAGCCGTGATTTCGATGAGGAAGCTATCGAGCTCGCCTTTATTCCACTCCGCAAACACGCCGGCCAGTTCATCCGCGCTCAAGCCGAGATAGGTTTCAAGCACCTGATAAGCTTCGCAAATCAGCTGCATGTCGCCATATTCGATGCCGTTATGCACCATCTTGACGTAATGGCCCGCGCCATCTTCGCCCACCCAGTCGCAGCACGGCGTACCGTCTTCCACCTTCGCGGCAATACCCTGGAAGATATCTTTCACATGCGGCCAGGCTTCTTTGTTACCGCCGGGCATGATAGACGGACCGAAGCGTGCGCCCTCTTCACCACCCGAAACGCCCGTGCCTACGAAGAGAATGCCCTTGTCGGCCAAAGTCTTGGTGCGGCGATTCGTGTCTGTGTAAAGCGAGTTTCCACCGTCAATGATGATGTCGCCTTTCTGCAGCAGCGGCAACACATGGTCAATCATTTGATCTACCGTGTCGCCAGCTTTCACCATAAACATAACGCGCTTCGGTGATTTCAAAGCGCCGACAAATTCCTCAATGGTGTGCGTGCCGACAACTTGCGTGCCTTTCGCTTCATTGGCTAAGAAGTCATCGACTTTCGAAACCGTCCGATTGAAGACCGCAACCTTAAAGCCGTGGTCATTCATGTTCAAGACCAGGTTCTGGCCCATTACCGCCAACCCGATCAATCCGATATCACAATTTCCGTTTTGCATAAGTCCAAATCTAGGAATATCGATGATATCGTGACCGGGGTTGAAAATGTGATCGCATGCCCTTATGAGCCGGTGCGGTGTGCCCGTATCCCCAAACCCTGATGCGTCGTGAACCAATACGCGAGAAATCCGTCGTACGATCCGAAACTTGCTTGAAAGCTGATCATGTGGTTCACCATCACCGCAGTACGCTGCGCTTCCAATTGATAAAGTACAGTCGGCATGGGCTTCGTTGGGTCTTTGCCAAGGCGGAATTGATCAGCCACTACTTGCGCCTTTCGATCCAATCCCGCTAGCGATTCAGCTAGTGATTGAGCTTCATCTCTCATCTTCTTCAACTCCAGGGGCTGGGGTTTTCCATTGGCGAATGGCCATGTCCAACCCGGCTTGGCATCCAACAGATGAATCATCGACAAGAAATCGGCGTAAACCAGATACTTTGGAAGCGCGGCACCAAGCAGAGGCGAAGGATTGATTTCTGGTCGCTTCGCGGCGGGTCTAGGTAGTTCTGGTGGCGCAGGCGCCGCATCCGCTCTTCGGGCCGGACAAGTTTGCTTCAACGTTTTCAGACCGCTGCACGCGGCCTCTCGTACCTTCGGCGTCTCATGTTTGGCCAATTCACGCAGTTTGCTCACTAGCGCGTCTCCACGGTAAGACGGTTCCGCTACGACAAGCTCGATAACCGCAACCATGTGTTTGTCATCTACACCCTCTCTCCGCGCAAGCACAACATCTAACGCGGACTTAACAGCCTCCGCCTTATCGTCCGCCCCGAGCCCACTCATCATCCACCCAGGATCTCGCGGGATTGCTGTCTGGTCTGCACCGGTCGCCCCCAGCAGAATCGCGGCTTTCGTCACGCGCGTCGCTCCCCCTAGCGGCACAATCCGGCAGTCGCTCTTTATCCCGAAACAAGAGCCATCAGCAAACTGCCTGGGGTTATAGAATTCGCTCCCTCCAAAGAACGCCACCGCATATTCGCTCGTCTGGAACAAATAGTCCTGCATGTCAATCGTCGGAGCTTGTAACAACTGGCTCGCCCGAGCCCAGCCGTCAACGGTCGCAGCTTTAATGGGCTGGCCCTCTTGATAGATGGTGCTTTCCGCACGAACGTCGTAGTAAAGACTGGTCGGGTAAGACAGCTGAATCACCGCGTAAGTGGTCACGGTTCCACGAAAGGTCGATATCACGGAGATCGCCATGCCGTCGCGGTCCCGCAGATTTCCCACAGGTATCGCAATCACTTCCCCCAGCGGTCCCGATCGCGCAGGCACATAGCTAATCGATGGTGACGCTTCGGCACTGCCGACTGACCACAATTCCGTCCTCGTTACCCGCGAACTCAAGCGTTGCTCTGTGAAAGCAAAGTGGCCATGCCCATCTGTCACACCAACTTTCGTGATTCCTGAGATCCCGCCTTCCGCCCAACTCAGGTAAACAGGCTGATTCTTCGGCCCGGTCACATTTGTTTGAATGCGATCGCCCAGTGAAAATTTGTCAGAAAGATCCGGATGCGTCAAATTTTGAATCACTACTGACGGCCCCGCCGCGTCTTCTGCGCACGCGTATTTAGTTCCCAGAAGCTGCTCACACGCGGCCTCCCTTGCGGCGGGTGTTTCATTTTTCGCGATAGCCGCGAGCGTGTTGAGCATCGCGTCGTTGCCAAAGATTACCCCTTGCTTCTCGATTGCTGCCATCATCTGCGCATCGTCCACGCCGCTGCCCCGGCTCAGCAAGAAGTTGGAAATCTCTTGATTGATTGGCTTGCTCGCATCTCGCTTAAACTCCGGATGCGCACCCGTCATCACCGTCTGAGCGCAACAGTTGCGGACGCCCTCACAAATCGTTCGCAGCTTGTTACCGTCACGCAGCAGGAAAAAGAGGTCGCGCTCACCAGCCTTTAAATGGAGCGGCCGAGCGCTGCCGGGCGTTTGATAAGTGAAAGAGAAAAGGTCCGTTTCACCGGGTTGAACATCACCTTGTAAAACATTCTCAATCCTGATGCGGGCTTTCGTCAATTGTATCTGCTGATAAACTTTCGATGGCCTTACGGAGCCAACCGCAGCCGTGTCTCCAGTCACGAGCGCCGCCACGATAATCGGCACATGCGCAGGATCTTGCATCGAATACTTGGACGCTGTCTCCTCTATGCCGTCATACTGCCGGAAAGCCACACAACTAGCAAGTAGGATGCTCGCTACCAGGACTGTAGTTCGGGAAGTTGATCGCATCGCTGCACTATAGCTTCTGCTGGAAGAAGCGGAAAATTCTCTCGAAAATCCCCGAATCTGCGCCACCGTAGGTCAGTCCGCGCAGCTCGATCGTGCGCTTTGGGCCATCGTCTAAATGGTTGCGGTTGAGAAAGCCATGGCCCAAGCCAGTAATCAAACCGAGCGTCACCTCATTGCCGGCGTGCGCCGCCAGCGCTTCGTACAACAACTCACTCTGCTTTGCCGGAACCGCCGAATCCGCCAAACCGTGCATGATCAAGAATGGCGGTGCGCTTGCCCTCGCGTAGGTTACGGGATTAGCCTGCCGCACCAGGTCCCGGCAGGTCGTGATCGGTGCGCCTAGGAACAAAGACTCGAATGAATCGGCGGAATTGGAACGAAGATCCTTGGGAAGCTTGACAGACTCCGGATCATCAGAGACAACTCCGGCAGCCGTGCGCTGGGCATCCATCTCCAAAAAATCAACTGGTCCGTAACCATCCATCACCGCCTGCACCTCACTCGAATAACCCGAGTATTCGGAAGCGGGCGATTCAAACACGCCTGGTCCGGATAGCGCGGCCAGAGCAGCAAGATGGCCGCCAGACGATGAACCCCACAATCCAATGCGTGCCGGATCTAACCCATACGTATCCGCGCTGGCACGCAGCCAGCGCACCGCAGTCTTCACGTCTTCCACCGCAGCGGGAAAAATCGCCTCGCCACTCAGCCGGTATTCAATCGACGCCATGGCAAAACCCGCTTGCGCGAAGTAACGTTGCAGGTCTGGGGCGAGCCGGCGATCTCCTAATCGCCAACCTCCGCCATGTAGCCACACAATCACCGGAAGTCTTGTAGCGTCCAGCTTCGGCAGATAAAGATCCGCCAATAGCTGCTTACCATGGGGATTCGCGTAGCGCAGATCCCTGTGAATGGTAACTTCCAGACTCATCGCGGAGGCCCGACCAACTTGAGATCTAACTCCGCTAACTTCTTGATGACGCGGTCGAACCTTCCGGGCTTAGGCGCTTGCGGAAAAATGTACGCTTCGTAAGGGTCACAGAACGTACGGAAGAACGGTTCGAACAAGCCCGGCGCCAGCATTCCCACAAACCGCGTGAAGGGCGCGTCCAGGCGATAGGAATGAATTGTATTGGGTGGCACATGCAGAAAATCGCCCGGCAGCAATTGCAATTCTTCGCCGTTGGCCCACATCGTCATCACGCCATCCAGACAGAAGAATGTCTCGGTATGCTTTTCATGAAAATGATCGGGAATGCGATCGCCCTTCGGACCCATGGTGGTCAGCGTGATGAAACTTCCGTTTGTGTTGCCTTGATGCGCCAGAAAACCGAACAATTGCTCAGCCGCAATGAGCCTTTCCCCTTCGCCTTCCCTGAGAACATAGGGCGCCATACCCGCTGGCGGCACGCGAGTCTCGAAGCTATTGAACAATCCAGTCGAGGGCGGATCGTCTCCCGTGAATTTGATGTCACAGGCACTCTCAGCCACATTCTTCGACGGAGCCAATATGCTCGCCGGGACGCCTTCGGGCGGGACGAAACCTTCGTACGGTTCGCCTAAGCTGGAGAAAAGTTTGGCTGCGTCTCCGCCCACCATCCAAACAAGCACTCGCGTGTAGTGGCTGCGCATCCGGTATCCGTGAACTGTATTTGGAGGGATGTTGGCGTAATCACCGCGATTCAAGAAATAAGCCTTGCCGGCCAGATGCAGTTCGATTTGCCCAGCGAGCACATACCAGCTTTCATGCGACCGTGCGTGTTGGTGAAGCGGGAATTCGGCCCCAGCCCCGCCCGACATGATTGTCGCTTCCAACAAGCCGCCGGTATCTTCTGAACGTGCAATTAAGGTCGCCAGTTGACCGCCCACTAAATAGCGCTCGCCCATGCCGGATCGAATGAGATACGCGCTTTTGACCCCAGGCAAAATATTGTCGGTCATAGTCTGTATAAGCTTACTGAAGCGATATGCGGTAAACCGTCAACGAGTAAGGAGGTAACCTTGCTTGGATGGTGCCCGCTTTCACTTCCACAGTGGAAGCTCGCGGCCTTACTAGCTTGGGCTGCTCAAAACTGTTCTCCGCGTTCAAGTCGCTGCTTCCCAAAGTTGTTACCTGCGCCTTACCTGACTCACTGATACCCTTCAACTGAATCTCGACCGGTCTTTCAGTGGAATTGTGATTGACCGCTTTTACCAGCACTTCGTGAGTTCGTTCATCGATTGTCGCGCTGGTATAGAGCCCCTCCTGTGACGTGACCGGAACGATGCGGGTACCCACATTATTGGCGAATACCGACTGGACATAGTAATCGGGTGTTCCGAAAGAACGCAGATTGTCAAACCAAATCGCATCCGGCTTCCATTGCCACGCATCCACGTGCGCCAGCAGCGGTGCGTAAGAGGCCATTCGCACAACGTCGCCATTGCGCTCCAGCCCTGTCATGAAAGCGGCCTCCGCGATTGCCGCCTTCCAGTTGTTACGGTTGTCAGGCTTAGTTGTACCTGATGTTTGCGCCGCATACTCGCCAGCGAACACTTTGGGCCCGGACCGGTCGTAGTGATCGTAGCGCCCGGAGTTAGCCAGAAACCAATCAGGAGCCATGTAATAGTGCTCATCCACAATGTCAGCTTTCATGTCGCGCCAATTCGCCCACATGCTTTCAAACGGTTCACCGGCAGGCGCAGGGCCAGCGCTCACCACTAACTCAATTTCCGGGTGGTTCGCTTTCAGCGCCGCGGCAAACAATTTGTAGCGCTCTAAATAACGCGCGCCCCACTGTTCGTTCCCTACCCCGATCATGGTCAGATGAAACGGTTCCGGATGCCCCATCTTGGCGCGCAACGCTCCCCACGGCGAGCTAACCGGACCGTTCGCAAATTCGATCAGATCCAAAGCGTCCTGAATGTACTCCTGAAGATCTTCGAGCTTTGCAGTTTCGCTCGAGTTAAACTGACACGCCATGCCGCAGTTCAAAATCGGCAGTGGCCGCGCGCCAATATCTTCGGCTAGCTGGAAATATTCAAAGAAGCCCAAACCGAACGATTGGAAATAGTCCGGGGCCGGGCGTTGATCGAACTCGTCGTTCCAACGGTTGGTCAACGTTTGCCGCTGGGCAAGGTCGCCAACCGTCGTCTTCCAGCGGTAGCGCGTAGCCAATTGCCGGCCTTCTACAATGCAGCCTCCGGGAAAACGCACAAAACCAGGATGCATATCGGCTAGCAGTTGAACCAGATCTTTGCGCAATCCATTCGGGCGCTGCTTCCAAGTGTCAATGGGGAAAAGAGAAACCATGTCCAGGTCGAGATAACCCGGCGCATCGACAAATAAATTCAAGTGCGCATGCTGCGTAGTGGCACTGGCGCGAATCACTGTCTCATATTTTTTCCAATGCTCATCAAAACCCGTCAACGTGCCCGTGCCGATCTCTTTATTGTTCTCATCGGTAATCACGGCACGAATGGATTTCGGTCCCCCGGCCCGAAGGTAAGCCGAGAACCGGTACTCTGCGTTACTCTCTACGCCCATGCCTCGATATCCAGAGTTCCAAAACCCGTAGCCCGCCTCAGTAACTTTGACTCTCAAGTAGTGAGGATTACTTTGATTGAGCGGCGACTCGGTTCGAATGTCCATCTCGCCCCTCGGCTTTGCCAAGCCCTTGGCATCGATGAGCAAAATTTCGTGCCAGCTCATTAACGGATCGCTAAATTCGAACGAGCGGTTCTTCACCAGTTCCGGATACAGGCCGCCATCCGCCGCGAAATTGATGTCTTCGAAGAAAACACCAAACATCTGTGGCGAGATCGCCGCTCCGGGGTGAGTCGCGTCAACGGTAACCACCGCCGTACTTCCGTGCACCAGAGTCCGGACTAAAAGGATAAAGACAGGGATCGAGAGTCGGTTTGCGTTGCGCATGTAACTGCGCGCAATTTTATCAACCGCTATGCACAACTATGGAATGTGCCGATTCACATGGTGCTGATACGGATATAGCGCTTGATATCCGGAAACGAGAGGACCACCGCGACGGCTGCGGCCACAACGGCTAACTTAAATATGAATTTCATATCGACACCTGCTGTTCTTTCTCAATTAAAGATTCCACAATGTCGGCGGCGGGCCGTATCGCATTCAATACCTGCGGGGTCAATCCCATGCGCCCCTCTGCGCCTCCCAAATCGGCAGGCTCACACGCTACCAATAAGACGCGCGGCGGATAAACTCCGCTCAAACTTTTCACCGCACGCAACACATTCACCGGGTCCATCACATGCGCATCAAGCATAGACTGCCCGGTCGCCTTAAGTCCATTTTCCGTCAAATCGGGCTCGATCGTGTAAAGCGTGCCGGGCGAGCCACCGCGCGCCATGGCGTCCACTAAAATTGTCAGCTCCGGCGCATCCATTAGAGCGTACGTCAAATCTAAGCCACGAATGCCAAAGTCAACCACGCGCACGTTAGGGCGCTGCGGCCTTTGCGAAAGTTCCCTTGCCACCTCACAACCAAAGGCGTCATCACCCTGGAATATGTTACCGACGCACGCCACCAGCACGTTCACACCAACTCCACTTCTTCTGGCCCGAAGAAAAAACGATGGCCAATTTGCCGGGCGCTGCCGAGATCGCGGCCTGGATCGTCTTCCACAGTCACTGCCAAATGGATGTTGTTATCAAAATCCCGTTCCACGGTCTCAACGATCGCGATTTTTCCCTCCAAAGCGATATCGAAGATATCCGCCTTTTTGCGCGGATGCAAGCGCACGCGATCTCCCTCGCGAAACTGCAGTTTCGAGGCGTTTCGTAAACCACGAATGGCGCCATGCATCTTCGCGAAGGCTTCCTGCGGCAAGTTTTCAGTGCGATCGAGAATTTGCCGGGCACGCTCATCTCCCTCGCGCACTTCTTTCTTCTCATCCTCGCTTAGAGTCAAGACGCGCAGCGAAAGGATTTCGTCAATTTCCGTGGCATCGAACAAGTCGCCCGCGCTCTCAGGCGCAATTTGCGGATAGTCGTAAAGAATGATGGGAGCCGATAACAGGAAGTTGCTTTCTCCCTCCTTGCCTGCCAAAACTGGCCACGTGCCGATATTGCGGCATTCTTTCGCAGCTTCACTGTACTCTGGCGGCGGATCAATCAGCGAGATGAAGTGTCCATGTTCTATGCCCAATAACGTATGAGTGGACGCCATGGAACATTCGTTGCTTGGATCGGTACTGAGATTCGTGATTTTCACCGTTAAGCGATAAACCTCATTCAACACGCGCACCGAATCAATCTCAACCGTTCCCAGGAGCGGGAGGAAGGAAAACGAGCGCTTCTCGGAGGCTGCCGAGAGAATCACGCCCGGTACTGAGATCTGACGTTCTACTTCCTTTTGTAAGAAGCGGACTTTTACATCAATGCAGGTATGGATACCGCCTTCCACCAAACACTCGGTTTGCATGCTGTTCGGATCGGCGCCACCCGTAGATGAAACTGTTCCAAAATGCCAGCGCTGCTGATTCTTCACGGAGGACTTGCGATAAGGATAGAGCAGAAATCCTTCATACATCACAGCGTTGGCGATTTTCTCTACCGCTTCAAAATTCAAAAGACCTTCTCCTTTTCAGCAACGAGCAAGCTCTCAATGGCCTCCTCCCAGGTGGCTATCCCATGCCGTGTTTTATATTCCTTTAGGCGCTCGAACGCATCCTGCCGCAAGCGCAGCCACACGCTGTTGGGGTAGTAGTGGTGCATCATTTCGTGCCAGATTCCCGAAGAAAGCCGGAAACGGCTTTCCTGATCCCAGCCAATCTGCTCAATCTGCGTCGCGCCATTGGCAGCCGTGTAGAAGACGGTTCCGCTGAATTGGAAAACCATTGGAATATCTTCGTTCCGAGCGGCATGAAAGTATTTTGTAGCAGCGACGTTGAAGTCGAAGCTGCACGGGACAAGTAAGTCAACAGAAACCTCATTTTCGAAACTCGGTACTGTTACCGTAGCGTGGGTCCATAAGAGAGAACGCAGCGTCTGATGCCAGCGCTCTGGTTCACCCCACAAATCGCGGAGGTTCTCGCGTTCGGCTGGTTCATAGTGCCGACGCGCCGCTTCGATCATTATCTGCGAGCGAAGCGCAATACTCCTAAGCAACGGTTCGCCGCTCGGCCGGCTAATCTGCAACGTAAAGCCAATCGTCGGCACCGCTGCAAAGGGTACTGCTTGAGCACTATTGATGCTGAACTTCAGGCCGAGCATTCGATGCCTTTCTGCCGGAGATTGTTGAAGAATCTTCCAATTTCACCCCAAACCAGCGCTCCGCCAGATAGGCCGCGCCAGTGGACTCTAATCAATCCGACAAGCCGATAGCATTCATCAATCGGCACAATGAAGTAATCGCGAGCAGCGCCGACCCGATTCACCAGCAGCGCTTCGACGTCTGGTCTGATTTTGTTTAATTCCGGATGACTTGATGCAATAGCTTGCCACCAGTCGAGACGAAGCAGCGATTCGGCGGCGCCGGCGGGGCCTGGATATAGAGCCGCCCACTTAGCAGCCGGGGTGCTGTAGGAAAAAAATGCCAGTGATATGGGAATTTGCAGGCTATCCCATTGGGCATCGTTGATATGAAAGTCTGACAGAATGCGGACTTCGCGGGGAATACGCTGCATTGTAGACTGCTTCGAGCTAAGGCAAATTCCGCACGCGCAACGAATCCGCCTAGTTAGAGGATCAAACGTATGCTCGTGATTAGCAGTTAGTTCAACGCCGCAGGTATCGCAGCGTTCCTGGCCTTCGCGCGACGGAACGAATTTGCGTAGCGCCGAGAGGGACGGCGTCGTCATCAAACACCTCC
>Ga0302319_10023220_pt1 | contig 11093 bp, 10 predicted proteins | sample Bog_T0_2_FD_203319 | JGI IMG/M metagenome (GOLD analysis project Ga0302319, IMG submission 203319) | Peat permafrost microbial communities from Stordalen Mire near Abisko, Sweden - Bog_T0_2 | ecosystem: Environmental > Terrestrial > Soil > Wetlands > Peat | place: Sweden: Abisko, Stordalen Mire...
CGGAGCTGAAAAACATCATGCGCTACTGGCTCGATCTGGGCGCAGACGGCTTTCGGGTTGATATGGCCGCCTCCCTGGTGAAGGGCGATTCCGATTTCGCTGAGACGATGAAACTCTGGCGCGAGGTGCGCACCATGTTCGACCGCGATTATCCGGACGCCGTCTTGATGTCGGAATGGTCCGATCCGGCCAGGGCCATTCCCGCCGGTTTTCATGTCGATTTCATGCTCGCCTTCGGAAACCCTCCCGCTTACAACGCGCTGCTGCGCCGCGAACGGACCCGGGACCTCGATCCTTACGCGGCCAGGGATGCCCACAGTTTTTTCGATCCCGCGGGCAGGGGAAACATCCGCGATTTCCTTGATCCCTATCTCAATCATTACCGGGTGACGCACGAGATTGGTTTCATCACCATTCCCAGCGGCAACCATGATTCGACCCGCCTGGCGATCGGGCGGTCGCCGCGCGATCTGTTGCTGGTTTTCGCCATGATTCTCACCATGCCGGGCATTCCCTTCATCTATTACGGTGATGAGATCGGCCTGCGCCAGATCGGTGGCCTCCCCTCGAAGGAGGGTGGTTACTCGCGTACCGGCGCGCGAACGCCGATGCAGTGGGATCACTCGCCCAACCTGGGCTTTTCCTCGGCGGATGCCGCACAGCTTTATCTCCCGGTCGACGCCGTGCCCGACGCCCCCACGGTTGAGGCCCAACTAGTGGCGGGCGACAGCTTGCTCGCGCAGATCAAGGATCTGGTGCGATTGCGCCTCGCCCACCCCGCGCTGGGTGCGGAAGGTTCTTTCACGCCGCTTTATGCGGAGGCGAATCGATATCCCTTCGTCTATTCGCGGGCCAGGGATGGCCGGACCTTCGTCATTGCGGTCAATCCGTCAGGAACCGCCACGCGCGCTGATTTTGTCTGGGCGGAGGCCGGTCGGTTTCAACTCCTGCGCGGCGACCGGGTTCCTGCCGCTCTGGCCGATGGGCACTGCGTGATCGACATGGCTCCGCAAACCTTCGCGATATTCGAAGTTGTGGTCTAAGATGGACTACCTTTCTCAAGATCATTTGCATCAGTTTTTGGTGCGCGGAAGATACGTAGAGCATTGGAAGGGCCCCGTGACCATTGAGGAAAAGCCGTTCCTTAGATGGCTTCGCTTAGGTAAAGGAAAAACGGGAAACTACCTGGTAGTCGTTAAAGATGTACACCCGGATAACGAGATCGGAATTTTGGAGAGGCTCATTCCATTCGATTACGATGAGCCGGAAGGACGGTTCACTTATTTTGGTACTGAGCAGGAAGCCTTAGCCTATCTGGTCGATGAACTCGGCGCTTCTCCCGACAGGTTTGTTAGACTGGGTGAAGTCCAGCAGGAGTATGAGAAATATCTTGCGAGTCAGACTATTTGAAGTAGTAGGGACGACGACGAAGGGGGCAGTCCTTGGTACTCAAACAATTCCAGACCGCTCTGAGAAGAGGCCGGAAATTTTTTTCGAATAACCCCAATTGACCGTCCCTGTTCCGCCTCCGTGTTTCTGTTCCGCCGTGTTAACCTCAGTTGTCTTCCCGCCGCCAATAGGTAGACATGGCTTGCCTCGGGACAGTCGCCGTCTCTATAAGTAGCTCATGGTCATTAACTAACAGGTTCGTTCTGCCCCTCTCATCCATGACCACGTCTTCTCCGTCGACCATCTGGGAGTTTTATTGGGCATTCGGGATTTGTGCGAGTCTTCTTGGCGTGGCCGGCATCTATGTCGGTCAAAAGACCCGCACGCAGACCATGCAGTTGCTGCGACGAGTTGAACGGGAGAAGGCGAGGGCAGACAAACTTGCTAACTTCGTCATCCCGATCGGGTTGGCCCTCGCCGCCGAAACCAACCTCGATCAATTGCTCGAAAAAATCCTGCTGGAAGCCAAGGCATTGTCGCTGGCCGATGGCGGCACTCTTTATTTGGTGAGCCCGGAAAAGACGCTGAGGTTCGTCATGATAGTCAACGATACGCTCAAGATCGCCATGGGTGGAACGTCCGGGAAGGAAGTTTCACTGCCACCGTTGCATCTTTACGATGTGCTGACGGGCCTGCCCAATCAAAGCAATATTGCCACTTCGTGCACATTGGGCGCGAAATCAATAGCGGTGGACGACGTCTACACGGAAAAGGGATTCGATTTTTCCGGTGCGAAGGCCTTCGACCAGCGCATGAGTTACCGGACGATATCGGTTCTGTGCGTGCCGCTGCGGGACGGGCAGCAAAACGTAATCGGCGTCCTGCAACTCGTTAACGCCCAGGACCCTGACAGCCGCCAGGTGGTTCCCTTTGCACCCCATCTTCGCCAGATGATGGAGTTGCTGGGCCTGCTCGCCGCCGCTGCCCTCGGCTCCTACCTCAGGCTCAAAACCCTCACTGACCAGATTGCCGATTTGAAGATTCAAATTGACGAGGCCAAAAAGGAACGGCAAGTAACAGAGATCACCGAGACCGATTACTTTAAGGGCCTGCAGACGCGGGCCCGTGAAATGAGAGCCAAGGTCAAAGGTCAGAATCCATAAAGGGACAGCGTGGCTAAAATTGTTTCCATTCATTCGTACCGCGGCGGAACCGGCAAATCGAACCTGACCGCCAACCTGGCCTCCCAAGCGGCGCTCGCGGGCAAGCGGGTTGCAGTGGTCGACACCGACGTGCAGTCGCCCGGCATTCATGTGCCTTTTGGCTTGGGCGAAGACCGCGTCGAATTCGCCTTGAACCATTTTATCTGGGGGGAGTGCCCCATTGAAAATGCCGCCTATGATGTCAGCGCTGCGCTCGGCCAGCCGGCCGGGCCGATTTATCTGGTGCCTTCCAGCATCAAGATTTCCGATATCGGGCGGATTTTGAAGGAGGGCTACGACGTGCGCCTGCTCAACGATGGATTCCAGGCGCTGATCGAAAAGTTGAATCTCGATTTCCTTTTCATCGACACCCACCCCGGCGTCAATGAGGAGACACTTCTTTCCATCGCCATTTCCGACACGCTCGTGCTCATCCTTCGTCCCGATCAGCAGGATTTCCAGGGTACCGCAGTGACGGTGGCGCTGGCTAAAAAACTCGACGTACCGCAGATGATGCTGGTGATCAACAAGGCGCTCCCGAGCATGAATTTCGACGATTTGCGAGCCAGGGTGGAAAAGATATATGACGTGCCGGTTGCCGCCATTCTGCCCCTGACCACGGAACTGGTCCAACTCGCCAGCAGCGGTCTGATCTCCCTGGTTCACCCGGACCTGGAAGTCAGCCGCGAAATGCGAAAAGTGGCGGCGCAGATTCTCGCCTCTTAAGCGGACAGGAAATTACGCGCTGCTGGTCGGGTGCTGCCGGCGCGTCCTGATCTCGAGAATATTTTTCCCGTTCTCGCGACGGTAGCCGATGTGATCGAGAAATTTCCGGATCAAGTGGATGCCCAGGCCGCCGACCTTGCGTTCCGCCAGCTGTGCCGGCTCAGGTTTCTTTTCCTGTTTGAGGGGATTGAATTCATGGCCGTCGTCTTCGATGACGCCCGTGATTTCATTTTCCAGGATCTCGATGGAGACGTTGATTTCGTGGCTGTCGTAATCGTCATACCCATGCTTGATGATATTGGTAATCATCTCCTCCAGCGCCAGATTGATCCGGTAGACGGCTTGGGCATCGACCCCATTGTCTTCGAGGAAATTCGTGCTCGCGTTCATCAAGCTTGCCAGGTCGTGGAGTTCGTTGCTGATCGTGCGATGGAAAGAGGTTTGCATGGAAAGTCAGAATTGAATAGTGATGAGCGATAAGTCGTCTTCCAGGGACGAAGAACCGCGCAACTTCCGGATTTGGGCGACTAATGCATCCAAATCCATGGCGCTATTCGCCGGATATTTTCCCAACAATTGGGTAAATTCATCAAAAGTGAAGACTTTTCCATCGGGTTGGGTGATTTCATAGGCACCGTCACAAAAAAGAAAAAAGCGGGAGCCCGGGACAATTTCGCATGTTAGGGTGGGATAGCGGCTATTGGGCATTCCACCAATCATCATTCCCCTGGCGGCCAGCTTCTTGGGCGCGCTTTGTCCCGGTTCAAAAAGAAGTGCCGGCGGATGACCTCCGCTGCCGTAGGTCATTCGCTGCCTGGAACGTTGATAAACGCCGTACCAAAGCGTGAAGTAACGGTTGTGTTGTTGTTCCATCGGAAAGGCGCGATTAATCGCACTCAGAACCGCTCCCGGATCGCGGAAATCAGTGCCGTGCATGGCGCCGGAACGGAGCACGTTGAGCGCGGCTACCGAAAGTAATGCCGCTCCGACTCCGTGACCACAGACATCGAGCAAATAGAGGGCGAAGTGATCATCGTCGATCCAGTGGTAACCAAAGGCGTCGCCGCCCAGTTCGCTCGAGGGAATGAACCGCCAGTCGATGGCAAACGGCTCCGTCAGTGGCGCCGGCAGCAGGGAGCGCAGGTACTCGGCCGCCTCCGTCAGTTCCCCGTCGAGGCGTTGCTGCTGGGATTTGATTGTGGCCAGGAGACGCTGCTCCTGGTCGCGCAGGGTTTTCCGCTCCAGGCAGGCCCGGATGCGGGCTTTGAGCAGAGCCGGGTTGAATGGCCTTGGCAGGAAATCATCGGCTCCGGCCTCAATGCAAGAGATGACGGTATCGGTATCCTTCTGCTCCGAAATCAAGACCACGGGGAGATGCTGCAACCGGGCGTCGTTCTTGATCCATCGAAGCATATCCGGACCACTCAGCGTCGCTAGTTGCACCTCCCAGAGCACCAGGTCGAATGTTCCCTCGTTGAGTCGCGCCATCGCCCGTTTTCCATCGGGTTCGATTTCAACCGCGTAGCCTTCCCGCTTGAGATTCCGTGAAAGAATATCCCGGCTGAGTTGGTCGTCATCGACAATCAATAGTCGGCCTGTTCCGCGCTTTGAACCCGCGGAGGGTTGCTCGAATACGTACTCGAAAATCTGGCGTCCCACCGCCGAGCGAACGCGTTGCGAAGCCTTCACTCCCTCGTCGCCAAAAAGCTGTTCCAAGGGCGCGCGAACGGAGCTGCCCGGGCGTTTTTTCGGGGAGTCCGGTGCTGAATCCATAGCCTTGGGCGAAGAGGGGCGGGCGATGGAGGCTTTCCAGCCTGGTCCGCGCTTCCCGCTATTCTTTCGCTGCAGCCACCGCGGCGGCGGAGTCGGTTGCAATTGTCACGACATCACCTATGCCGGAGCCCTCCAGCACTTCGTTCACCAGCGGCTGCGGATTGAGCAAAATCAGCTTCTTCTTCTCCAAACTCAAGGCCTTGGCCGCGCTGAGAAAAATGCGCAGGCCCATCGAACCCATAAACGTGACCCCGGAAAGATCGACCACCGTACTCCTTTTCCGTGCGGCGGTGTAACCGATGAATTTATTTTCGATTTCACCTACGCCCAGGATATCCAGCTTGCCGATAAGGGCCAGGTGCGTGTACGCATCGTCCGTGGCGATTACTTTTAGTTCCATAGTCGTTTTGTGTATTTTTGTTGACTGATTATGGGAATATTCCCAAGCAATCGAGAGTGGCCGGACTGAGATCCAATTTCAAGCGTGAACCTTCTTCTGAAGGGGAGGCGGTCCTTGTTCCTCTGTTGCTTCCTGCCACAGGTGGAGTCACCATGTCCTATCAATAAATGGATTAATGAAAACTCTCTTTCTTGTTCTTGATACGCTTCGCGCTGACTATCTGGGTTGTTACGGGAGTAGTTGGGGCCAGACTCCCAATCTGGATTGTCTCGCGGGCACCGGCTTCGTTTTTGACAACCATTGGGTCGGTTCGCTCCCGTGCATGCCCGCACGCCGGGAATTCATGACCGGACGCCATAACTTTCTTGATCGGGGTTGGGGCCCCATTGAGCCCTTTGACGATATTCTACCCGTCGAGCTTCGCCGGGGAGGCGTTTTCTCGCATATCGCAACGGATCATCAACACTACTTTGAACTCGGCGGGGAAAATTATCACACGGGTTTCAATACTTGGGATTTCCATCGTGGACAGGAATATGATCCGTGGGTCTCTCTGGTCGATTCGCCGGCACTGCCCGAACATTTGGGGCAGTGCCGCTCACAAACCATGGCCAATCGCAGCCGTCAGGTTGAAGAGGAGGACTTTTCCGGCCCTCGAACTGTGCAGTCGGCGATGCGCTGGCTCGATGACAATCAGCGGTCGGATCACTGGTTTCTCCAGGTTGAGCTTTTTGATCCGCACGAACCCTTTTATTGCCCGAAAAAGTATCGCGACCTTTACCAGGATGATTGGGACGGACCTTTCTTCGATTGGCCCGACTACAACATTGTGAAGGAATCGCCCGCGGCCGTGGAACATATCCGTAAATGTTACGCAGCGCTTGTGACCATGACTGATCACTGGTGCGGGCGCCTGTTTCAAAAACTCGAGGAACTTAACTTATGGGACGACACCCTCGTCGTCCTGACCACCGATCACGGCACCATGCTCGGGGAGCGGGAATACTGGATGAAGTCCTATATGCCGGTTTATCCCGAAATCGGCCACATTCCGCTCGTGATGAAGCCGCCCCGCGTGCGCGCGAGCACACGAATTCATGCGCTGACTCAAACCACCGATTTGATGCCGACTTTCCTCGATTTTCATGCCTGCCCGATTCCACCTCATGTGTCGGGACGCTCCCTGCTTCCGCTGTTGCGCCCGACACCGGGGGCATGGCGCGAAGACATTATTTTTGGTTATTTTGGCATGGGCTTGAATATAACGGACGGTCATCACCTCTACATGCGCAACCCTGTGCGCGAGGATGGAGGTCCTCTTCACGCCTACACCGCCATGCCGGTTCAAGGACTGAATGCCTGGTTTCCCCGCACCCTCCATGAACGGATGGAAATGGGCCGCTATTTGGGGCACACCTATAACATCCCCCTCTATAAGATCCCGCAGGATGGCCGGGTGCCCAGGGAGCGTCCCGGTCAACCGTCCTTAAGGGGACGGCATGAACTTTATTCATTGCCCTGCACGCCCGAAAGCCCAGCTATCATCGACCCGGAACTCGAAGCCCATTTTGTTCGCCGTATCGGCGAACACTTGCGGCGACTCGGCGCACCGGGCGAACATCTCGAACGGTTGGGATTGCCCCAATCTCTTTAAGTGCGACCCGGGGTTGGGGCCGTGTTGGGTGCCATGCATTCTCCGGGTGGTTTTAACCCCAAACTTGCCGGTCCAGCGTCCGATACTGGACCGCTTCGCTGGTCTGGAGTCAGACTTGTCCTCTTTCCTCCTCTGACTGCTTAAGCCATTTTGAAAACATATTCCGAGTTCAGGGCTTGATTAAATCGATAAGTTTTTTTGCAAGATGATCAGAAAATACTTTTGCCCCCATTTCATTCAAGTGAATGGCGTCAAGAAAGCACTTATCGTCTGTAACCCAGTCATTTGCACTTATGTAAACAATGCCGTCGTGGCTAAGTTGTTTTTGTAAAAACTCACGGTATTTTAACCAGGAAAGCGAAGAATAATTTAAAGATCGATGTTTTGAGGGGACAGGCATTTCAACAACATAGAGTCTTGCGCCGTTAGTCGCTGTAAGTTGGCAAATCTCTTCAAAGGGAGGAGCAAAAGGGGCAGCTTTTTCCACGGCTTCATCGTATATCCGATCAAGCACATCCGGTTGAATCAAGCCAACTTTGTCAAAATCGGATGCACGACCGAAGCGAGTTGTTGTAATTGCGGGCATTCCCATTCCTGACAGGGTTCGCCGCACTTGTTCGACATATTTCCAAAGTTGAGAGCGTTCGCGCAACATGGGGATCAACCCGATTAGTCGAAAGGACCACTTCTCGAGAATAGATTCGTTGGGAAAATAATATTTTGCAGCGATATCGGGTTCGATATAATAAGACATCGCCATATTACCTTCAAATCCATCCCAACTCGCGTGAGGAATTTTGGTCAACTGATCATTAAAAAATCCATAAACAACATATTTAATGGCTTTGTGGTCGCGAAATGCTTCTCGCGCGAACAGATCTTGTTCAACCGTGCTGGAACCCGGAAGGCTCGCGTTATAAAGAGCTGGGGGAGTTCCTCTTTGTGACCAGGTTGAGGTGAAGCTTTGTTGATCGAGGCCACTTGCCATGAGTGAGTTGCCAAGGAAAAGCATGTCTACCTTGGGTTGTTGGCGAAGCTGGCGGATCATAAGCCTCGGAACGGAGTCCATTCGCAAGACCAGGTAGACGTTAAAGGCAATCAACGTGCCCAGGCACAAGGCGATGCTAATCCGCAGTTGTTTTTTCGAGATATGCACTAAAAGTCGATATAAATGAATTTGGATGACTGTCCGCAGAAAATCATAATAAGGCAAAGCAGAATCCCCCACCAGACGCCCCACCACCATGCGTCGAGCGGTAGCATTAAGCCGGGAGGAGGCGTGTCGATTTCCCCTCCAAGGTATTCGAGAAGGTGTCTTATCCAGTCCATAAGCGGTCTAGCCAATAAATAGGCGATGAAAGAAAAAGAGCGCCGTGTGAATGTCCATACAAAAGAAGGCCCACCCGAGATTAACCAAGGTAAACGTCAGCGCCCAACTAAGCAATTGCGGCACGAACGGGTGGGGTTGTGTTTGAGGGCCGCGCCAATTGCGCCAGAGGCGATGGCTGCAGAGCAGGGCGCCATGCCAGAGGCCCCATGCGATGAAATGCAACCCGGCACCATGCCAGAGGCCGCTGAGCATCATGGTCAGCAGAATATTCCGATAAATGAGGATGGGGCTAACCCGCGACCCACCCAAGGGAATGAAGATGTAGTCGATGAGCCATCGATACAAGGTCATGTGCCAGCAACCCCAGAACTCCGCGATGTTCGTCTGAAGATAGGGCCAATTGAAGTTTTCCTTGACCTTGATTCCAAATAAGCGGGCGGATCCAATCGCGATGTCCGAATAGCCCGAAAAATCAAAGTAAATATGAATCCCATAAGATAGGATCCATATCGGCAGGATCCAGCGTGGCGCGACGCTGATGTCGGCCCGATTAAGATGATCGGTGAATGCCGTAAGCAAGTCCGCCACGGCGAATTTTTTAAGCAAACCGATTAGGATTCGAGTTACTCCCCGGTTCCAATCCAATGCAAAGTCTTGGCTCGGATGGAGCAAGTTGGGTAGGAAGTCCTGGTAACGCTTGATTGGCCCGGCGACCATCGTGGGAAAAAAGAGGATGAACGCGAGATAGTCACGCATTCTCCCAGCTTCGGTATTGCCCTTGTAGCGATCCACCGCGTAGTGGATAAATTCGAAAGTGAAGAAAGAGATTCCCAACGGAAGAAACGCATTCTTCCAACGCAGGGGGTCCGGGCCTTCAAAGTGAAATGCCAGTCCGGTGAAAAAATTCCAGTACTTGAAAATACCTAAGAAAATCACGGCCTGGGCAACTCCGACCCAGCAAAAAAGAGAATCCTTCCTATAGAGTCGGCTAAAGAGCGATTCCCAGAAGAACATCAACAAACAAGCCGCGCCAAAATAGCCGCCAAACTGTGTGATCGAATAAAAAAGAAAGAATCCGCAGCCAGCTGCGATGCAAACAAGCGGGCGCCAATCGGCTCTAACCATGCGAAATAGGATCGCCGCAGGCAGAAGAAAGAATAAGTAGTAAGGGAGGGTGTTAAAAATCACATTTGTTGAGGCTTACTGGCTTGGCCTTTGGCCATGAATGACTTGTCCGATCAACTCGCGAAGGAGAGAGAAATGGAGCCATTAGCGGTTGCATTAGTCACCCCCATACTTGCCGGTCCAGCGTCCGATACTGGACCGCTTCGCTGATATGGGTTGCATCGACTTTCTCCGCACCGGCAAGGTCGGCGATGGTGCGGGAGACTTTCAGGATGCGGTCGTAGGCCCGGGCGCTGAGATTGAGTTCGGAAAGCGCCATCCGGAGCAGGCTTTCGCTGTCGGTGTCGAGAGGGACGAAGGCTTTCAAGTCTTTGGTGCTCATTTGCGCGTTGCAGCGGACTTTTCTCTTGGCCGCAAAGCGCTCCTGCTGCTGGTGCCGCGCTTTGAGGACGCGCGAGCGAATGTCGACTGAAGCCTCAGCGCTGCCGGGACGCAGTAGGATTTCATGCTTCACTGCGGGCACTTCGACGTGGATGTCGATGCGGTCGAGGAGCGGGCCCGAAATCTTATTGAGGTACCGCCGGATCTCCAGCGGTGTGGCGCGACCCCGTTGGGCGTCGCCGAAACCGCCGCTGCCGGGGCTCGGGTTCATCGCGGCCACGAGCATGAATTGCGCGGGGAAGGTGGTTGATCCGGCGGCGCGGGAAATCGTCACTGTACCGTCTTCGAGTGGCTGGCGGAGCACCTCCAGCGCGCTGCGGCGAAACTCGGGCAGTTCATCAAGAAAAAGGACACCATGATGCGCCAGGCTCACTTCACCGGGGCTCGGGTTGGCCGTGCCGCCGATGAGCCCCGCGTCGGATATCGTATGATGCGGCGAGCGAAAAGGACGACGCGTGACCATCGCCTGTTCGGGCGTGAGCAACCCCGCCACGCTGTGGACTTTGGTCGTTTCGAGTGCCTCATCGAGCGTCAGCGGCGGACAGATTCCCGGAATTCGTTTTGCCAGCATCGACTTGCCGCTGCCGGGCGGCCCGATCATCAGGATGTTGTGTCCGCCCGCGACGGCAACCTCGACCGCGCGCTTGACGTGCTCCTGGCCTTTCACGTCGGCGAAATCATGCTCAATTGCATCGAACTCGCCGAGGATCTCGTTTGGATCGACCCGCACCGGCAATATGCCGGTTGTACCCGCCAGAAACTCGACCGCGTCCCGCAGATGCCGGACGGGAAAAACGTCGAGGCCCGCGACGACAGCCGCCTCGGAGGCGTTGGCGGCGGGAAGTATGAGCCCCTTCTTGCGATGCTTGCGGGCGGAGAGCGCAATCGCCAGCGCCCCTTTCACCGGCCGCACTTCTCCATTCAGCGCCAGTTCGCCGACCACCCAATAATCGTCCATATGCAGTGGCTTGAATTGTTCGGATGCGGCGATGATGCCCAGTGCCATCGGGAGATCGAAGCTCGGTCCCTCCTTCTTAACATCGGCGGGCGCCA
>Ga0302319_10023221_pt1 | contig 11092 bp, 7 predicted proteins | sample Bog_T0_2_FD_203319 | JGI IMG/M metagenome (GOLD analysis project Ga0302319, IMG submission 203319) | Peat permafrost microbial communities from Stordalen Mire near Abisko, Sweden - Bog_T0_2 | ecosystem: Environmental > Terrestrial > Soil > Wetlands > Peat | place: Sweden: Abisko, Stordalen Mire...
TGTCGCCATCACCCAATTTCCCCATGCCCATGGCGATCATTTCCATCTGGGTGACGCCACCGTCGCCACCCGTGACGCCACCGGCCTCGAAAACGAAGCGGTGTGGAACGCGCTCGTCCGCAAGGGCATGATTGAAGCCGAATGGCCGCATCGCATCGCGCTGACGCCGGAAGGGCTTTCCTATGACACCGGTCTGGCCGGCCAGATCCTGCAACGCGGCGGCCATCACTGAATGACGCCCCCATGATGACCCCAAAGAAACGCCGCCGCCTCGCCTTCGCTGTTGCCGTTCTGGCGGCGGGCGCCGTGCTGGCCGGGGGCATTGTCTATGAGCTGGGCCAGAACACGCAATATTTCCGCAGCCCCAGCGATATCGCTGCCAACCAGGTCCAGCCGGGAATCGCTTTCCGCCTGGGCGGATTGGTGCAGCAGAACAGCGTGCATCACGGCAGCGGCGCCGATGTCAGTTTCCTGGTGACCGACGGCAAGGGTACCGTGCCGGTGGAATATAACGGGGTGCTTCCGGCGCTGTTCCGCGAAGGACAAGGCGTCGTGGCGCTGGGCGTGCTCAACGGCACCGGAACCTTTGTCGCCACGGAAGTCCTGGCCAAGCATGATGAGAAATACATGCCCCCCGAAGTGGTGGACGCGCTCAAACGCAGTGGCCGCTGGAAGGAAGGCGGCACATGACAGGAGAATTGGGCCAACTGGCGCTGTGTTTTGCCCTGGCGCTGTCGCTGGTGATGGCGGCGTCGGGGCTTACGGGCGCGCGCGCCAACGCCGCCACCGCGCGCGGCATTGCCCATGGCGCCACCATGGGGATGCTGGTGTTCATCGCCCTGGCGTTCGGGACGCTGACCTATGCTTTCGTGACCTCGGATTTTTCGATTGCCGATGTCGCAAACAATTCCCACACCCTCAAGCCGCTGATCTACAAAATCTCCGGCGTCTGGGGCAACCATGAAGGCTCGATGCTTTTATGGGTGCTCGTATTGTCGCTCTATGCCGGGCTGGTTTCGGCGCTGGGACGCGGCGGCCCGCAATTGACCAGCGCCGCGCTGGGCATTCAGGGCCTGCTGGCATCGGCTTTCCTTCTCTTTATATTGTTCACCTCCAATCCTTTTCTGCGCCTGGATCCCGCGCCATTCGAAGGCGCCGGCCTCAATCCGCTGCTGCAGGATCCCGGCCTGGCCATTCATCCACCCATGCTTTACGCGGGCTATGTCGGCCTCTCTGCCTCGTTCTCCTATGCCGCGGCCGCCCTGATCGTGGGCGAGGAAGGTTGGGCCCGCGCGGCACGGCCCTTCATGCTGATCGCCTGGATCGCGCTGACCTGCGGCATCGCGTTGGGAAGCTGGTGGGCCTATTACGAACTCGGCTGGGGCGGCTTCTGGTTCTGGGACCCGGTGGAAAACGCTTCGCTGATGCCCTGGCTGGTGGCCACCGCGCTGCTGCATTCGGCGCTGGCGACGGAACGGACCGGCGCTTTCCGCACCTGGACGCTGCTGCTGGCCATTGCCGGTTTTTCCATGAGCCTGATCGGCACCTTCCTGGTGCGCTCCGGCGTCTTATCGTCGGTGCATGCTTTCGCCTCGGACCCGACGCGCGGTTTCTTCATAATGGTTTTGATCTTCTGCGCCATCGGTGGCGCGCTGGGGCTGTTCGCCTGGCGGGCGCCCACTCTGAAAGGAGGCGCCGCCTTCGACACGGTCAGCCGCGAGACGGCGCTGTTGCTCAACAATGTCTTTCTGGTGGCGGCCTGCGCCGCCGTCTTTGTCGGCACGCTCTATCCGCTGCTGCTGGATGCGATCAATGGTGAAAAAATTTCCGTCGGGCCGCCTTATTATGCCGCCACCTTCGCGCCGATCTTTTTCGCCTTGCTGCTGCTGGTGCCGTTTGGTCCCATGCTCGGCTGGCGGCGCGGCGACCTGAAGGAGGCGGCGAGGGCGCTGGCGCCGGCGCTCGGCATCGCGGCTGTGGCGGCATTGGCGGTTCTGGCGATTGCCAGTCCGCGCTTTCTTACCGGCGTCTGTGCCTTCGCGGTGGCGGGCTGGCTGATCGGCGCCAGCATTCTCAGTTTCATCAAGCGCAAGGGCGCGCGCGCCAGCGCCTTCGCCGCCGCTCTTGCCCATGCCGGACTGGGCGTTACCCTGATGGGTGTGGCGGGCACCACGCTGTGGCGCAGCGAAGCCCTCACCGTGCTGGCCCCCGGCCAGACCATGACGGTGGGGCCTTACACGCTGCGCTTTGACGGCGTCACCCAGGAACAAGGCCCCAATTATCGCGCCAGCCGCGCCCACATCGCGTTGATGGATGGCGCGCGCGTGCAATCCCTGTTGACGCCGGAACAACGCATCTATCCCGCCGAGGGCCAGGACACCGCCAACACCGCCATCCGCACCACCGGTTTTCAGGACCTCTACCTTGCGCTGGGCGATGATCGCGGCAATGGGCGCTGGACACTGCGCGCCTATGTCAGTCCGCTGGCGCCCTTCATCTGGCTGGGCGGGCTGGTGATGGCGTTTGGCGGAATGCTCAGCCTGTGGGGCCGGCTGCGCGCGCCCGCACAGGTTCCATCGGCCGTGGCGCAGCCGGCCGAATGAAGAAGTTTCTCTTTCTTCTGATGTTGCTCACGACGCCGCTTCTGGCTGCCCCCGTGACTGACACATTTTCCGATCCGGCCATGGAAGCGCGCGCCCGCAACCTGCAGCGCCAATTGCGTTGCCTGGTCTGCCAGGGCGAAAGCATTGACGAATCCGGCGCCCCGCTTGCCGCTGAACTGCGTCATCTGGTGCGCCAGCAGATGACGGATGGCCGATCCGACCAGCAGATCGAAGATTATCTCCGGGCCCGCTATGGGAACTTTATTCTGATGAAGCCGCCGCTTCAGGCGGATACCTATTTTCTCTGGCTGGCGCCGTTCCTGGTCTTGATTGGGGCGGGGGCTGTCGCCATGTTCGTGGTCAGCAAAGCCCGCAGGGCAGTGGCGGAGTTGCCGCCGGACCTGCTATAAAACATTTCAATTTTTTAACAGTCTGGAGAGGAAACCGCAATGCTGCGGCCCTATCTTCCGTACGGTCGGGACCGGCGGCAGACCCCCCGGACGACAAGGAGCCTGAAATGCAAATCGAAAATCCCCAAAATACACCCCCGCGAATTCCCGGCCGCCACAGCCGATTGCTGGCGATGAGTTCGGCCGCCGCCATTGTGGTGGTCGGCCTTGGCGCTTTCGCGCTGTTGCCGCCGGTGCGCCAGATTCAAGCCGCGTCGCATGACCCGGTCCAGATCGCCGCCAATGACACCAGCCATGCCACGCCGCGCATGCTGGAAAATTCCGCGCCCTTCAGCTTCGCCGACCTGGTCGAACGCGTCAGTCCCGCGGTGGTCACCATCACCTCGGAGACCATGTCCACCGCCAGCGATGAAGATGGCGATAGCGGCGCGCCCGACAATCTGCCGGCGCCGTTCCGCGACCTGTTCAACCAGTTCAACAAGGCCCAGCCCCAGACACCCCACAAGGAGATCAGCGCCGGCTCTGGCTTCATCATCGACAAGTCGGGCCTCATCGTCACTAACAATCATGTCATCGACGCCAGCAAGAAGATCACCGTCAAGCTGCCGGACGGACGCAGCTTCACCGCCAAGCTGATCGGCACCGATCCGGCGACCGACATCGCCCTGATCAAGATCACCAGCGACAAGCCGCTGCCGACGGTTGAGTTCGGCGACGACCGCGCCCTGCGCGTGGGCGACTGGGTTGTCGCAGTCGGCAATCCCTTTGGCCTTTCCAACTCGGTGACCGCGGGCATCGTCTCGTCCATCGGCCGCGATATCGGCGCGGGCAATTATAACGACTTCATCCAGATCGATGCGCCGATCAATCGCGGCAATTCGGGCGGACCGACCTTTGACCTGCGCGGCCAAGTGATCGGGATGAACTCGATGATCTTCTCGCCTTCGGGCGGCAGCGTCGGCATCGGCTTCGCCATTCCGGCCACCACCATCCATGACGTGGTGGCGCAGCTTCAGCAGCATGGCCGCGTCGCACGCGGTTGGCTGGGCGTCGAGATCCAGAGCGTGTCTCCGGAGATTGCGTCCTCGCTGGGCCTCAAGGAGCCCAAGGGCGCCATCGTCGCCAGCGTTGTGCCGGGCGGTCCGGCCTCCAAGGCCGGCTTTGAGCAGGGCGATGTCGTCACCGCGATTGACGGCAAATCGGTCGAAGACTCCCGTGACCTGACGCGGCGCGTCGCCACGGTCGCGGCCGGCGCCAGCGCCGACTTCACGATACAGCGCCAGGGCGCACCCAAGACCATCAAGGTCATGATCGGGGCGCGTCCGGATGACAAGGTTGCGGCCAACATCCCTGCGACCCCCAGCTCGATGCCCGCCACGGGCAGCGCGATGGGGCTCGGCCTGGCCTCCGTCACCGCCGACGCGCGCAAGACTTATAACCTGAGCGATGCCGTCAACGGCGTGGTCATCACCAAGGTTGATCCTTCCAGTGACGCCGCCGACAAGGGCCTGCAGCCCGGCGACGTGGTGATGAAAGTCGGCAGCCGCATGGTCAAGACGCCGCAAGACGTCCAGGCCGGCGTTGCCGAAGCGCAAAAGGGCGGCCGCAAGAGTGTCCTTCTGCTGGTGGCAAGCCAGGGCGCATCGCGGTTTGTCGCGGTGGACATCGGACCAGCGTGATTTTTTGCGGGCGGCGGGGCGATTCTCCTGCTGTCCGGCCCCCCGCGCTGGCGGCAGAGCCTGCCCCCCAGCCTGCCGTCGGCGCGGACCTTATTTTAGCAGGAGGAATTCCCCGCATGCGCATTCTGGTCGTCGAGGACGATATTGAGGCCCAACGCTACCTGGTGCAGGGCCTGAAGGAATCGGGCCATGTGGTGGACGATGCCGCCGATGGCGACCTCGGCCTCAGCCTGGCGCTGTCGCGTCCCTATGATGTGGCGATCATTGACCGCATGTTGCCCAAAATGGACGGATTGGGTGTGGTGGCCGAGATGCGCGAGCATGGCAACACCACCCCGGTGCTGTTTCTGTCGGCCCTGTCCGAAGTGGATGACCGGGTAAAGGGGCTGAAGGCCGGCGGCGACGATTATCTGACCAAGCCCTATGCCTTTGTCGAGCTGCTGGCCCGGGTGGACGCCCTGATGCGCCGCCGTTCGCCGGTCACGGTGAAGACACGGCTGCAGGTGGGCGAACTGGATCTCGACCTTCTCACCCGTGCCGCCAAGCGCGGCGACCAGATGATCGATCTTCAGCCGCGCGAATTCCGCCTGCTGGAATATTTGATGCGCCATGCCGGCCAGGTGGTGACGCGCACCATGCTGCTTGAGAGCGTGTGGGAATATCATTTCGACCCCCAGACCAATGTGATTGATGTTCATATCTCGCGTCTGCGCGCCAAGATCGACAAGGGCTTTGACACGCCGTTGCTGCATACCATCCGTGGCGCGGGCTATATGATCCGGGCGCGGTGATGCAAAGCCGGGGGGGCAGATGACGCGGGCCAGCTTTGGACTGCTTCGCACCCAGGCTTTCCGCATCGTCCTGGTCTATGTGCTGTTGTTCGCCTTTTCCGTCAGCGCGTTGCTGTTCTTCACCTATTGGAATACGCGGCGCACCCTTGACGCCCAGACCGACCAGATCATCGAGGCCGAGATCACCGGGCTGAACGAGCAATATCAGCGGCTGGGCATTCGCGGCCTGGGCGAAAGCGTGATGTACCGCTCGCTGCATCCCGACCCGGACGCGCTCTATATTCTGGCGGACGCCCAGCACCGGGTGCTGGCGGGCAATCTGGATTCATGGCCGTCCATCACCAACGATCCGGGCAACTTCGTCGAATTCGACTATGAGCGGCGGCTCAATGGCGTTCAGGATGCCCGCCGCGCGCGCGGGCGTCTGTTCCCGCTGCAGACGCCGGGCGGCGATTTCTATCTGTTGGTCGCCGAGGATGTGCATGACCGCGATCTCACCCAGCGCATGTTCACCACCACGCTGCCCTGGACTGTGGGTTTCATTCTGGTGTTCGGCCTGCTCGGCGGGGCCCTGATGAGCCGCAACATGCTGCGAAGGCTGGATTCCATCAATCGTACTTCGGGCGAAATCATCGCCGGCAATCTCACCCGCCGTGTGCCGGTGTCGGGCGCGCATGACGAGTTCGACATACTTGCGGAAAATCTCAATCGCATGCTGGACCGCATCGAGCGGCTGATGAAGGGGCTGCGCGAAGTCACCGATTCGGTGGCCCATGACCTTCGCACCCCGCTCAACCGGCTGCGCCAGCGGCTGGAACAGTCCCAGGCGCGGCTGGGCCTTGCGGGCTCCGATACCTCCGAGATCGAGCGCGCCATCGCTGAAACCGACCAGTTGATCGGCACCTTCAATGCGCTGCTTTTGATTGCGGAAACCGATGCCGGCACGGCGCGGGGGACGATGACGCCGCTGGACCTTACCTCGGTCGCTGCGGATGTCTGCGAATTGTATGAGCCGCTGGCGGAAGAAAAGAATGTCACCCTTACCTTGGCCAAGCCCGCCAGCGAGACGGTGATCGACGGCAATCGCAGCCTGATATCCCAGGCTTTGGCCAATCTGGTGGACAATGCCATCAAATACACGCCGCCCGGCGGACGGGTGACCGTCCGGCCCGGCGTGAATTTCCAGAGCGTCGATATCTGTGTCGCCGACAGCGGTCCGGGAATTCCGCCGCAGGAACGCCCGCGCGTGATCGAGCGTTTTGTGCGGCTGGAGGCCAGCCGCCATTCGCCCGGCACCGGGCTGGGGCTTTCGCTGGTGGCCGCGGTCGCTCATTTCCACAATGCCCAGCTGCTGCTGGAAGACAATACGCCGGGGCTGAAGGCGACCCTGCGCTTCCCGCGTCCGGCGTCGCGCATAATTCCCGGCCCCGCCAAGTTGTCGCAAATCCCGTCCCGCAGCGCGGCGGAGTGAGGAGTGGTTTGCCGAAGGCAAACGAAATGGTTCAGTGAACCATTTCGAGTGACGAACGCCCGGAGCGCAAGCGAAGGGCCGGCATGACCTTCGGCCATAGTTTGTCTACAGTCGGACGTCATGTCCACCCCGCACGTTCCTCCCTGGCCATTCGAATCCGCGCGCGTGACGCGCGCTTTCGCAGCATTGGCCGAACGCGGCTTCACTGCGCCGGACGAGAAAGCGCGCGCCCTTCTGGCGGGGGCTTTCGGCAATAGTGGCTTTCTGGTCCGTCTGGGCTTGCGGGAAACCCAGACCCTGTCGGATTATTTCACCGGCGGTCCGGATGCGATTGTAAAGGCAGCCTGCGCCCTGGCGCTGGCGCCGGCATCCGACGAAGCCCAGACCATGGCAAAGCTGCGCCTTGCCAAACGCCGCGCCGCGCTGGCCATCGCGCTGGCCGACATCGGCGGCGCCTGGGATTTTGCCCAAGTGACCGGCGCGCTGACCGGTCTGGCCGATGCCTGTGTCAAAGGCGCGCTGAGGTTTCTGCTGGCGCGCATGGCGGTGCAGCAAGCTTATGCCGAGCGCGATGGCGCGGTTCTGGAAAACACCACCGGCCTTACCATCCTGGCGATGGGAAAATACGGCGCCCATGAACTGAATTATTCCAGCGATATCGATCTGGTGGTGTTTTACGACGAGGGCAAATTTCCCTTCCACAAGCGCGGCGATCCGCGCGGCGCGGCGGTGGAGCTGGCGCATGGGCTGGTCAAGCTGATCGCCGAACCCACCGCCGATGGCTATGTCTTTCGCGTCGATCTGCGGCTGCGCCCCGATGCCGGGGCGACGCAGGTGGCGATCTCCACCGTTGCGGCGCTGGATTATTACGAAAGCCAGGGGCAGAATTGGGAGCGCGCCGCCATGATCAAGGCGCGCGCCTGCGCCGGCGATCCGCAAACCGGAGCCATGTTTCTGGCCGGCATCGCGCCCTTCATCTGGCGGCGCAATCTCGATTTTGCCGCGATCGAGGATATTCACTCCATCAAGCGCCAGATTCACGCCCATGCCGGGCATGGCGATATCGCGGTCGCTGGCCACAATATCAAGCTGGGGCGCGGTGGCATTCGCGAGATCGAATTTTTTGCCCAGACCCAGCAACTGATCCTGGGCGGCCGTCATCCCGGCCTCCGCGCGCCCGCCACCCTGGCCGCGATACGGGCGCTGGCGGCGCAGGGCACCATCACCGCACAGGCCGAGAATGATCTGCGGCGCTGCTACATCTATCTGCGCACCCTGGAACATCGCCTGCAAATGATCGAGGACCAGCAAACCCACAAGGTGCCGGAGAGTGACGAGGGCGTGGCCCATGTCGCCTGCTTCATGGGGTATGACGGAGCCGACGATTTTCGAGCCAGCCTGACCCAGGTTCTGCAAACGGTACAGGGTCATTATGCCCGGCTGTTCGAGCAGGAACCGGAATTGACCGACAGTCACGGCAATCTGGTTTTCACCGGCGTCGAAGACGATCCTGAAACCCTCGCCACCCTGTCGGCCATGGGATTTGGCGACGCGCCGCATGTTTCCGGCGCAATTCGCGGTTGGCATCATGGCCGAATCCGCGCCATGCGTTCTGCCCGCGCCCGCGAGCTTCTGACCAAGCTGCTGCCGCGCATTCTGGCGGCGCTTGCCGCGACACCGGACCCCGATGCGGCGCTGATCCAGTTCGATCGCTTTCTGTCCGGCCTGCCTTCGGGGGTGCAGCTTTTTTCCTTGTTCCAGGCGCGGCCGGAATTTCTCGACCTCTTGGCGCGCAGCCTGGGTTCGGCGCCGCGCCTGTCGCTTTATCTGGCGCGCAATCCGTCCACGCTGGATGCGCTGCTGGATGTGGATTTTCTGGGGACCCTGCCGTCACGGGCCCAGCTCGAAGCCGCATTGGCGCGGCAGCTGACCGGCAGCTACGAAGACATGCTGGATGGCGCCCGCCGTTTCGCGCGGGAAGAGATTTTCCGTGTCGGCCTGCAGATCGTGGACGGCGCAGCGCATGCCGATGAGGCCGGTCCCGCCCTGGCCGATATTGCCGAGGCGGTGATCACCGGCCTGCTGCCGCGCGTGGAAGACGCGCTTGCGGCCGGTGCCGGGCGGCTGCCGGGCGCCAGTTTCGCGGTGATCGCGATGGGAAAGCTGGGCGGCCGCGAGATGACGGCCAGCTCCGATCTGGATCTGGTGTTCGTTTATGATGTGCCGCCCGGCGTGGAAAATTCCGACGGTCAGAGGCCGCTGCCGCCGACGCTGTATTTCGCGCGCCTGGCCCAGCGCCTGATCGCGGCGCTGACCACGCCCACCGCGGCGGGCACGCTTTACGACGTGGACATGCGGCTGCGCCCTACCGGCAACAAGGGCCCTGCCGCTGTCAGCCTGAAATCCTTTGTCGATTACCATGCCAGCGAAAGCTGGACCTGGGAGCATATGGCGCTGACGCGGGCGCGCCTGGTCGCCGGCTCTGAAACTTTGCGGCAGCGCCTGGCGGACGAGATACGCCGCCGCCTCACCACAAAACCCGATGCCGTTAAGATACTCGCCGATGTCCGCGACATGCGGGCCAAGGTTGAGACTCAATTTCCCGGGACCAGCATCTGGGATCTCAAATATGCGCCCGGCGCCCTGATGGATATCGAATTCATCGCCCAGACGCTGCAATTGCTGCACGCCCATGCCAGTCCTGAAATTCTGGACGCCAACACCGTCGCGGCGTTGAAAAAACTTGGCATTGCGGAATTGCTGAAGCCGGATGACGCGGCACTGTTGCTGGACGCCGCCATGCTGCAGCAATCCCTGACCCAGACGGCGCGCATCGCGCTGGACGAAACACTGAGGCCGCAGGAGGCGACACCGGCGCTCAAGGCGCTGCTGGCGCGGGCAGGCGGCGCCCCGGATTTCGCCGGCCTGGAATGGCGCCTGACGGCGCTCCAGGCGCAGGTGCGGGCTGTCTTTCTCAGGCTCACCGGGGATTAACTGGTCTGGCGATATCTTGGCTTGAAGCCGGGCAGGGGATAAGCGATAACCCCCGCCTTCGACTTGGAGTGCGGGCGTAGCTCAGGGGTAGAGCATAACCTTGCCAAGGTTAGGGTCGACGGTTCGAATCCGTTCGCCCGCTCCATTTTTTCAATTAAATCAAATAGTTACATCAGGCCGCCCAGAGGCGGTCTTTTGCGTCCAGCATGGACCCGAAATTGTGCATTGATCCAAACCCCTGTTTATTGCCAAGCGCGACCCCTTGAGGTTCCAGACTTGGTGGCGTGAGATTTATTGCGGGTACTCCGGACATTCCGGATGAACGGATCAAAGACGGAGCAAACCTCATGACGACATTCAAGGGCCTTGCGGTCCGCGCCCTGGGCATCCTGGCGCTGGCCGGCGCGCTGATGACGCCAATCGCCGGCACGGCCGCGCCCCTGGCCAAGAGCTACATTCTTTATGTTGGAGGCTACACCCGCGGATCGGGCAAGGGCGTCTATGCCTATCGTTTTTCGCCCGCGAGCGGCGATATCGAACCGCTTGGCCTGATTGAGCCCGCGGTAAACCCGTCCTGGCTCGCGCCCTCGCACGACCATCGTTTCCTCTATGCGGCCAATGAGCACCCGGCCAAGGGCGCGCCAAGCACGGGCAACAGCATCTCCGCCTATGCGCGCGATCCGGCCATCGGAAAACTCACCCTGCTCAACCGGGTCGCGTCCGGCGGAGAAGGGCCGGCGCACCTGGCCATCGACAAGACCGGCAAAATTCTGGCCGTCGCCAATTTCGCCACGGGCAGCGTGGCGACCTTTCATATCAATTCGGACGGCTCCATCGGCGCCTTGGCCGCGAATATTGTCCAGGCGGGCCAAGCGGCGGGCGTGCAGGTCGCGAAGGACGAGAACGGCCTCAGCCCAACGGATTCGCACATTCACTGCGTGATGATCACGCCGGACAACCGCTACGTCCTCACCTGCAATATCGGCCTGGGCAAGATCAGCGCCTATCGCTTGAACGCCGCCACCGGCGCGCTGGTGCAGGCCGGCGAACCCTTGACCGCGGCCGGATTGCCCGGCCAGAACTGGCGGCCGCGCCATTTGGCGTTCGATCCCTCCGGCAAGTTCATCTACATCAACGACAGTTC
>Ga0302319_10023223_pt1 | contig 11092 bp, 10 predicted proteins | sample Bog_T0_2_FD_203319 | JGI IMG/M metagenome (GOLD analysis project Ga0302319, IMG submission 203319) | Peat permafrost microbial communities from Stordalen Mire near Abisko, Sweden - Bog_T0_2 | ecosystem: Environmental > Terrestrial > Soil > Wetlands > Peat | place: Sweden: Abisko, Stordalen Mire...
GAGCCGTCCGCCGCTGCCGATGATCACGATCTTGAGCGCCATGGCCTTAGCGCTTCAGCAGCGGCTGCCACCACTCGCGGTTGCGCACATACCAATCGATGGTCTCGATGATCCCCTGCTCATGGTGATGCAACGGCTTCCATTCCAGTTCGCGATGCGCCTTCGACGAGTCAATCGCGTAGCGCCGGTCGTGCCCAAGGCGATCCTGCACATATTGGATGAGGCTCTCCGGCTTGCCGAGATGCGACAGAATCATTTTCACCACGTCGATATTCCGCATCTCGCCATCCGAACCGACGTTATAGACCTCGCCCGGCTGCCCATTCATCAGCGCGGCGAAAATCGCGGCGCAATGGTCTTCCACGTGAATCCAGTCGCGCACATTCAAACCGTCGCCATACACCGGCAGGGGTTTGTCTTCCAAGGCGCGGATGATCATCAGCGGGATGAGCTTTTCCGGAAATTGATAGGGGCCGTAATTGTTTGAACAGCGCGTGATCACGACCTCCTGCCCATAGGTGTGGTGCGCGGCCAGCGCCAAAAGATCGGCCGAAGCCTTGCTCGCGGAATAGGGCGAGCTGGGTTCGAGCGGCGATTTCTCCGTGAATTTCCCTTCCGGCCCGAGCGATCCATAAACCTCGTCCGTGGAAACCTGGAGAAACCGCCGCACTCCATGCCGCCGCGCGCGGTCGAGCAGCGTCGCCGCGCCCACGATATTGGTATGGATGAAGTCGCCCGGCGTATCGATGCTGCGGTCCACGTGCGATTCCGCCGCGAAATTGATGACGGCGTAAAACTGATGCTGCGAAAGCAGTGCATCGATCTTGTCCGCATCCGCGATATCGGCGCCCAGAAACTCATAACGCTCGCCATACGTCTCGGCCACGCCCTCCAGATTCGCCAGGTTCCCCGCATACGTCAGCGCATCCACGTTCGTGATCATTTCCGGGCCGTAATGCCCGAGAACGTGCCTGATGAAATTGCTGCCGATAAAGCCGCAGCCGCCGGTGACGAGGAGACGCATACGGGATGCGTCTAGCAGCCCGGGAAACGCAGCGCTACTTTTTTTAATCTCATGCGGCGCAAGCCGATGCCGATGGGGGAAATGACGAAATCAGAATGACGAATAACGATGAGGGCGCCTTCCGATTGCGTGTCTTTCATCACCATTTCAACAGACCAGACGGGTTTTCGGGCGCAAAGGAATCCGTGCGCGATGAGGATGCGCATCGCACAGGTCCCCATCGTCATTCGTCATTCTGGTTTCGTCATTTCAAATATCGGCCGCGTAGGAGATCATCCGGCGGTAATGGCGCAGGATCTCCATGAGCGCGAGCATGAACGCGCGCCGCTGCAATTCCATCGGCGCGTGATGCGGGGATTCGAGAATGATCTCAAACGGCTCCGGCGAATGTCCAGGCGGCGCGGAAAGGATGCCATCGTAAGCCGTGCGAATAATGCCATCGACCGCGTGGAAGCCGTCAATGATCTCCGCCTGGTTCACGGGCAGCGCGGCTTCCGCCGCGGCCAGCGCGGGCTTCAGCAGATGCTCCGTGAGCGTGGCCCCGCGGACGAAGCCGTAGAGTCCGTCGCTCGTGTCATCCGAGTGCAGGGAGATGATGCCGTGAAATTTGTGCGCCATCAATTCCCGTTCGAGGAGCCCCACCTCGGGCTCCAGTGAGCCGCGCCAGAATTCCCGATTCAAATCGCGGCCGCCGCGCGAATGCCGCGTGCCGTCCTCGTAGCCGGTCGGATTGCAAAGCGGATAGATATGGATGCGGTAGGCGCGCCCCATGAAGGGCTTGGCCTCGAGCTCGCGCAGCAGATCCATCACGGCGAGCACGCCCGCCGGCTCGTCGCCGTGCAATCCCGCAAAGATCGCGAGGCGGATGATCGGCTCGCCCGTCTCGTCTCCACCGCGAAAGACAAACCGCGGGAGCCAGTAGCGCTCCGCGCCCACGCGCCAGAATCCCGCGGAATCCGCGCGCAACGATTGCGCGGTTGTTCCCACCTGGAGGAAAAGCGGGAGCAGCAGTTCCTTGATGGAGGCGCGCCGGGCGTGATCGCTCGGAGCGTCGGATGATTCGGGGAGATTGGGTCGCACAGGCCTTGCCAAATCAATAAAGGCAGGAATGCTCATGCGCCAACCTCCTTTCTCGCCTGCTCCCCCAGGTCCGTGCTCAAATAACGTTCGCCCGTGCTGCATCCCACCGTCACGATGATCTTTCCCTGGTTCTCCCGCCGCTTCGCGATTTCCAGCGCCGCGAAGACGTTCGCGCCCGTGGAGATGCCCGCCAGGATTCCTTCCTCCTGCGCCAGCCGCCGCGCGGTGGCTATGGCGTCCTCATTGCTCACCGTAAAGGCTTCGTCGACGATCGAGAGGTTCAGATTCTTCGGGATAAAGCCCGCTCCCGCTCCCTGGATCTTATGCGGGCCCGGCCGCAGCGGCTCCCCGCGCAGCGTCTGCGAAATCACCGGCGACCCCGCGGGCTCCACGGCCACCGCCCGGAAGGAGGGCTTCCGCGATTTGATGACCTCGCTGACACCCGTGATGGTGCCGCCGGTGCCCACGGCCGAGACCAGGATATCCGCTGTCCCATTCGTATCGCGCCAGATTTCTTCCGCCGTGGTGCGCCGGTGAATCTCGGGATTCGCCGGATTCTCAAACTGCTGCGGAATCCAGGAGCCCGGATTCTCCGCGGCGATGGCCTGCGCGCGGGAAATGGCGCCGCGCATACCTTCGGCCGCCGGTGTCAGGACGAGTTTCGCCCCGAGAATGGCCAGGAGCGTCCTCCGCTCCAGGCTCATGGTTTCCGGCATGGTAAGAATGAGCCGATAACCCCTGGCCGCCGCCACGAAGGCGAGCGCGATGCCGGTGTTTCCCGAGGTCGGCTCCACGATCAGCGAGCCCGGGGAAATGCGCCCGCTCTTTTCCGCCGCATCCACCATGGCCGCACCGATCCGGTCCTTCACACTGCCCAGCGGATTGAAAAACTCCCCTTTCAGCAAAATCGTGGCCCCCACATCCCGCGCGACATGATTCAGCCGGATGAGCGGCGTGCGGCCAGTCGTGGAGATGATATCGGGAAAGACCCGAAGCCCCCCTTCGCCGAATGTTTCGGGGGATGGCGCGGCGTTTTCGAGGGTGTGGAGGATCGCGGTGCTCATAGTGGTGCAATCGTGGAGTGGGGTGTGAGTGAAAGTGGAGAGGATGAATATGCCGGCGACGGGGAAAATGCGCATCCGGGCGACCGCGGCCAGCCCCGGGCGTTTTCGGCGGGGATCGGCTGGTGGAGCGCGATCAGTGGCTTGTCACCGGTTGGGGCGTATCGAACCGGGTGCGTTCCGTTCGTTCGATCTGCACCACCTTGGAATCGTGAATGACGATCTGCACGACGCCGAAGCGCATGGATTTTACTTTCTCCGCGACTAGCGAAAGCCACGGTGGCGGCGCGGGAGCCTCGGCGGGCGGCTGCGCTTCGTCGGTCTGGATTTTTTGCGGCGCCGGGCGGCGGGCAGAGGCGGAATCAGGCATGGAAATGGCGGGTCGCGAATTGTCGATTAATCGAATCTCTATTATTTTGATATGGATACTAACGCCCCGGCGCGATGAGGCAACGTTTTTTTGATAAATCTTCGGCAAACGCCGCGCGGGGACCCGATGCCCGGGCAGCCGAAATCTCGTGGACGGATCGGGAAGATCGCGTCATCGGGGCTCAGGCCAGGGCGAACCCGTCCATCGTCTCGCAGACCCTCGCGCCACATGGAAACAGGGCTTCGCCCCGCGCTAATAGCCGAAGCCGACTATTCGAAGATGCCGGTGATGATTTTGCTGGCCCGGGGAGGAGGTGGGAGGAGGCTTTAAGCATGGCCCTTGGGAAGGCGTTTGCGCTGGCCCTTTTCCTGCACGGGCGGTTTTTGCTCAGCGCCCGGCAGCACTGGCTTGGGGAGATTAGCTGCCTGGTCGCGCGCCAGAGCGAGCGGCCCCTGCGTATCCGGCAACGATTGGGGTGCGGCCTTCTCCCCATCGAAACGAAACGCGGAGGTAAGGTCCCCAAAGGTCTGCCTGCGCCAGTCGGTGATATTCGGCTCCTTCACGCCGGTAAACTTCTCGAGGAACTGGAGCACTGAAGTGTGATCGAACGGCTCGCTGCACACCCAACCGCCCGCGCTCCACGGCGAGACGATGATGCACGGCACGCGAAAACCGGCGCCGATCGGCAGGCCTTTCACGAATTCGCGCGGTGTCCCAGGCGGCGGCGTCGGGGGCGCCACATGGTCGAAAAGGCCGTCATTCTCGTCGTAGTTCAGGATGAATGCGGTCTTGGCCCAAACTTCGGGGTTGGCCGCGATCGCATCGATCTTGCTGGCGACCAGCGCGGCGCCGGCGGCAGGCATGCCATCCGGGTGTTCGGACCCGGTGCTTGTGGACATGATCCAGGAAACGGTCGGCAACCGGTCATTCATCGCATCCTGTTCAAAATCATCCGCCGCGCCCCGATAAACGCCTTTCCTGTAGAGCGCGCTTTCCGGGGCTGCTTCCCGGAAGACCTTGAAATGATCCAGCATGTTGAAGCCGCCTTCGAGGTCCTTCTGATGATAGACTTTCCAACTCACTCCCGCCTTCTCCAGCCGCTCCGCGTAAGTCGTCCAGGTCAAGCCGCTGGGGATCACGTGACTCCCGGTGTCGGTGATCGGTCCGCCATTTTCTCCATCCGGATCGATCGTTCCCGTCATCCAATACATGCGGTTCGGCCACGTGGACGCCATCACCGAGCAGTGATAGGCGTCGCAAATCGTAAAGGCCTCCGCCAGGGCAAACTGAAAGGGGATGTCAGCGCGGGTATGGTAGCCCATGACATAGGGCGCATTCTTGCCGTCCGCCTTGCGATGCGCGGGCATCCATTGATCCATTGTTCCCCCATTCCAGGCCGCGTGCTGCACGGCCCAGGCATGGCTGGTCGAGGGGATTTTCTGCACGCTCGTCGTGCCCGTATCCAGACGGAAGGGCAGCAGGTAGCCGCTCGGGTTTTCGGGGTCAGGTTGGTAGAAAACCGACTGGCCGTTTGGCAATTGAAGGGCGTTGGGATCATCGAACCCGCGCACGCCGGCCAGCGTGCCGAAATAGTGGTCGAAGGAACGGTTTTCCTGCATGAGGAGGACGACGTGCTTGATATCGCGCAATGAACCCCCGCGGGGCGGCGCCTGGGCCAGCGCACGCCGCACATTCGGCGGCAGCGCCGCCGCCGCCGCGGTGGCGGCTATGGCCGCAGCGGAGCCAAGGAGGCGGCGCCGCGTCATGCGCAGGGCGCCGGGATCGATATTGGAGCGCTCGTCCGAGGATTCATTCATAAGGTTATAAATGTAAGGGAGGTATTTCTATCTATTTTGCCTGGCCTGGAATTTCCCGCTCTGTCGTGACGGTGTAAGTCTCGCCGTCTGAAATTACCTGTAACTGGCCTTGCAAGCCAGTGACATAGACCCTGGAGCCCACGGCGGCGAAAACTTTGCGCGCGGAAAGGCCGGCGACGTATCGGCGGCGCTTACCTGGCTAAAATGCCCTCCAGCGCGTGTCCGTCCGCATTTTCAAACTTCAAACCAAGCAACTCCGCGATGGTCGGCGCGACATCGGTATTGTTGATCGTGCCGATCTTCACGTGGGGCTGAATTCCGGCGCCCCATGCCACAAAAGTCGCATGCAGACCGGGCTGATTTGGGTCGTAGCCGTGCGTCCCCTTCACGTCGTCGGACTTCGGAGTCACCACCAGATCTCCCGCGAGCGAATCCGAGAACGAGTAGCCGCTCCTGGCCGACAAGACGACATCCGGCATCTGCGGATTCTTTTGCGGGTCCGACATTCCGTACTTATCGAAATCCTTGGGCGTGATGACGACGTCCATCCCTTCCACAGTTCCGAAGAGATTCGCCAGCCGCTCAATGAGCGCCTCGCGATGAGCCTGATCCAACACATAGAGAAAACTGGCGCCGCCCTGCCCGAGCGCGCGCACATCCCCGCCAGTCACCTTTCCTTTTTCATCCGTCTTCACCAAACCTTCCTTTCGCAACAGGACGTTTGGCTGAATCAGTTGCTGGTAGGGGAAGAAGCCGTGGTCGGCTGAAACAATGAGCGTCGCCTTGCCCGGTAAGCTTTTCTGCAATTCGTTCCACACATCCCGCACGCATCCGTCCGCAAACTTCACCGCTGCGTAAGCTTCGGGAGATTGCGGCCCTCGGGCGTGCTCCACGTGATCCACCTCCACGATGTGCAGCAGCGCAAGGTTCGGCCGGTGCGTCCGGATGATTTGGTTGAGCATCTGCACGTACATTTTGTCCCGTGATTCGCCGTCCCCGGATTTGCACCATTCGCCCTGCCGCTCGTAGGGAATGCCGGCCGCCTTGAATTCCGGAAATAGCGCGGGCGTTCCGTATTTTTGAAACAGGGCGTCGGTGAAAACATCCGGCACGGTCCAATCCAGGGTCTGGGCGCCGCGGCTCGCCGGCCAAATGATTGCCGCGGTCTTCAATCCGGCGCCCTTCGCCGCGTCATAGATCGTGGGCGCCTTGACAATCTGCTCCTTGTTGAAGACCGGATCGGTAATCAGCGTGACGTTTTGTCCTTTCTCCCGGTCGAAATAATTGTTCCCGATCACGCCGTGCTTTGCCGGGTTGACCCCGGTCACGAGGGTCGTGTGGTTCGGCCATGTCACCGTCGGCATGGAGCACTTCATATCGGAGGCGCGCGCGCCCTCGGACGCAAGCTGGCGAATCGTGGGCATTTCGGCTTTTGGATCGTCCAAATAATAGTGCGCCAGTCCATCGACGCTGATGAGCACTACAATCCGTTCGGACGCCGGTTCCAGAGCAATTCCGTGGACTGCAAAAAGAACTGCTGACAGAAGGAAGAGGGAGTGTTTCATGTGGGGCATCGGGGAACCAAGCCACATGCGTAATCAAGCGGGCCGCTTCTTCGTTAGGACCTTTATCGAGACGACGGGAATCAGGATTTGAATGCATCTTGAACCACCCGCCGATTCTCCCGGAAGACCCTCGCTAAAAAGACCGAGCCTCCGAAAGTCTTACGACTCTCGGAGGCTCGTTTGCCAATCTATACCAGTTTACAAAAGCAAATAACTCCCCGGGCCCATTCCGCGCGTCCGCTCGACCGCGGCCGCCGATTAAAACTTCATAGCGAAGGTGACATAGAAAAAGTTGTTGCTTTGCAACGGAAAGCCCGGCGCGGTTGCCATCGTGCCAACTCCCGCCGTGCCGAGACTCGGGTCGATTCGATGACCGTTGTTGTATTCAAAGACAACGTTGACCGCATCCGTCAGAGCATAGGTGGCGCTCACGTAGATGCCCTGCATGTTCAGGCGGCCGTCAAAGATATTGTCATCGTTGAGATTCGTATCCAGCGAAAACTGCTCGCTGCGCTGCCACCAGCCGCGAATCTCCCAATCGCCCTTATGCTTGATCTCCCCAAAGCTCAGACCGGCCTGCCACGCGATGCCTTCGTTTCCCTTGTCGGGATGCCCGGCATTGGTCGCGCGCTCTTGAGCGTAGAGGTTGTCGGCGAAATCGCCAAAGACCGAGACATGGAGATTCCCGATCCTCGTGCCGAACTCCACCGGGACATCGAAAATCCCGAGGTTGTTCGTGGAGGTCTGGTTGAAATTGAGCACGGTCGCCGTATTTTTGTTGACGATGACCAGCGGACTGTCGCCATTGAAGAAACCGGAATTCGACCAGGATCCTCCCTCGGTGTAGCAGTAGTAGGTCGGCGCAATCTGGAAGTAAGTCGTCGGGCTGAAATTGACCTTGCCGCCAATCTGAAATCCAAGCAGCCAATTGCTGGTATCATTGCCATTCTGTGTAAATGGAGACGCCGCGGTGCCGTTTCCGGAATTGAACGCATTCTCGAAGCCGCCGTCGTCGTAGACGTATTGCGCGAAGTTCGCGAACAGATCGAACGACATGCCTTGCGGTGGCGCCACCGCTTTGGTTTCTTTCGAATCCTTGTCGTACCCGGTCGGGCCGGCAGGTCCCTGGGCGATCGGTTCGCTCCCAAAGTGCCACCGGAAATTCTCGCCGAGACCTTCGGGGTTAAGCTCCGGATCCCAAATCATGCGGGTGGTCACCAGATTCGGCTGGAACTTACCCGCCTGGACGGTGAGCCAATCAAAAGGCTGATACTTCAGGAACACCTGCCCGACAAAGAGAGCGTCTTGAAAATTCGTCTTGCTGTTGACGAGCGTCGCCGTCTTGTCCACCACGCCGGTGATCGCCTTCCCAGTCGTTGTCTTCCCCGTAACGGTGACGGCGCCGGCCTTGCTGACCGAGATGGTGGGAGTCCCCGTGACGAATGTGCTATTTGTCGTCGTCACCGATGACAGCACCGTGGTGTTGATTCCAGTCGTCACCCCGTTTCCAACGTTTCCCTTCGCAAAGGCGCCGTCGTTGACGCCGCCCGCGCCCAGCGTCACCGTGGTCGAACGCGCGCTGGAGTTTGACTCCAGGACCACCCCCATGGTCCATCCGTCCGCCACATGGATGTTCGTGCCCAGCCGCAATCGGTAACGCAGCCGATCTTCCTGGCCTACATCCCCGACGTCCCGGCCCGCCGCCGTTGCTTCGTTGACACGATACGTCAGGCCCAAGTCTCCAAAGAGCTGGATCGACGTCACCGAACTGCCAATATCGAATTTCCCTTCGGGCACGCCGGTCATCGGACCCGCGGCTTCGGCTTGAATCTGGCCCTTGAGTTGCTGGTTCTCCGCTTGAAGCTGCGTCACCGCCTGTTCGAGCTTTTGCAGCCGGGTGGCTTCGCTGACGTCCTGCGCCGCGGCCGTGCCGCCAGCCGCGGCGGCGATGCTCGCGGTGATTGCGCCGGTGAGTATTTGTCTCTTCATAAATCGTGGTTGTTTCCTTGGGTTGGGGCAAAACGCCTCCGGCGATCCGGCGGGCGCGCTTGCGATAATGTCGTTGGGGTCAGGCGGGCCTCCGTTTGCGCGGTAAGCCGTTGCCGCGGAGGGTCGTATTCCGGCGACGAAATGTATTCCTATCTAGTTGGTAGGAATACGGCAATGGAAATTTACAGATTTTTTATTTCCGCTTCCCCACCTTCCGCGCGGGCTTTCCCGCCGGGCTCGCCTCCGCCTCCGTCATCTCTTTCGCCTGTTCCAATTCCGAAAGGAATCCGCCCACCGCATTTTCGTCGGCGAAACTGGTTCCCAGCGTCTCGGGCGCGCCGGGATGAAAGAGCTTCTCGACCATGAAGGGAATTGGCGTCCCGTCGCGCCGCATTTTGCGCAGCGTGATCTCCACCACGTCCGCGAGCACGTACCGATCGAGGATCCGCGCGATGGCGTTCCGCACGTCGAGCATCAGCATCCGCAAGCCGCAATGGGCCTCATCCGGGCAGGTGCAGCGCTCGTAGGCGGTCACGCTCACGCAGGAAATTGGCGCCAGCGGCCCGTCGATCAGCCGGATGACGCGGCCCAGGCTGATTTCCTTCGTCGGCTTGGCCAGAAAATAGCCGCCGGCTTTGCCCCGCTTCGTTTCGATGTAGCCGGCCCCCCGAAGTTGGGTCAGAATCTGCTCGAGAAATTTCACCGGCAGGCGCTCCTTCTCCACCAATTCTCCGATTTTCAAAAGTGGCCGCCCGAGTTCGTGGGCGATGCCAAAATCGATCAGAGCGCGCAATGCATATTCACCTCGTTTGGAAAGCTTCATGGGGAAAGACGGGGAGCATAATATCCATTCCGCTTCTGGACAAGAAGGAGAAGAAAAATCTCCCGAATCACGGGCGGTACATCTGGCCTTGTCAGCCAGGCATTTCCGCGAGCGCTCTCAATCTCTGCGCGGAAACCGGCTCCGCCGTGCCGAGTTCCTGGGCGAATACCGAGACCCGGAATTCCTCCAGCATCCATCGAAATGCCTCCCTGCGCGCCGGCGGCACGCGCTTTTCCCAGTCGTGGAAGGGCGCGAGTTGCTTCGCCTTTTCCGCATCCTTCGCCGGACTGAGCCAGGCGCGCTCGCCCCGGATCTGCATCGCCCTTAGGTAGCGCGGGAGATGCGGCAGCCGCGCGTGCGGCGTCCGGGCCAGGAAATCGGGCGGTATCAATCGTTGCGCGTCCTGCTCCATCCCCGCGTAGCGTTTCGCGGCGGCCATCACGGCCTGGCGAAGCGCCAGGATCTGTTTCGTCCACTCGCCCAGTTGGTAAGTCAGCGCCGGCAATTCACGGCGCGCCGATTCCGCCATCGCCACAAAACGCGCCGCGCTCAATGGAAAGACCGGATCGAGACGGAGCGCATGCCCCAGCAAATGCTCGTAGGCGGATTTCTCAAGCGTCTCGGTAGAGAAACCCGAGGCGCCGGGCACGCTCAGCCTGGCGCTCATCTGCTGGAGCGCATCGTGGAAACCCGCCGCCGCTTTTCCCGGCGCCGGGATGTGGCGCGCCAATCCCGCGAGTTCCTTCCAAAGCCGGCTGAGATCGCGCGCCAGCGCCAGCTCCGCCAGCCGCCGCACACCTGCTCTCGATACTGTCTCCGCCTCCTCCCGCTTGCGAAACAGCCGCACATCCACCGCGGCGTCCCGCGCTTCCAATCCCGGATAAGCCAGCAGCGGCGCGCCGCCCACTTCCTCCACCACCACGGATTCCGGCAAATCGCCGAACGACCACTCGGAGACGCCGCGCTTCTCCCAACGCTGCGCGGCCGCGTCCCACGCGCCGGAACGCGGATCCCGGCTCTCCACCTTCGCCTGGACCGCTCCGAGATCGCGCCCCGCGGCGATTGTCTTGTTCCCGCGATCCACCACTTCCACGCGCGGCTGCAAGTGCGGCGGAAGGCTTCCCGGCGGCCAATCCCCGGGGCGCACCGGCGCGCCATACTTCCGCGTGAGGAATTCCGCGAGCGCCGCAAGAAAATCCCCGCGTCCCGGCTGGAACTCGCCGGCCACCTCGCGGATCTTCGGCTCCAGCGGCATCAGCGTCTTGCGCACGGTCTTCGGCAGCGCCCGGAGCAAAACGCCGATCTGCTCCTCGCGCAGGCCGGGAACCATCCACTGGAGCTGCCCCGTGGTCAGATGCTACGC
>Ga0302319_10023224_pt1 | contig 11092 bp, 9 predicted proteins | sample Bog_T0_2_FD_203319 | JGI IMG/M metagenome (GOLD analysis project Ga0302319, IMG submission 203319) | Peat permafrost microbial communities from Stordalen Mire near Abisko, Sweden - Bog_T0_2 | ecosystem: Environmental > Terrestrial > Soil > Wetlands > Peat | place: Sweden: Abisko, Stordalen Mire...
GTCGCTGATCACATTGAGGTAGCCGTGTTCGCTCGCACGCCGCGCGAGTGCAATGACTTCGGCGCACGCGCGAGCGCACGCGAGCGGCGTCTCGGTGGCACGGCGCAGTCCCGTCTGGATCGCGGCAGCGCGTTGCGCCTTTTCCGCATCGCTCGCCTTGGGCAGCTTGTAGGCGGCCATGATGCTGTCGAAGGCGGCGATATCATCGGCGACCATCGCCGTCAGGCGTCGGCGCACTGATTCGGACGCTGCCAGCACGGCCCGCATTTCGGCCTCCACGCCGTCGTAGCCCTTCTTACCGATCGTGACATTGCACACCATGGACACGAGGGCGGCGCCCATGGCGCCGCTGATCGCCGCCGCGCTGCCGCCGCCCGGGGTCGGCTTGCCGCTCGCCAACTCGTCGAGAAATTTTTCCACCGAATCTTGGGTAATCATTGTTCAACCGACCATGGTCTTGGCGATGGCATAGATTTCCTCCGCGTCGAGCAGCAAGTCGTTCTGCTCGAACAGCCGCGCGATGCAGGCGCGGTGCAGCGCCAATTTGAGCGCACCGAAGCCGAGCGAGCCGAATACTATCTTACCGTGCTTGGCCGCGCCCCGATCGCTTTGGCCGACGCCTTCGATGCCGGCAGGCGGCGAGGCGTTGGCATCGGCCAGCAGTTCGAGCGAGGAGCTATGCTGCCACTGTTTCTCCTCAAGAAGGGTGATGCCGGCGGCTCCGGTCGCGAGCACGATCTGTGCACCTTCAATGGCCGCGCCGCGCTCGACATTGGTGGGCGCTTCGACCGCCTTGATCACGAATCCGAAGCGCGCGTGGATCGAATCGGAGGCGGCTTGCACCACATCGCGCTTGCGGCCGGTGATCGACACGTCGGCCCCTTCGCGCGCCAATAGCACAGCAGCCCGTTGCCCGACGGGTCCCGATCCGCCGAGCACCACGGCGTGCTTCCCGGCCAGGGAGCGGCCATGCGCCAGCCAAGCGACCGCGGCCGCCGCCGTGGTGTTCGAACCATTGCAGTCGAACATCACCGACACGCGAAACTTGCCGAAGAATTTCTGGCGGATCGCGGCGAGCGTGCTCTCGCCCGTGGTCATGTTGCCGCCGCCGACGAAAATCGCCGTGTGTTTCTTGTCCTTCATCCCGCGGGTGAAGATCGCTCCTTCAACCAACCCGCCGACATTGGCGGCGTTGACCCCGCCATAGGCCGATATGTGATCGGCCCCACCGTCGTAACCCACGACGTTGTCGAAAACCGAGGGCAGGGGATCCGTGTCGAATTGGTAGAGGAGTTTTTTCATGGCGGGATAATAGTCACGGCCCGCTCTCAAGTCACGCGGCTAAGTAACCAGATGTTGCGGTTTGCCGGCCTGCCACAGCTCGATATTGTCGATCAATTGGTCGGCGAGGAACTGCATGGCTCCGTCCGAAGCCCACGCGATATGCGGTGTGAGGATGAAGTTCGGACGGCGTACATCGAGCAGCGGATGACCGTTTCTGGGCGGTTCGACGGTCAGCACGTCGAAGCCGGCACCGGCAATCAATCCCTCATCGAGGGCTTGGATCAAGGCCGCCTCGTCCACCAGGCCACCGCGCGAGGTGTTGATCAGCAGGGCATTGCGCTTCATTTTTCTCAAGGCCTCAAGGTCGATCAGATTGCGCGTCGACGGCAGCAGCGGACAATGCAGCGAGATCACGTCGGATCGCGCCAGCACCTCCTCGTGCGGGGTGAACGTCACGCCGGACATTTTCGGCGGCGGGTGATCGGCAAACAGAACCTGCATGCCGAAGGCGCGGGCGATCGCTGCGGTGCTCTGACCGATGGCGCCCTCGCCGATGATGCCGAGCGTTGCGCCGTGCAGATCGCCGATGTCATGCGTCAGAAAGCAGAATTGATCGGACTTGTTCCACACGCCATTTTCGACGTCGCGCCGATATGCCAAAAGGTTGCGGCGTAGCGCCAGGATCATGGCAAACGCGTGTTCCGGCACAGTATGCACGGCGTAGTTGCGGATATTGGCGACCGCAATGCCGTGCTCCTGACAGTAAGGGATGTCCACGATGTCGTAGCCCGTGGCGGCGATCGCGATCAGCTTCAATTGCGGCAGCTGCTCAAGCGTCGCAGCGCGCATCGGCACCTTGTTGGTGATGGCGACCGTCGCACCTTCGAGGCGCGGCACGATTTGCTCGGCCGCGGTTTTGTCATGCTCGAGATAATCGGCGGCAAACGACAACTTGCGCACCTTCGCCTTGAGCGATGCGCGATCCAAGAACACCACTCGCGTCATGCGGCGACGCCGGTGGCGGCGGAAGCCGTCTGGGTGGCATCGGCTGAATTCGCGCGCCAGTAGTTCTGGGCGGCGGCGACGCCGCTGCCCGGTTCGATCTTGACGCCGACATCGAGCATCGCCATCTCTGCGCCGGCGATCGCGCCGAGCAGCATCAGTTCGTTGAGATCGCCCAAATGGCCGATGCGGAACAACTTGCCGGCAACCTTGGACAATCCCGCTCCCAGTGCGAGGTTGTAGCGCTTAAAGGCGCGCGCAATCACCTCAGCGCCATTGATGCCTTCCGGCACCATGATGGCGGACACCGTGTCCGAGTGCCACTTCGGTGCAACTGCGCACAGCTTGAGTTTCCAGCCCGAGAAAACCGCGGCGCGCACGCCGCCGGCCAAGTAGCTGTGGCGCTTAAATACGTTTTCCAAGCCCTCTTCGGCCAGTAGGGTGAGGGACTCTTTGAGCCCATACAGCATCGGCAACGAGGGCGTGTAGGGAAAGTAGCCGTTGGCATTGGCGGCGACCATGTCGGCATAGTCGAAATAGCAGCGCCGCGCTGTCGCGCCTTTGGCAGCTTCGAGCGCTTTCTGACTGACGCACGTGACGCCAAGGCCCGCCGGCAACATCAAGCCTTTCTGCGAGCCGCTGACGCAGACATCGACTCCCCACTCATCCATGCGAAAGTCGATGCTGGCCAATGCGCTCACCGAGTCGACAAATAACAAGGCCGGGTGCTTGATGCTGTCCATGGCGCGCCTGATGGCTGCGACATCGCTGGTGACGCCGGTCGCGGTTTCGTTCTGGCACACCAGCACCGCTTTGATTTTGTGCTGCTTATCCGCGCTCAACGAAGCCAAGTAGCGCTCGATGGGAGCGCCTTCACCCCAGGGGGTCTCGAGCACCTCCACTTCGAAGCCCAAGCGCGTGCACATGTCGATCCAGAGGTGGCTGAACTGCCCGAAGCGTGCGGTCAGAATTTTATCGCCGGTGTTCAGGCAATTGGTGAGCGCGGCTTCCCAGCATCCGGTGCCGGAAGAAGGAAATAGGAACGGCGTGCCGGAGGTGGTCTTGAATATGGGTTTCAAGCCGCTCAGGCAGGTGCGGGTCAATTCCGGGAAAACCGGCGAGCGGTGATCTTCCATCGCCACTACCATGGCGCGCAGCACGCGGTCGGGGACGTTGGTGGGTCCTGGAACAAACAAGAAATTACGACCGGCCATAGGAGCTCCTCAAGGTGACGACTTCATTCTTTTGGCATAATTGTACGCTATGATATATGAGATATCATCAGCGATTATAACCAATTCTAGTATAGGGGAGGCCGGGCATGCGCATTGCGATCGTTGGACAAAGGGACTTCGGCAAGGCCGTTCTCGACGGATTCATCGCCGGCGGCGCCACCGTGGCCGGGGTGTTCTGCGCGCCGGAGAAACCGGGGACCCCGCCAGATCCGCTGCGCTTGGCGGCGGAACAGTTACAGATTCCCCTCTATCAGTTCAAGTCCTTAAAAAGCGAGGAGGCGCATCGGGCGCTGCGCGCGCTCGATACCGATCTTGGGGTCATGGCGTATGTGTTGCAGTTCGCGCCGCAGGAATTCGTCAATATCCCGCGCCATGGCATGATCCAGTTCCACCCCTCCTTGCTTCCCCGGTATCGGGGTCCGAGTTCCATCAATTGGCCCATCATCCGCGGCGACACCCGCACCGGGCTTACCATTTTTCGTCCCACCGACGGCCTCGATGAGGGTCCGGTCCTGTTGCAAAAAGAAACCCCGATCGGTCCGGACGACACCTTGGGAAGCGTGTATTTCGACCGCCTATTTCCGATGGGCGTGGCCGCCATGCAGGAGGCGGCCGATCTCGTCGTCAACCGCGCCGCGGTGGGCAGGCTACAGGATGAATCTCAGGCGAGTTACGAGGGCTGGTGCCGCGACGCCGAAGCGCGCGTCAATTGGCACAATCACGTCGACTCGCTCCACAACCTGATTCGCGGCTGCGACCCGGCGCCGGCGGCCTGGACGACTTTCAATGGCAAGAAATTGCAACTGCATGCAGCGCGCAAACATCCCGCGCGACGATTCGCGGACGTCAAAAGTGCCGTCGGTACGCTAAGCGCCATCGGCGAGGAAAGCATTTTCGTGTCGGCACAGGGCGGCCAGATCGAAATATTCAAACTGCGCTATGACGGCGGCAAAAAACTGCCGGCGGCGCAAGTTTGCGCCGCGGCAGGATTGTCCGTCGGATCGATACTCGGCGAGTCGACCTAAAAGAGGCCGACGACGCGTCCCTGATCGTCGATGTCGATCTTGTCGGCCGAAGGCACCTTCGGCAGTCCCGGCATGGTCATGACATCGCCGCACACCACCACGATGAATTCGGCACCGGCCGCGAGCCGCACTTCGCGGATATTCACGATATGTCCGCTCGGTGCGCCGCGCAGCGCCGGGTCCGTCGAGAACGAGTACTGCGTTTTGGCGATGCAAACCGGGTAATTTCCGTAGGTCTTCTGCAGCTCATCCATGCGCGCGCGAATCTTGGAGTCAGCCGTGATGTCGGCGGCGCCATAGATTTTCGTGGCGATGGTCTTCACCTTGTCCCACAAAGTCTGTTTGTCCTCGTAGACGAAACGGAAATTGGACGCGCCCTTGTCGGCGATCTCGACGACTTTGCGTGCCACATCCGTCGCGCCCGCACCGCCTTCGGCCCAATGCCGGGCAAGCACCAGCGGCACGTCGAGTGTGGCCATTTTTTTCGCGAGCAACGCATGCTCGGCCTCGGTGTCGGCGGTGAAGTGATTGACGGAGACGACGCAGGGCAGACCGTATTGGTTGCGGACATTGCTGACATGGCGCTCCAAATTGGCGATGCCCTTCTCGAGCGCCGCCAGGTTTTCCTTGTTGATCTCCTTGAGATCCGCGCCGCCGTGAAATTTCAACGCCCGCACGGTGGCGACGATCACCACGGCAGCCGGTCGCAGGCCCGACTTGCGGCACTTGATGTCGATGAATTTTTCCGCACCCAAGTCCGCGCCGAATCCCGCCTCGGTCACCACATAGTCGGCCAATTTGAGCGCGGTCGTGGTCGCGAGCACCGAGTTGCAGCCGTGCGCGATGTTGGCGAACGGACCGCCGTGAATGAAGGCGGGGTTATTTTCGAGCGTTTGCACCAGATTCGGCTTCAAGGCTTCCTTGAGCAGCACGGTCATCGCGCCCTGCGCCTTCAAGTCTCGGGCATGGATGGGCGTGAGGTCGCGCCGGTAGCCGACCACGATGTTGCCCAAGCGTTGCTTAAGATCCGACAGGCTCTTGGCGAGGCAGAAAATCGCCATGACCTCGGATGCGACCACGATGTCGAAACCATCCTCGCGCGGGAAACCATTGCCGGGACCGCCGAGCCCCACGGTGATTTGACGCAAGGCGCGGTCGTTCATATCCATCACGCGCTTCCAGGCGATTCGCCGGACATCGAAGCCGAGCTCGTTGCCGTGATGGATGTGATTGTCGATGAGCGCCGACAGCAAGTTGTGCGCAAGCCCGATCGCACCGAAGTCGCCGGTGAAGTGCAGGTTGATGTCTTCCATCGGCACGACTTGCGCATAACCGCCGCCGGCGGCGCCGCCTTTCATGCCGAACACGGGTCCCAAACTCGGTTCGCGCAGGCATATGACCGCTTTCTTGCCAATCTTGTTGAGCGCATCGCCGAGCCCGACCGTGGTGGTGGTCTTGCCCTCGCCGGCGGGCGTCGGGCTCAATGCGGTCACCAGGATGAGCTTGCCGTCCGGTTTGTCCTTCAGGCTGTCGATGTAGTCGAGCGCGATTTTCGCTTTGTAGTGGCCGTAGTTTTCTATGCTGGCAGCCGGAATCCCTAAGCGCGCGGCGATTTCGCCGATGGGTTTAAGGGTTGCTTGTTGAGCGATCCCGATATCGGAACTCACGGTTTACTCCAGTGGTTGACGCGGCCACGAGCCGCTTTGATTGGCGCCGGGCCGGGTCATACCGGCCGACGAGTTTATTCAGCAAAGTATAGCAAAATGCAGCGCGAGGGACGCCTCAACGGCGGATGTTTTTTAGGTCGTGAGCACGATTTTCCCGATGTGATTCGAGGTCTCCATCAGGCGGTGGGCCTCGGCTGCCTGGGCGAGCGCAAAGGTGGCATGAATCACCGGCCGCACCCGACCGGCGGCGAGCAACGGCCAAACGTTGTTGCGCACCGCTGCGGCAACCTCGGCCTTCTGCGCCACAGTGCGCGATCGCAGGGTCGAGCCGGTGAGCGTTAAACGTTTGGTGAGAATCAGCCCCATGTTGATTTCCGCCCGCGATCCGCCGAGCAACGAAATCGTCACAATCCGGCCTTCGAGGGCGGCGATCTCCAGGTTACGCGCCACGTAGCTGCCCGCCACCATGTCCAAGGTCACGTCGACGCCCTTGTCTTCGGTGGCGGCGCGCATGACGGCGACGAAATCCTCGGTGTGGTAGTTGATCCCGCGGATCGCCCCCAGTCGTTCGCAGGCGCGCACTTTTTCGTCGGAACCTGCCGTCGCGAATACGCGCGCGCCCCACGCGGCGGCGAGCTGGATTGCTGTCGTACCGATGCCGCTGCTGCCGCCGTGAATCAACGCGATCTCACCGGCTTTTAGCCGGCCGCGGTCGAATAAATTGGTCCAGACCGTGAAAAACGTCTCCGGAATGGCGGCCGCTTCGACCATGCTGATCCCCGCCGGTACCGGCAGGCAGAGCGGCGCCGCGGCGACTGCGTATTCGGCATAGCCGCCGCCCGGCAGCAACGCGGTCACTGGGTCGCCGACCTTCAGCGTCGAGACATTGGCGCCGAGCGCGACCACTTCGCCGGCAATCTCCAATCCCGGTAAATCGGAGGCGCCCGCGGGCGGGGGATAACGGCCTTGGCGCTGCATCACATCGGGCCGATTGACCCCGGCCGCGGCAACCCGCACCAACACTTCGCCGTCCTTCGGGTGGGGTACCGGGCGCTGCACCGGCTTCAATTGTTCGGGTCCGCCGGGGGCGGCGATCTCCACCACCATCATTTCGCGAGGTACCGACATGACATCTCCTGATCGCGCGAATTCACTGCGCCGGGCGCGAATAATACAGGCTCGCGCAGCACCCGCGAGCGTCTTTGTCTGCTACGGTTGCGGGATGCTGACCGATGCGGCGCAAAAGGCGGGCGAACTCCTGTGGAATTGCTGGCAGAACGGACAGACCCTCGCGGATGGCTTGCCCGAGGAGCTTCGGCCTCGGACTCGCCAGGAGGGTTACGCGATTCAAGCGCTGCTCGAGCAGCGCAGTGCCGCGCCGCTGTACGGCTGGAAAATTGCGGCCACCAGCCAGGCCGGCCAGGCACATATTCGCGTCGATCAGCCGATGGCAGGCCGAATCCTCGCGGAACGTGTCATTGCGGAGGGTGCGGTGGTCCCGTTCGGCCGCAATTCGATGCGCGTAGCGGAAGCAGAATTTGCTTTTCGAATGCTCCGAACGCTTGCACCCCGCGCCGCCGCGTATTCCGTCGATGAGACGATGAGTGCCGTGCAATCACTCCACCCGGCGATCGAGATCCCGGATTGCCGTTACGCAGACTTCGTCAGCGTCGGCGCGCCACAGCTGATCGCGGATAACGCCTGCGCCCATTATTTCATGCTCGGCGCAGCGGCGCCAGATGGCTGGCGCGACCTCAATCTTGCCGTGCATGAAGTGACTTTGCGGTCGACCTCGCTGCAACGCGCCGGCAGCGGCGCGGCCGTGCTCGGCGATCCTCGCGCCGCTCTGACCTGGCTCGCGAATGAATTATCGGCGCAGGGTACATCGCTCGCGGCCGGGCAGGTGGTAACCACCGGCACGTGCACCATCCCGCTGCCCATCGCACCCGGGGATGAAATCGTGAGCGATATGGGATTGTTGGGGCGCGTCTCGATGCGTTTCAGCGGCGACTAAAATACACCTACCTCATCGCCATGTTTATTCGCCAACTCGAATATCTCGTCACTCTCGCCCGTGAGAAGCACTTTGCCAAGGCGGCCGAGACCTGCCATGTGTCCCAGCCGGCACTGTCGTCGGCGATACGCAGCTTGGAGAAAGAACTCGACATCATGATCGTGCAGCGTGGCCGCCGTTACATGGGCCTGACCCTCGAAGGCGAGCGCGTACTCGCGTGGGCGCAGCAGACCTTGGCCTCGCTCGCCTACATGCGTGAGGAAGCGTCGAGCGCTAAATCGAGCATGTCGGGAACCTTACGGATTGGCGCGATTCCGACCACCATGACCATCGCCGCGTTCCTGACCGGACCGTGTCTGTCGGCCTACCCGAACATTCGCTTCACGCTCTCGTCTTTGACCGCCGATGCCATCGTCAATCAGCTCGATCAATTCGAACTCGATGTCGGGCTCACCTACCTCGACGATACCGTGATCGAAGGGTTCGAGAAACTTCACCTATTCGACGAGCGCTATGTGTTGCTCGCCGGCCGCAAAGCCGTGCTTGAACCGAGCTTGACATGGCAGCAGGCGGCGCGGCTGCCGCTGTGCCAGCTCACGGGAAAAATGCGCAACCGGCAGGTGATAGACGCCGCCTTCCGCCGCGCCGGTGTGCAGCCCACAGTGGTTCTGGAGACCGATTCTTTGTTTGCGCTCTACGCGCAGGTGAGCGAGGCGGGCCTCTGTAGCATCGTGCCGCACAGCCTGCTGAATTTTTTCGATCTCGAGAATCGGGTGCAGGCGCGGCCGGTGTTGCCGCAGCTGACGCGTGCCATCGGACTGATTGCCCGCAATCAGCCGTCGCTCGCACCGATCACGGGCGCGGTGTGGGAAATTGCCCGCCGGCTGAAGTTACAGGCGCGATTCGACCTGGCATTGGCTTGATACATCAGGCTTATCAGCTGATTCGCGCAAACGATTAGAACATTTTCTCGCTTGATCCCACACTGGAAAATCATTTCAGTGCACACCGCGAGAGAACTTCATGGACGCCAAAGCCGATCTCGATCAGTACCCGCTATTCATCGGCGGCAAGCGCGTGGCCGCGGCCAGCGGTGAGTATTCGCTCGATCTTAATCCGGCGACCGAAGAGCCCATCGCGCACGTCGCGCAAGGCGGTAAACAGGACGTCGATGCTGCGGTCCGTGCCGCGCGGGCGGCGCTCAAAGTATGGGGCGGCATGCGCGCGGCCGAGCGCGGCCGGATCTTGCAGCGTGCCGCCACGCTGATCGAAGAACACCAAGAACAACTCATCGAACTCGAAAGCGTGGACGCGGGAAAACCGCTTGCGGCCGTTCGCCGCCAAGACATGCCGGCGGTCATCGACACGTTGCGCTATTACGCAGGCTGGTGCGACAAGATCACGGGCCAAGTCATCCCGGCGCGGCCGGATGCGCTGACCTATACCGTGCGAGAACCCGTGGGCGTGGTCGCCGCCATAGTGCCGTGGAACTTTCCGCTCATGATCGGCATGTGGAAAATCGCGCCGGCACTCGCCTGCGGCTGTACCTTGGTGGTGAAGCCCGCAGAGCTCACGCCGCTGACGATGTTGCGCGTCGCCGAGTTGTTCGTCGCAGCGGGCTTGCCGCCCGGCGCCTTCAATGTGGTGTGCGGTAAGGGCAGCGTGGTGGGCGAGGCCTTGGTGCAGCATCCGGACGTCGACAAGGTGACATTCACCGGGTCGCCGCGCGTCGGGCGCGGGATTTTGCAAGGCGCTGCCGGCAATTTCAAAAAAGTCACGCTCGAACTCGGCGGAAAATCCGCCAACGTGATTTTTGCGGACGCCAATCTCGACCGGGCGGCGCGATCCGCCGCGTCCGGCATATTCTTCAATGCCGGGCAGGTCTGCTCCGCCGGATCGCGAGTTCTGGTTGAGCGGCCGGTCTACGACGAGGTCGTCGATCGCCTGGTGGAGCGCGCGCGGTCCATCCGCGTCGGCGATCCGAGCGAGCCGAAAACCACGATGGGCCCGGTGATCTCGGCCGGGCAGATGAAAACGGTGCTGGATTACATCGCGATCGGCAAGGCCGAAGGGGCCAGCGCGGTGACGGGCGGTGCTCGGGTGCCGGGTGAAGGCTATTTCATCGAGCCCACGGTGTTCGCCAACGTGAAGCATGAAATGCGCATTTCGCAGGAGGAAATCTTCGGGCCGGTGCTCGCGGTGATCCCCTTCGAGGATGAGGCGGATGCACTGCGCATCGCGAACGGCACGGCCTATAGCTTAGCTGCCGGCGCGTGGAGCGCCGATAGCGGACGCCTGCACCGAATGGGCGCTGGACTGAAGGCCGGCACGGTATGGCTCAATACCTATGGTTATACCGATGTGCGCCTGCCGTGGGGCGGGGCCGGTGAATCGGGGTTTGGGCGCGAGCACGGGGAGTCCGCGCTCGAGAACTTCACGACGCCAAAGGCGGTCTGGCTCGCGCTCGATTAAGCGTCTGGCTCCCGCTAGAATGCCGTGCTATGACGACGGCCTACATCACCCATCCGGATTGTCTGCGCCACGAGATGGGCGGCGGACACCCGGAATGTCCGGCGCGTCTGAATGCCATCAATGAGCAAATGCGCGCCTCGGGAATGTTCGACACACTGCGCTGCTTGGAAGCGCCGCTGGCGCAAGCTCACGATTTGAAGCGCGTGCATCGCGCCGCGTATGTCGATTTGATATTCGACAACGCGCCCACCGAAGGCTATGTTCAGCTCGATCCGGATACCGCCATGAATTCCTATAGCCTGGGCGCGGCGCGGCGCGCGGCCGGGGCAGGACTGTTGGCGGTCGATGAGGTCATGGCTGGACAGTCGGCGAACGCCTTTTGCGCGGTGCGTC
>Ga0302319_10023225_pt1 | contig 11092 bp, 9 predicted proteins | sample Bog_T0_2_FD_203319 | JGI IMG/M metagenome (GOLD analysis project Ga0302319, IMG submission 203319) | Peat permafrost microbial communities from Stordalen Mire near Abisko, Sweden - Bog_T0_2 | ecosystem: Environmental > Terrestrial > Soil > Wetlands > Peat | place: Sweden: Abisko, Stordalen Mire...
TGGGACTCGGGATACCTCGAGAGACTACTCGATGCCCGCGTCGAAGGATTGTATGAATTTTCGCCCCTTAGGGTTTTTTTACGACATGATTTGGATGTTCAGTGCGATCAGTCAGGTATTTGCTCGGGGCCATGCCGCAAAAACCCAGGAAATCGTGATTGAAATGCGCCTGATCAAAGTAGCCGCAACCCAATGCAATCGATGCCCAGTCAACGTGGGTCGCCGGTCCGATCGCTGCGATGGCGCGCTGAAATCGTACGATCCTAGCGTAGGACTTGGGTGTTAAGCCGACGTGGTCACCAAACAGAGTCGAGAACCGGATAGGACTCATGCCACTACGTAGGGCGAGTTTCTGCACGGACACGGTTTCGCCAGCTCCGTCGATCGCGTTGACCGAGCGGCGAACGGCTTCGCTGAGAGGTGGGCCGCCGTACAATCGCTCAGCCAAGAACACTTCCAATATTTGGAAACGCTCCAGGGGCAGTTTTGCAAGATGCAGCTGCTCGCGCAGCTGCGCGCCTCGGTACCCCCAGATGGTGTCCAGTGACACTGTGCAGTTATGAAGTTCGACCGCCGGAATGCCAAGTAATGAAAATGCTCCGCCCGGCTTGAACCGCGCGCCGATCAGCGAAAGTCGTCCAGCAGTGTCGAGCTCTACCGCACGAGATTGCACGCCCGACAATACACTTCGCGGCGAATCGACCTGCGCCAGATCAACGACCATGTCCACGGTTGCGGTAGGCAGGATGAGTTCAACAGGATGTGGCTGACGATAGGATTCAGAGAGCCATAGGAAATTGACGTAGCTAGAAAGTGGCCAGTGCGTAACCTGATAAGTTGTCCACATGGTTATTGGGCACCGTTAGTTGGGGAGCGTTCCGTGCGTTCTTAGCATAAACGTTCCCACTGCAAATGAACGAATCACGGGACCGGCATCGACTGCACATCGGCGCCAATGTTGATTTATGGGCCGTTCCCGGCTTGTAGAACGATAGCTGCCGTTCACCAAGGGCCGGATTGGGTCCGTGTGCAGGCATTGTGCGGTTTAGTGTGAGAAATGATGCACCGCACGCATTCGCATAATGCTTCGTGAGTAAAAGAGTGAGGGTATGGTGCAGTCAGGCGGACGCATCAATCCGTCTTAAATCGGTCAAGTCGTCAATACTATGCAGTGGCGCGTCGGACTAGCGTTTCGGTTAGCTGACGCGCGAACCCTGAGTTACGATCTTGGACCGTGAATACACGCAGACAGTTGAGCTTGTTTGTTCCGGTGGCCGAAGGTGTTCAACTGGAATCAGTGAGGCACGAACTTGATCCCGTGCAGTCCGAGTTAATCCCGGCACACGTAACCTTATGCCGGGAGGACGAGATAGGTCAGTTGTCGGCCTCGGAAATCCAGGCGAGGCTTCAAGGCTGTGGGGCAAAGCCTTTAACCCTAAGCTTCGGCCCCCCGATGATCTTTCGGGGGCATGGCGTTCTACTGCCTTGCGTCGCCGGCGAGAGCGAATTTCATGAGCTGCGTGCTCATCTTTTGGGGACAACAGCAATCCGTCGGCCGCACATAACGTTGGCGCATCCACGCAATCCCCGGTCGGCTAAGTGGGCACTTCCAGAAACCGTGGCGCTTCCCCAAACGCTGTCGTATACCTTTGTCGAAATCGCGTCCATTGAGCAGGTGGGCGGAGCCGCTTGGCGAGTCATACGAGAGTTCAGGCTCATATTGAGTATTCCGGCGAAGATGACCGTTCATTCCGGTTGAACGTGACCGACTATTCCGGCTGAACGTGATCGGTGTGCCGCCGGGTCGGCGCTGTTACGGTTTTCTACACTCCTCGGTCACGATCAGTCAATGATTTCGCGTTTTGAGGCGACTCGGTTGAGGGCTATTTTTGTGATGCAAGACCAAGCGCGGTCTGCCGCGTGAGCGGCAGAAGCTCCGGGTCTTCGGGGCGCGGAACGATGCATCATTTGGCGCTTTTTTTGGAGCGGGCCCTGGCGAACTCCTCCTCGGCGTCGGTCTTGCGGATCGACTCCTTCGCCTCGAGATGAATTCGATGCGATCGATGCAGGATGCGATCCAAGATGGCGTCCGCCAAAGTCGGGTCACCGATGTAGTCGTGCCAGTCCTCGATCGGCAATTGACTCGTCACGATGCAGGAACGGGTACCGACGCGATCGTCGATCAACTCGAGCAGATCGTTGCGCTCGCGCGGCCCGATGGGGGCGATCGCAAAATCGTCAATGATCAAGACGCTGATCTTGGCGATGGCGGCGAGGCGCTTGCGAAAGCTCCCGTCGGCATGGCAGAGGGTCAGTTCCTCGAACAGCCGCGGCGCACGCATGTACAGAACACTCAAGCCGTTGCGACAGGCTTGATGCCCCAGAGCACAGGCCAAGAATGACTTGCCGCTACCGGTTGCACCGTGGATCAGGACGTTTTGATTCGCGCGGACCCAATCACACGCGGCAAGCGCCGCGATTTGCGATCGATCGAGCCCGGTGCGGTCGCGGTAGTTAAGATCTTCAAGCGCCGCGCGTTGCTTAAATTGCGCGAGCTGCTCAAGGCGCGTCATGCGGCGGTTCTCCCGGTACAGACTCGCGATCGAGCAGCAGCGCGAGCCGCTCCTCGAAGGCAAGGCCCTGCGCGGCAGCGTGGGTCATCTGATCGCTCAACGCGATGGCCATCCCGTTGAGCTTCAATGCGTTCAGTTTATCGAGCGTGGGTTGGATGAGCATGAGTCATTGTCTCCTTCGTCGGTGGTTGTGGTTTCATCAGTCATCGTCGATTCAGATCGGAAGTAATTCGAACCCCGTACATTGGCGTGCGAACGGGTGGCGGTCGGCGCCGCCGTCTCCGCGGCAGGAAACATATCGGGGTGTTGGTCGAGTTTTGCGACGAGGATCATCTTGATGCGCTTGCCCGTGGGGCAGCCGATGGTGAGCGCGCGCCGACAGGCGCCCTCCAGACGCTCCTCGCCGTAGTCTTTCGACAGACTGAGCAACCCTAAACACGCGCGGTAGCCTTGCTCCGGATGAGGCCGGTTGTCGAACTGCCACTGCACCACGGCACGCGTCCCGGGCCCGATCTTCTCGCCCCATTTCAACAGCCGCCCTGGCGTCCATTTCAGGTGTTTTTGATGCGATTTCGGCATGTGCTCAGGAAGCGTCGTAAACTTGCCGAGCTCATAGCTGCGCACGTGCACGGCAACGCGTCCGCCCTTGTGCAAGCACTCGACCGTGGTGTCGGTGTAACGCGCCATCAGGTGTTGCCCGACAAGCATGTGGGGCACACTGTAGTAATGGCGCTCGACATCGACGTGGTAGTCGATGTTGACCTTCACTTTGGCCCACTCCGCGTATTCGTAGCGCGTGGCGGGCAGCGGCCTCAAGACCGGCCGGTCGATGGCCTCGAAGACTGAAGCGCGGCAGCCCGGCAGTTTCTTGAACGGCCGGCGATTTAAGTCCACGAGCAACTCGGCGATCGCGATGTTAAGCTCGGCGAGCGAGAAGAACTGGCGGTTGCGCAGGCGCGCGAGGATCCATCTCTGCACCACGAGCACGCTCATTTCTACGGCAGGTTTGTCCCTCGGGCGAAACGGCCTTGCAGGTAAAATCGCTGCGCCGTAGTGACGCGCAAAGTCCTCGTACGTCGAGGTCGCTTCCGGTTCATAGCGGCATGCGTTCTTGATCGCGCTTTTCAAATTATCTGGAATGAGCAGAGCGGGCGATCCGTTCATAAATTCCAGCGCGCGGATATTCGAGGCGATCCAGTCCGGCAGCGTCTGCGTCCACGTCGCTTCCGCGTAGGCGTATTTCGAGGCGCCCATCACGGCGACAAAAATTTGCGCGGTGCGCACCTCGCCGGTGGCTATGTCGATGACCGCGGCCGTGTCGCCGCTGTAATCGATAAATAATTTCTCGCCGGCGCGGTGCACCTGGCGCATCGAGCGCGCAAGGCTCCCCCGATACCGATGGTAGTGCTCGCAGTATTGGCTGTACCGGTACGCTCGCTCACCGTGCGCCTTGCAGTATTCGTCCCACAACAGCTGCAGTGTGACGCCTTTGCGCTTCAGCTCCTGGTGGACGTGGGCAAAGTCCGGCACCGCGTAGTGTTCACAAGGCGCGCTCTGACGAAACAGCAGGCCCTCCAACTGACCTTCGTCCAGATCCGTCGGTAACGGCCACCCCAGGCCCTTCTCCAGTGCCCGCTGCACGTATTTCGACACGGCGCCCTTGGAGATCCCGGTCGCCGCCGCGATTCGTTCGTGGCTCAGCTTCGCCTCGAACTTCAGGCGTAGAACATCTTTGATTTTGCGCATGGCACTCCGCTTAGCTGGCATCGGCTCCCCCGAGGTAAAAGTCGGGCAGCTTAAGCCAGCAAATGACAGGTCCAGCGCAAACCTAGGCGGGGTGTTCCGCTCGAACGTGACCGGTGATTCCGGATCGTGACCGATGATTCCGGACATAGCCGAAAATCGGTCACTTTCAGGCGGAAATCGCGGTCACGTTCCCCCGGAACGACCGGTCACGTTCCTCCGGAACAGCCGGTCACGTTCGGGCGGAATCGGCGGTCAGAATCGACCGGAATACTCATCCGGCGGCAAATCGCAACTCGGGTGCATCAGTCGGCGCGGCGATAGCTACGTACGCCGAATATTGATTCAGGGCGCACACTCGATCCTCAAACGCATCGACACGCAGGATGGACGGCGTGGCCAGTGGCTACGTGATCTGGTCGCACGCCGCGGTAAGCAGGTAGCCGCCGTGGCGTTGGCAAACAAGAACGCCCGCATTGCGTGGCGATTGTTGCGCCATGAGGTTCCATTCGACGAAGACCATGCATTGGCCGCCTAATGCCAGAGCATTGAGTTTACACAGTGCATTAATGGAGAAATGAACACACTGAACGATGCAAACGTAATCACTTGATGGCAAAGCAGGTCGGACCGGCTCCTCAGTAACCTGGAAAACGGGTTGGCGCCACGAGCGTCGCAAAAGTGATGAGGTCGAGGAGCGCGAATCCCATCAGGGCCCAGCGTGCATTGCAGTCACGCTATGCGAGGCCGAATGTATGCACGCATCTGATCTTAAGCGAAGTCATCAAGAACGAAATTGTTTGCAACGTCGGGAGGATCCATGTATGCCGTTTTCAAACATGGATTGGTCCGCAGTGCGGTCTGTTTTCCGGGCGGCCTGTCGCCCTGGTGGTCGGATAGTTCACGGAGGCTACAGCGCCGCAGCTCCCAGCGGTGAGGCCTGCTTACGCGACCATCGTCGTCGGCGGTTGCGGGCTCGATGGCATCAGTCGCGACCGATACCGCTCCAGGGGGAATACCAAAATGCCTCCAAAATTGATGCCCTCGAAGCCCATCGGCGTGATGTGATGCAGGATCTGTGGGTCAATCTCTCGGTTTTGCACCCGCCAGCGGTCCAAAGTTGCCTGCATTTGATGCGTATTCCAAGCCATTACCAGATTCGTGACCAGGGCGAGCGCCCCTGATTGCGCGATGAGTTCTTCGTTTCGTCGACCCCGACGGGAACCCGGGCCGTCGCGACGGATTTGCCGCTGCAAGCTGTGCGTTCGCTCGTTGTGATTGAGAGCGCGCAAAGTTTCCCGCCGAAACTCCTCCAGCGTCAGCGTATCGCACAGATGCAGCGTACGAAGTAACAGACCATAGGTGTGCCCTGCCTTGTAGGCCTTCTCGCCGCGTGATGCCGAGCCGAACCGCTCACACGCGAGCACGGCCGAGATGCGCCCGGCGGCGACCGCATCACACACCGCGCTGAATTCCGACCAGCCGTTCTCGATGTCCTCGATCGAGATGTCGGCGAGGACGACATCTTTCAAGGATTCCGGGATTTTGATCCGGTCGCCTTTTGGCACGTGCAAGCGTCGGTCGGGAAAGCTCTTCAACCGCGGACATAGGTCGTACCCACACTGTTTGGACAGTCCCATCGCCCAGGCGGAGTACCCGTGCGTGTCCGTGAAGATCTGCTGGATTGGAGCTAGCGTCTGGCGTAGGGCTCCCTCAATGGCTGCGCCCGGCTGTCGCTGAGTGATGGTGATCGGCTGATCGTAGCCGATGCCATGGCGTCCGAGCGTATGCACGTACGAGGCGGTACTCCACGTGCGCCGTTTGGGATCCGTCCGAGCCACCCAGACATGTCGCGAGACATCCAGACTCATGGCATCCGCGGCACAGTCCTTCGTATCTCCCCATGCCCGGGCGACTGCGTGCGCATGCATGAATTCGACTGCCGCCGCATTCGCACGGCGCATGGTCTGACCATCCTCCAGTAGCTGCAGCGCGTTCGTGAGACCATCGACCGACAGGCCCGGGGTCATCAGAGTCACACGCTGGGCGCTTAAATCCATAGCGTGACCGAGGAGCGCCGCATAGACATACAGGAGTTCCTGTTCATCAGCGGGCTCTCGTCCGAGTAGGATCCAGCTGAACCTGATTTCGCTGTCCATCGCCATCATCAACTCAGGCAAATGAACGGTCGGTAAATTAGCGTAGAGTTCCTCGCGAATCGACTCCAGTTCCGCAGGCGCTTCTTGCGGCGCCAGCGGATGCTGATGGATCTTCGTGCCGTCAATCTTGACATGCTCGAACCACACAGCCTCATCGAGATGCTCGAGACCGACCTCCAAGTTGGCAAACAGTTGTTCGAGCACTTCGGGCAGCAGCCGTTGCGATCCTGGCGCTCGCACCGTGGTACCGGTGGTGTCGAAGAGAACCTGTTTCTCGCGGTAGGACAAGCTGTGCGGGACATAAAGACTTCCCCGCCGAAGCGCCTGACGGATTTCCCAGAGCATCTGGGCTTCGGCAGCTTGCCGCGCTTTGAGCGACTTAAGGTCAACCGACAGCGCGGCCCATGCGCGGGATTTCGGCGGACACATTTCCTCACTCATTCCCGACAGCTCGAGCCTGAACGTGAGTCGCCAGGCCTCGATAAGGTCGGCCCAACGGTCTGCCTCGCGGCTACGCAAGTCCAACGCCAAGTAGGCTTTCAGCAGCGGTCGAATTTGCGCGATTTGCCCGACTAAAATGTCCCGCTGGCGCGCGGCTATAGTCTTTGGCTTTAGTCGTCCCGCATCCAAATCCGCGAGAAGCGAGGTGATCGTCGCGATGCGCTCGTCAAAAGACTCGCTCGCGGTAGCGAGCGCTGAGCGTACAGCATCGACGAACAGATTTGAAGCCGATCCTTCCTCGCGGGTCCGTCGGGCCTCCTCACTGGCCCGCCCCCACAAACGCGCGACCCGTCGATCGAGCAACCGGATGAGGTTGTCCGTGTGTTCCAGCAGCGCGTAGCGCATGAAGGCCACCAACTCCAGGGTTCTACGCGGCTCCTGCAGTTGGTGAAAACGCGAAGGCCGGCGCTTTCGCATGCCTTGGGCATAACTCTGCAGCAGGGCAGGTGCCATGTCCGTCTTGTAGGTGTCGACGCCCAAATTGCGCAGTGCTGCCACTTTTCCACTCTGTCGATCGATCGTGGTTGGCGAAAATTTGGCGGGAGGTTCTTGCAGATATTCCAACAGCGTCGCTTTGCGCTCTGGGTCCGCAAGCCTGGACAGGCCATCCAGCCATTGATTGCGGATCAAAACAGGAATGCGGCGTTCGATCGCCGAAAGTGCATCATGTTCTACTTTCGAGACGGCGGCCTGCATCAGATTGGACAGACGCCGGGTGCCTGGGATCACAAATCGGCTTTCATGAAGCAGCTTGCGAGTCGCCGTCAACAAATGATCGCCGCTGACTCCAGCTCGGACCACATCGCATAGAGATGGCAGTAGCTTGTCCGTGTCCGTGGGCTCAAACCGAATCATGCCGAGAAATTCCATCGCCCAGCGCTGATGCTCATACAGCGTGCGACGTCGCTTCATGTACAACGCCCGTAACGTGGCAATCGTTGGTGCCGCAATCTCGAGTTGCTCGCCCAAATGTTTGAGCAAATCGGCCGACACGCGCTGAATGGCATCGAGCGGCCTTCCGCACATTTTGAGAAATCCAATTTGCAGTGCGGCACCGAGACGCAACGAGTCGCGGTACCGGGTCACCACCGCGCTCAGCTCTTCCGTAGCGAAAAGAAATGGGTGATTTCGAAATCGGAGACTTCGGCCGGCAGCCGGGTCCAACCCAGATAGGGAACGTGCCAGGCGAGCATGTCGAGCGTCCTTACTCAGCGGTTTTGGCGCTGCAGGATGCCTGTTCGCCGTCAAAATGCCTAATAGACGGCGTTACTCGGTTCCAACCTGACGCTCAGATGACCGCAGCGCGGACGAATCCGTATTTGAAAACGGCACTCTTGACATTCATTGCACGCCCAGGCCAAGTTCAGCTGCTTTGGGAACTGCGACAAGCCTTGCGACGCCGAACCGTGCACGTTCCCTCGAGTCTCTCATTTCAGTCGCGCGCCAAGATGCTCGACCCCCGCGGATCTTCCATCCGGTCGCCCCGCAATGATTACCCCGTCAAGACAATGACCAAAGAGTTAGTCGAGGAAATTTAATATGGCCTCGAACGCGTGAGTGAGGCCGTCGAGCGCGGGGACCTCAAGCTCGATGGCACCAAGATCAAGGTGCGACGGCTCGCGGCACAACGAACGCCCTCCGAGTTGAAGAGCGTGCGCCGCGAACTCTACAGTGCCTACACGCGAGTTCAATTTCCCGACCTCATTATGGCGGTCGATGCCGAGACCCATTTCAGTGCGGAGATTCTTGGTCGGCCCGCCGACAACGAGACTGAACTCCTGCATCTCTACGCCGGAATGCTTGGCCAATCGATGGACTTGAGCGCGAGCCGTCTGAGCCTGATGGTGGGGCTCACGCCCGAAGGCCTCGCCCACGCCATGCACGTACTCGAGGATCCGGCGCCGTTGGTCCGAGCCAATGAAGCGATATTGACCTACATGCATTCTCACGCCATTACGCGCACCTGGGGAAGCCCCTTCGATTGCGCGGCGGATGCCATGAGTCTCGATATGCCCGATTACTTTTGGTTCACGAGCCCGGACCCGAAGCGCCGGGTGTCGGGAGCCGCGACCTACGTCCATACGCACGGGTGGCAGGGCATTTTCAGTGATCGCTCGATCATGATCACGCAGCGGCAGGTGGGTCCTGCGATCGATGGAATCCTGGGCCAGGAACTCTCGAAGATCGCTCGCGTATACACCGACACTCACGGCTTCTCCGCGTATGGCGGGAGCCTCGCTTGGACTGTCGGTATGCTGCTATGCCCGCGGCTCAAGAACCACAACGATCGGCGCCTGCACGTGCCGAGTGGTATCCGCATACCCGAGAAGCTCAAGGACGTGGTCCTCTCGGACATCTCGCTCAAGACGATCGAGAAGGGATGGGCAGGGCATATGAAAGTGGCCGATGCTGTCATGAGTGGACGGCTGTCGGCAACGGCGGCGATAGAGATGCAGGGTGCGCGCGCCACGGCGATGCGAGTTTTCGGGCCGGGCACGCACATGGATTGCTGTTGCGGACCAACGATTTGCTGCGCTCATACACGGACCCGGACTATCGACGCGAGAAGCTGCGCTATTTGAATCACAACGAACGCACCCATCAACTGCAGCGCCAGATTCGCAAAGCCGGTTCAGGGTCCACGCGCGGCCGTCGCGACGAGGAACTATCCGCCCAGTCCCACTGTCTCGCGCTCTGCACGAATCTCGTGATGGCCTATAACACCTATTGCTTGCAACGCACGCTCGATGCCTGGCGCAAGACCTCGGGTCGCGAAATCGATCCGGCGATTCTGCGGTTCGTTACACCGATGGGCTTTGGACATATCAATTTCAACGGCGTGATCGTATTCCCGTTCGAGCACTATCGGGCCCAACTGCTCGCGTCGGCACGGGGATTTCGCGCTCGCTACTCGAGGCATTGACAGGAAAGCGACGAGTGCTGCACCGCGTCATCAATTCGCGACTTTTTGTACTGAATGTACGCGAAGGCCATCTAACAGATAAGCCGACCTCGCACAGCGTTCAAAAATATGGGCTCCCTTCGGCTTCTGTATATTGACGGAGGTAAATCTCTGCGGTTAGCTTGCTGCAGAAACCATAAACAATAAAGGATCGCGGGATGTTCAGGGATTGGACCCGGCACTTGTTCAGAACTACGAGATTTCACCCTCGTTCGCCCCGGATTGCACGGACGCTTAGAGTGGGTGAAATACCAGTGAATCCGCGTGAGAGTGTTCGAGTGCCTCTCTCACACTCTTGCAGGTTCGTGATCTTCGTGTTCGCAATACTGGCTGCCGTGGATTGCGCGGCGCAGAGCGTGGTGACGCAACACAACAACAATGCGCGCCAAGGCGCCCAACTCGCTGAAACAAAATTGACTCCGATGAACGTTGGTGGGCCGGATTTTGGTCTACTTTATGATCGCCACGTGCTCGGCACAATCTTGGCGCAACCGCTCTACGTTCATGCGGCCAAAATCAACGGCCAATTGAGAAACATCGTGGTCATCGCGACCGCAGAAGACCTTGTGTATGCGTTCGACGCCGACGATACGTCACTTGATACGATTGCCAACGTGACGGTGCACCATTTGGTCCACAATCACTGGCCGCACTCGACCAGCGTTTTGGACGAAGTGACATCCATGGAGGAATCGACGAAATGGCTATGGAGAGCATCTGTTGGAATCCCGTATGCGGACGACGGCCTATGCAGTGAGATCAGTCCGGCAATCATTGGGATCACGAGTACGCCCGTCATCGACCTATCGTCCGGAACACTCTATGTCGTGTCACGCGATGACAGTTCGGGCGGGGGGAACCATGACTATCTGACAGCGTTAGATCTAACGACTGGTTTTCCCTCGCGCAGGGTGCAGATCAAGGCAACTGATACAACCACCGGACTCGTGTTTAACGACAAATGTCAGCGTCAGCGACCTGGCCTCTTGTTGCTAAACGGCTCTATTTATTTGGGCTACGCTACATTGGACTGCGACCGCGATTGCCCAAACCAGGAGCCTTGGAGAGGATGGGTTCTTGGTTTTCACGCTTCTGACTTTTCTCATGCGGGAGTCTTCACGAACTCCAAAAACTTCAAAGATGGGGGGATGGGT
>Ga0302319_10023226_pt1 | contig 11092 bp, 7 predicted proteins | sample Bog_T0_2_FD_203319 | JGI IMG/M metagenome (GOLD analysis project Ga0302319, IMG submission 203319) | Peat permafrost microbial communities from Stordalen Mire near Abisko, Sweden - Bog_T0_2 | ecosystem: Environmental > Terrestrial > Soil > Wetlands > Peat | place: Sweden: Abisko, Stordalen Mire...
ATCGGCGCTGGATGGCCGGCCCGACCTATATGCCGCCTATCCCCGCGGGCGTGCCGATGTTCGGTTTCGTCATCGGCCGGGTGGTCGAATCCAAGGCGGCCAATTTCGAACCAGGCGACATTGTCGGCGGTCTGGGTTCCTGGAGCGACTATTGCGCGCTCCCCGCCGAAGGACTCGACAAGATTCCCGATATGGGCGGCCTTCCGCTCGAGGCGGCGATGGCCTTCTTTCGCGGCCCCGGCGGCACCGCCTATGTCGGCGTCGTCGATATCGGTCAAGCCAAGGCCGGGGAAACATTCGTGGTGTCGGGCGCGGCCGGCTCGGTCGGTTCGCTGGCGGGCCAGATCGCCCGCAACCTGGGCTGCACGGTGATCGGTATCGCCGGATCGGCCGAGAAATGCGCCTGGCTGACCGGGGAGTTCGGTTTCCACTACGCGATCGACTATCGGCGCGAGGACGTGCAGGCGCGGCTGGCTGAACTCGCGCCCAACGGGGTCGACGTCTATTTCGAGAATGTCGGCGGCGTGGTCGGCAATGCCGTCGCCGCCAACATGGCCAAGGGCGGCCGGATCGCGGTGTGCGGTCTGACCGCGCAATACAATGACGACCATGCGCCGGTCGGACTCGACCTGATGCCGATCGTGCTGAACGGCTGCACGATCAAGGGGTTCATCCTCTATGATTATCTGGACCGGTTGGGCGAGGCGACCGCGAGGCTGGCGGAGTGGTTGGCCCAAGGCCGGATCACCTATCACGCCGACATCACCGACGGCCTCGAAAATGCGCTGACCGCCTTCAAGCGGCTGTTTCAGCCGGGTGGAGCGCATATCGGCAAGATGATGGTGCGGGTCGATCCGTCGGCGAACTGACGCCGACGGAGTTCCGTCAGAGTACGAATACCGCGTTCGCGATCAGCACGACCGCCAGTCCGGCGATGAGGGTGAGGTAGGGCAGAATGCCCGCCCGCTTGGTGCTTACCGCCTTGTTTCCGCCGACTTGCAGGTCCTCCAGCATCTCGTGCGGAAATTTCCCGCCATCCTGGACATAGTGCCGATACCAGAAGACCGGGATGATCAGCGCGGCGGTAATGAATCCGGCCCACAGAGCGGCCGGGTTCCAGACCTTGGCGCCGGCCCCCATGAACGCGGCGTTGACGAAGGCGAAAACCGCGCCCAGCGCCAGCAGCCAGGTCGGCGCGCGATAGGGGCGGGGCACCCGGCCCGAATCGATGCGATGGATCCAGCCTGCATTGAGGTTCAGGAAGTTGAAGATGATGTAGCCGCAATTCGAGATGGCCAGGATGAGGTAGAAGCTGGCCGCGTCGGCGCAGGCGACCGACAGGATGCCCAGGTTGACCAGAAGATCGGTCCACATCGCCCGGGTGGGCGCGCCATGGCCGTTGACGTGGCTGAGGTAGCGAGGCAGCCAGCCATCCACCGAGCCTTGGTACAGAGTTCGCGACGAGCCCGCCATCGCCGTCATGATCGAGAGCAGCAATGCGAGGATCATCAGTATGACGAGAACCCCGGTCACAAAACGGCCGCCGCCGACCATCCCCGCCAAAGCTTCGGCCACACCGGAGCCGTCGCCGATCGGGCCGGCCAGCATGCCGCCGACGCCGAGCACGCCCTGGAACGCGAACGGCACCAGGATGAACAGCGCCAGGCACAGCAGGCCGGAATAAAAGATCGCCTTGAACGTGTCGGTCGCCGGATTGCGAAATTCGCTCGTGTAGCAGACCGCCGTCTCGAAGGCGTAGGTCGACCAGGCGGCGATGAACATGCCGCCCAGCGCCAGGGTCCAGCCGGCCAGGTTCCAGCTGCCGGGCTCGGGCGCGTTGGCCGCCGCCAGCGGCAGCATCGGGATGAAGTTGGACAGGTGGACCTGCCCGGTGACGATCGGGACGACACCGACGATCGCCATCGGGACGATCACCATCAGGCCGATCCATTTCTGAACGCTGGCGGTGCCCAGAATGCCGCGATGCTGAATCGCGAACACGATCAGCATCAAGGCGGCGCCGACGAAGAAGGCGGCATTGAGTGAAAATCCGATCGCGCCGAAGTGATGGCTGAACAGGGTCCAGGTGCGGATGGCGGGGGTCACCGCGGCGATGGCGGCGGCGCTCTTGTCGGCGTCGCTGCCGGCCAGACCGGCGCCATGGGCGGCCAGCCACGAGACCACCTCGGGTGAGGTCGCGGTCGGACCCGGCGCATAGGCGTTGACGATATAGGCGGCGGAGATGGAACAGCCGAGCGAGAGGACCGGCGACCAGGCGATCCAGTTGCACCAAACCGACAAGGGCGCGATCACCTTGCTGTATTTGACCCAGGCCGCCGCGCCATAGATCGACGCGCCGCCCGACTTGTTCGGGAAAAGACCCGCGATCTCGGCATAGGTGAAGGACTGGATGAAGCCCATGATCATCGATAAGGCCCAGACCGCGAAGGTGAGAGCGCCGACATTTCCGGCGACGCCGCCGATCGAAAACAGCACCAGCGCCGGAACGCCGCTCGCGACCCAGAAAGCCCCCTTCCAATCGATCGTCCGGCGCAGCGTGCCGGACGCTTCTGAGGTTTCAGCGAGGTCAGTGGCTGTCATGTCGATCCCTCACAGTGCGACCCGGTTCTGGCGATCCCGTATTCGGCCCCGGCTGCGATCAGCCAGTCGGCGAAGCTTCCGGCCATGCTGAGGGGTGCCGCGATCTCATAGGTCGGCGCCTCGTCCAGCTGCCACAGATGGACGCCGATCTGGGCGATCGCGCTCAGCGCCGCGTCACCGGGCCCGAAGGCGCGCGGATGCAGGTCGATCGGCAGGCCCTTCGCGAGCACCAGCCGCACACATGGCCCCGAGAGGCGGATGACCGCGCGGGAGTCCGACTGCTCCGCGACCGACGCGAAGCCGGCCAAATCCCGCGCCAGTCGAATGGCCAAGGCATTCGGATCGGCGCTCGAGTCTGCGACTGCCAGCCATTGGCCGGGTCCGGCGCCGACAAAGGCGATCCTTCCCGCCGCGATGCGCCTGGGGCCGGCGGGGAGGGCGATGCCGAACAGCGCCTCGACCCGCTCGGCGAGGTCGTCAGCCTTGCCCTTGCGCCCGATGACCGTGGCAAGGGCAAGCCCGTCCCGCGCCATCACCGTGATCCCCGCACCGGCCTCAGACGGCCCGAGAGCGGCCAGAGGCCGGGCAAAGGGGGATCGCGGCATCGGCGTCGGTTCAGACACGCAGCCGCGCTCCCTCGGGATCGACGAAGACCGGCGAGCAGATCTCGACCTCGATGTCGCCGCCGCGAACCGGATCGTAGGCGCGGACCCGCTGGCCATGGCGAGCCGGACCGTTCCTGATCAGGCCGAGGCCGATCCAATGGCCCAAACTCGGCGAGAACGCGACGGAGGTCATATATCCCTCGTCATTGCGGGCGGCGGCCGGTGCGCCCAGGCCGATGAAATGCGCGCCGGCGCGCAGGCGAACGGCCTGGTCCACCGGCATGAAGCCGGCCAGGCCCGGGCGCCCGGGATCGGTCAGGCCGGGACGTTCGGCCATGATCCGGCCGATGAAGTCCTTCTTGCGCGACATCAGCCGGCCCAGGCCGAGGTCGCTGGCCGTCGCGGTTCCATTGATCTCGTTGCCGGCGGGATGGCCTTTTTCGATGCGCATGACCCCCAGCGCCTCGGTGCCGTAGGGGACAATACCGTATTCCGCCCCGGCCGCGACGAGGGCGCGGATGACGCCGTCACCGTAGCGTGCGGGAACAGCCAGCTCATAGGCGAGTTCGCCCGAGAACGAGATGCGGAACAGTCGGCCGGAAATGCCGCCGCAAGCGACGATGCCCGTCACCCCCATATAGGGCAGCGCCGCGTCGGATATGTCGGTGGCGGGATCGATCAGTTTGCGGAGGGTGTCGCGCGCGCGGGGCCCGGCGACCGAGAACTGGGCCCATTGCTCGGTGACCGACACCATCTGGACGTCGAGTTCCGGCCACAGCACCTGGTGGCAGAACTCCAGGTGCTGCATCACCTTGGCGGCATTCACCGTCGTCGTCGACATGACATAGTGATCGTCGGCAAGCCGCGCCGCCGTGCCGTCATCCATGACGATGCCGTCCTCGCGCAGCATCGCGCCATAGCGGACCTTGCCGACCGGCAGCGTGGAGAAGCTGTTGATATAGACCCGATCGAGCAAAGCTCCCGCATCGACGCCCTGGATGTCGATCTTGCCCAGGGTCGACACGTCACAGACGCCGACGGCGCTACGCACCGCCCTGACTTCGCGATTGACGCTGGCCAGCCAGTCGGCCTCGCCCGGCTTCGGAAACCATTGGGCGCGCAGCCACTGGCCGGTTTCGACGAACGGGGCGCCTTGTTCGGCGGCCCAATCGTGGGACGGGGTCAGTCGGGTCGGCCTGAACTGCTTTCCGCGGTGATGGCCGGCGAAAGCTCCGATCGCGACCGGCGTGTAGGGCGGCCGGAAGGTCGTCGTTCCGGTCTCGGGGATCGCGCGGCCGGTCAGCGCGGCCATGATCGCAAGACCGTTCAGATTGGCGGTCTTGCCTTGGTCGGTCGCCATGCCGAGCGTCGTGTAGCGCTTCAGATGCTCGACCGACCGGAAGCCTTCGCGCTCGGCGATTTCGATGTCCTTGACGGTCACGTCGTTCTGGAAGTCGACGAAAGCCTTGGTGCGGGCGCCAGGCACGCTCCACAGGGGCATCAGCCCCAGAGTCTCCTCCGTAGCAGTCGGAGTCTCCACGGCGCGGGCGGTAAATCCGGCCGCTTCAGCGGCCTCGGCGCCCGAACGCGCGCCGTCCGCGAGGCAGGAGCGGAGATCGAAGGCGCCTGTGGCTGCTCCGGCGATCGCCATGCCCGCCGGTGTGCCGCCGGCGACGAAGGCCGCGAGATCGTCACGCCAGACCGGACGTCCGCCGAGATGGCAGGTCAGGGCGATCGACGGGTTCCATCCGCCAGACAGGGCAAGGCCGTCGACGGAAACGGTCTCGATCCGCGCGCTGGAGGTGCGAATGTCGACTGCCTGCAGTCCGTTTGCCGTTCCGAAGGCGTCCAACACCGTTGCCCCGGTGAAAAGGCGTGCGCCCGCTTGCGCCGCGAGTGTGCGCAAGGTTTCCGAAATCACGGGACGCGGGTCGACCACGGCTTCGACCGCGATCCCGGCGCGAAGGCAGTCGGCCACCGTCTTCCAGCCGTCGTCATTGTTGGCGAACACGCCGAGCCGCCGCGCCGGGGCGGCGGCGAAGCGGTTTATGCAGGCGCGAACCGCCGACGCCATCATGATTCCAGGCCGATCATTGCCGCCGAACACGATATGCCGTTCGATCGCGCCCGCCGCCAGAATGGTGCGCTTCGCCACGATCCTCCACAACCGTTGTCGTGGCGTATGCGGCGCCGGCACGGGCAGGTGATCGCCGACCCGCTCCAGCGCGCCAAAGGCGCCATGGTCGTATGCGCCGAACACGGTGGTGCGGCGCATCAACGTGACGCCCGGATTCTGGGCCAGTTCGGCGGTTATCGAAACGGCCCAGTCCGCACCGGATATGCCGTCGAGCGTGAATTGCTCGGCCAGCAGGCGGCCGCCGAAGACGAAATCCTCGTCGCACAGGATAACACGGGCCCCGGCGCGCGCGGCGGTCAAAGCGGCCATCAGCCCGGTCGGACCGGCGCCGATCACCAGAACGTCGCAGAAAGCGAAGGCGGTTTCATAACTGTCCGGATCGGGCTGGCCGGATGCCCTGCCGAGGCCGGCGGCGCGGCGGATCAGCGGTTCATAGACTCTTTCCCAGAAGCCGGCAGGCCACATGAAGGTCTTGTAGTAGAAGCCGGCGGCGAACACTGGCGACAGCAGGGAAGCGACGCTCATCACGTCGAAGCCGAGTGACGGCCAGCGATTCTGGCTCCGCGCCTCCAGCCCGTCGAACAGCTCAATCGTGGTCGCCTTGGTGTTCGGCTCGCGCCGCGGGCCAGTGCGCAGTTCCACCAGCGCATTGGGTTCTTCGGAGCCAGCGGTCAGGATGCCGCGGGGGCGATGATATTTGAACGACCGTCCGGCCAGCACGACCCCGTTGGCGATCAGCGCCGAGGCCAGCGTGTCGCCCGGATGGCCGGTCATCGCGTTGCCGTCGAACCGGAAGCCGAGCGTTTGCGAGCGATCGACCAGGCCGCCCGAGGCCAGTCGTCCGGGTTGACCGCGGCCGGTCATCGAGCGCCGACCTCGGCGACCGACTGGATCACATGGGTCCTGGTATCGCGCGTGACCACCAGCCAGCCATGGCAACCCGCCATGTGATACCAGAGTTCGCCGTGCGGCCCCGCCGGATTGTCGCGCAGGTAGACATAGTCGTAGAACGCCCGCGCGGCATCCGGCGCCGCCGGGTCGGGCCGAGTGAGAGTGGCGTCGCCCAGATAGGCGAATTCCTGCGCGTCGCGTTCACCGCAATAGGGGCATGGGATTCGCATGATTCAGTGCAAATTCGGTTGGGCGCCCACGCCCTTTTCGTCGATCATGCGGCCGGTCGCGAAGCGGTCCAGGCGAAGGTCGGCCGCCACGTCTTGCGGTTCGTCGCGCGCGATCAGATGGGCGAAGCACCAGCCCGAAGCCGGTGTCGCCTTGAACCCGCCATAGCACCAGCCGGCGTTGAGATAGAGCCCGCCGATCGGCGTCTTGTCGATGATGGGTGAGCCGTCCATCGACATGTCCATGATGCCGCCCCATTGGCGCAGCATGCGCAGCCGGCCGATCATCGGCATCAGCGCCATGCCGCCCTCGCAGACATCCTGGACCGTGGGCAGGTTGCCGCGCTGGGCATAGGAATTATAGCCGTCGATATCGCCGCCGAAGACCAGCCCGCCCTTGTCGGACTGGCTGATATAGAAATGGCCGGCACCGAAGGTGATGACCGTGTCGATCAGCGGCTTGATTCCCTCCGACACGAAGGCCTGCAGCACATGGCTTTCGATCGGCAGGCGCATCCCGGCCATGCCGGCGACGCGCGACGTGTTGCCGGCGACGGCGAGGCCGACCTTGCCCGCGCCGATGAACCCGCGCGTCGTCTCGACGCCCAGGACCTTGCCGCCCTCGATGCGGAAGCCGGTGGCTTCGCAATTCTGGATGACATCGACGCCGCGCCGGTCGGCAGCCCTGGCGTAGCCCCAGGCGACCGCATCGTGCCTGACCGTGCCGCCGCGCCGCTGAAGAAGCCCGCCCTGGATCGGGAAGCGCGCATCGTGGAACGCGAGATAGGGCGCGATCTTGCGAACCTGCTCCCGGTCCAGCAGCTCCGCGTCCACGCCGTGCAGCCGCATCGCGTTGCCGCGCCGGGCGTAGGCGTCGCGCTGCGCGTCGGAGTGGCAGAGATTCAGGACGCCGCGCTGGCTCACCATCGCGTTGTAGTTGATGTCTTGCTCCAGTCCCTCCCACAGCTTCATCGACCATTCGTAGAACGGGATGTTGCCCGGCAGCAGATAATTGGATCGGACGATCGTCGTGTTGCGGCCGACATTGCCGGAGCCGATATAGCCCTTCTCGATCACCGCGACGTTGGTGATGCCGTGGTTCCGGGCAAGGTAATAGGCGGTGGCCAAACCGTGCCCGCCGCCGCCGACGATGACGACATCGTAGTGGCCGCGCGGCTGCGGATCGCGCCAGGCGGGTTGCCAGTGGCGATGGCCGGTCAACGCGTTCTTCAGCAGGCTGAAAGCGGAATACTGCATGGTGATAGTGGAGCCCGAAGCGAACCCGGATGGGTCAGCAATCCAGCGTCGTCTCGCGCTCCCACTCGGTCAGGTGGCGTGAATAGGCGTTCCAGTCGGCCATACGCAGCTTCGTGTAGGCGGCGACCAGTTCCTTGCCCAGGCCGGCCGCCAGAATCGGCGACTTCTCGAATGCGCGCAGGGCGTCCAGCAGGTTGAGCGGCAGCTGCTTGACGCCACTGACCGTGTGGCCCTCGGTGTACATGTTGATGTCCAGGCGCTTGCCCGGGTTGCGCTTCTCGCGAATCCCGTTGAGTCCGGCCACGCCGATCGCAGCCTGCAGCAGATAGGGATTGGCCGCGCCGTCGGGCAGCCGAAACTCGAACCGGCCGGGTTCGGGAATCCGGATCATATGGGTGCGGTTGTTGCCGGAATAGGTCACGGTGTTGGGCGCCCAGGTGGCGCCCGACAAGGTTCGGGGCGCGTTGATGCGTTTGTACGAATTCACGGTCGGATTGGTGATGGCGCAAACCGCGTCCGCGGCGTTGATCAGGCCGCCGATGAACTGATAGCCCAGTCGCGAAACGCCGAGGTCGCCCCTGGCGTCGGCGAACAGATTGTTCCGGCCTTTCCACAACGAGACATGGACGTGGCAGCCGCTGCCGGTCAGGTTGGCGAAAGGCTTGGGCATGAAGGTCGCCCGCAGGCCGTGCTTTTCCGCGACCGATTTCGCCATGTACTTGAAGAATGAGTGGCGGTCGGCCGTGACCAGCGCCGAGTCGTATTCCCAGTTCATCTCGAACTGGCCGTTGGCGTCCTCATGGTCGTTCTGATAGGGCTTCCAGCCCAGGGCCTGCATGGCGTCGCAGATTTCAGTAATGACGTCATAGCGACGCATCAGGGCGGACTGGTCATAGCAGGGCTTTTCCTGCCCGTCCGCGCCGTCCGCGACCGCCTTGCCGTCGGGGGTGACAAGGAAGAACTCGCATTCGACCCCGGTCTTCAGCTCATAGCCCATGGCCTTGGCCGCGGCGGCGACCCGCTTCAGCGTGTTGCGAGGGCCTTGTTCGACCTCCTTGCCGTTCATCCACAGGTCGGCGGCCAGCCAGCCGACCTCTGGCTTCCAGGGCAGCTGCACCAGGCTGTCGGGGTCGGGGACTGCGAAAAGATCGGGATGAGCCGGCGTCATGTCGAGCCAGGTGGCGAAACCCGCGAAGGACGCCCCGGCCTTGACAATGCCCCCGATCGCCGAAGCCGGAACCAGTTTCGCGCGCTGGGTGCCGAACAGATCCGTGTAGGAAATCAGGAAGTATTTGATACCGAGCTCTTTTGCCGAACTCACCAAGTCTATGGCCACTTTGCGCCCCCTGTCCGGTTAGTTCGCGGTCTTCGTTACCGTCGATTCAAATCTTTCCATTATACCCCGGGATCCATTCCGTACCCGCGAGCGGCACACGCGCCATCGCCGCGGCCTCGATCGTGAGCGCGACGAGGTCCTCGGGCTCGAGGTTGTGCACGTGGCTCTTGCCACAGGCCCTGGCGATGGTTTGCGTCTCCAGAGTCAGGACCGATAGGTAGTTGGCCAGACGGCGGCCGGCGGCGATCGGATCGAGCCGCCCGGTCAACGCCGGGTCTTGCGTCGTGATGCCGGCGGGATCGCGCCCGTCCTGCCAGTCGTCATACGCGCCCGCGGTGGTGCCGAGAGCCGCGTACTCGCTTTCGAAGGCCGGATCGTTGTCACCGAGCGCGACCAGAGCCGCCGTTCCGATCGAGACCGCATCGGCCCCCAGAGCGAGCGCCTTGGCGACGTCAGCGCCATTGCGGATGCCGCCAGAGACGATGAGCTGGACCTTGCGGTGCAGCCCCAGATCCTGCAGCGCCTGCACCGCGGGCCGGATCGCGGCCAGGATCGGCAGGCCGACATTCTCGATGAACACTTCCTGGGTCGCAGCCGTGCCGCCCTGCATCCCATCCAGCACCACCACGTCCGCGCCCGACTTCACCGCCAATGCGATGTCGTAATAGGGCCGCGCCGCGCCGACTTTCACATAAATCGGCTTCTCCCAGTCGGTGATCTCGCGCAACTCCTCGATCTTGATCTGGAGATCGTCGGGTCCCGTCCAGTCGGGATGCCGGCAGGCCGAGCGCTGGTCGATGCCTTCGGGCAAGGTGCGCATTTCGGCGACACGGGGTGAAATCTTCTGGCCCAGCAGCATGCCGCCGCCGCCCGGCTTGGCGCCCTGTCCGATCACGATCTCGATTGCGTCGGCCCTGCGCAGATCGTCCGGATTCATGCCATAGCGGGACGGCAAATATTGATACACCAGCGTTTGCGAATGACCGCGTTCCTCCGGCGTCATGCCGCCGTCGCCGGTCGTCGTCGACGTTCCCATCGCCGATGCGCCGCGGCCCAGCGCCTCCTTGGCGTTGCCGGAAAGCGAGCCGAAGCTCATGCCGGCGATGGTGATCGGGATTTTGAGGTGGATCGGCTTTTTCGCGAAACGCGCGCCCAGAATCACGTCGGTGCCGCAGCGTTCCCGGTAACCCTCGAGCGGATAGCGGCTGATGGAGGCGCCCAGGAACAGCAGGTCGTCGAAATGCGGCACCCTGCGCTTGGCGCCCCCGCCGCGGATGTCATAGATGCCGGTCGCGGCGGCGCGGCGGATTTCCGCCAGCGTATAATCGTCGAACGTCGCGGATTTGCGGGGGGGCGTGCGGGGAATGTCGCGGAAATCTGTCATGGCCGCGCCTCAGTAGCTCGACGCGTTGTCGATATGGAAATGATAGAGCGAGCGGGCCGAGCCGTAGCGCTTGAAGTCCGAGACATCGACCTGCCCCTCGATCCCGGCGGCTTTCAGTTTCTCGAACAATTCGGCCTTGTGTTCGTCCCGCATGTCTTTGGCGATGCAATCGGCGCCGAGGCTGGCCACGCTTCCGCGTATGTAGAGATGCGCTTCATAAAGGGAGTCGCCCAGCGCATCGCCGGCATCGCCCAGCACCGTCAGCGTACCGGCCTGCGCCATGAAGGCCGACATATGGCCGATCGAGCCTTTGACGATGATATCGGCGCCTTTCATCGAGATGCCGCAGCGCGCGGAGGCGTTGCCGTCGATGACCAGGGTCCCGCCATGCGCGGTGGCGCCGGCGGCCTGGCTGGCGTCGCCTTTGACGTGGACGAAACCGGACATCATGTTCTCGCCGATTCCGACGCCGGCATTGCCGTGGATGACGACATGCGCCAGCTTATTCATGCCCGCGCAGTAATAGCCGACATTGCCATCAATCTCGACAGTCACCGGCGCGTCGAGACCCGCGATGATCGCGTGCCGGCCGCGCGGATTCAGAACTCGCCAGCGACTCTGGTTCGTCTCTCGGTCGAGCCCATGCATCTTGGC
>Ga0302319_10023230_pt1 | contig 11090 bp, 9 predicted proteins | sample Bog_T0_2_FD_203319 | JGI IMG/M metagenome (GOLD analysis project Ga0302319, IMG submission 203319) | Peat permafrost microbial communities from Stordalen Mire near Abisko, Sweden - Bog_T0_2 | ecosystem: Environmental > Terrestrial > Soil > Wetlands > Peat | place: Sweden: Abisko, Stordalen Mire...
TCCTTGCTCGGTGGTCCGGGCGCGGGCTTTCAGCTCAAGGGCTCACGAGACGCGGGCTGGAAGCCCGTGCCACGTCGGATTGCCGCGATCCGTTCAAAACGATACACCATCAACCTGCCTGCAGCCTTGCGTCCGCCCCGCCGGAACCATAGGGATCCGATGCCGGCGGGGCGCCGCGCCTCGCCCCCCGGACCACGATGCGCTCTCCAAGATCGTCCCCGTCACCACCTGGGAAATTCCGCCGTCCCGTCGTCATCCTGGCCGGCGGAGCCGATGGCGAGGACCCGGAGTCCGCGGCGCAGGCGAAATCGCTTATCCAGTCCGCCTTCTCGGGCTTTGCCGGAACGCTTATCTCCGGGGGCACCACCTCCGGGGTCGCCGGAATCGCCGGCGACATCGCCGGCGCCTGCCGCCGCGCCCAGGTGATCGGCTATCTCCCGCGCCGGCTCGGGACCGCCCGGCGCGACCGGCGATACACCCGGTTTCGCGCGACCCCCGGCCGGGCCTTCAGCGTCGCGGAGTGCCTGCTCTACTGGAGCGACCTGATCGCTGCGGGCGTGGACCCCGCCTCGGTGACCCTGCTGGGATGGGGCGGCGGCCGGATCGCCGCGCTGGAGTACCGCATCGCCCTCACTCTCGGCGCCCGCGTCGGCATCGTCTCCGGGTCCGGCCGGTCGGCCGACGCCCTGCGCGGCGACCCGCGCTGGTCCGGATTCCCCGGGCTGGTTTTCCTGGCGCGGAATGCCGTCGCCATCCGCCGCTTCCTCGCGCCCCTTATGTCAACCTGAAGGAGCCCCCATGCCCGAGAACCCCGCAGTCCCCCCGCCGGCCGAGCCCGGCTTGCGCCGCATCCTCAGCCTCGACGGCGGCGGCATCCGCGGCATTTTCAGCCTCCAGATCCTCGCCCGGATCGAGGAACTCCTGCGGGAAAGCCGCGGCCGGCCGCACCTGGTCCTGGCCGATGAATTCCATTTCATCGCCGGCACCAGCACGGGCGCGATCATCGCCGCGATGCTCTCCTGGGGGATGAGTGTCGGCGAAATCGAGCACTTCTACCTCCGGCAGTCGCAGGCGATGTTCACCAAGGCCGGCTGGCGCGAACGGTGGAAGGCCAAGTATTCGCCCGAGAAGATCACCGCGTTCCTCAAGGAATGCTTTTCGGAGACGAACGACCGGGGCGAGACGGTCGAGGCGCAGCTCGGAACCTCGAAGCTGCGCACGCTGCTGCTCCTGGTCATGCGCAACGCCACGACCGGCTCGGCGTGGCCCGTCAGCAACAATCCGCGGGCCAAGTACAACGATCCCAGCCTGCCCAACTGCAACCTGAAGGTGTCGCTCGCCGCCCTGGTCCGGGCCAGCGCGGCGGCCCCGACCTACTTCCCGCCCGAGCAGATTCCCGTCGGCACAGACAATTTCATCTTTGTCGACGGCGGCATCACCCCGTACAACAACCCGGCGCTGATCGCCGCCCTGATGGCGACGCTGCCCGCCTTCAACCTGAACTGGAGCCAGGGCGCCGGACGCCTCCGCGTGGTCTCGATCGGAACCGGCAGCAACCGCACCATGTTCGCCAAGAAGCTGGCCGGCGACGTCAACCTGGCCGACGCGATCATGCACGTCATCCCGGCCCTGATTCACTCCGTGGCCCTGGAGCAGGACCTGCTTTGCCGCGTGCTGGGGAAGTGGGTCGGGGATCCGGAGAACGCCGAGAAATGGGACGGAAAGAAGACGGTGGTTACCCGGAACGACTGGGTTCCAATCATCGACGGGGAAATCGGAGGGCTGACGACCGCCGCGGAAGGCGCGCTGGCGGAGAAGGAGCGGCTCTTCGGCTACGTGCGCTACGACCGGCCGCTGCCACCGGAGAGCGGTTCCAATGTCATCGCCCTCGATGACCTCCGCCTGATTCCCTGGCTCCGCAAGGTGGGCCGGGAATACGCCCGGAAGGCGGTCAAGCTGGAGCACCTCGGCGGCGAATGAGCGCGCAGGCGGGCTAATGCCCGTAAACCGCCGGCGTCGGCGCCCCGCGGTACACCCGCCCCATCACGCCGACCCGCCGCAGCCGCTCGACGAAGTCCGGTGAAAGCAGGCTGTCCCGCGGGTTGTACAGCGGGTGGCGCAGGCGCGCCAGGTCGAGCAAGGCCTGATAGAGCGCGCGATTCTGGTATTTGCGGTTGCGCGCGGCGGCCACCGCGGCGACAAACGCCGCATTTTCCCGCCGGTATTCCGGGGAAAACCAGACGAAGCACGGCACTTCATACATCGGATCGGTGGCCAGGGACTCGTCGCGGAAGAGATATTTGTCCGGGCGCGAATCCAGCACGTCCTCGCCGTGGTCGCTGACATAAAACAGGCAGGACGACTCGTGCCGCTTCCGGAGCATTTCGATGAGGTCGGTCAGGACGGTGTCCGTATAGAGGATCGAGTTGTCGTAGCTCGAGCGCAGCGGACCGCCATCGTCGGCGGCATGAAACACATTGAAGCGCGTCGGATAGCGATCCAGATAGCGAACGTGGCTCCCGAAAAGCTGAGCAAAAATCATCTGTTTCCCCGGCGCGGCGACGACCCGGGCCACCAGCGGCTCCAGGTTCTCGTCGTACACCCCGTTCAGGTACATCCGTTGGTTGCAGGAAAGCACCATCGCGTTCAGCTCCAGGTCGCCGCCCCCCTGGTTGAACTGGGCGGAGAACCAATGCGTGGTATAACCCGCCTGCGAGAACAGCGGGAAGCTTGGGACCGCGTCCTCGGTCGTAGTCAGCATGTCGCGGATCGAAATGATGGTGGCGGCCCACGTGCAGATCACGTCGGAGAACACCTCCAGCTCTCCCGCCTCCGCGTCGAGGCGCGGCGTCGTCCGCTTGGGATAACCGTACAGCGACCAGTGCAGCCGGTTGGCCGACTCGCCGATCACGACGACGATCAGCCGCGGGCACACCGCGCCCGGGATCGGCCGGGCTCCGGCCAGTTCCTGGCGGTGCCGCGCCACATCGCGGTACTGCTTCAGGTAAAATTGATGGGTGGCCCGGTAATTGTAATGGCTCATCGCCAGCAGGGTGACGGGGTGAAATTTATTATAGCTGGGCTCGACCGTGGTGATCGACCGGGTGGGTGAAAGCCACACCCGCCGGACCACGACTCCGCCGTAATGGATCGCGTGGCCGATCCCGTAGGCGCTGGCGGCCGCGCCGAGCAGCGTCACCCCGAGCCGAACCCCGCCACGGGGCGGCGTGGACCGGACATTGACGACGATGCCGGCCGCGAAACCGGCGGCCAGGAGCGCCATCCAGGCCAGGACGCCGGGCGATGCAAAATTCATCATGAACTCCCGCGCCTGGTTCCGGTTGGTCTGCATCATGGCGGCGTGGGCGGTGAGATTCCAGCGCGCGCCAAAGCACGCCGCATAGAAGCCGACCGTCAGCGTCGCCAGGCCCATCCCGCCGCCGACCACGATCACCCACGCGCGCGATAGGATCCGGGGCAGCAGCAGCGCCGGCGCCAGCAGCAGGAAGGAGACGATCCCCTCATAGTAGCAGATCGGGCCGAAGTACTTGATGTCCGAGCTCGAGCGCAGGAACAGGCCCGTCTCAGGTGCGAAGGGCAGCAACGCGAGCGCGAGCCAGGAACCACCGTAGGCAATCGGGCCGAAGCTTCGGCCGGGGGTAAGCCGCATACGGCGGCCCAGCCTGCTCGGGCGCCGCTCTTATTCAATCCCAATTCCCGACGGTGCCCGGTCGGCTTGCCGCCAGATGGTGGAGCGCGTTGTCCCTAACGCGCTCCACCCCAAACCGGGCCCACTACCGTCCCGGAGGGCTCGGAGGACCCGGGGCCCCATCGCCCAGTTGGTGACCGTGAGTCACGACCGAGTCGCGGCCGGGACGATTGAGCCGGTCGAGCACGCCCGCCAGGCGCCGGCGCTTCTCGTCGGCCTGAGCGAACATCTCCAGCTGGGCCGGGCCGTCGTCGACCCCGGACAGCCGGACGCTCACCAGCCGGAGGGGCCGGCGCCGCCGCCACGCCGCGCGCAGCAGCGGGGCGACGAGCGGATAGAACGGGCGCTCCAGGTCGGTCGCGGCCTCCAGGCTGTGGGCATGGGACTCCTGGGAAAAATCCGGGTACCGCGCCTTGATCGTCATCGTGCGCACCCGTTTTCCGTCCGCGCGCACTTTCGGCATGAGGTCGTCGAGCATGCGCTTGGCCACCCGCTCGACCGCGCCGAAGTCGCCGACATCGGTCGCAAATGTCTCCTGCTGGGAGTAACTCTTGGCGTCCTCCTCCACGGTCTCGACCGGGCGGTCGTCCTCGCCGCGGGCCCGCGCCAGCATTTCGCGCCAGTCCCGTCCCAGAATCGCCCGCAGCTCGTCTTCGGAGCGGGTGAAGAGGTCGCGCACCAGCCGTAGGCCCTGGGCCGCCAGCGCGGCCTCCGTCTTGGCGCCCACCCCCGGCAATTTACCGAGCGACAGCGGGGCCAGGAACGCCGCCTCGGCGCCGGGCGGCACCACTACGAAGCCCCGCGGCTTGCGCAGCTTGGAGGCGATCTGGGCGACCAGCTTGTTGCCCGCGATGCCCATCGAGACCGGGATCTGCAGCTCGTCCCAGATGCGCCGCTGCAGCCCGCGAACCGCCGCCTCGATCTCCTCGGTGGACCGCCCGCCGCACGCCCCGACATCGAGGTAGCCCTCGTCGATCGAATTGCGCTGCACAACCGGGGTGAGGGTCTCACAGAGGTCGAACATCCGGGACGACACGGCCCCGTAGAGGCCGGGCGTGTGGGCGATCAGGACGAGGTCAGGGCAGACCTGCAACGCCGACCGGGTGGGCATCGGCGTGTAGACGCCGCAGGCGCGCGCCTCGTAGCTGGCCGAGGAGATGATCCCCCGCTCGCGGCCGCCGACCGCGCACTTCCGGCCGCGGAGCGAGGGATCGCGCGCCTGTTCGCACGACACGAAAAACGCGTCGGCGTCGAGATGCACGATGGTCGGGAGCGGGGGCACGGGTGCAGTCCTTAGCATAGATCCGCCGCCGGCCACAAGGCAGAGGCGGCGGAAAGGGCGTTTCCGGGTCCCAACGCAGACGCGGCGTCCCGCCGCGTCCCTACGAGGGAAGCGGCAGCATGGCGCTTCTACCTTTCAAGCCATCGGGCGGAAGGGGCACGGCTCGCGCCCGCTCGCCGCGGCAGGAGGTGGACGCGACGTCCCTGTCGCGTCCGGTAGCGGCCGGAGGCCGCAAATCTCATTGGCCAAGCGGCGCAGACGCTGCTACTTTTGCGGCGCCGGCTTCGCCCAGGTATCCCGCAAGGTTATGGTTCGATTGAACACCAGCTTTCCCGGTTTCGAATCGACCGAATCCAGGGCGAAATACCCCAGCCGCTCAAACTGATACCGCTCGTCCGGTCGCGCATCCCGCAAAGCCGGCTCCACTTTCGCGGTCACCGTCTCGAGCGAATGCGGGTTGATGTATTTCTTGAAATCGTCATCGGCGCCCGGCTCGGGCACGGTGAAGAGCCGGTCGTAAAGACGCACTTCCGCGTCCACGCAGTGTGCCGCACTCACCCAATGAATGGTGCCTTTGACCTTTTTATCGGCATTGGGCCCTCCGGCCCGGGTGGTAGGATCGGCGGTGCCGCGCAACTCCACAATACGGCCGGCGGCATCCTTGATGACTTCATCGCACGTGACGATGCAGGCGTATTTCAGCCTGACCTCGCCGCCCGGTTTCAGGCGAAAATATTTCGGGGGAGGCGTTTCGGTGAAGTCGTCGCTCTCGATAAACACCTCGCGGGTGAGGTGAACCGTCCGGATTGTGGCGTTTTCGTCCTGGGGGTTGTTCGTGGCCGAACATTCGATCGCTTCGTCCGCCGGAAGATTGGTGAGAACGAGCTTCACCGGCTTCAGGACGGCTAGCCGGCGCAGCGCGCTGGCGTTCAACTCCTCGCGGATAGCGTGCTCGAACAATGCTATGTCGGTCGAGCTCTTGAACTTCGTCACCCCGACTCCGATGACAAAGCGGCGGAGCGCACTGGCGGGCACGCCCCGCCGGCGGGTGCCGCTGATGGTGGGCATCCGCGGGTCGTCCCAGCCGGAGACGAGACGCTCGTTCACCAGTTGAATGAGCCTGCGCTTGGAGACCAGAGTGTAAGTCGGGGTCAGCTTCGCGAATTCATACTGGTGCGGCAGCGCGCGCGGCAGGTCGAGGGCCCCGAGGATCCAGTCGTAAAGCGGACGGTGATCGACGAACTCGAGCGTGCAGATGCTATGGGTGACGCCTTCGAGGTAGTCGCTGAGACAGTGGGCGTAGTCGTAGAGGGGATAGACACACCACTTGTCGCCGGCGTGATGATGGGGGGTGTGGCGGATGCGGTAGAGCAGTGGGTCGCGCAGCCAGACATTTGGCGCGGCCATGTCGATCCGGGCGCGGAGCGACCGCGCCCCGTTGGGGAACTCCCCGGCGCGCATCCGCTTGAACAGATCGAGGTTTTCCCCGATGGGCCGGTTGCGCCAGGGCGAATCGCGCCCGGGTTGGTCCGGAGCGCCACGATAGGCGTCGGTTTCCTCCGGACTCAGGTCGCAGACGTAGGCTTTCCCTTTCTCTATCAGGTTGATGGCATAATGATAGAGCTGCTCGAAGTAATCGCTGGCAAAGAACGGCTCGCTGTCGGCACCCAATGACACCGGGCCGAGATAGTAGTCGGAGCGCCCGTCCGCCGTAATCGCCCCGGGCGTGCCGCCCTTGGCTTTAAAGCCGAGACAGTGGTCCGCCCAGTCCTTAATGAGCCATCTGATGTCGGCCACAATGGAATCGACAAATTCGACCTCCTCCTTGGCCGGGTTGGTGTCATCCATCCGCAGGTTGCAACGACCCCCGTTTTCGCGGGCAATGCCGAAATTCAGGCATATCGACTTGGCGTGTCCGATGTGAAGGTAGCCGTTCGGCTCCGGAGGAAACCGGGTGACGATCTTCGCATAGCGCTTCTGCGCAATGTCCTGCGCGACAATATCGCGGATGAAATCGCTTGGCGCTGGCGCGGAGGCTCTGTCGTTCCCATCGGTCATAGCGGGACAAATTGCCGAAATTGCGGTCCTGAGGCAACGCTTTAGGAGGCGGATCGATCCGGGCGGGCGGAGCGCCGACGGCGGCAGCGGCCTCCGGCCGCTGCCGGACGCGACAATGGACGTCGCGTCTACCCTTCGTCCGGTTCTGAACGCGGCGGGAAGATGGAATTTACACGGCCGCGCCCAAAAATCGGTCGATCCGCCGCAGCACCCGCACCCGGCCGAGCACCCGGAACAGGCTGTAGAAGCTGGGCCCGACGTTCGTGCCGGAGACGGCCAGGCGCCCGGGATGGATATAGTCCCCGACCCCCAGGCCGTGGGCGGCCGCCAGCGCCTGCAGGGTCTGCTCCAGCGCCGCGTCGCTCGAAAAATCCGCGGCGGCAAAGGCCGCGGCCAGCTCGCGCAGCCGCGCCGCGGGGTCGCCCTTCGCCATGACTCTTTCCCGGGCCTTGGGGTCGATCGGATAGTCCTCGGTAAAAAAGTACCGCGTGTAGGCCGGCAGCTCCTCGAGGCCCTTGATCTTCGGCTGGCTCAGGAGCATGACGGTGCGGAAATCCACCTTCGTCCCGTCGGGCGCGAGTTCGGCGGCGGCGTCGGCAAAGGGACGGCCCGCGGGATCGTTGATTTGCCGCGCATACTCGCGGGCCAGGGCCACGAACCGGTCGGCCGGCTGCTCGAGCAGGTAGACCATGTTCAGGTGGGCCAGCTTCCGGTCGTCGAAGCGCGCGTTGCTCTGATTGATGCCGGGCAGATCGAACTGCGCGATGATCTCCGCCAGGGGCATCTTCTCGCGATCGTCGCCCGCGTTCCACCCCAGCAGCGCGAGGAAGTTCACCACCGCCTCCGGCAGGTAGCCCCGCCGCTGGTACTCCTCCACCAGCGCGCCCTGGTCGCGCTTCGACATCTTCCCGGGGCCGTGCTGCTTGAGGATGAGCGGAATGTGCGCGTACTGCGGCACCGGCGCCCCCAGGGCCCGGAAGAGCTCCACGTGCTTGCTGGTGTTCGAGAGGTGATCCTCCCCGCGGATGACATGGGTGATCCGCATCGTGATGTCATCCACGACATTCACGAAATGAAACACCGGGCTGCCGTCCGAGCGCACGATCACAAAATCCTCGTCCTCCCGCCGCTCGAGCCGCCCGCGGACCAGGTCGTCGATCACCGTCGGCGCGGTCCCGACCTTGGTGACCGTCTTCTGGCGGTGTTCGTCAAACACCTCGGTGCGCTCGCCGACCAGCCGGAAGTAGACCGCCCCGTCCCGCTCATAGGTGCGGCCCGCCGCCTTGAGTTTCTCCAGGTATTCGCGGTAGACCGGCGCCCGCTCGCTCTGCCGGTAGGGGCCGCAGTCCCCGCCCGCCCCGGGTCCCTCGTCCCAATCGAGCCCGAGCCAGCGCAGGCTGTCATAGATCACGGTGAGGAAGGCCTCGCTATTGCGGGCCTGGTCGGTGTCCTCGATCCGCAGGACAAACGTGCCGCCGGTGTGGCGCGCATAGAGCCAGTTGAAGAGCGCCGTGCGGGCGCTGCCGATGTGGAAAAAACCGGTGGGGCTCGGGGCGAAACGGACACGGACGTGTGACATGGCGAAGGTTCCGATTGAATTGAGGGTTGAGGGGCGGCGCAAGCTATCACAGGTTGTCGCGCGCATGACTTTGATCGCGAAAAGTGGCTCGATCGACCTGATGGCGAAGATGGAGGCTGCGGCACGCGCCGCGGGTTTTCGGGTCGAGCGGTTCGGGGAGATCGAGGGCTGCCCGCTGGTCGCCCTGACCAAGCGCACGCCCGGGGTTCGGCCGCGGATCTACGTGTCGGCGGGCATCCACGGGGATGAACCCGCGCCGCCCCAGGCGCTGCTGGAGCTGATCGAAGCCGGCGTCTTCGACCAGCGGGCGGTCTGGTTCCTCTGCCCGCTGCTCAACCCGGCGGGCCTTGCGCGGGGGACGCGGGAGAATGCCTCCGGCGCCGACCTGAATCGCGACTACCGCGGGCTGGCCTCCGCGGAGGTCCGGGCGCACGTCGCCTGGCTTCGCCGCCAGCCCAATTTCGACGTCACCCTCGCCCTGCACGAGGACTGGGAGGCCAGCGGCTTCTATCTCTACGAGCAGAACCCCGAGCGGCGCCCCAGCCTCGCGGGGCCGATGCTCGCGGCCGCGGGCCGCGCCTGTCCCATCGACCCCAGCGAACTCATCGACGGGCGCGAGGCGAAGGGCGGCATCATCCACCCGACGGGCGACCTGTTCCAGCGGGAGCTCTGGCCCGAGTCGATCTATCTGCGCCAGCACCACACGACGCTCGCCTACACCCTGGAAACGCCGTCCGGCCTCCCGCTGGCGCAGCGCGTCCGGGCGCTGCGCCTCGCCGTGGAAGCGGCGATCGACGGGTTGATTCGGCCATCGTCCGAACGATCCTGAAGGTAGACGCGACGTTCCGTCGCGTCCCTCCGAGGGACGCGGCAGAATGACGCGTCTACCTTCAAGGCAGCCCGAACGCGGGAATGAGTCCTCAGTCATGCAATCGCCGTCGCGAAGGTAGACGCGACGTCCCTGTCGCGTCCCTCGTCGGGAAGCGGTTCCGCCATGCGGAACCGCTGCTATGTCTTCAGCCCCCGCGCCGCGCAGAACTGCGCAATATCCACCGGCAGCGGCGCGGTGAATATCCCCGGCCAGTCGGCGGGGCGCAGGTCGATCTCCGCGCAGTGCAGCGCCTGGCGGGGCAGAAGCAGGCGGGCGGCGAGGGCGTCCGTCCAGCCGGCCTGCAGGAACTCCAGGAACAGCCGCGGGTCGGGCCCGTAGATCTTGTCGCCCACCAGCGGGTGGCCCAGCCACTGCGCGTGCGCGCGAATCTGGTGCTTGCGGCCGGTGTCGGTCACAATCCGCGCGAACGTGAACCCCCCGGCCCGCGCCACCGGGGTGAAATGGGTGACGGCGGCCTGCCCGTCGGCCCGGACCGCCGACTTGACGAAGACCGGGCTGCCGTCGTCGGCCCCGAGGGGCTGCGCCACCGTCACCGGTTGCGCCAGTTCCCCGGTGAGGACCCCAAGGTAGACCTTGCCGACCCGCCGGTTCTGCATCGCCACCTGAAGGTGGCGGGCGGTCGCCGCGTCCTTCGCCAGCACCACGACCCCGCTCGTCTCGCGGTCGAGCCGGAACACCAGGTGCATCACGGGCAGCCCGAGCAACTCCCGCGCGGCCCCGACCAGGCTCGACCACGGGCCCGCCTTGGACGGATGACATACCACGTCGCCGGGCTTGTTGAGCACCAGCAAGCGCTCATCCTCGTGCAGCACCCAGTGGCGCAGCTCCTCCGGAGCGATCAGGCGGATGGGCCCCTGCGGGAGCCGGCGGGGCCAGGTGCTCATGACCGATCGCCCGGGACTTGGCGCGACTTAAGCTGCAACGAATCCGTGCCGTATATCAGGCGAGATGGTTTGCTAACGGGCGGATTTGGCACCACGGTCAAACCCAGTTCGATGAACGATTTTCCACCACCGGAAGATCCATCGGTCGCGGCGGCCGGTGATACCTGTTGGAGCGTTTCGCGCAGCGAAGGCACAATGGGGGGAGGGATTCTCGACTTTGCACGGGGCGTCACCGCCAAATCTCAACCAAAGGACCCACCATGAACAGGGAAAACCATCGCGACCTCATCGTCTCCGGCATCCACCTCGAACTGACCCCTTCCCTCAAGACCTTCGTGCGGGAAAAGGTGGACCGGCTGTTTCGCCACGGCGAGCGCATCGTTCGCCTCCGGGTGGAACTGGAGTTCGACCCGAAGGAGGAAGTCGGCGCCCGCTTCAAGGCCAAGGGCCATATCAAGATCCACGGGCCCGACATGAATGCGGCGGTGGCGTCCGACGAGTGCCACAAGGCGGTCGCCCTGGTCGTCGACAAGCTCGACCGCATGCTGGCCCGCCGCGCGACGCTGATCACCGCCAAGCGCAAGCACCCGCACGCCGTCGAGTTCGACATCGGCCTGCCGAAGGCGGTGTGAAGGTAGACGTGAAGTAGCGCAGGCGTCCCGCCTGCCGTCGTCGAAAAGGCAGGC
>Ga0302319_10023231_pt1 | contig 11089 bp, 7 predicted proteins | sample Bog_T0_2_FD_203319 | JGI IMG/M metagenome (GOLD analysis project Ga0302319, IMG submission 203319) | Peat permafrost microbial communities from Stordalen Mire near Abisko, Sweden - Bog_T0_2 | ecosystem: Environmental > Terrestrial > Soil > Wetlands > Peat | place: Sweden: Abisko, Stordalen Mire...
AGCCGGTCAATATCCGCTTTTTTTGAAACATCCGCCTGCACCGCAATCGCCTTGCCGCCCTGCGCCGTAATCTCTCCAACCGCTTTTTCCGCCCCCGCCTTGCTGGAGGCATAATTGACGACGACCGATGCGCCGTCCGCCGCCAATTGTTTGGCGATGGCCGCGCCGATGCCCTTTGATGCGCCCGTAACGACCGCTACCTTGCCCGCGAGTTTTTTTATATTGTTGTTCATATTTCGCTTCTTCCTTTTTTGTGTTGGTGGTTTTGCTGCTTTATTGTTACTAATTAAGTAACAATAAAAGTTAAAAAATTTTAATCCGGCTTCACCTGCGCCACGATTTGCGCCAGGCTGATGTCATCCAGGCCGCTCTCCATCGCCTTTTGCGTCTTGTCCAAGGCGAGTTCCAGGGCTTTTTTGATGCGGCAGCTCACCGCGCAGTTTCTTTGCTCCGTATATTGGTGGATTGCAAACGCCTTCGGCGCACTCACCGCTTCGTAAATATCCAATAGCGATATATTCCTTGCGTCCCTGGCCAGCCAGCAAGCGCCCGCTTTGCCCGTGGCGGTCTCCACCAGGCCGGCCCTGGACAATTTCGCCAGCACCCGCCGCACAAAGCTCGCACTCGTATTAACGCTCTGCGCCAGGTGACCCGACGTCATCTCCCCGTCACATCCGCAGGCCAGTCCGGCCATAATATGCACCGCAATCGAAAACTGAGTATTAATTGCCACAACTGTATCTATAATAGTAACAATATGGCTTTGCGCAAGTTCTTTTTTGGAGTCTGTCTGAAAAATCGGAAATGGACGGCGGCGAGGGATTTTGGCTGTGCAATGGGGGCCAGCGTCACGCTGGCCGCCGGAGGCCAGTTCCCATTTTTCAGACAGGGAGGATTTGAAATACATCCAAGAGTCTGTTCGCCCAATTGGTGGAATTTACCCCTTAACTCACGTTAGCTCTTTACCGATACAATAATAACCGGCAGTGTCTCTTGCAGAGTGGAACATCGGTTCGGCAGAAACTCTGCCAACCAACAACAGACCATATTGATTCCGGACAAATGAACATTGCCATGGCGCCCATGAATACGGATAAAGCGGATGATTACATCGACCGCATCAAATATTTGCCGCCCGCGCCGACGGTTGCCACGGAATTGCTGGATTTATTCCGCGATTCGAACAGCGACATCGACCGGGTGGTCGAATTGATCCGATTTGATCCTTCATTAACCGCGAAGATTCTCAAACGGTGCAACAATACCTATTTCGGTAATGACGAGCCTTCAACGGATATATTTGAAGTCGTCACCCGCCTCGGATTTTACGAGGTCTATTGCATCGTAGCCGCGCTGGTTGGGGCGAGTGTCATGGCTTTGGGGAAAAGCAACCATGGATTGGACATCGATACTCTTTGGCGTCATTCGGTGGCCTCCGCCGTCGCTGCCAGCAATTTAGCCAGACGAGCCGAGGAATCCGAAGCCGTCGCTTTTACCGCTGGGTTGCTGCACGAAATCGGCAAACTGGTCTTGTCTTCAGTCGAAGGCGCACCGTATGCGAAGATGGTGCAGGAAAACGCCGCCTCGGGGACCAGTTTGGCGGCGGCGGAAATTGCCGCGTTTGGGGTAGACCATGCCACCATCGGGGCCCAACTCCTCGTTCGCTGGGGATTACCCAACAATATTGCGGTGGCCGTGTTATTTCATAACGGAGCGAGCGAATCCGGCAAGCCTTTTGAGCGGCTTATCGCCATCGTTCAGATCGCCAGTGTCCTGGCCAACCAATTGGGAGCCAAGCAACCCCAGGTAAACGGTTGGTCATCCCGTCATGCGGAAGCAATGAACTTGCTGGGGTTGACCGAAGAGGAAATTCCCGAAATGATCGCAGAAATGGAAACGGAACAGAAGCGATTCGATGGCCTGTGCAAGCTCAATTTCGATCCCGTCATCTAAGATTTTCTTCTTCGAGTTCTCCGCGTGAAACTACTTCGTCTTCGCGGTTTTGGCGGTTTGAATTTCCCATCTTCGCTTAGGTTGCGGCTCAGCCGCGCTGTCTCTGCCGCCCCAGCGTGAACCCTTCTGGGGTTCGCTCATCATCACAAGGCAGAATACTTGACGGAAATGGTTTTGGATGAAGATTGTAGCTAATGTTGAACATTTTGAATTTTGCTCCGGTTCATTCCCCCGCCTTTTCCCCCATCCAATCCCTTTGTTCCCGCCGCTTTTAACCCGCGGCGCCATGTTTTATCGCTTCCAAAATCTCGGACAACCATGACCCAGTTGCATACCGCTCAAAGCCGTTTTTGGATGATCCTTATCCTCGGGTCGCTCTCCACGATCAGCCCGTTTGCCATCGACATGTACCTGCCGGCGTTTCCCGGAATCGCCGCAGCGCTACATACGTCCACCACGAGAATTTCCCTGTCCATCTCCGGATATTTTGTCGGGCTCGCCATCGGGCAACTCATGTACGGACCCCTGCTGGATCGTTTTGGCCGGAGGCTGCCATTGTACGCCGGGCTGGTTTTATTCATCACCGCCTCGCTCCTGTGCGTGCGCGCCACCACCATCGAGTGGCTGGTGGCCATGCGGTTCATTCAGGCGGTCGGCGGCTGCGCCGCCCAGGTCGCCGCCATGGCCATGGTTCGCGATTTTTTCCCCGTCCGCGATACCGCCAAGATCATTTCCCTGCTGATTTTGATCTTAAGCGTGTCCCCCTTGCTGGCTCCTACGGTGGGCGGCTTCGTGTCAGTATATTGGGGCTGGCAATGGGTCTTTCTCATCCTGGCTTCCGTGGCGGCCATAAATCTGGTTGTTTGCCTTCGGTTCCTGCCCGAGGGGCATAAGCCCGATGCCGCCGTTTCGCTCAAGCCCTTGCCGATTTTTCGTAATTACGTCTCCGTCTTGAAGGAACCGCAGTTCCTTACTTATGCCCTTTCCGGCGCCTTCGCCTTTTCCGGGTTGCTCGTCTACGTGGCCGGCTCACCCATTCTTTTCCTCGAGGTGTTTCATGTGGATGCCCGAACCTTTGGCCTTATTTTTGCCGGATTATCCGTCGGCTTCATCGGCAGCAATCAGGTCAACGTTTTCCTGCTGCGAAAATTTTCCAGCGCCCAGGTCTTCCGCGGCGCCCTCATGGTTGAATGCCCGGCCTCGCTGCTGTTCTTGATCGGAACCTATTTTGGATGGTTTGGCCTGCCCGCCACGTTGGCCCTGCTCTTCGTCGCGTTGTCCAGCTTGGGACTGGCATTTCCCAATGCCGCGGCGCTCGCGCTGGCGCCCTTTGATCGTAACATCGGCAGCGCTTCGGCCATGTTGGGTTTCCTGCAAATCGGCGTCTCGAGCCTCGCCTCCACCAGTATCGGACTCTTTAATTCGCATCGCATGCTGCCCGTGGTGGCCATTTTGGCCGCAACCTCCTGGATCGGCCTGGCGATTTTTCTCATCGGCAAACGCCGGATTCCCGCACTGGTTTTTGTCGAGGAAAAAGGCGCCACTCCCCTCGCCCATTGATGGTCAGCGGTGGTTTTTCCGGATCAGCGCCAGCAGCTGATCGTTAAAAGCGTCCGCGCGCAACAAATCCTCCAACGTCAAATGCATCCGGTAGCGCCAATAATGCCTGGGATCCGCCGGAATGTTGATTCGCTCGCCTTGTATATCCGGGCGCCGCAATGATTCATCCATCCCCAGCAGATCCTGCAATTGAAAAATACTCAGCATGGCCGGCGAAGCCAGGTGCTGCTCAACGATCGTCTGATTCATCGCCCCGCTGCACTCTTTTGGCGGTTCGCCTGTCGCGCCGAGTTCCTGTTGATAAAATTTCCGTGTCACCGTGTCATCCTCTTCCCACCAGCCGCGAATGGTGCTCATGTCATGCGTGGAGGGCGTGACCACACTCAGATAAGGGGCCTCCGCGGGCCGTGAAAAATCCGCATTGAGGGCCTTGGGCATCCGCTGAATTTCCAAACTCAACAAGCCCAGCTGCTTCATCACCTCCGGCACGCAAGCTGGCACCATTCCCAGATCTTCGCCGCAAATCAACAGGTTTGTCACCCGTTTGAGCGCCGGCAGCTTTTCCATCCCTTCGCGCTTCCAAAACGCTTCCTGACGCCGGAAGAAATAGTCCAGGTACAGCTCCTTCAGCCGCGCCTGGGTTTGCGTATCCAAATGCTTGAACGACCAAGTCTCCTCCACTCCAAACCGGAAATGAAATTCGGCGCCTTCCGGCCCTTCCACCTCCAGTAGAATGACGTTGCTGATCAGATCCAACAGCCCTTGCCTCAGCTTTTGGCTGTTCGCCGCGGGGTTCGCTTTATCAAAATATTCCTGCACCTGCCGCTGCGTGGCAAATTCAGGTTTCAGTGTAATCCTGCCGCGGAAATCGATTTGCAAAAACTGTTTTTTCACCAGCACGGATTCGGCTCCAAAAATCTCCTTCAACACTTCATCCGATATCCACGGCCGCACAAACCGCTCATAATCAAATGAAATGCCGCGCCGGGCGAACTCCGCCACCCGCACCGGCAGCGCTGGCTCAAAATGGCCCAGAATCCCCTCGACGGCGTCCATGGGTATGCTCCAGATGCGAAAAAAACCCAGCACGTGGTCGATCCGAAACGCATCGAAACAAAAGGCCATGTGCTCAAAACGCTGGCGCCACCAGGCAAAGCGATCCTTTTTCATGCGCGGCCAGTCATAAGTGGGAAATCCCCAGTTTTGGCCTTTCGCCGCAAACGGGTCGGGCGGCGCCCCCGCCTGCAAACGCGTTTTGAATAGATCCGGCTGCTGCCACACGTCCGCCCCGTGACGGTATACGCCAATGGCAATGTCACCTTTCACAATGACACCCTTGGAATGGGCGTAATCCGACGCCTCCTTCAGCTGGCTGTGCAAATGGAATTGCAGAAAATAATTCAGCGCCAGTGCGTCCTGAACGAAAGGATCAGTATTGCCGAGCTGCTCGATTTCATACGCCCGGTAAACGCGATGAGACGGCCATTGATTAAAATCCGCCGTCCCAAATTTGTCCCGCAAACAACAGAACGCCGCGTACGGCTCGAGCCAGTTTCGATTTTGCTCAAAGAAATCCCGGTAAGCCTGGCTGGCCAAGAATTTTTTTCGCTGTTTCGGGAAAATCTCCCGGACAAACTCCATTTTTGCCTGCATCACCGCTTCATAATCCATGGCCTTCAGTTCGTTCAGCTGCCTTCGCTGGCTTTCCATCACCGGCGACCCCTTTTTCGCGCCGTTGGCGAGGTAATTCAGATTGAGATAAAGCGGGTGCAGCGCAAAGGCCGAGATGCCGGCATAGGGATACGAATCCAGCCAGGTTTGCGTGGCGCTCGTATCATTTACCGGCAGCAGCTGGATCACTTTCAATCCCACCCGCTCACACCAGTCCGCCAGCGGTTTTATGTCCGTGAATTCGCCCACGCCAAAACTGCTCTGCGTCCGGAGGCTGAACACCGGAATGGCAATGCCCGCTCCCTTCCACTGGACCATTGGCAATCGGACGAAGCCGTCATCGACGACACTGAATTGATCCGGTTTGATGTCGTCCGCCAAAATCCGGTTTTCGCCCTCCTCAAATTGGACACGCTTGGGGTCAGTCCTCACTATTGACACTCCCGGGGCCGCCGTGTCAAAAACGCCAAACTTGTAGCCAAGCGGAAAGACCGCGCCACGGAGATCCACCTGAACGCTTAAATACTCCTCGCCCGCATGGCGATCAAGCCGGACGGCGGACGCGAAGTTCCAATCCCCCAGCGCCGCACAACCACCCAAAAGGCAAAGCGTCTGCCCCTTGGCCAGGGATGGCGCTTTCACTCGAAAAAGGTGGGTGGCGCCCGAAGGAACCTGCGTGGAAATCTCCGTATTGTTGGCGCGCAGCCAAACGCTCTTGAATGGCTTCGTGTAAAAGACGTTTTCTAAGCGCCCGGACTCGTTCCACGAGTCGACGATCAAAATCTCCTTCCGCGAAAACGAACCCGGCTGCAAACTTCGGCCCGTTCCCTGATCTTGCGCCATTGAACCGTCTTCTTCCCGCAGCAGATAATCCCAGGTGATTTTTGTTTCCGGCAGGATATCATCCGGCAGTTCAATTTCCGCCTGCCAGAATTCCGGATTCACATAGCGAAGCGCCGTTGCGTTCTCCAGCCGTCCACCGCCCAGCCGCTCATGATCCCCGATCAAAAAAAGATTTTGGCCGAACTTAGTGTGATAGCGGAGACGGAAAATGAGTTTCATGCGGTAAATTCAAACGTCTGTTGATTATAAACGGTTTTGGTCAGGAGAGAACCCAGAAAATGGAAGAGTTTTTCATCAGGACGCCGGCCACATTTCGCGCCTTGAACCATTAAACCAGATTGAAGAGCGCCCGCGGGAGGGCAGCGAAATTACGCTGAAATAGCCCAACGCGGCGCCCTCTCCTCTCAACGAGGAGAGGGGCAGGGGTGTGGAGTGGGAAAACGTCAGTCGTTGAAATTAAATGGTCGCGGTTCATGGGGAGAAAACAATTTTCCCTTTCTCAATGCGCGTTGGCCATGCCGGGAGCCACAATCTCTCTGCGGACATGCTTGAAGTTCACCACCAGCAGCGTCAGCAGCGCGGCCAGCCCCATGCTCGCGCCGCCCAGCACCAGCACATTCATGGGATCGCTGTTGAGAAAATATTTCAAGATGTATTTCAACAGCCCCGACGCGACGAGTTGCGGCGCGACAATGAACAGGTTGAACATTCCCATCATCACCCCGACCTTTTCCCTCGGCAGGGCTGGCGCCAGCATCGCATATGGCATGGAAAGGATGCTCGCCCACGCGATCCCCACTGCCGTCATGGAAATTAGCAGGTGATATTTGTCCGACGCCAGTGGCACGGACGCCAGCCCCACGGCTCCCACTGCCAGGCAAAGCACGTGCGCCAGCTTCGGCCCAGTATATTTCGTCAGCCAGAGGAGCCCGAAGGAAAAAATAAAACAAACCGCGTTATAGGCGCCAAAGCAGATACCCGACCAGGCGCCAGCCTTCTCCATGTCCACCGAACCCGGCACGGCGTGAAAAATATTCTTCGCCACCGCCGGAGAAAAATAAACCCACATGGAGAACATGCCGATCCAGGTGAAAAATTGAACCAGCCCCAGTTCCCACATCCGCCGGGGCAAATGAAAGATCAACGCCAGGATGTCGCCCAGCCCGAGCGTCCAATCAAACTTCCGCGCCCGGATGGCCGCCAGTTCCGCCTCCGTCGGCGGATATTCCTTCGCCGAAAAAACCGTCCACAACACGGCTCCCAACATTGCCGCCGCTCCAATATAAAAAGAATACCGGACCGATGGGGGAATCCGCCCTCCGCCGGCCCCTTCCGAGGCAATCCCAAACCAGTTGGTCATCATCCATGGCAGCGCCGAGGCGATCGTTCCGCCCAGGCCGATGAACAGCGATTGAATCGCAAATCCCCGCGAATTTTGTTCCTCGGGCAGGCTGTCCGCCACCAAGGCTCGGAACGGCTGCATGCTGCCATTGATCGTCCCATCCAATACCCAGAGCAGGCCGGCCGCCATCCAGACCGATGAACAATTCGGCATTAATATCAGGGCAATGGATGCCAGAATCGCGCCGCCCAAAATAAACGGACGCCGGCGCCCTAATCGCGTCCAGATCCGGTCGCTCGATTGCCCGATCAGTGGCTGAATAATCACGCCCGTCACCGGCGCTGCCAGCCATAGGATCGCCAGCGAATCGGCATTGGCGCCCAAATAACTGTAAATGGCGCTCATGTTCGCCATCTGCAAGCCCCAGCCAAATTGGATCCCGAGGAACCCAAAGCTCATGTTCCAGATCTGCCAGAAGCTCAATGTCGGCTTTTGCATAGTTTTTCAGCAGGTTAGTGGGAAATGACGCGGTGATACACGCGCCATTCAAAGGCGCCCAGATGAAACAGCGGAAAATCATCGCCGGGCGGCTTCGGCATTCCCGAAATGGCCACCTGGTTGAATTCCTCCGCGTTTTTAAGTTCCACCCGGCCAACCACCGGCCGGTTGGCGAGATTAACCACCACCGCAAATTCGTCATTCTCGTCGCGGCGCATCAGCGTCACCAGGTTCGCCTCCTCCGAATTCTTCAGCCAAACCACTTCATGGTTGCGGAAGGGCGCATACTGTTTGCGCAGCTGGATGAGCGACCGGTAAATATCCGTCAGCGGGGGGCGCTCCTTGGGATGCCAGAAGATTTGCAGTTTATCAAACAGCGCGGGGTCGCCGGATTCGGTGGCGTCGCCCACTTCCATGCCATTATAAATCAAGGGAACGCCGTCCAGCGTAAACAGCAGGGCCGAAGTCGCTAGCGCGCCGCGAATGCCATAGCGGCCCACGGCCCGAGCTTCATCGTGATCATCGCTGATCCGCATGTGGAGGGAATTCTGCGGGAACTTGCGCAAACTCTCCTCCCAGGACGCCCGGATATTTGAGGCGGGCGCCCCGTGGATCATGACGTCATTCAAAGCGCCCAACAGCGGCCACGAATAATCAATGTCGAAGGCGTACACCAGCAGTTCCGGCTTGCTCGCTTCCGCCAGCATCATGATGTCCGGCTTCACCTTCGTCAGCTCCACGCGAACTTGTTCCCAGAAATCCGTGGGCACCATTTCCGCCACGTCACAGCGGAAGCCATCCACGTCGCACGTCTGGATCCAGTACTTGAGCATCGCGATCATATACTGGCGCAGCTGCGGATTCGTGTAATTCAAGCCTGCCACGTCGGTCCATTCCGGCACCGGCGGAATCACATGTCCCGGCGGATCCTGCTTGTAAAATTCCGTGTTTGTCATCATGACACTGTCCCACGCCGTGTGATTCGCCACCAGGTCCATGATCACCTTCAACCCCCGCTTGTGCGCTTCGCCAACTAGATTCTGATAATCCGCCAGCGTCCCATAATTGGAGTCGACCGCATAATAATCCTTGATCGAATAAGGGCTGCCAAAAGCCCCTTTGCGGAATTTCTCGCCGATGGGATGGATCGGCATGGTCCAGAGCACGGTCACCCCCAGATCCTTCAAGCGGTCCAGTTGCGCCGTGACTCCGTTGATGTCCCCCGCCGCCGAAAAATCGCGCGGGAAAATTTCGTAGATGACGCCATCCCTCAGCCAATCGGGCGATGAACGCGCCGTTTTCTGCGAGACATCGTCCGCCCGTAGCACCAAGGGCGTTAACAGGAGCCCCACGCAGATGAGAAAACATTTTCGGAAGACGGCGAATTTAATTTTCATTTTCAAATCTTTTACCGCGCTCGCAAAAGTGTGCGCCTCTGATCATGGCGGAAAACTTAGAGTCTGTCTCTTCAGACAGACTTTTAGGCATACGGTGTTCAAATGACAGCATAAAGCGAATTCTTTCTAAATCCATCGCATGAAGTGTGCGTTGACACGGGACGTCCGAAGCCGCCTCCGCCCGTAGTGGCAGGCATCTTGCCTGCCGTTGAGCATCCTGCCCGGCGGAAAAACCGTACGGTGAAAAACCCGGCTCCCTTCGCATTGGCCCTCAGGCTCATGGAAAGCCCTCTTTCGAATTTTCGCATGCATTGGGACCATGAACCAGTTCGAATGTTCGTCTCCCGCCGACTTGTCCGCCCAATCCTAAAGGGAATGCGTCCTCCAGCCCAAGGTTGCCGAGCAAGCGAGGCTACCTTGGGTGATGTCGCCCACGATTCCTTGAACCCCACCGCGGTTGCGCCATCCCCATTTTCCAAGACTGTCACAACTGAATTGAGGTTCAGAGAAAGCCCCCTTCCGATCTTTTGATTCCATCGAGACCATAAACTAAACCGATGCCGGTCTTCCTCGCCCCTCCGAGGGGAGAGGGCCGGGGTGAGGGTGCACTTATAACTCATGTATTTTGAATGGTAACTACGGCGGTTCAAGGCGATGAGTGGGAGCGATCGCCTGTTGTTGACACCCGAGTGCTCTGATTGATCGCCTCGGTTCCATCCTCCGACCGCCAGCGCCTTAATGTTCCGGCGTGTGCTGGGACAGGAAGATCATGTCCGGGTCGGTGATGAGGCAGGGAACCCGCTGAACGGTTGTAAAAGTGACCGGCACATTGACGACGGGACCCCTCCACTTATGCACCTCGGCATGCCCGTCAGCGTACGACATTCCGCAGGCGCCCGCGTGCTGACTCCCCGGCAGTTCAATAAACAGCGTCGTGGGATATGAGGCGTCATACATGACCGCATCATCGATGCTGTCCGGATGATCGTCGGAAAAAACCCAGACATCGCTCGGGCTGGGAGAATGAAAGTCGGAAGTTTTCTTTGCCACATACCAACTGGTCCAGCTGAAAGGATTCCCCGGCTCGTCATACTTATCACCGTCACCCACCGCCCCGTTCATGGCCACGCTACGGATCCGTTGGTTCCAGCCAAGCGCTTTTTGCGCGCTGCTCACAAAGTTGGCCGCCGGGCAGGCGAAGATCTTGGGCGAACTCCCGATAAAGCTTCCCAGCAACGAATATCGGTCATTAATCAAATATTGCGTGTTGGTGTTGCCTTGGGAAGTCGTCCAGTCAATGGTGCCCGTGATCCAGGAAGGGCTGGTGCTGGTATGGGGAAAAAAAGACGTGGTATAGACGTGGGGATCGCTGTTAATGGCCAGCCGCTCATTGTTGTCCCCCGAATACATCACCCAGGCCAGCGCCAGCTGTTTATTATTGCTCATGCAGGCGGCGGCCACCGCCCGCTGTTTCGCCTTGGCCAGCGCGGGCAACAACATTGCCGCCAGAATGGCAATGATCGCGATCACCACCAGCAGCTCAATTAAAGTAAATCCAGAACGACGAACTTGCATTTTGTTTTATTATTTAAAATGTTATTTAGTGTAGAACCCGCCACCCAACCAAACTTGCGCTTGTTGGGCGGCGGTTCTTGTCCCCATCTATTGTTTAATTAGGCGAAAGAACGTGCTATTGGCAGCCGGCCAGTTCGTGGTGCTCACAAAACCATTTGTGGAATTATAACCCACCGTCCAATTTGTTCCATCCGTGGCGGCGATCGTCTGCCAGCTGCCCGAAAGTATGTTCGTCGTGGTTTGCAGGCGT
>Ga0302319_10023232_pt1 | contig 11089 bp, 7 predicted proteins | sample Bog_T0_2_FD_203319 | JGI IMG/M metagenome (GOLD analysis project Ga0302319, IMG submission 203319) | Peat permafrost microbial communities from Stordalen Mire near Abisko, Sweden - Bog_T0_2 | ecosystem: Environmental > Terrestrial > Soil > Wetlands > Peat | place: Sweden: Abisko, Stordalen Mire...
ACCGTGGTGTTAATAATGGCGCATGCATCCGCCGTAATATACGTGCCGTCACCCGGCCTTTGCGTGAGTACACCCATCACCACGAGGGCCTTCAGCGCCTGTCTTACAGATGCCCGATTCACCGCAAACTCAATGGCGAGATTCCGTTCTGAAGTCATACGCTGGCCAGGCCGAAATTCCCCGATCAGGATTTTCTTCCTGATGACACCGACCAGCGAAATCGTCAATTCCTGTGATCCTCGGCCTTTCGAAAAACCTAGTGGCATGGTCAAGACCTTTTTTGCGTTTCGGCGGCGTCAACCGCACAGGCGAAAGCCTGAAACAAAAGTCAGTCAGTGCTCCGCGAGTTCACGTGAAGTACAAAACTCGACGCGGCATGGATCCGATTCGGCACCGTGCTGCTCCCGATGTACGGCTCATAGCTTCTTCAGCCAGACATTTCGGTACCAGACTTCGTTGTCCTGGGGGCCTTCAAGTTGGAGAGAGATGATGCCTTTTAGTGCTCGCCGGCCGGGATCGTCGTCGATGATGACGCAGAACACCTTCCCGTTCAGCATGTGAATGAGAGTGTTGCCGCGAGCTATGATTTCGATTTGATTCCACTCACCCTGCTTGTAGTATTGGGGTCCAGTCAGGTCCGAGGATCTGCCGAGGAAGGTTTTCACAGGATTGCCATTGGCGTCGGCCGTGAGTCGGTAAACCTCGCCAGTGTTCGCAATCACTCCGCGCCCCTGTCCCTCATAGAGTGATCCGGTATTGCCGGTCGGGCTGTCGTAAATATCGAATTGGTAGCCGCTGACTTGCCAGGGATGGCCGGTGCCGTTGCCATAGAGCGGGCCCTTCGGCAAAAGTCCAGCCGCTATTGCGTCGTCCAGGGTTTTGATGTTCGGAGGCAGAGGCTTACCGAGCGGATCCGCAATCGCAGCCGCGACATTGCGCTGAGGAATGGCGACACCCGAAGCGTCACCGCCGCCGGGTCCTCCACCGCCCGGTGCGCGTGGAGGTTCGCCATCCTGTGCGTGAACACCGCTTTCAAGGCGGCTTCGGTACTGAACGCCGGCATTCCCGGTCTTAATTTTGAACTCGACCTTCAATTCAAAGTCCGAGAATACTTCGTTGTAGTGGATGTGGTATTGGCCAAAATCCACAAAGTTCTTCGGTTCGAGCGTCTGGTGACGGTGGATGGCGCCGTCCTGGACATCCCATTTGCCTTCCTCGCCTTCCCAGCCATTGAGTGTTTTACCGTCAAAGAGTGAAATGAACCCGGTGTGGTCGTAATAGGCGGTTTCCCAGTTTGCACCCGCGCCACCGCGGCCCCCACCGCCACCCGCGGCATTTCTGGAATACGTGGCGATCTGCGCGGAGTTCAGCGGCTGAAGAGATTTCTGCGCGCGTTGGAACGCCGTTGCACGCGCGTTGGCAAGGGCGAGTTCGGCTTCGGCGAGTGCCTGGGCCTTCGCCGCGATATCGGCTGTGTTCGCGGGCAGAGTCAGGGATGCCCCCACGAGCGCTGATGCTGCCGCGGTCTGGGCCGCCGTGAGGGCGGTGGGAATTGCCATTTCACGGCTCAGAGCCACTTGTTGGACCACAGACAACGGGTTCGGATCCGGAGTCGCTCCCCGCCCACCCCCTGCCGGAGGCTGCTGGGCTTCTACAACGCTGCCAGATATGGCCAGGGCCAAAAGACAAACGACGAACGCAAAACGATTCTTCATGAAGAAATCCGCCTCTCAGTTAATTGCCACGTCCTGCCGGAGGCGCACCGCCGCCGGCGGGAGCGCCACCACGGCCGCCACGTCCCGCTGCTGGATTTCCACCCGCGGCAATCAGCGCCGCAATCTGACCCGGACTCAGTTTGTTTGGACTGGCCTGAAGCTTTGCGAACTCCTCCGCGCGCTTTGTTGCCAGGGCAATTTCGGCAGTTCGGAGCTTTTCCACCGCGGCCTTGATAGCCGCGTCATCTTTGACGGGCGAAAACGTCACAGCCGTCAGTTCGCTGCGGGCCGCGGTGACGGCGCTGCTCTGGGCGGCAAGGGCCGCATTCATATCCGCGACTGCCTGCGTCTGCTCCGGTGTGGCGCCGGGTAATCCGCCACCGCGCCCCCTGCCCGCCTGGCCATGGGCGACACCCACCCATGCGATTGCGCCGAGAATCAAAGCGATGCTTCTTGAATTCATTTTATTCCTGTCCCGTGCCACGCGTGAATTAAAGATGCCGTTCCATATTTGCTCCGAACGCATACAGGGTATTGTCGGACGCTCCGAGCAGAACTTGCCCCATGCTGTTCCAAACGGCTGAATTGCGGGGCACGGAAGTGGTGATCGTCTTCCCGCTGTCCCATAGTTTCTGGCCCGATATCCCGTTGACCGCGTAGAGCACCGCCGGCGTTGCCGCATCGCCGGTGGAAACGGCGAACACGACTCCGTTGATGACGAGGGGCGCGAGCGGGGCCTTCAGCCCGCCGAGGGTCCAACCCTGCGTGAGTGAAGCCGAACTGCCATTCACCGCGATTTTGCTTGCGACAACCGACGTGGGTGTAGTCGAGAGCAGCCATGCTTGCCCGGTTGAGTCTTGCCACGCCGCGAGGCCTGTTGGTTTGGCGGTCGCCGCGGAGACGAACAGAGGAGCGGAGAGACTGGCTCCATCGAGCAGAAAGATACGGCCGTCAGCGGCTTGTACCGAAACTATGTCGCGGTTGTCGACGCGCAGGATCGTTGGCGGTGTTATGAAATTTGCGCCGCTTTGGGTGAATTTATTTTTCACCGTGAGAGTTACCGGGTCCAGGGAGACGATCGAGTCGGCGAATTGTCCGGTACCAGAGCCGACCGAAACAAACAGGACTCCGTCCGCGTTAAAAGCAATTGTGCGAGGGCTCGCCGTGCCGCCGGTCAGCCAGGAGACCGCTTGCGGGAATGTGCCGCCAGCTGGGGTGGCCGCGGGCGTAATCGCCCAGACACCGTTTGGAGCGCCGCCGCAGCCATTTGCGGTTGACGTATAGACTACTCCGTTGATCATGATCAGATCGGTTGCCTGCGCACCGGCGGGGAGGAAAGGAATCGGCTGGATTCCGTCAAGCCCGTCGTGCAGCGTGAGCCCATGGAGGACGCCGTCATTCGAGATTGCATAGGTCGCGCCGGCCACTCCAAATGCGCCACGGCCTCCGCCGCCACCACCTCCGCCGGGACCTCTGCCCGCGCCGCTCGCGCCTGGAGCACCCCGGCCAGGGCCGCCCGCGCCGAAACCACCATCCGCATTTACCGGAGCGCCACGCCCCGCACCACTTCCCCCGGCAGCACCACGTCCGCCACCACCGCCCCCACCGAAGCCGCCGCGCCCTCCTGCCGGACCGGTTGCCGCATAGGCGGCGCCCGCGACTGCGGAAGCGGCCGTGCCGTCATAGGGCTGAGCCCCCGACGCGCCAAAGAAACTTCCTGGTGTGGCGAAATAAGATCCGGGCTTCACCGGCGGAATGCCTTCACCCGGCGCGCCGATGACACTCGAATAAGGCAACTGCGAGTTGGGGCCGGTAGGAGACTGCCCGGCCACAGTGGGAGGCCCGGGCATAGCGGGGGTCAAAGGTGTGCTGCGAGTTGGCGTGGCCAAACTGGCGCTGAGACACACGCCGCTTGCCGTAACAGGCGCGGCCCCGTACGCGCGATTGAAAAACGCGTGACCGTTATCCATATCGATCCCGATGGTCCGGTTGCCGGAAGCCCCGAGATAGGCGAGCGTAATTCCAAGGCCACCGCTGGTCACGATACCTCCGCTGAGGGCGGCTCCGCTACCCGTCGCGTTCGCGAGCTTCGTCTTCCATTGCAGCGCGAAGCCGGTCATCTTTTCGGGTGCGATGAAATGATCGAGCCGGACCCAGCCGGTGCGCTGGGCGTCGAAACGGGCGGTCGTCGCCTCGGTCTGGTTGTAGCGCATGATCTGCGTGAAAGGCGCCGGGCTTTGAGCAACGGCCACGCCCACGACAACCGAAGCCACCGCGCCAGCGGCGATGAAGGCCCTACGGGTTGACTTATTCATATGTTGGATCCTCATTTGGCGATACCGAAGCACCAGGTGGTGCCGTCAAAAGTTCCGAGATAAATCTTTCCGTTGGCGACAGTGATGCCACTGAAGTGGTTCCAGGAAGTAATCTCTTTTCCGCTCGACCACAACGTTTTGCCCGTATCGGCGTCGAGAACATACAAGGTCGCGTAAGTGGATTTCTGGATGCGGCTACCCTGCGGCGCCGGCTTGTCCCAGGAACTGTCCACCCCCGCCTGATTTGTGTTTTCGCCCGAGCCGTAGGCGAACACCAGACCATTGGCGATTAAGACTTCTTCTCCCATATTCATATCTTCCGAAAGCCATTTCGGAGTCAGCTTCCATTTACCGTTGACCAGGCTGATGGTGTGAGCCGAGACTCCACCCTGCACCGGCTCTGGCTTAGAGGCGAGAGGTGGATTAAAGGTATCGCTCTTCGGGCCCCAGAAGGGTGTGTAAACCCAGGCTTCATTCCTGCTGTTGACATAAGCGGCAGGGGAACCCCAGACACCGGCGGCGTCATATTGCTGGCGATCGTTGCAGATCAGGCCGGAGGTATCGAGCGTGGCGCGGTGCAAGGTGGAACTGCCGCCGCCGAGATTATCGCGATCCAGCAACCAGAGGCGGCACTCTTTGCCCGTGCCGATCATGAATTTCCGCCCGCTGTAATCGAGAGCCAGCGGAGTGACATTCATGTCCAGATCGTGCTTGTATTCATAGTTGGCGTTCGGTGGCGCGAACCAGCCCAGCATCTGCAACTGCCCATTGGCGTCAGGTTTTGCCTGAAACAAAACGTTGCCGAGTTCCTGATGTTCGGGATCATACGGGCCGTCGCCAGTGCCTTCATACACGCGTCCCTCTGGGTCCACCATAGCTCCACGTCTGCCCCACAAACCACCGCCACCTGGATACAGGGCTGTTGTGCGGCGCGTTTTCATGTTGTAGCCATCGAGCTGGTAGGTAGCCCCGCCGCAGCCCTGCGCCTGCACGGTGTAGATGAAATCGCCGGCCAGGTTCAGCGCATAGGCCTTGCCGGCCGGAGGCGCGAATCTCTCCGGCGGAGCCATTTCACCACCGGTGGCGGCATTGATTTGCCAGATGCGGCCATCGCCACTCAGCGCCCAGACTTTGTACGTTCCATCCGGCATCTTCTGCATGGTGGGCACAGCCGTCTGACCGCCTGGGCAGAGTGTGCCACTCTGCGGGCCCTGTCCTGTCAACCCGACCGCAGGGAAATGTTTCGACCACAGGACGTCGCCGGTCCCGGCATTCAGGCCCCACAGATCGTCGGACACCCCGGCGACTATCGCGACTTCTTTCGTGCCGGAGGGCGTGCTTAGACTTTGCGCTATCAGGGGCGAGAAGAGGTTGTGCATCTGCCGCGGCGTGCTGGGAAGTTTGGTCTTCCACAACAATTTGATCTGCCCGGCATTCGCCTTTGAGATGATCTTCTCGCCCTTTAGCCAGCCCGTGCGTCCGGCATCGCCTCCGGCGGTCAGATAGTCGCCTGCGACCGCATACAACGCGAACGAGACGAATCCCGTCGCGAGAGCCGCGGCTGTCAAAGCACTGCGTAAACGTTTACTCGACATTTATTTGATATCCCTCACAATACGGAATCCGACATCATAGCCGTCGGCAGGGCCACCCGCATGGGTTGCATAGATCACGTTCTTCACATCACCAAGAAAACCGCCGCCCTTCAGCACGTGGATAGTCCCGGACTTTGGCGGTGTGGGATCGGCGAAGATCTTGTCGTTGTAATAATCCTGCACCCACTCCCAGACGTTGCCGAGCATATCGTACAGGCCCCAGGCGTTCGGCTGCTTAGTTCCAACAATGTGCGTGGAGGCTTTGTTGCTGTTGCCCTGCTGTTCCCACGCCTGCGCGCGAATGTCGTTCCACGCCACCTGACCCGACCCGCCGGCGCGCCCGGCATATTCCCACTCAAATTCGCTCGGCAGACGATAGAGCTTGGTTTTCTCCATAGTGTTCAGCTTCTTCAGGAACGCCTGCGTATCCTGCCAGGTCACGCTGTCGACCGGATGCCTGTCGGCGTCGTCGGAGGCCTTGTCGCCCTGGAAGACTGAGGGATTCGATCCCATCACCTTCTTCCATTCTTCCTGGGTCACCTCGTATTTTCCGATGTAATACGGCTTCCTGATCTCGACATTGAAGCCTGGCATCGAATCGCGCTTCACCAATTCCTGACATTTCGCGATGTCGGCGGGTGTCCATACGGTGCGGGGATCGGCCGGCCCTCTACCACCGCCCCCGCGCCCACCACGGCCACTGCCGCCACCCGGTCCACTTGGTCCACCTGGGCCAAAATCAGCCCGTCCGCCGCCTCCGCCCGGGCCTCCACTTCCGCCACGTCCTCCGCCACCGCTTCCCCGCGCCGGGGCGTTCGGATCGGGACACGTGGGTTTATAAACGCCGACAAGCATCGAACCGGATTTAATCAGAACAAATTCCATACCGACGCTGTTCTTGTACGTCGGCTCCTGAGCCAAGGCTCCCGAGTTCAGAGCGGCAGCCAGCAGTATAACGCCTGAAAAGCTTCGCAGGGTCACGGAAGCTCCTTAATAGCGATATTTCGGAACAGGTATTCGGCCTCCGGCTTCCAGGCATTCATATTCATGCTTCCAGCCGCAGGCTCATAAACAACGCCCCAGTGCAGCTGAAGCCCGATGTGACCGTCGGTTTCACCCGCAATCTTGTCGTTGATCGGCTCCTGCACGTCCCACATCTGCACCCCGTTGACCCAGAGAGTCATGTGGGGTGCGTCGCCTTCCATGCGAAGGCGAAACGAATTGAAATCGTCGCCTTTCCAGACCTTCGGCAGATCGGTTGCCTGCGCTCCCAGGCTGACACGCTGGTAAGATACCGCTGTTGCAGCCGAACGGAGCTTTCACTTCCAGATAGAGCTCGAAGTTGCGATACTTCTTATCGGTGATAAACAACCCGCCCTGGCCGTAAGGCCGTTGGCGCAGAGCGATGGCGCCATTCTCGACCGTTGCCAGTCCGTTCGAGCCATGGTGATTCGTAAGGCTCCAGTGCCAGCCTTTCAGCGTCTTGCCATCGAAGATGGCGGTGAAGCCTTCGGGGATGTTCGATGACTGTGCGAAAGACGCCACCCCACCGACGATCAGAAGCGTTGCGCCGACGAGCGGCGCCAGTCGGAAGTTCTGCAGCAGACCGTAAGCCGCGTCCCAAAGTAAATGATTAGTTTTCAGAGGGATCTTTTTCAGCATAATCGATTATCAGCGCGTCTATATCGCGATTCTGTGCCATTGTCGGTTTGGTGATCGGGGAGGTTGAAGGAGAGTGAAGACATCCGATGCCAATTGTAGGATTTCGAGCACGGACGCCCCAGATTCATCCGGGGCGTCCATTCCGGTTATTCAGTCTTGGACGCTAGAACGAGAATCTCGCCGAGAGCTGAATCGTTCTGGGATCGTTACCCTTGCCAAACGTCCCCGTCGATGCGTTGGTGCCCACGCCGGCACCGTTATCACCGAAGCCGAACCACGGGCTGTTCGTGAGATTGAACGCTTCGAACCGGATTGTGAACTTCATTGTCTCCCGGATAGCGAATGCCTTGAACAACGAGATATTCGCCGTTGGGGGGCGCACGGTTCGCACGCCGGAAAACCTCGGGCTGAGCGTCGCCAGGCCGAAATTCGGCTCGATGAGCCAGGCGGCTGGCTCCCCGGCATTCAGGCAATTGGTCCGGGCTCCCGTAGTGGCGTTAACCGTGCAGGTATTGAAATACTGAGCCGGCGACGGTCCGTTAAAATACCCATCGGGTTTCGACGGATTGATGCCTGTCGATTGCACAAACGCGTTAGTGCCGTTCTGCGTGGGCGAAGCGATTAGGTTTCCGCTCTGAAACTGCGAACTGCCCGCGATCGTCCAGCCTCCCACCGCCGTCCTCATGAAGTGATTGGCGCTCTTCGCAAAGAACGGCACGCGATACGTCATGCTGATACTGACCAGCTGCGGCTGGTCGATGCTCTGCAGCGTGTTGCGAAGGCAGTCGAGACAATCGTAATTGGCATTCATATAGTCGGTCGCCCCCATATTCTTCGACCAGGTATAAGTGGCGAGCACAGTCAAACCCTGCGTCACGCGCTTATCGGCGCGGACCTGCATCGCGTTGTACCAGAGTTTGCCAATGGGAATATTCGTCTCGCTGACGCCGGTGAACTGCGGATAAGGGAGGTCCAGCTGACCAACCGTGGTGGTGGCGCTGTTGAGCGACGTGCCTGGCAACAGCCCGGCATACGGATTTGCAACCGATGTCTGCTGCGAAGCGCCAAGACTCAGATACTGGCTGAGACCCAGCACGTTGAGCGGTTTGGTAACTGCAAGATTGCGTGTGCGGCTACCGTTGTATTCGAAGTGCAATACGACGCGTGAGGGCAGTTCATAGTCGAAGCCGGCGTTGAACTGATTCACGTACGGAAGCTTGTAATTCGGATCGATAAACGAAACGCTGTTTCCGGCTGACGTCGCCGCTCCGAGGGACGCGCCGGTCGGCTGATTCAGCGCGGTGCCGTAGAGTTGAGCGAAGCCGTTCGCGGACAGACCCGGCGTCGGAACTTTGTTGAGGCCGTCCGGGCTGCTGACGACGCTGGTTGAAGTCGTGAACCCCGTGCTGCCCGGGAAGTTGTAGCCCTGAATGTAGCTTCGTCCCCAGCCGCCGCGGAAGACGAGCTTCCTGGATATGTTGTACGCAATACCAAGCCGGGGCTGAAAATTCGTCAGGTTCTTGTTATATGGAGAGCGCTGATCTCCGCTCAGGAACGTCAGGCCGCCGTGTACCGGCACCGTTCCGATGTTGTAAATTGCGGTCGGATTGAAGCCCGCGTTGCCGCGATCGTAACGCTCGGTGGTCGGCGTCTGCTCATCCCAGCGCATACCGAGTGTCAACGTGAGATTCTTCGCGACTTTCCAGTCGTCGTTGATAAATGCCGCGTAGTAGCGGGTAGCGTACGACGCATCGAACGGATTCGTGTAACTGCCGCCGGTGGGATAGCCAAGCAGAGCCGTGGCGGCGCCGTCGCCTGAATTGTTATCGGCCGTCGCGTAATTCGCCTGGGTAAAGACCGCGCTGAAGGCCAGCGCGGGGATCGCACTCAGAGAGTAATTGTTCTGGAGAGTCTCCGTCATAACTCCGCCAAACTTGAAGCTGTGCTTTCCGTGGACCTTATTCAAGGTATCTTCGACGGACCAGTTGGTATTGAGAGTGCTGGCCGCCGTGCCGGACTGGGCGAAGCCCGTATAGGTCCCCATGCCCAGGCCGGGAAAATTCGATGCGCCAAATAACTGCCCGAGTGCCGGCGACAGCCCAAAATCGGTGTCTAAGACTCCGGCGTCAACCGAGCGGCCGAGGCCGTTGTGCCGCAGCCAGTCCACTTTGAAAGTGTTCACCAGTGTCGGCGAAAGGATTGACGAGAGATTGACTGCGGCGGCGTGGTTGATGCGCCAGGTGTGAGAGGTCGGAAACAGACCTGCCTGGGCGGCGTTGGTCTGCCCTGGATTCGTGATGTTTTCGAGGCGGTTGCCGAGTTCGAAACTCGCGAAGAACTTCTCCTTCTCGTTCAGGTTTTGGTCGATCTTGACGGTGTCGGCGTGATATCGATCGCCGTCTTTGTTGATGTTGGCGTAGTTGGCGGCGCAGCCCTGCCGGATATTGCAGTTGGGAACGTTAGGAAGAGGTAATAGCGCCAGCATATTCAGGATGACGGGGTCGATTCGGCTTTGTGGAATAATGCCGCCGGCGAAGGCTGTTCGGGTTCCCGACGCCGTGGTTGTCGTCGGGTCGTAGATCGTAATCGGGGCGCCGTTGGCGCCGATCGTCTGCGAAAAGTTCCCGACGCGTTCGAGTGCGTTCGGATAGGAGCGGCTGACCGTGCCCGGCAGATTGTCGTAAAGCAATTCGAAGCTGTATGAAAAGAACGTTTTGTTCTTTCCGTTGTAAAGGTGCGGAATGATCACAGGCCCGGTTGCGGTCGCCGTCGGCTCACTCCAGTGATACGACGGACTGGTCCGCCCGATGGCATTGTACTGCGTCAAGGTCGAATTCAAGTGGTTGTTGCGAAAATTCCAGCTTCCGGAAGCGTGAAGCGTATTGGTGCCGCTACGCAGCGTGGCGCTGGTGATGCCACCGCCGGTTCTGCCGAACTCGGCGTCGTAACCGTTGGTGATCACCTTCACCTCTCCCACCGCGTCCGGTGGCGGCACGAAACCCATGCCCTCGTTGTTATTGTTGGGCGCGCCGTCGATGAGATAAGCGTTGTTGTTGCCGCCCGCCGGTCCGCCATTGATGCTATAACCGTCCATCCCGCCGTTATCGAAAGGCCGTTCTGACAAGTGGTCCGGAAAGGCGGAAAGGTGGGAATTGCCGTCGGTGAGCATGATGAGCGAAAACGGATTGCTTCCGAGCAAAGGCAGATCGGCCACCAGTTCTTCGCTCATCGTCGTGCCGCTGGAGGAGGCTGTGGATTCGAGAAGCGGCGCTTCCGCCGTAATAGTGATCGTGTCGGAAGTGGCGCCCAGTTCCAGTTTGAAGTCGACGGCCAGCCGTTGCGCGACCTGCATTTCGACATTCCCGCGAACTTCCTTCTTGAACCCCTTGGCGGATGCGCTTACGGTATAGATGCCAGGGCTCACGTTGGGCAGCACGTAGACGCCTTTGTCGCTGGTGTCAACAGTGCTGGTCGCATTCGTATCTTTGTTCTTAACTTCAATTCTGGCGGAGGGGACTGTGGCACCTTGCGGATCGGTGACGGTTCCCGAAATCGTGCCGCGTGTTTCCTGAGACCAGCTCAGCGCGGGCAGCAACAGACCAAGTACGAGGAAGACCCGCACCGGCAGCATCTGAAACGACATAGTTCACTCTCCTGAATTTCGACAGGTTTCGGTACGCTGAAACTGAATCGACCCGTTCACAGAGACGAAACAAAGGCAACAATTCAGGTCCGCGCCAAAAATAAAATCGAGTTGGGATGCCGGCGCGACTCTCCAGAGACACCGGTGCGGGGTAACTCC
>Ga0302319_10023236_pt1 | contig 11088 bp, 8 predicted proteins | sample Bog_T0_2_FD_203319 | JGI IMG/M metagenome (GOLD analysis project Ga0302319, IMG submission 203319) | Peat permafrost microbial communities from Stordalen Mire near Abisko, Sweden - Bog_T0_2 | ecosystem: Environmental > Terrestrial > Soil > Wetlands > Peat | place: Sweden: Abisko, Stordalen Mire...
CGCTGAAGTCTTTCGTCAAGCCGACCACGCATCCGGCCTTCACCCGGTTCAACGTGTTCCTGCGCGACCGCTTCTCCTGCCAGTACTGCCTGGCGCATGACGATCTGACCTTCGATCACATCATCCCGCGCAGCAAGGGCGGCCAGACCACCTGGGAGAACGTCGTCGCGGCGTGCTCGCCGTGCAATCTGCGCAAGGGCAATTTGACGCCGCAGCAGGCGCGGATGTTCCCGCGGCAACACCCGTTCGCGCCGACCGTGCACCAGTTGCACCGCAACGGCCGGCTGTTCCCGCCGAACTACCTGCACGACAGCTGGCTCGATTATTTGTACTGGGACACGGAACTCGATCCGTAGCCGATGCGCTTGCAGTTGTAGCGCGACACATAAGAGTGTCAAACACCACATAAGAGTGTCACGTTTGAATCCTTGAAATCGAGTCCTTGGTAGAGTTAACGGTGCAACCTGAGATAATAGAATGAGACAAATCCAGATGGCCGTAACTCGTCGCACTATCAGCAAGGGAATGGTTGCGGTCGCTGCCTTGGCTGCGCTGTCGTCCGGCGTGATGGCAAGTACGCCGCCGGCATCATCTGCCGTCGACTCGTTTGCGGAATGGACAGCCGACAATCTTGCTGGAGCGATCTACGCGCGCATCTACCCCAGTGACGGGTCAGGTCCCGAGATGTGGGAAGGCAGGATATTGCACATGGTAAGAAGCGTGGTCCGTGCGATGGCTTGGAAACGCGACCAAGGTCGGATCGTTCTCGATGCAGAAACGATTGGCGGTCAGATCACCTTGGAGCATCTGATCGCGATCGAGAGCGATCAGGACCTGCCACCGGACCTTCGCGCCGGCGTTCGCGGTGTCCTGTCGTGGGTGCCGGGTTATTCGCTCGCAGGCCGCAGAGGTGGGTCTGACGAGTACGTCGGCTTTATGCGGACGCATATCTTGCGGGCGATGAGGGATTTCCAGGCGGGCATAGCCTAGAAGTTAACGCCACAACCTCGGCGTGAGACTGTCGACTTGGCCGCAGATTCTGTTACCGTCTTATGTGTCGCACGACCCCGTTTGTTACCGTCTTATGCGTCGCACGTGACATTCTTATGGGGTGTAGCCCCACCGGAATCATTGAACAATTTTCGCATCCGTGACACTTTTATGTGTCGCGCAACAGCGGTGGTGATGCTTTCCGCCACGCGGCCGTCGGGATGGTTCGGGAATGAACAACATCGATCTGGCGAAAGCGCTCCACCACATCTGGAACAGCGGCGAGCTCGCGCTGATCGAGCGCGTCTATGCCCATGATTTCCTGGCGCACTGGCCGGCGAGTTCGGAGGTCCCCGAGCGGCGCGGAGTGGAGGGCATTCGCTTCGGCGTGATGCGGATCAGGACCGCGTTCCCCGACTGGCACGAAGAGGTGGCGGACGTGTTCGGCTCCGCCGACAGGGTCGCCAGCCGCTATGTTTCCACCGGCACGCACCAGGGCCCGTTCTGGGGCATCGAACCGACCGGACGGCGGATCGAGATCCAGGAGATTTCGATTTTCAGGATCGCCGATGGCCGCATCGCCGAGCAATGGTGCATGTTCGACGATCTGGCGAGGTTGCAGCAACTGGGTGTCGGCCCCGAATATCTGCGCAAGGTGCTGAAGATCTGAAGAGGCGCGTCGATCCGCCGGATAGCGGCGAACGAGGTCTGCTTGTGCGGGTTCGTTGACAGACTATTAATCCGCTCAGATGAGTATCAATTGCCGTGCGACTATTATTTTCAACGGCTTGCAATGCTCTCAAGATTTCGCGGAGCGAAGGCGATGCGCTTCAGTTGGAGGAGTCTGCTGCTGGCGCCCTTGTTGGCGCCGCTGATGTTCAGCGCAGTGTTCCTGGGTCTGTCCGGCAATAGCAACCCGGTTGTCTCGTTCCTGATCCTGATGATACCGGGCTGCATCATCTCCTACGGCACGACGGTGTTCCTCTTCCTGCCCGCGCTGTTTGTTCTTTCCCTGTGGCGGCCGCTGACGGCTCTGAACGTTTGCCTGCTGGGCCTGGTGCTGGGTGCGGCGGTGTTCTTGCCTTTGACATTGCTGGACTGGAAGTCGAGTGGCCCGGATTCGGGACCTCCGACGGAAAACTTCCTGGTGTTCCTGGTGCGCTGGGCCGCCGATCCGATGACGGCCGTATACCCTCTGGCCGGCCTGATGACGGCGGGATTTTACTGGTGGCTGGGACCGTGGCGACGCGTTGCGCCTCAGGCGCCTTAGCCCATTGGAGCAACCGTTAAACGAAACGCAGCGCGAATCTCAACCAGCCAGGCTAGTTGCCGAGCTTGATACCGGCATCCCTGATCACCTTGCCCCATTCCGGCATTTCTTTCCTGATGATCGCGGCGAACTCGGCCGGCGTGTTGCCGACCGGCTCGAGGCCGAGTTCGTCGAACTTCTTGCGCACCTCCGGCATCGCCAGCGCCTTGACGGTTTCGCCGTGTAATTTATTCACGACATCCCCAGGCGTGCCGGCTGGCGCAAGCAGGCCGAACCACGGCACGGCCTCGAAGCCGGGGAATCCGGATTCCGCCATCGTCGGCAGGTCGGGCGCCAGCGCCGAGCGCTTGATCGAGGTGATGGCCAGCGCACGCAATTTTCCCTCGCGCGCCAGCGGCAGCACGTTCACGATATTGGCGAACGACATCGTGATCCGGTTGGCGATGAGGTCCGGAATGAACGCCGTGGTGCCGCGATAGGGCACGGCCGCGATATCGACATGCGCCATGTATTTGAACAGTTCGGCGCCCAGATGCTGCGAGGTGCCGACGCCGGCATGGCCATAGGAAAGCTTGCCGGGCTGCGCTTTGGCGAGCGCCACCAGTTCCGCCACGGTCTTGACCGGCAACTCGCTGGGCACGGCGAGCACGTTCGCCGCGATGAAGACCTGCGAGATCGGCGCGAAATCGTTGACCGGGTCGAACGGCAGGGTTTCATACAGGCTCGGATTGATGACCAGCGCCGAGTTTCCGCCCATCAAGAGCGTGTAGCCGTCGGCGGCCGCCTTGGCGACGCGCTCGGTGGCGATGTTGCTGCCGGCGCCGGCAATGTTCTCGATCACGAACGGCGTGCCCCAGACTTCAGCGAACCGGTCGGCCAGAATGCGCGCCGCGAGATCGGGCGCGGTGCCGGGTGTGAAGCCGACCAGGATTTTCACCGGCCGATTCGGAAAGCCTGACTGCGCCGAAGCCGCCGGCGCCGCGAACAGCACCAGCAGGGCGGCTAACAGGTTCGCGGCGAGTTTCATCGTTTCCCCTATCGTCCCGCACGCGCGGTCTTTGCCGCCGGACTTGACGGCAAGTGTGGCAGCGGCGGGCAGCGCCCGCAAGGCGGCCCGGACCGCGACCGGAGGCCCGCAGCCGAATCTTGCGCGCGGACGGGCCACTGTGGGGCGTTCCAATCCACATGGACGCGAGGCTTCCGTTCGGCCATAACTCCACCGCTGAAGAAGCCGCGACGCCGAGACTCCTCGCGCCATCAGCGGGCAGAAAACGGCTCGACAAGGGCCAGGTAACGGGAGGCCTGCATGCTGATTCCGATGGCGGACGTACCGCGCTGGTATGCCGATCGCAAACCGAAGGATGCGATCGCGGTCAGCCACGGCGGGGACACGCTGACCTGGGAGCAGCTGGAGCGCGGCGCCAACCGCCGCGCCCGCGCCTTCGCGGCCAAGGGGGTCAAGGCCGGCGATTTCGTCGCCATCGGCCTGCCCAACGGCAACAGCTTCTTCGAGACCAGCTTTGCGGTATGGAAACTCGGCGCCACGCCGACCTCGCTGTCCTGGCGACTGCCGCGCGGCGAGGCCGCCGCGGTGCTCGAGATTCTCAAGCCCGCGCTGGTGGTGGGCGGCGAGGCCGACTGGAACGCGCCGAATTCGCTGCCGGCGAACTTCACGCCGCAAGGCCAGTCCGACGAGCCGATGACCAGCCCGGTGGCGCGATACTGGAAGGCGATGACCAGCGGCGGCTCGACCGGACGGCCCAAGGTGATCCTCGATCACAACCCGGCGGTGGTCGATACATCGGCCGCGCCGATCCTTGGCATGCGGCAGGGCGTGCATCTGCTCAACCCCGGCCCGCTCTACCACAACGCCCCGTTCATCGTGTCGCATACCGCGCTGTTCGCCGGCGGACGCCTGACCGGGATGGTGAAGTTCGATGCCGAGGAAACCCTGCGGCTGATCGCCGCCAACGGGATCCAGTGGGTCAATTTCGTGCCGACCATGATGCACCGGATCTGGTCGCTGCCGAAGGCCGTGCGCCAATGCTACGATCTATCGAGCCTCGAGATCGTGTTCCACATGGCCGCGCCGATGCCGCCCTGGCTGAAGGAAAAATGGATCGAGTGGCTCGGCCCCGAACGGATCTGGGAGCTCTATGGGGGCACCGAGCGACAGGGCGCCACCGTGATCTCGGGCGTCGAATGGCTGGCGCACAGGGGATCGGTCGGCAAGATCGGCGAAGGCTCGGCGCTGCGCATCATCGGCGACGACGGCAACGACGTCGCGCCGGGCGAGAGCGGCGAAATCTATTTCCTCCCTAACGAAGGCGCCGGAAGTACCTATCACTATCTCGGCGCGACGCCGAAGCGCCGCCCCGACGGCTGGGAGTCGCTCGGCGATATCGGCCGGCTCGACGCCGACGGCTATCTCTATCTCGGCGACCGGCTCGCCGACATGATCCTGCGCGGCGGCGCCAACATCTATCCGGCGGAAATCGAAGCGGCCGTGATGGCGCATCCGCAGGTGCGCTCCTGCATCGCCGTCGGCCTGCCCGATCCCGAATTCGGCCAACGCGTCCACGCCATCCTCGAACTCGCCGGCGAGGCCGATGAACGATCGGTGATCGACGGCATCGGCGCTTTCCTGGCCGACCAGCTCAGCCGCTACAAGCACCCGGAAAGTTACGAGATCGTCGACGTCAGCCCGCGCGACGATTCCGGCAAGGTCCGCCGCACATTGCTGCGCGACGAACGCGCCGCCTGGCTGAACGAGGGGCGCGACTTCCGGATCGTGCCGTCGCCGGTGTCGAAAGCCGCTGAATAGAGTCCGCGCGCCGGCGGCTCCGACACTCGACGTCGGAGCCGCACGGCCCCGACGCCTCAAGATCGCCTAACGAGTGTCCGGCACCGAGGCGCCACAGCCGTGATCGCTGCGACGATATATCCGGACCTCCCGCGCGGCACGCAATGGCAATGCAACCACCAGACATACCCCGGGTTTCCATCCAGGAAGCCAATGAGTTCGTCTCCCATCCGGGCCGGAAGAAAAGTGTGCGGCAAGGAGCTGGTAACAACGGCGATATCGGACGCGAGCAATGTTCGCTCTGCGCCATCGAGCGTCCGGTCTGCCATGCCCCGCGCATCGAGGCGTATGTGCGCCTGCTCGGCATAGAGTTGAATGGCGTCCGGCGTGACCGGATAGGGGCTCGAAAAGCTGATGACCGGAACCCGTTTCGGCTGGGCGGAAGTCTCGGCACCCTGAATCAGCGAATTCTCCTGCAACAACGACCATACTTTCGCGGTCGCTGTTCTGATGTCCTGGTTCTGATCCTCGGTCAAACGCGTTGAAAGAGCGAACCCGTTCGGCAAGCACGTGACGACGAACAGAGCGCACACCGCGATCAGCGGCCCCAAGTGGACGACCGGGCCAAGCCAGCGTTGCAGAGAAGGCCTGACATGAGCGATGGCGTCGTCCAGAGCGGCGGCATTCGCGGCGAAATTCAACGTCATGGTCACGATGAAGACGCCGTAGAACATCGCTCCAAGGAAAAACGATTTAACATTCGAAACCGACGGGATCGCATAGGCAACAAGGCCGGCGGCCAGAACGGTGAAGGCCGCGCCCAAATCGCGACGATTGCCCGATATCGCAAGAAAAATGCGAAGCATGGCCAAAGCCAGGCCGATCCAGAGCCAGTAATTGAGCGCGTAGCGACCTTCGGGCCCTACCGAGTAGCGAAAAAGGCCGGCGACGAAGCTTTCGCTGCTTCGCCAAAAATCGCCGTCATAGATCAACGTGTTCAGGATGTAGTGGATGGTATTGACGAGTTCGATGCCGATAATCGACAGGGTGCTGGCAAGCAGTCCGGCAGCGAACAGCAGAAGCGCCGGGGCCCCCCGCGTGAAAACCGCGCGAAGACCACGCGCATCGGAGGTCACCAGGCACTCACCGAGCACCGGCACGCAGGCCACCAAACCGAGGCAAGCGAGGGATGCGGGAAATGCCGACGGCTTGATCGAAGAGGCAAGGCCACCCAGCACGCCGATCCAGACCAGGGACCGGGCGCTTCGCGCCAGCAGCGGCCGGTAGACGACAGCCCCGACAGCCAGCCCTAGCGCAAGTCCCCATGGCAGGTCGGGCCGCGCTTCAGTCATGGTCTGCCAGAACACGGGAACACTGGCCGCGCCGATCAGGCCGGCTGCGATATCAACGAGTGGCCGCGTCCATAGCAACCGGGCAATCCCAAGCAGAAACGCCAGAATAACCACCGCATTCATTGCGTAAGGCCCGAGATAGCCCTGGGGACGAAAATAAAAGCCAATAGCCGCCATCAGCGTCGAAAACGGTGCATGCTGGCGAAGCAGTCCCAGAATATTTGCCACCACCCCATGACCTGACGCCTGGTCCAGCCATTGGATCGCACTGACGAAATACGCGACGTCGTCATAAAGCGGCGGAACGGAAAGGCGGCCGAACTGCTCGGATAATCTGAGACTGAGCGAAGCGGCTACCGCCGTCAGCACGACCGCGAGGCCGACTACGCCAACGACACGGCCAGTCTGGCGAGGGAAATTTCTGCTGGAAACGATCAATGGGGCCACGCTCGACAGTTAGGAGGACAAACGATGACGCCAGGTAAGTAAGGCATCGGCGTTATCGCGATTCGATCGATTTGCCGAGACGAAGCGTCCTGATGGCAACGCCGAGCGCACGCGGATCATTCGGGAAATGTGTGATGGCGTTTGTTTGCATCTCGATCGAGAGCTTGTCCTGCGCTACGAAATCGCCGAGCGACATCGCCAGAGTATCGGCGGGGATGGCGCCGTTGTAGACGGTCTCACCGTTGACGGTCACCTTCAGCGCATTGCTGGACAGCGGCATCGGCCACAGTTCCAGCCGCAGGATCTTGGACGGAGCAGCCGGGTTGTTCGGCGCCTCGAAATGCGCGACCTCGGACGTCCATCGCAACGTGTCGCCCATATAGGATTCAAGACCATAGGCTCCGTCACTCGAAACGCCGGCTGCGAGTTTTGTGCCGATTTCGAGAACGCCGAGCTGCCCTTCAAGATATTCAAAAGTCGACCGGTCCTTGGCTACCCAGATCAACTTGCGGACGCGCCTCGTCGGCATGCTGGATTCGGATACGAAACAACCGAAATTTTGCCAGCCTTCCGGAAGATAGGGATCATTGTCGCCCGGCCATACGAGCGCGGCCGACGCCCACGGCACACGGAGTTCGGCCGCGGCCCGCCGCAACAACTGCATCATGAACGGATTCTCGACGGCGATGTAGACTCCGTTGCACCCCTGGATCTCCGCGGCCCAGCGCTGGTAATTCCAATCCAGCCCGGCCTTCTGATGGTTCACCAGCGCCGCCGCTGTCGGAAGGCCGGGGACGCCCGCGCCGGCAAACTGCGTAATCAAGAGCGGACGCAAAAGCCCCAACGCCAGATGCGCGAAGGCGAACGCATAGATGGCAAGACATCCGACCAATCCTGCTTTCACGACATCAGGATTTGCGACGAGCGGCGTCGTGACGAGCAGGAACAGCAGCGGCGCCGCCATCGAGAGGCCTTTCCCGGCGGCCCAATAATTTCCCGTCAGGAAGATAACGAATGGCACGACGCACCCCGCCGCGCACGCGGCGGTCATTCTGGCGGCATTCCCGGCGGGAATGGTGCGCCAAATTCGCGCGACACCGCCGGCAGCCGCTTTGATCAGAACCGCCAGGAAGCCGTACAGAGCAAGCTTCCAGATCAAGGCGGGGACGACAGGCCACGACGCGGTGGGCAACAGAAAATGCAGGCCGAGGCCGGCGATCATCGATTCGACCGGCAACGAAAAAACCGCGGCGACGATATGGCGATAGTCGCTTGCGGGATTGGCCAGAATGCCGAGATAGTTGGCCTCCCCGCCAAAAAGATACGCTGAGAAATATTTCCACCAATCGGGCGGATTGGCGGCCCGATTAGTCAGCTGCCGAACCACGAACTGCAGCGTGCCGTTCCAGAACAACAGGCCGAGCAATACGGCCACGCAGGCTCCCAATCCCAGACCGGCAACGCCAAACAGCGCTCTTCCCCGCGACCCGCGCTGGCCGATCGCGAGAAGCGCAGCCGTCGCGGCGGCGAGACCGTAGATACACATCTCTTCCGGATAAAGATAAAGCACCGCAGCCAGCAGCGCCCCCAGAACCGCTCCAAGGCGCAATATGCCAGGGATAAAACCATCCCCGAAGCGACGATCGTCAAATGCGAGCACCGTGAATGCAACGACGAGCAGATAGAGCGGCTGGGCCGAAAGTTCGGACCATGCGGCGATGTCGAAGACATATTGCTGGAAGAATCCGATCGTCAGCGCGGATGCCAACAAGAAGGATAGCCGATGGCCGGCAGAGAAGACGTTGATGAAGACAAATAGCGCGGCAAACAGAAGATTGACCTGCATCGCCGCCATGAACGGATAGAGCTTTCGGCGATGCCTTGCCGACCGATGACTGCCGCGGCCGCCTGGACAATGGATACCGCACCCCGATTGTTGAAAAACCAATTCCCCCTCGCCACGACGGAATCGGGAACGACGCGCCTGGCTTCCGCGGCCATCGACGCATAGTCGAGGTTTCGAAAAACGACCGCAGCTCCCTGATAATCCACCTGGTCGTAGACGTTGGCCTGGAATACGCGGAATTGGGACCCGCCTGTCCATGACGGCAAAAGACAGATCAATATGACAGCGAAGGTTCCTGCGCAGAACGCCATCGTCGGCTTCGGCGGCGCCGCAAGCCGTCGCGGCAGCCCTGTACACGATACGTAGACGAATCCAATCGCCAGTCCGGCGGTCGCCATCGCCAGCATCGATATCCACGGCGCAACGCCCCACATATAAAGGACGGTTCCCCCGACCGCGAACAGGCCAAAGCCAATCGGGGGCGCGATTACGAACCTTGCTGCAAAGCGGTCCTCCGGCAGAACAAGGCACAGCGGCAACCCCACCGCCGCGCATGCCAAAAGCAGGACGAGAACCGCCGCGATGTCATGCATAATCTTTTCGGTCCTTTGCCCACGACGACGATCCCGAAACCTCAACCCCTGGCTTTGCCCCAAGCAACCAGCGCCGAGATGTTTGAACCGCCCAGGCTTCGTGACGCAAGCCCCATTTCGGATGCCGCGCTCTTCCGAAAGGTCGCCGAATAGAATCAGCCGGCCGCGGCTCCAGCGCCCCGCTACGGCCGGGCCACCGAACACTGGCAATTGTGCGGCCGTGCCCCCAGATAGGGTACGAGTGAGGAGTTTCGCCATGACATCGCTTTCGATCCTCGATCTGGTCCGCGTCACGCAGGACACCGACGCGCGCGGCGCGTTCGACAATGCGCGCGATCTCGCCGCCCACGCCGAGCGGTGGGGCTATCGGCGCTACTGGGTCGCCGAGCATCACAACATGCCGGGCGTCGCCAGCGCCGCCACCGCGCTGGTCGTGAGCCATATCGCGGCGGGCACGCGCAGCATCCGCGTCGGCGCGGGCGGCATCATGCTGCCGAACCACGCCCCGATCATCATCGCCGAGCAGTTCGGGACGTTGGCGCGGCTGTACCCCGGCCGCATCGACCTCGGCCTCGGGCGGGCGCCGGGCACCGACCAGGTCACCGTCCGCGCGCTGCGCCGGACCTTGCAGAGCTCCGACAATTTCCCGCAGGACGTGCTCGAGCTGCAGGCCTTCTTCGCACCCGCAGGACCCAACCAGGTCGTGCAGGCGGTGCCGGCGGCGGGCACCGAGGTGCCGTTGTGGATATTGGGGTCCAGCACCTATGGCGCGCAGCTCGCCGCGGCGCTGGACCTGCCTTACGCCTTCGCATCGCATTTCGCGCCCGAGCAGCTGCTGCCGGCGCTCAAGCTCTATCGCAGCCGCTTCGAGCCGTCGGAGCAGCTGGCAAAACCCCACGTCATGGTCGGCGTCAACATCATCGCCGCGGAGAGCGACCGCGAGGCGAAGCGGTTGGCGACGACGCAACAGATGTCGTTCACCAACATGTTTCGCGGCAAACGCGGCCTCAGCCAGCCGCCGATCGACGACATCGAGACCTACTGGTCGCCGGCCGAGAAGGCGCAGGCGAAGGCGATGCTGGCGCGCTCCATCGTCGGATCGCAGGAAGGCGTCCGCGCCGGGCTCGCGGCCCTGATCCGGGAGACCGGGGCGGACGAGTTGATGGTGGTCTCGGACATCTACGATCACCGCGCGCGCCTGCGCTCCTATGAGCTGATCGCCGCGGCTCATGCCGGCCATGCCGGCGCCTCGACCATGGGCGCCGTTGCGTAGCGCGTCTCCAGCTCTTCCGCCGAAGATAGGGTTTGAACCGACCCTCGCCTCGGATAGGGTGCGCGCGATCAACGGGGGAATGACATGAGCATGTCCGGCATTTTCGCGCGTATCGTCGCGCTGATCGGCGCTGCGGCGCTGGCGTGGCGGCGGCGGCAGGGTGCCGCGCCGGAGCCGGCCTGGGGCAGCGCGCCGGTGGTGCCCGTGGCAAAACCGCAGGGCGCGATCCCGACGCTGAAGATGCCGTCGGCCAGAGGCTGGAGCGAGGGCGAGAGGCCGGTGGCGGCGCCGGGGCTCGAGGTCAACGCGTTCGCGACCGGGCTGAAACATCCGCGCTGGATCGAGGTGCTGCCCAATGGCGACGTCCTGGTGGCCGAGTCGAACCAGATCGCGGGCCCGGTCCGGAACGTGTTCGGCTATGCCATGCAGGCCACGATGCGGCGCGCCCGTGCGCTCGGCGTCAGCGCCAACCGCATCACTCTGTTGCGCGACCGCGACGGCGACGGCGTCGCCG
>Ga0302319_10023239_pt1 | contig 11087 bp, 8 predicted proteins | sample Bog_T0_2_FD_203319 | JGI IMG/M metagenome (GOLD analysis project Ga0302319, IMG submission 203319) | Peat permafrost microbial communities from Stordalen Mire near Abisko, Sweden - Bog_T0_2 | ecosystem: Environmental > Terrestrial > Soil > Wetlands > Peat | place: Sweden: Abisko, Stordalen Mire...
ACGTCATCCGCAGCCACCCCGACGCCTACGATCCCGCGTTCGAGGCCGTCTACCAAAAGCTCATCGATCGGCTCGAACCGAAGGCGGACACCGCCGCCGACTGAGCCGGCCGGCCCAACCCCCGCTCCAGCGTCGCCCGGTGCTCGGCGGCGTCAAGGCATCCACGCCTGCGGCGCGGAGCCTCCTTGACCCCGCCTGCGCTCCCGGCGGTCTCGCTCGCAGATCGGCGCCAAGGAATGGTCCCTCAGTCTCACCAAGGAATGCTCCGACAGGGGGAAGGCTCCGTCGAGATCCGTGAGGGAGCGGCCCCGCCGTCCCTCAAAATCCGTGATCAGAAAACGCCGAAAACCCGTCGCTTTGCCTGCTCAGGCTCACCGGACGCGGTATGCGCCCAGCGCCAGCGCGGCGGCGGAGCCGAACGCGGTGCCGAGGTCGGTGAAGGCTCGGGTCAGCACGTTCAGCGACAGCGCCCAGAAGGTGCTGTCCGACAGCGCGCGGGCCTTGGTGGCCAGCATGCGGCCATAGGCGGCGCTCGGCCCGAACGCCTTCAGCGTCGGCAGCCCTTGCACCGCATCAAGGAACTCCTCGCCGAACGACTTAAAGGCGGCGTGCCGATGGCGTGAGGCGCTGGCCGTCCTGCGACTGCGGCGGTGATCGAACCATGCGAGCAGGATCGCGGCGGCGGCGGCCAGCAGCGGCAGGATCAGGGTTTCGCCGCGAAACACGCCGGCGAGGAATTGGCCGAGGAAGGCAAAGCGCGCGATCCCGACGGCCAACGCGAGCAGTCCGAGCGCGGCGGACAAGGCGATGCGGCTTCGCAGGCCGGAGGTCATGCGCCACAGCTTCAGATCGAAATGCATGGTGCGATGGTGCCGCAGCGGACGCCGTACGTAGATGGGCACGGAGGTGATTGAATGGCCTGCGGACTCATTAGTTTTAGCGGAACCGGAGGACGCTCGCTTTCCAAGGCGCCTTCGGCAGACCGGTGGCTCCGAATAAAGATGGGCTTAATGCGGCGCTGCCGGGCTGTAGCTCGAATCGAAGCGTGCCCGTCGCGACGGCGGCGATCGTGGCCGCGAATGCATCGGTTGCCAGCCTTTCAGATGCGGTCATTTTGTCCGATACCGGGGTTGCGGCGAAACCGCCTGGAGATTGGGGGCAGGCTGCAAGGGCTGCTTGCGGACAGCTATCGTTGCCGGGCCGGAATCTCGGTCCGAAGCCGGAGCCGAGCGTGCCATTATAAACGGCGCAGCGAACCTGGAACATAATGTCCGCTCGCCTGAGAAAGAATAAGCCGGCGTTAAAGACATCATGCAAGCAAACAGAACTGGCAGCGCAGCAAGCGTTCACAGGCAGCGTGAGCACTTTATGCAGCACCTGACGCCTGCCCGTCCGTATAAGTACCCACTCGCATTTGCCGCACCGAGCCTCGATGTAGGAGAAACCCGGCCGTTCACCGCCCGTGGCGAGGCGTCAATATTTCTCGTGGCGATATGGGGAATAGGATCAGCCGCCAAAGCGCAGCGCTTCCGGTATTCGGTAAACGAAAGTCACCACTATGTCTCTCCATGGATCTTCGATAGTCGCCCTGGTCTGGTTCGCGCTGGCCCTCGCTGGCTGCGGCTATAGCCCTGGCGACCGCGCTGTCTCCGGCGGTCTGCTCGGTGCCGGCACAGGTGCGGCAGTCGGTGCGATCGCGGGCGGCAATGTCGGGACCGCGGCGTTGATCGGGGGCGCCATCGGCGGTGTCGGTGGTGCGGTGACAAGTCCCGACGCAGTCAACCTTGGCCGCCCCGTCTGGCGCTGAGTCCGCTCTCGGACGTCCGCGCCGCCGCCGTCTCGTTTCCCCGACCAAAGGATTCACTCCATGCGCTATGCAGTTCTCACCACCGCTGCGCTTTTCGGCCTGAGCACGATCCCGGCCCTGGCCCAAACGCCGGCCGGCATGAGCCCCGCGACCGGTGGGCGCCCGGGCCACGAGCCCGGCATCGGCGAGTCATTGCCGCACTCGAACAAAGCCGGCAACATCAGCCAGGGCGAGAGGCAACCGGCCGTCGCGCCGACACTGCCCGGGTCGGGCCTGGGCGAGAATGCCACCTCGGCGGAGTATCTTCGTGCCGCCCGCGCCTCGCTGGCCGCCGGCCGAAGTGGCCAGGCGCAGCAGTCGCTTGAGATGGCCGAGACGCGCGCGCTCGGCCGCTCGGTGCCGCAGGACGAAACGAATATCCCAAGCGACAGCCCGCTTGTTTCGCGGATTAGGGATGCGTTGCATGCCTTGGGTGGCCGCGACAATAAGCAGGCGATCACTTTCATCGACCAGGCCCTATCCATCTGACATTGCCACGGATGTCGGTCAGGTGGAGCACTCCTGGTTGGCTGACGTTGACCGAACGGCTCGCGACGATGGCTGACATCGGGCGATTGCCCGGGCGGGTCTTCGTGCCAATGCCCCGTAGGTAGTTTCCGAGGCTACCGTGATGGAACCGGCGGGTTGTATTCGTTTAAATTCGATAACAATACTACAGTAACGTCTGTAATTCAGGGATCAGTGATGACGCTTCCCATCATCGTCGCGACTATCATTACCGTCATTGTTATCGGACTTGGTGCAACGATCACTGAGGTCGGTGCGTGGTACCGCGATCTGCGCAAACCGGCATGGAATCCACCTGACTGGGTATTCGGACCGGCCTGGACGGTTATCCTCGGCCTCGCCGCCTGGTCGGGTGTGCTGGCATGGACTCAGGCGCCCGATGCGGGAGCGCAACTCCTCATCGCCGTCCTGTTCGGCGTCAACATCGTCCTGCAGTTGCTGTGGAGCCCGCTGTTCTTCAATCTCAAGCGACCGGATTGGGCCTTGATCGAGGTCCCGTTCCTCTGGCTTTCGGTCATCGCGCTGATGGTCACCCTTGCGCCCTTTGCGCCGATGGCAAGCTGGCTGCTCCTGCCATACCTGCTCTGGGTGGCGTTCGCGGCGTTTCTCAATCTCATTATCGTCCGGATGAATCCGCCGTTCGGGGCAACTGCCTAGCTATCGGGTAAACGCCTCGTTGCAGCGTTCCGGCAACGAAGATCGCCAATGGGGTTGGCGGTGATTCGCGCGGTCATCGCGCAAGCAGATGAAGGGGCATCATAGTGGAATTGTCGACGAACGTACGCAACGCATTGGCCGACACCGCATTCGGTCTGCCGCACAAGCGAACCTACCCGATGCCTGACGCGAGCCACGCCCGCAATGCAAAGGCGCGGGCGGCTGAAGAGTTCAACCGGGGCAATCTATCTTCCGCAGAAAAGGCTCAGATCGACCGAAAGGCCGACGAACTTCTCGGCGATGCCTGATTTCCGGCGAACACCATTTCGGCGGCGTCTGGATGGTCAACACCTGCCTGCCGGCTCGCCCTGTTTGAGAGAACGGTTCGTGCCGGCTCGGGTCTCGTTTGCGAATGGGTAGATTCCGAAGCTGCCGCCTCAGGCGCCCGGCATCTACGATGCTTAGGGCATGCGGGCATCATGCCGGCGACGTGATCGCGCGCAGAGCGGCTTTGGAAGGAGTTCAAAATGAACGTTGACGAGCGGATCGCCATGGTGCGGGCCGTGCACGCGACCCAAACCAAGGTCGCGATCCTTGAACGGACAGTACGAGCCGAGCAAGCCCTGCCGGAAGCCGAGGCGGAGCAAAAGTCGTCTACCGAAACGGTTTTCGACATCGTCAACAACTCCGTAGCGAAGATCTTGCAACGCGGCGACCTGAGCGACAAAGGAAAGCTTGAAGCCGTGGTCCAGTTCCTCAGCGCCAAGGAGGTAAACTATAACGCCGCGCAGAAGAATTTCGCCGAATTTGAAACGTATTTCACCTATGCCCAAAGCAAGCGGACGCAGGTCAGCGAAGAGAACATCCAGCGCCTGATGAACGAGCTGGCCGACGGAACGAAATCGACGGTCAAGCAAATCCTGGACGATTTCAATTCAGTCAATACCGGTGCCGGGAAGATCAAGCAGCTTCTGAAGGTGATGGAAAAGGCGAGAGCCGACGGCAGGACGGTCGAGGTCCTGACCGAAGCGTACAGATTCAATGAGAATCTGCTCAGCGAACTCGCCACGCTGCGGAACTGTCTTGTCTCCGATGAGAAGAAGGAGGCCTCGAATATCCGCACGCAGACCAGCCTCGAGGATGAAAAAGCCGCCGACAAATCCCGCCGCATCAGAAGATTCTTCTTAGGTGACAATAATCGCCTGGCGGAGGCGCTGTTTTACTCGACACACAGCCTGAAGGAGACGCAAACCGAAATCGTAAAGATCCGGCAGGCGATCACCAAAAAAGAAGCGCAGCGAAACAGCAATCTGGAGAACGGGGAGCTCACGATCCTGCGCACCGTCGATGCGACCGAGGGCGGATTGACCGAGCAGATCCTCAAGACGGCGCAGGACAGCCTGACGCTGATCAAAGGCACCCGCGTTTCCATTGAGAGACTTCTCGCTGCCAATGCCAGAAGCCGCTCGGCGTGCACCGATATCACCGCCACCTTGAATCGCATGGCGGGGAGCGAAACCATCCTGAAGGGCGCGCTGCAGGTGGTGGCGAAGCAAACCCACCAGCAAGGTGAAAGCCTTCATACAGAGGTCGATCAGCGTACCCGGGATAAGGCGGAGGCGGCCGGGGACGAGGCTGAGGTGACATTGCTCACCGTGAAACTCGATAACGTGACGCAGACCGATCAGCGCGCCCTGGACTACGAACGGATTCTGCGAGCCAAAGTCGTATCGTTTGAGATGCTGGCCTCCGCCAATGTGCAGGCCGAGGCGCGAGCCCAGCAATTCGCCAGCCTGGTCGACGCCCAGCATGAGCTGCTGTCCAATCTGCAGCAGCGGGCGTTGCCGATAACGGCCAGCGCTCTCGAAATGGGCCTGCAACAGGGTGTGGCGCTGCGCGATGGCCTGCTGGCTGCCGGGGTGCGCGACGCAACCAGGAAGGCCCAGGACATATTCGGATCCAACCTCGAGGGCGCAACCGGAGCGCAATCCAGGCTTGAGGCTGAAAACCTCGACCAGATGCGCGCCGCAATTGCCGCGCTGGGCAAAGCGCAGGCGCTGATCGCCGACCGGACGGACGAGGCCATCGAACGCGGCTTAAGTGAGATGGAACTCGTCGAGCAGGTGAAGGCGTCCGCCGGCGGAGTTCGCGCGGCCATGGCGGACTTCCAGAAGGTCGATGGCGGGCTGGCCAATCGCGACAGCCCTGCGGTGCCGGCCATGCCCGGGAACCCGGGCCCGTAGCCATGAGCCTGTTGACGAGCGTACCGAACTACCCGGCCGATCAGGACATGCCATTCCTGCTGCAGGTCAAGTTTGACGAGTACGCGAAGCGCCTCGCGGGTATTTCCGGCGATTCCCGCGCCGGTGAGACGGCGGCCGATGCCAGTCCGGCAACGACGCGTGCCTTATTGACGCGCTATGTCGGTTTGAACAACAGGCTCGGTGAATTGGATACCGTATTGGCGTCGGCCGGCGTCAACAGCATGTGGATAAGAGGTGAGCCGGGCACGGGAAAAACCGCGCTGGCCGACGAATTCATACGCGCACGAACCGACAAGCGGCTCAGCAGTTCGATGCTTGGCGGACCGTTCTTTCTGTTCAATGTCAGTCTGTTTTTGACAGGGCCGCCGCTGAACTGGGTCGACAGCTTCAACAAATCCCTTGACTATGTCGAGCGCAACCACGGTCTGCTGATCATCGATCATGTGGACGATCTGGTGAAGGCGTCGGGCGAAGCCTCCGACCGCATCATGCAATCCTTGATTGCCTGCCTTGAAAGCAGCGACGACGTTCAAGCCATCATCATATCCGATACGAAGAACAACGATTCCATCGCCAACGCCGCGACCGGAATTCTTCGCTGCTTCCAGGTCATGGAAACGGAGGAGCCAAGCCTGGACCGCGTGAAGCCGTTGCTGATGTCGCATTTTCGCCGGCTCAGCGCCGTTCATAACATCGATTACAGCGAGCCGGTTGCCGATGAAATCATTCGCCTGCTTGGACGCTATCCGGGCCGCGCCTTTACCTTCAGCAAGCGACCCGAAAGGGCGATTTCCTTCGCCGACAAAGTCGGCGCGATGGTCCGGATCAAAGTGTTTGCCGAACCTGTCGAACTGGCCGAACTGCGCGACCAGATGGGATCATTGCGTGATCGGCTCGATGTCACGCGGCACGGCAACGCGGTCAGCGACGCCATCGCCAAAACGATCGAGGACCAGCTTGTTACACTTCGTGTGGATTACTCCGAAGCCAACTGGAAATACGAGAGCCGGTTCGGCCCCTATATCAAGGCAAAAAATACTCTGGATGACATCGAAAGCCGGCTGGGCTCGATAGAATCCAAGCCACAACAGGATCGCACCTTAGAAGAGAGACGCGATTTCAATACGTTGAAGGATGGATTGCCGCCGGCCCGCGCAGGAGTCGCGCGAGAAGAACAGAAACTTCACCGGATCCGGCCCGAGGTGACCAAGGCCGATGTCCGCAAAGTTTTCAGCGACGCGTCGGGCGTTCCGCTGTCAAATCTTTCAGCCAACAAGCTCGACCGGCTCTCCGGGCTGGAAATCGATCTCAGTTCGGAAATTTTCGGTCAGGAGGCGCCCGTGAAGGCGGTCGCCAAGGTCTGGCGGGAGCGGGAACTCGGCGTCAGCGATCCATCCCGCCCGGCTGGAGTTTTGCTGTTCACCGGCGGAACCGGTTTGGGAAAGACCGAACTGACGAAAGTCCTCGCACGCTGGGATGGCGGGGAAAGCGCGCTCCCGGCAGTTCTCCGGATGAGTGAGTTCAAGGACAGGAGCGCGGTATCGCGATTGACCGGTGCGGCTCCCGGGTTGATCGGATTCGACGACGGCGCCCCGACGATGGAGGAATGCGAGAACAAGGACATTGTGGTTTTCGATGAAATCGACAAAGCCGATCCGAACATCTACGACGTGATGATGCAGATTCTCGAGGAAGGCGAAATTACGCTTTCCAACGGCAAAAAGATCAGCTTCAAGGGGAAGCTGATGGTGATCACCACCAACGCCGTAACGGCCGACGACATTACCGCCGAAGAGCTCGATCGGCAGGATGAGTATCAGGAGAAGATCCGGACCGTTTTGTGCAAGGCCAGGTCGAAGGAAACGGATTTGCCGTTGTTCCGTCCGGAATTCATCGGCCGCGTCGATGAAGTCTATGTCTACAAAGCGCTCGACCACGACACCGCATTGAAAATCCTCCGGAAGGAGCTGGCGAAGATCAACCGGGACTACCAGGAGCGTGGCATCTCGATCGAGGCCAGCGACACCGTGTTGCGGCCGATCATCGAGAAGCACTATGTGCCGTCGCAGGGAGGGCGCAGTCCGCGGCAGATCGTGAAGAAGCGAGTCCGGCCCATGGTGACCGATTACCTGATGGGGCGCATGTTGGAGAGAAAGGGAGACGAGTCGGCCTTGAATGAGAAATTGCGGCTGCAATTTGATTTTGCCACGGATTGTTTTAGCCTCAGCCGTTGTCCGCCCTCAATGGCGCTTCACCGCTGAGCGATTTAGCCGATGCGCCCCGGGGCGCTCGGACTGAGTATTGTCCGAACCTGCCGCACGCGCTTTGCCCCGGTTTATAGAGGGGATTCGCATTGGCAGCGTGTCTTATGATGGAAGGAAGACGATCATGCAGCGGCGCGTATCAGCCTTCAATGGTTACACGATCGAAGCGACAGACGGAAATGTCGGGACTATCAGCGATATTCTGTTTGAAGACAATGACTGGAAGCTGCGCTGGTTCGTGGTCGATACCGGCCCGTGGCTTTTCGGCCGCAAGATATTGATCCATCCGTCGGCGCTCGGGCAGCCGGATATCAGGCTGCGGGCGTTTCCGGTAACGCTGACGAAGGTTCAGGTTGAGGCCAGCCCCGACATAAGCAGCGACCTGCCGGTGTCCCTGCAGATGGATCTGAGCCAGAACGACTATTATAACTATAAGCCGATGTATGCCGCCAGCTTCTATAACGCCGATGGACTCGGACTGCCCACGAACTCAATGTATTACGTACCTGATCGGCCGAACCATGAGGCATCGGAAACTGGCGATTCGCATCTGCGCAGCCTCGCCGAGGTTATCGGCTACCACATCCACGCGCTCGACGGCGATATCGGACATCTCGAGGATTTCCTGGTGGATGACGAAAGCTGGACGATTGATTATGCCGTTGTCGACACTAAAAACTGGGGATTCGGAAACCACGTGCTCGTGTCCACTGCCGAAATAAAGGCGGTCGATTGGAACGAACGGTATATTCGTATCGACCTGACACGATACAAGATAAAATCCAGTCCGTCCTGGAAGGAGCCGGACTGGTCCGATCGCTCCGGCCTCTGATGCGCTGCTCGGCAACCGGGACGTCAGCCGACGAACACGGCTGGGCTTCCCGTTGATCGCCGCCCGGCCAATCACCCTGCGAAGCCGAAAAGAACCTTGATGCGATCGGCGATCCTGGCACGCAGATCCTCCGGATGCACGTCACGCCTGTCAAGCGCCCCGAGCCGCGCCGTGCCGGCGGCCTCCCGTTTCATCATGATCTGGCTTAGCTCCCCTGCGATGGCCGTTCTTTCCTTCAGGATTGGCGCGATGTCGTCCTTGGCGATTTCGTAAACGACCGCCCTGGTCAATGCCTTGACCTTGAATGCCGTCACAGCCCCGGTCATCACGCTCGCCTGACCGAAACAATCGCCGGGTGCGAGGCGCAACACTTCAATCTCTCCGCCGTCGTGCCGCTGCAAAGCCGCCAGGACGCCGGAGGTCAGGATGAACAGCGCCTGCGCGACGATGCCCTGTTCGACCAGAACATCGCCTGCTTTGAAAGTCCTTCGCTTCAACATCGGGGCGAGCGCCACCCGCTCATCGGCCGAGAGCGAGGCAAAGACAGGCAGGCGTTGCAGCAGACGTTTCGGCGCATCGGTCAGATCGGGCAGAGCACCGCGCGGCGGCAGGGCAAAGGCGCTTCCCGACGGGGGCGCCAAGCGGATACTCGCCGAGGCACAATGCCGAAAGACCAGATCGAAGACTTCGTTCTGTGCGTCCGGACCCTGCTCGATCAGAGGAACAAAGAACTCGAGTTCGCATTCCAGCGCCACGGCGTCGAGCGACCGAACCATGACGGTTGCCGCCGGAACGCGCAGGATCCTGTTGCAGCCCAGCATCGCCGTCTCCAGCACCGCCACGCCGCTCGAAGGCGCCACCGCCGGATCGAGTCTGACCACGACTTTCAGTCCGTGCGCTCCGGTCGGTCGGCTGGCATTGCGAAGCGTGGACTTCGCGATAATACTATTCGGAACAAAAGCGACGTCGTTGGTGTCGGTCAGGATCTGCGTCGCTCGCCAGTTCGTTTCGATCACCCTGCCCTCGAGGCCGCCGCTGAGGATCACCCAGTCGCCAGGATGGTAAGGTTTCGATATGTTCAGGACAACGCCCGAGAAAACGTCGCCCAGGGTGCTTTGCAGAGCCAGGCCGAGCACGATCGCGATGACGCCGGAAGCGGCGAGCAAACCGCTGATCGCCATGTCGAAAACGTTAGCGATGATACCCATGACGGCGCTGCCATAAATAACGCCGGCGCAAAGGTCTTGCAAAAAACGCGTTTCGACCGGCCGCCGCTTGAAAACGAGGACGGTGCGAACGATGCCGGCCAGCAGCCATGACGCGGCAAGCCACCAGACTATTTTGAATGCGCTGGTCACGAAGTAGGTGATGGTTGGATCCATCGCGGGCGTCGGCTCGAACGGTATCACTCCGGCCACGACGAGCATGGAAGTGAAGCCTGAGATGGTGACAAGCTGGCACAGCAGTTGCCTGATCGGACGATCGCGAAGGACAAGACGCGTCACCAGGAAGCCCGCCACGAGGATGCTCCCCGCAGCGACCAACGGATGCGCGATCCGTGAGATCAGATAGACTAAGTCGGCATTCAATGCGGCCCCTCCCCTGTTGCGTTGTAGATGGCATATTTCGTTGCGGCCGCGACCACCAACGGCGTTTCGGGAAAAGAACGCGACGCCTTGCGGCGCCGCCGAGTTTATGGGGGAACTTTGATAGTGTACTTGGATATCGCCCGGCCGATACCCTCGGAAACTACTCAGGAGGCAATACGGCCGCGGCCAGGGCGACAAAATCATCTTACAAAACGACCCACATCACACGGTTCGATATTGAGCGCGGTAACCGACCCCGAGTAGTTTCCGAGTCTGCCCTTGCGACACTGCTCGGAGCAAGGACAAAACCGGCAAGGATGCCGGGAGATCGAAATGCCAACATTATTGGACGCCGCCACCACGAAAGCCGGCCCGTTCACAAACGGTCTCGGCAAACGGCTCGCGAATTATACGCCGCTGTCGCCACTCAGCTTCCTGCCGAAGGTGGCGGCGGTGCATCCCAACCGGGTTGCGCTTATTCACGGCACCTGGCGCAGCACCTGGGCGGAGACTTATGTCCGATGCAAACGCCTGGCCTCGGCCCTCGCGAAGCATGGCGTGGGTCCGGGCGATACCGTCGCCATGATGGCGCCGAATGTTCCCGCTATGTATGAAGCCCATTTCGGCGTGCCGATGATTGGCGCCGTGCTCGACACGCTGAACATCCGTCTCGACGCCGAGGCCGTCGCCTTTCAGCTTACCCACGGCGAAGCCAAGGTGATCATCACCGACCGTGAACTCAGCGGCGTCGTGAAACGCGCACTCGCCAAGCTGGAGCACCGGCTTGTGGTGATCGACATCGACGATCCCGGGTATGAAGGCGGTACGTTGCTTGGATCTATGGATTACGAAGCGTTCCTGCGAGAAGGCGATCCTGACTACGCCTGGTCGCTTCCCGAGGACGAATTTAACCCGATCGCCCTGAACTACACCTCTGGCACCACGGGCAACCCGAAAGGTGTCGTCACCCACCACCGCGGTGCCTACCTGAATTCCATCGCCCAGATCGTCAGCTGGGGGATGCCTGCGCACTCGGTCTATCTCTGGACCCTGCCGATGTTTCACTGCAACGGCTGGTGCTTTCCATGGACCATGGCGGCCAATGCC
>Ga0302319_10023244_pt1 | contig 11086 bp, 6 predicted proteins | sample Bog_T0_2_FD_203319 | JGI IMG/M metagenome (GOLD analysis project Ga0302319, IMG submission 203319) | Peat permafrost microbial communities from Stordalen Mire near Abisko, Sweden - Bog_T0_2 | ecosystem: Environmental > Terrestrial > Soil > Wetlands > Peat | place: Sweden: Abisko, Stordalen Mire...
TTGACACTCGTCCCAAGTTTTGCTCAAAACAGGCCCCAATGATACCGTTCAGCGGTTGTGGTGCGTACTTTTGGGGGGTGTCATGTCGAAATCTTCAGATCTCAAGGCCCGCAAGGCTGCGGCCGTGCCGAATGGGGTGGGAACCAGGGGCATTTACGCCGTCAAAGCCGAAAACTCCGAAATCTGGGACGTTGACGGACGGCGGTTCATCGATTTTGCGGCGGGTATCGCCGTGTTGAACACCGGGCACCGGCACCCCAAGGTCATGGCCGCGGTCGCCGAACAAGAGCAGCTGTTCGCGCACACCTGCTTCCATGTCGTTTCCTACGAGTCCTATGTGCGCCTCGCGGAGCGCTTGAACGCGCTCGCCCCCGGCGACTTTCCCAAGAAAACGCTGTTCCTGTCATCGGGCGCCGAGGCGATCGAAAACGCCGTGAAAATCGCGCGCTACCACACGAAGCGCTCGGCCGTCATCGCGTTCTCTGGCGGCTTTCACGGGCGCACCCTCATGACCATGGCGCTCACCGGCAAGGTTATGCCGTACAAGCGCGGTTTCGGACCGTTTCCCGCCGAGATCTTCCACGCTGAATTCCCCTTGCCCTATCGCGGAGTGACCACCGAACAGGCGCTCGCCGATCTCGAGCGGCTGTTCCACGGCGACGTGGATCCAAAGTCCGTCGCAGCCATCGTGATCGAACCGGTGCAGGGGGAGGGTGGATTCAACGTCGCGCCGTTCGATTTCATGCGCGCCCTGCGCCGCGTGTGCGATGAGCACGGCATCGTGTTGATCGCGGATGAAGTGCAGGGCGGTATTGCGCGTACCGGCAAGATGTTCTCCATCGAACATTCCGGCGTCGCGCCGGATCTCATCACCGTGGCCAAGGGTCTGGGCGGCGGCTTCCCCCTGTCCGGGGTCATCGGCCGCGCAGCCATCATGGATTCCGCGCACCCCGGCGGCCTCGGCGGAACCTATGGCGGCAACCCGATCAGCATCGCGGCCGCGCATGCGGTGCTCGATGTGATCGAGGCGGAAGATCTGTGTGCGCGGGCCGCGCGCGTCGGTCAGAAAATGCGCACGCACCTCGAGGCATTGGCGAGGGAGGTGCCGGCCATCGGCGATGTGCGCGGTCTGGGCGCGATGGTGGCATTCGAGCTCGTCAGGGATCCGAAGACCAAGGAACCGGATGCCGCTTTGACGGCGGCGATCCTCGCCAGCGCCGAGAAGCGCGGGCTGATCTTGTTGTCGTGCGGGACGGACGCCAACGTGGTGCGGCTGCTCTCGCCGCTCACCATCCAGGACGGCGTCCTCGAGGAAGGCCTGAACGTGCTGTCCGCCGCAGTGAAAGAGGCGAGCGGGTTCGAGTCAAAGCGCGCCGTCGCCTGACGGGACGCCGGCGTTCAATACGCGGCGGCGAGCGTTCGCTCACCGCCGCGTTCATCTGAAGTCCTAAAAAGGTGCCGGGTCGCTACAGCCGCAATGTTGCGGTGACGCCGATCGTGCGCGGACGCCAGGTGAAATCGTTCTCCTGCGGCGTCGGCACCATGACCGGGTTGTACCCGTCAGCCTGCGCCTGCGCGTAATTGGTGGTCGGGTGCTTGTTGAAAAAATTATCGCAGAACGCCGAGACATCCCAGCCCTTGAACTTCATGCCGGCGCGCAGCGAGGTGTAGCTCGTGGCGGGGAGCGTATACGAGAAACCGTACTCGTACTGGGCATTGTTGTTCGGATCCTGCACGGGCGCGAGCCAGGGATTTCGGCTCGTGTATTCCCAGTCGGCGCGAATGAACGCGTCGTGCTCGAAAAACTTGAAACTGTATTGCGGGCCGAGCGCAATCGACCACGGCGGGCTCGTGCCCGGGGCGTAGTTGATGGCTGCGTTGCCCGAGATGGCCTCGCCCTTCAACGCAAGGCCGGCGGGCGAGTCCTTTGTGAAGCGCGCGTCCGTGTATCCCGCCGTGAGCTCGACCGTGAAGCCCGCGCCCAAATCCGCCTCGGCTTGCAGATCGAAGCCCTTGGCGACCGCCGTGCCAAGATTGTCGGTGAATTGCAGGCCGCAGCTGCCGGGGATGTACACGCTTTGCTGGATCTGGTTCCACTTCACGTAATAGACGCTGGTGGCGACCTTGAGCACGTTGTTGAAGTTGTTCTTCGATCCCACCTCGTAGCTCTGGGTATTGTCGGGGCCATAGCTCAGCGGCGCTTTCCCGTTTTCGAAGCCGTCGTTTATGAGTCCCGGCGAGCACTGCGGATACAACAGCGGCGGGTTGAAGCCGCCCGGACGGAATCCCTTCGCGAACGTGAAGTAGAACAAGTTGTTGGGATCCATTTGCCAGTTGACGCCCGCTTTCGGGGTGAACGCGGTGTTCGACTCCTTGCCGGCCGCTGCGGATACGCCGTAATCCTCATAGCCGTTCGCGTAGTGATTGAGCGAGAACCCGAGCTTCGAGTAGCGCGCCCCGAGCGTCACCGCCACACCGTCCACGATTTTGATGTTGGCCTCGCCGTAGCCCGCAATCTGCCGGTCGTAGCTCTTGTTGTAGTTGTAGTAAACATCGCACTTGGGAACCGGCAGCGTGAGCGGCGTCGTGTAGCCGGCGGACGGACAGTAGTACATCCCGGCGCTGCCGCCGGGATTGCCGTAGACGTAATCCGCGTTCACCCCATACAGCGCATTGAAAAGGTCGTTGATACGCGGGTCGTTCAACTGCTCGACCGAGAGCTCTTGAGCGAGCTGCCAGAAAACGCCGGCAGTCCACTTCACGCGCGCATCGGGATCCGTCGACTGCAGCCGAAATTCCTGTGCGATGGAGCGCTGATTGTTGGTCATCGTGTTCGGCGTCGAGTAATCCGCGAAGCCGGCCGGCATGTGAATTCCGCGGCCATCCTCGAGCGGATACCAGGAGCAGGGCGTTGGGTTCCAGGGGTTTGCAACGGGGGTCGATGCTGGTCCGCAACTCCCGAGAGCAGCCGCCCCCGGCCAGCCGAGCGTTTGATAATAGGCGAGGTCGAAGCCCGTTCCCTGGTACGAGTCGGTCTCGTTGCGGTGGTAGTAGGAGCTGTTCGATATGAATGAAAGACCGGCGAAATCCCACTGGATCTTGAGCGCAGGCAGATAGTACTCGTCCGGGATCGGAATGAGCTCGGGGGTCGCGTTGTTGAACTGACCCTTGGAGGGGTCGGAGTAGGCTCCCCAGTAGGTCGACAGGTCATGCTGCTGCTTGTTCTGGAACATGACGCTCGGCGACACCTTGAGGTTGTCGTTGGGCTGCCAAAGCAAGGCGAAGCGCGCAGTGGTGGTGCTTGCGTAATTGGCGTCCTGCTCCGTGACATCGCCGGCGTTGTTCACCCGGTTGATCCAGCCGCCGTCGTAGCGGCCCCAGACGCTGGCGCGAAAGCCGAGCACGCCGTCGATGATGGGACCGCCATGTGCGATGCCGACCTCGCCGCTCGGCGAGCCGTATTCGGTACCCGACGCCTCCGCGCGGACATAGGTCGATTCTTGCGACACGCTCGGCTGCGTCATGATGTAGCGGATGGTGCCGCCCTCCGAGCCGGACCCGAACAACGTGCCTTGCGGGCCGCGTAATACTTCGACTCGATCGAGGTCGAAGGTCTTCGGCAAGGTCTCGTCCGGGTTGAATCCAAGCTCGCGCATCTGGATCGGGGTGTCGTCGATGTAGATTCCGGTCGTCCCCGCCCCCGCGGAGGAGGAGATGCCGCGAATGGAGACCTGGTTGGTGCCCGAGGTGTCGATCGAAACCCCCGGGGTGAAGCGCACCATTTCGGTGAGATCTCGGATGCCCTTCTGATCGAGCATGTCCTGGCTCATGGCGGTGATGCTGATGGGCACCTTGCTGATGCCTTCCTCGCGCCGCGTGGCGGTGACCACGATTTCCTCGAGGGCTCCCGATGGCGCCGCTGCGGTATCCGGCGCGTTGGCCTCGCTGGCTATCGCAGAGCCGGAGCCGAGCGCGCACACGCTCAGCACGGTGCAAAAAAACAACAATCGTCGACGGTCGGCCCCGGCGGAAGGCCTGGAGTGATTGGCTGGCATCGCGTCCCCGTGATTTTTTATATGGTCAGATAAACTCGAACCTCATCGACAGTAGCACCGGCGCAAAAAGGGCGCAACCGCGGCCCGGCTCAACTCCCGCCGGGGATTTGTATACCCATGTAATGCAGACCTGCCGACCCGCCGCCGGCCTCCATCGGGTGGCGGCGGCGATCCATCGCTGCCGCCGCAACCGGGGGTTGTTGCGCCGCACATACGGCGCATACGGCACTATTTGCTGCGGAAAATGAAGGTGAGGCCGAACGTCCGCGGTCGATAAGTGAAGTCGCGCTGCAGCCGCGAGGTCCCGGGCACCTGAGAGTCGATCGTCCACTCGTAGTTGGTGACTGCGTGGGTGTCGGCGAGGTTGTCGCAGAAAGCCTCCACTTCCCAGTTCTGGAACTTCATGCCGGTCCTGGCGGAGGCGAAGTTGTTCGACGTGAGCGTGTAGTTCGCACTGTCGTACTGCAGCGTGTTGGCATCCTGACCCGCCCAGGGCCACTTCGAGTGGGCCTCGTATTCGTCATCGACGCGCACGAAAGAATCCCGGGTGAACAGCGTGAATTTATATTCGAGACCGAGGGATACGGTGGCCGGCGGCGGCGGCTGCGAGCTTTGGCCGACGATGGAATCGCCTTTCGCGACGATGGGCTGGGCTTCGACCGGCGACAACCGGGCGTCCTTGGTGTACTGGGCATCGGTGTAGCCGGCCGACAACTCGGCGGTGAAATCGTCGGTCAGGGCAATTTCGGCTTGGATGTCGGCGCCCTTGGCCACCGCCTGGCCCAAGTTCGTGATGAATGAAATCTGACAGATGGGCGGAACCACCACTTGCTGAATGTTGTTCCAGCGGATGTAGTAGATGCTGCTGGCAATCTTGACTCGATTGTCGAGGTTGTTCTTCGCGCCGATCTCGAAGCTGTCCACCGTGTCGGAATTGAACGTGGCGGGCGAGGCGGAAATGCCGAAATTCGCAAAGTCCGTGCCGCAGGCCGCCGCCGGAACCGGATTGTTGGCGCCGCCCGGCCGAAAACCCTTGGCGTAGGTGAAGTAGTACAGATCATGCGGGTCGTACTGGTACTGCAGGCTGACCTTCGGCGTAAACGAGTTCTCCTTCTTGTCGCCGCTGTTGGTTTGGTTCGCCAGGAACAACTGCGGGCCGCCCGTCAGAGTGTGGAAGGAGAATTCGGTCTTCGAATAGCGCACGCCCACCGTCGCCTTGAATTGGTCGGTGAATGCGAAGGTGCCTTCGCCGAACAGCGCCACCTGCTGATCCTTCGAATAGGTCTGAAGAAAATAGGAATCGTTGGGGAAATGGGGATCGTAAGGAACCGGATTCCCGTTCGGGTCGGTGAACACGTCCGTATACGGAACTCCGTAGAGCGCCTCGGTCAGTTCGTTGAGCAGCGGGTCGTGGATTTGCTCCAGATACTTCTGGCGATTCTCCGAGAAGAAAATGCCCGTCGTCCAGATGAGACGAGAACTCGTGTCGGCCGATTGCAGCCGGATTTCCTGCGTGAGGTTCTCTTGATCGTTGTCGACGGATGCCGGCGCGCGATAGTTGGTGGCGCCCGCAGGCAAATGCAGCCCGTTGCCGTCGAGGAGCGGGAAATTGACATTCCAGGGCAGCGGGAAGACGGCCAGCGCGCCTTGCGCCGTCTCCTGCGCGTTCGGTTGCGATTGATAAAAACCCAGGTTGTACAGCGTGCCGTCGTATCCGGTCTCTTCCTTGCGATGGAAGAAGGAGGTATTCGAGATCAGCTTGAATGCGCCGAAATCCCCTTCCACTTTCAGGGCAGGAATGTAAAACGTGTCCGGAATCGTGCGCTGGGTGGGGTTGGCGCTGACGTATCGATCGCTGCCGGGATTCGAGTACAGCGGCCAATAATTCTGCACGTCGTTCGTGTATCGATCCTGATAGTAGAAACTCGGCGTCACTTTCAGATTGTCCGACGGCGCCCATACCGCCGATAGCCGAAAAACCTTGGTTTGCGCGTAGTTTGCGTTCTTTTGCTCGGTGTCGAGCGAGACCGGGTTTATGCGGTCTATCCACCCACCGTCGTAGCGGTACCAGGCGGTCACGCGCACGCCCAAGGTGCCGTCGATGATGGGCGTTCCGCCGGCGACGCCGGCCTCGTAGCTCGGTTGTCCCCCCTGCGTGTAGGAAACCTCGTCGCGGCTGTAGATGCTGGTCTGGGTCAGGCTTGCCGGCGTGGTGATATAGCGCACGGTGCCGCCCTCGGAGCCGGCTCCGAACAGGGTGCCCTGCGGTCCGCGCAAGACCTCGACGCGTTCGAGGTCGAACGATTGGGGCAGCGCTTCGTCGGGATTGAAGGCCAGCGCGCGCATCTGGATCGGCGTGTCGTCGAGGTAAATGCCCGTGGTTCCCGCGCCGCCCGTGGAGGCGATGCCGCGGATCGCGATGTTGTTGGTGCCCGAGTTGTCGATATTGATGCCCGGGGTGAATCGCGCGACGTCCAGGATGTCCTTGATGCCGCGAACGTCCATGGCTTCCTGGGTCAACGCCGTCACGCTGATCGGCACTTTGCTCAAGCCTTCCTCATGACGTGTGGCGGTGACGACGATCTCCTGCAAGGGTCCGGAATCGGCTGCGGCGGAGGCGCCCGCGGCGGTCTGGGTTTCATCAGCCGGGGCGGCGCGTGCGGTCCCGGCGGTTACGGCGGCAATCGCGATCGAGCTCAAGGCCGCGGCGGCGCTCAAGGCAAGACGACAATTGAGCAACGCGCGAATCTGCCGATGTTCCAGCATCATGCATCCCTCGTTTTGTTAGAAGTGGCGCTCGACGAGCGCAGGCGGTCCCTTGGCGTGGAAGATAGCGGCCCCGCAACACCGCCGTCAACCCGGCTGCACGGCAGCAATGCAGTTATGGGATCATTCAGCCCATGAACAGCACTGCCGACCGCCCGCGCGCCAAATCGCTTGCTCCGCTTCGATCTTTATTGCCTTTTTTGCGGCCGTATCGCGCCATGGCGGCGGGGGCGATCAGTGCATTATTGGTGGCGACCGCCGCCATGCTCGCGCTGCCGATCGCGCTGCGCCGGGTCATCGATGTGCTGGCCGCCAAGGATGCCGGCACCACCAACCAAATCTTCATCGAATTGCTGGCGGCGGCTGCGGTGTTCGCGGCGTTTGCGGCACTTCGATTCTATCTGGTCACGTGGCTCGGCGAGCGCGTCGTCGCCGATGTGCGCATCGCCGTTTACCGGCGGGTGGTGCGCATGGATCCCTTGTTCTTCGAGACCACGAGGATCGGCGAAGTACTGTCACGCCTGACCACGGATACGACGCTGGTACAGGCGATTTCCGGCGTCAACCTGTCGATCATTTTGCGCTCGACCCTCACGCTTTTCGGTGCTTTGGTCCTGCTCGGACTCACCAGCGCGAAACTCACCGGCGTGATTCTCATTTTCATTCCCGTGGTGGTCGTGCCGCTCATTCTGATAGGGCGCCGGGTGCGCGGCCTGTCGCGGGCCTCGCAGGATCGAATCGCCGATTCGAGCGGACTGGCTGGCGAGACGTTGAACGCCATCCAAACGGTTCAGGCATTCACACTGGAGGATCTGCAGAGCGAACGATACGGCGCCGCCGTCGAGGCGAGTTTTTCCGCCGCTTTGCATCGCACCAAAGTGCGGGCGGCGCTCACGGGCGTCGGCATTCTTCTGGTGTTCGCCGCCATCACCGGCGTGCTGTGGCTGGGGGCTCACCAAGTGCTGGCCGGCACCATGACCGGCGGACAACTTGCGCAGTTTCTGACCTACGCGGTGTTCGTCGGCAGCTCCGCCGCCGCGCTCTCCGAGATGTGGGGCGAAATGCAGCGCGCCGCCGGCGCGATGGAGCGGCTCAGCGAGCTGCTCGAAGCGCGACCTGCCATCAGTGCACCGGCCAACCCCTTGGAGTTGCCTGTCAAAGTCCGCGGCCAGATTCGCTTCGACAACGTGAGCTTCCATTATCCATCGCGTCCCGAAAGCGCGGCCCTTGCCAATTTCACTCTGGATGTCGCGCCCGGCGAGACCATCGCCTTCGTGGGGCCGTCGGGCGCCGGGAAAACCACGACCTTCCAGCTGCTGCTGCGTTTCTACGATCCCGACGCCGGAAGCGTCCTGATCGACGATCGACGGCTGGCGGATTTGCGGCCGGAGGACATTCGCGCCCAGATTGGCCTGGTGCCGCAGGACACCGTGCTGTTCGGAGCGAGCGCGCGGGAGAACATCCGCTACGGCCGCCCCGGTGCGAGCGATGCCGAGATAGAAGCGGCCGCCGTCGCGGCGGCGGCGGACGAGTTCCTGCGCAGACTGCCGGATGGGTACGACACGTTCTTGGGCGAACGCGGCACGCGTCTGTCCGGCGGGCAGCGCCAGCGTATTGCTCTGGCCCGAGCCATCCTCAAGGATCCGCCCATTCTCCTGCTGGACGAGGCCACGAGTGCGCTCGACGCCGAGTCAGAGTTGCTGGTTCAGCAGGCCCTCGAAAAACTCATGCAGGGCCGCACCACCATCATCATCGCGCATCGGCTCGCCACCGTGCTGAAGGCGGACCGAATCGTGGTGATGGATCACGGCCGCAAGATCGCCGTGGGCACCCACGCCGAACTCCTGCAGCAAAGTCCGCTGTATGCGCGGCTCGCCTCGCTGCAGTTCGGTGCGGTCGGCGCCGACCCGCTCGCCACCGACCCTGTCGCCACCGACCCTGTCGCCACCGACCCTGTCGAAGCTACTTGAGGAGTCCCTCGGCCCTGAGGGCTTCCTGCACCTTGGGACGCTGGGCGACGCGCGCAACGTAGGCCGCGAGTGCGGGCCACTTGGCAAGATCGATGCCCACGTGCTTGGTCCAGCTGAGTATGGTGAACAAGTACGCATCCGCCACGGTAAAGACACCGCCCATGACGAATTTTCCCTCCTTGATCCGGGTCGTCAACCAGTCAAATTTCTTGTAGAGATTGTCCTGGGCCGCTTTTTTCACGTCCGCCAGCGCGTCCGGATTGAACAGTGGGGTGAATGACTTGTGAAGCTCCGACGTGATGTAATTCAGCATCTCCATCAACTGGTAGCGTTCGAAGGTGCCGGCACGCTGCGCCAATCCCGACTCCGGCTTTTGATCCGCAAGATATTGAACGATGGCCGGACCTTCGGTCAGAACGCGGCCGTCGTCGAGCTGCAGTGCAGGCACTGCGCCCTTTGAGTTGATCGCGAGATAATCGCCGCCGTCGGCGGTCTTCTTGGTCTTCAGATTTGTCTTGTCGAGAGTGAATGGAAGTCCCGCCTCGAGCAACACGATGTGCGGCGACAACGAACACGCCCCAGGGCTGTAAAATAGCTTCATAAAAAGTCCTTGCAAAAATATGTCCAGCGGCTGTGAGTATAGCCGGTCTAGGGTGCCACGCGGCGCGCACTCACGAACCCCGTCGAATAAGGCGGCGCGTCGAGCGAATCAATCCGCACGCGCCCGCCGGTCGCCGGCGCATGAATGAACCTGCGTCCATCGATGGCGATGCCGACGTGAAGATCCTTGTGCGCGAGACGCATGAACACGAGGTCGCCGGGCTCGACCGCGCCGCGTGCCACCGGCACGCCCGCGTGCAATTGTTCGTGCGCGGTTCTCGGCAGAAAAATTCCCGCGCTGTGTGCGGAGTAAAGGACCAGGCCGCTGCAGTCGAATCCGCCCGGCGCGGCGCCGCCGAAGCGATAGGGCTGGCCCAGCATCGCGGTCGCGCTTCGCATCATCAGCGCCGCCGGGTCCGAGGGCTCGGCCGCCGCGGGAGCGGTCGCCGGCAATGCTGTGTCCGGGCGCGCGCGCTCGGGCTGCTCGCTCGCCCGCTGCGCGGCGCAGCCCGCGAGAGCAATGGTCAATCCGGCGGCAAATAAGGCTCGTCTCAATTGGGTGCCCGCCCCGCGGCCGTGCAACGCCCCTATAATAGCGCCACGCATGAGCTCATTCGATACACAGTTCTCATCCCGGCGCAGCATCGCGCTGCAGCCGGGAATGCTGCACGCGGCGCTGCTCGATCGGCTGACGCGGACCCTCGGCAAGGATCCCGAGCAGGCCACGCCGCGCGATATCTATGACGCGCTGTCCGTGGCGGTGCGTGAGGAATTGACGCTGCGCTGGCTCGCCACTCAGCGCCGCGTGGCGAACGCGCACGTCAAGCGCGTGTGCTATTTTTCCGTGGAGTATCTCCCCGGCCGCTCATTGCTGAATGCCTTGAACAGCTTGGACGGGGATCTCGCCCATGAAGCGCGCGCGACGCTCAAGGAGATGGGCTATGACTTCGACGAAATCGCCGCGCAGGAAGTCGACCCGGGCCTGGGCAACGGCGGGTTGGGACGCCTCGCGGCCTGTTTTTTGGATTCGCTCGCCACGCTCCAATATCCGGCGGTCGGATACGGCATCCGCTATGACTACGGCATATTCACGCAGATGATTGCGGGCGATGGCGGCCAGCGCGAAATTGCGAGCAGCTGGCTGCGCCTGCGCAATGTCTGGGAGGCGGCGCGCGGCAACGCACGTTACACGGTGCGTTTCCGGGGCCGCACCGAGGGGCCGCCGTCGGCGGATTTCGCCGAAGCGCATCGATGGGTCGACACCGAAGACATCTATGCCATCGGGTTCGACCAATTGATCCCCGGCAATCGCAGCCCGACCGTCAACAATTTGCGGCTCTGGTCCGGCCGGGCCATCACGCCTTTTCATATCGATGCCTTCAACGCGGGCGACTATACCGCCGCGGTTCGCGAACAGGTGGCGGCCAAGAACCTGTCGCGGGTCCTGTATCCGGACGATTCGACGCCACAGGGGAAGGAGCTGCGTCTCAAGCAGCAATATTTCTTCGTATGCGCGAGTCTCCAGGACATTCTGGCCACGCATCTCGGCGAGGGCCGTACGTTGGACTCCATGCCCGGCGCGATCGCGATTCAGTTGAACGACACACATCCGGCGCTGGCGATTCCCGAGTTGATGCGCCTGTTGATCGATGAGCATGGCTTGAATTGGCAGGAAAGCTGGGCCATCACCACGGG
>Ga0302319_10023245_pt1 | contig 11085 bp, 8 predicted proteins | sample Bog_T0_2_FD_203319 | JGI IMG/M metagenome (GOLD analysis project Ga0302319, IMG submission 203319) | Peat permafrost microbial communities from Stordalen Mire near Abisko, Sweden - Bog_T0_2 | ecosystem: Environmental > Terrestrial > Soil > Wetlands > Peat | place: Sweden: Abisko, Stordalen Mire...
TCGGTTTTCACAGCAACGACGCGCGCGGCGCAACGCAAACGGTGCAACCGATTTCGCCGGACAATCCATTTCCCACGGCCACATCGAGAATCCCCGCCCTGGTTCCCACGAAGGGGGCGGAAGTTGGCGTACGTACGTCGGCCATCTCCCATCTGCAAAGCACGTTTTCACTCTGGTATCTCCGTAGCCAATCCGAACTGCAGCAATCGGGCGATACCGGAGGCACGGTTGCTTCATTATCGCCGAGCAACCGCTATGGCATCGAATGGGCGAACTACTACACGCCGCTGGAACACATAGCTTTTGATTTTGACGTTGCGAATTCCAGAGCCTTTTTCACTCAAATCGACGGAGATGATTCGGCACCGAACAGCCCCGGTGGAAAGCGTGTACCCGAAGCGGTCGGGTTGGTGATTTCATCGGGCGTAACGCTGCACGATTACAAGCGCTTTTCGGCCAGTTTGCGCCTGCGCGCCTTTGGCCCGCGGGATCTGACATCCGACGGAATCTATCGGTCAAACGCAACGGTTTTGCTCAATGCGGAGGTCCGTTATCGGTTTACCAAGAGATGGAGTTTTGTCGTCGAAGCGTTGAATTTGCTGAACCGCAAAGATCACGACATCGACTACGCCTATACCTCCCGAATCACGCCAACCGCCGATGCGGCATTCACAGACGTTTTCCACCCCGTGGAACCGTTTCAGTTGCGATTCGGGTTGAGAAGAACCTTTTGACAGATGCTGCCAGGGCACACAGGTCAATGAGGCAGGTCGCCCTGGAAAGTGCAGAGGGGCTGTCGAACCGAGCTCCGTCCGCCGTGCCACGAAGCGGGGCCCATCGGCACTGGCGGCCAGAAACGTCTGGTGTCCGACTTGCTTCGGGCGTGGCAGATCGCCGACGTTAACGGCCGCAAATAAACAGCTTATAAATATCCGGGCCCGCATCCGACACTATCCAGAATCGTGAGCGGCAGATCGGCGGGAAAGTGAGTCCTCGCAGCCAGCGCCGCGACAATTTGCCGCAGGACCAGAATCTATCTTTTGACTAGAATGAAGGTGTAATTCATTACCAATTAAAAGTAACTCAGGGAAATGTAAGGCTCCGCCCTGCCGTTTCCCTGGCCGCGATTTAGTATTGCTACCCGGGACCGTACATGAACAAGCTGTTGTTGTCTTTTCTGATCATTGCCGGAGTTGCGCATGCGGCGTTGCCGGATGCGGGCTTCAGCGGCGCCGACGAGGTTCGGTACCACAGGATTTGTCAGGGTCTTATTGCGCCTTGCTGCTGGAGCCAGCCGGTGGAAACGCATTCGTCACCCGCCGCCGAGAAGGCAAACGCGGAAGTCGCGGAGATGATCCGTGCCGGGAAGTCGGACCGGCAGATCCTCGCCTCCTTTATCGCCCGATACGGAGAGCGGATACTGGCCGAGCCTGAAGGTATCAAACAAGTCGTGCTGACCGCCGTGCCGATTGTCGCACTGCTGATCGGATGCGCCGCCCTTATCTTGTTTTTATCGCGCCATCGACGGGCGGGGATGACGATGCCGCAAGGATCGGAGAACGTTCTCCCCGAATTTGACTGGGATTGAACCCGGCAACCGATACACGTTACACATCAAGGAAAAATTTAAATGACTCCAGTGCCGGTAAGTGTCAGTCCGCGAAGGCTGACTTCAGGATTCGTGTATTTTGCGGTTGGTATTACTTTCTTTGTGCGCGCCGCCGCTGCGCAGCAAACCGGGGCGATTACCGGCCAGGTAACCGACCCCTCGGGGGCCTTTGTCGCCGCCGCCGACGTTTCGACGAAGCTATCCGGAACGGACAAGGCGAGCAAGTCAACGACGGACGAGGCCGGAAAGTTCTCGTTCTCCGGGTTGACACCGGGACTCTATGAATTGGTCGTTCAGCATGCGGGTTTCGACGACGCCGTGAAATCCATTCAGGTCGCGGCGGGTGCAACTGTGGATCAGACAATGTCTCTTTCGCTCGGCGCCCGTTCCGACAGCGCCTCGGTGGATGCGAAGCTTTCGGCGGTGCCAACCGAGAATCCCACCGCGCAAACGATCACGACAGTCGTGCAGGACGATTTCAAAAACACTCCCGCTCTTTCCGTGACCGATATCTTCGATCTCAGCCCCGGCGTTACCACCACTCAGGGTAACGGCCCGCGCGATATTTCGGTATCGATCCGCGGGTCCAACGAGCGCCAGACATTCGCGGTACGCAACATTCAAATTTCCGAGGACGGATTTCCCGTCACGCAGCCCGATGGCACAGGCCGAACCGATCTGACAGATCCTCACGCCTACAGCGGCGTCGATGTGGTGCAGGGGCCTTCTTCGGCACTGTACGGAAATTACGGCAGCGGTGGCGCTGTGAATTTCCACACCCGGCAGACAGAAGGCATTGAAGTGGGGACGGATTTCGGCAGCTTCGGCTTTAAGAACGACTATGCGGCGTTCGGGGCTTCGGGAGATCAGTACCGTTTTTCGGGTTTCCTGAGCAACGTGCGCGGCAGCCAATACACGGATCACACGCAGTACAACACATTCACGGCTAATATTCTGGCCAGCTACTCGGTGACGCCGAAGGACCGGATCACCATCAAGTTCATCGATAACGAACTCCAGACCAATCTCTCAATCCGCCTTTCGCTCACCCAGTATCAGACGAACCCGTGGCAACTGGGCTGCGGCTCGCTTGCGGCGGCAGGCTGCGCCAGCGTCAGCCTGTACGCCAACGGCTTCAACGGCGCGAAGATTGCGCTGAGCGCCGACCAGGCGGGCCTCGGCCGTAACGACCGCCGCACGATCATGGGCAGCCGCTGGGAACACGACCTGACGCCGAACACCCTGCTGCGCACGCAGTTTGTCTGGGACAACCGCGACATCAACCAGCCGACCGGAGCGACAAGCGCGGTGGGAACCTATCCTTCGTACAACGTCATTACCGACCTGATCCGACACGGCACTCTGTTCGGGCTCCAGTCGACTTCGTATATCGCGGCATCGTTTAATTTCCAGCAAAGCAAGTCGATCACCTATAATGTTGCGCCTGGGGGCGAAGCTACTTTGGGAGGTGTCGCGTCCAACGTTTACGGCACCACCTGGGACGGGGGCTTCAGGGCACGCCAGGAGATGGTGCTGGCTCCCCGCTGGACCGCGACCGTCGGCGCGGGCGTGGAACGCACAGAACTCAAGGCCAGGGAAGGGGTTGACTCCTACCCGACCAACGCGACCCCCACCATCGTTTATATCCCGGCAAAACGGTACTACACCAACTTCGCACCGGATGCCGGGCTTCGCTTTCAGGCCCTCCAGAAGCTCGCACTGCACACTCACCTGGGCACTGGTTATGGCACGCCTCAGATCAGCAACCTCTACGTAACTCCCCAAGGCGTGAACGGCAATAACACGCAACTGAAGACGCAGAAGAACATCGGCCTCGATGTGGGCGCCGACTGGACTCCCGGCCCATGGCTCAGGCTCAATGCGACCGGGTTCCAAGAGTGGTTTCACGATGAGCTGGTCACTCAGTCCCCCGGCGTAAATCTTCAAAGCTACACTTTCAATGCGCCAGCCTCTTCGCATAAGGGCGTCAACGCCCTGGCGGACCTTCGCCCTCTCTATCCGGTGCTGCCCGGCCTGCGCTTCCGCGCCAGCTATCTTTTCGACCGGCAGACCTACACCAACTATTACGAAACGCTGAGCGGTGGAAACTTCTCGACCACCTTTAACCGCGCGGGCAATCTGATCCCCGGCGTAACGCCTCAGTTTCTGAATATCCGAATGGTTTACGACCAGCCCAAAGGCGCGCTGCGCGGCGTGGGCGGCTATCTTGAAGAAGACATCAGGGCCGCGTTCTTTCTCGATAACGCAAACCTGCTGCGCGCACCGGGGTCGAACACCCTGAACCTGAATCTGCACTACAATCCTTCGGCCGACCACGGCCTGCTGTCCCGGCTTAACTTCTATCTTGAGGTCAAGAACGTTACGAGCAAGGCCTACGTGGCATCGGCAAGCAACATTACCGACAGTCTGAATACAACCACGGGCGCGGAAAACGGCGTAGCCACACTGGCGACTTCCGGGGTATTCTATTCGGGTCCGCCGCGATCATTCTACGGTGGCGTGCGAATCAGGCTGCGCCGGTGAACGGAGACGATCAGGTGACCACATCAAAGCAGGAAAGCCGCAAGAGCGCGGCAGCACCATGGCTGGAGCACAGAACCGTCTGGCGCTGGCACTTCTACGCCGGTCTGTTTTGTATTCCGTTCGTGACATTTCTTTCGATCACCGGCTCCGTCTACCTCTTCAAGCCGCAGATTGAGGCCTGGCTCGATAAGCCCTACGATCATCTGCCCGTCACCGGCCCGCGCGCTTCGGGCGAAGCTCAGGTGCGCGCCGCGCTGGCCGCCGTGCCGGGTTCGGGCCTGCACGATTACGAACTTCCCGCCGCGGCGGATTCGGCGGTACGGATAATCGTCGGGCGCGGCGCGGATGAATTCCGCGTCTATGTGCACCCGCAGACTCTGCGGATACTCAACGTCGTAAACGAAGATGCTCGCCCGATGAGGATACTGTTCCATCTTCATGGGGAACTGCTGGCGGGAGATCGTGGATCCCTGCTGGTGGAACTGGCGGCATCCTGGGCGATGGTGATGATCGTTACAGGCCTCATTCTCTGGTGGCCGCGCGGGCCCTGGCGAATGGCGGGAACGGTTTATCCGCGTCTCAGCCAGGGTGGCCGGGTCTTCTGGAAAGATCTGCATTCCGTGACGGGCTTGTGGATCTCCGGTTTTGTCCTCTTCCTGCTGTTTACGGGCCTGCCCTGGGCCAAGAACTGGGGCGGCTACCTCAAACGGGTTCGCAAATCAACGTCGGCATCCGATATGAAACTCGACTGGACTACCGGCCGATCCTCGGAAATCGCCATGCGGATGGCTAAGAATCCGGCCGCTTCGACGGGCGGGGGTGGCGAACATGCCAGCCATTTCCGGCGCCGCACCGGGTCGCCGGTCGGTGTCTCCTATGCTCCTGTCGATCTGCTGGTGGCCAGTGTGGCGCCGCTGAGCCTGGCATACCCGGTGCTGCTTTCGCCACCGGTGAGTGCCGGCGGTATCTGGACCGCCCGATCCGACGCGGGCAACCGCACTCTGAGGGTGAATCTGGATCTCGACCCCGCGACGGGCAAGGTTCTGAAGCGCGAGAATTTCGACCAGAGACCGTGGATCGACCGCGCCGTCGGAGTCGGAGTCGCCGCGCATGAGGGGCAACTCTTCCCTTTCAATCAGGTGTTCAATATCGTGACGGCGCTGGGTCTGAATATTCTCAACATCAGCGCGATTATGATGTGGTGGCGACGCAGACCACAGGGGGCGCTGGGCGCGCCGGTGGCGCTGCCGCAGCGTAGTTTCCCGAAATGGCTGCTGGCGCCGATAGTGCTTCTCTCGATCTGGCTCCCGCTGCTGGGCGCATCGATAATATTGGTCGCCCTGAGCGAACGCCTCGTGCTTCGCCGCATCCCGGCGGCGAGCCGCTGGCTGGGGCTCGCAGCCACGTAGGTGTGACGTGGGGCAGACCCGGTCTGCCAAAGCTGAATGAATTCTGAGGGGTAGCCGAATTCACCCGGCGTCCGGCACCGGATTTCGCCGCCGCCGGAAAACTCGCATCATCCGGTCGGCGGTCAGGAAGCGATGCTACTTGATCGTGAAATTCCCTTGACTTCCACCGCGATGCGCCCCATGACAGCCGCCGCAGTTCGGGTTGATCTTGGCGGCCGCAGCCTGCATATCCTCCGGGGTGGTCGCAGCAGCAGCGGCCTTGGCCGCGTCCCGGGCCGACTGAGCGAACTTCAGCGCGTCATCAGCGCCTTTGGTTTGCCAGAATGCCGCGATCTTATCGAAGGCCGCGGCCTCGTTGTTGGCAGCAGTTGCGCCCGCCGCGGTGTCTTTGGCGGTTATCGCCGCCCGCAGGGCGCCATTGGCCGCGACAGCGGCTCTCATCATTGTTTGATATTGCGCAAGGTCGTCCTGGGCACTTAGACCGACGGCGCCGAAAGCAAGTACAGCGGAGATTAAAGTAACTCGAAGCATAGGCAGTAGAATATACCTATTTCCCGCAAAAAACAAAGGACAGGTACGGATAACTTCCGGGATTGACGAAAGTAATTTGCTTCACAGTTCCGTCCGAGGCTAAAAACTACCGGCTGAAAGCCGGCGGCATCCTTTCGCAGCGGAGAGTTGCACAGCGACTGTTGAGACGGAGTTCCCGGCAGCAGTGTGGTGGAACTCAAAGGCCGTCCTGTTATCGTGGCATGGCAAACCGAGAGAGGACGTCAGGGTTGATCCTGAAGCTGATTCAGGAGGGCCTCTTTGTTCTTTGCCCAGTTCGCGGCAAAGTCCTGCCCGCGGCGAACTTCGCCCGCCGTCATGGTTGCCTCCAGTTGTTTGCGGGCTTCGATCGCCCCCTCGTAGCCGCCCGACGCCGAAACGCTCAGTAATGCGAAAGCCGCAACCGGGTCCTGTCCGATCCCTTCTCCGTTGGCTGCCATCAGACCCAGCGCATAGAGCGACATCGCTTCGCCCTGGCGGGCAGCCTGCCGGAACCAGTAGGCTGCTTCCCTCAGATCGTGCACTGAATCTTCACCGTTGGCGTACAGCCACCCCAGCTTGTATTGGGCCGCCGCATACCCCTGCCGGGCGGCAAGATCGAGCCAACGCCGGGCTTCCCCGACATCGCGAGGAACGCCCGCGCCGTCCATATACTGAACGCCGACGTTGTATTGGCACATCGCATCGCCCTGCCGGGCGGAAGCCAGAAACCACGTCGCAGCCTTTGCAGTGTCCCGGGCAACGCCCAATCCCTGCTCATACAACGCGCCGAGGTTGCACTGAGCCATTTTTTCGCCGGATTCGGCCGCTTTGCGAAACCAACCGAAAGCCTGTTTCGGATCGCGCGCTGCGCCGCGCCCGGTCAGGTACATAATTCCCAGGTTGTACTCGGCTTCGGCGCTGCCTTTACCCGCGGCACGCAAATACCAGGCGATGGCGGCTTTGTAGTCCACCGCAACGCCCGAACCGTTCAGGTAGGCGTCGCCCAGGCGGTTCTGAGCTGCGACATCGCCCGCCTCCGCCCGCTTTTGCAGACGATTCCATTCGGACCGGTCGTCCGTTCCCGCGTACGCCAGCGGGAGAAGAGACACGGCCAGTACCATCGCGGAATAACGGTTGAGGAATACCCGCAAGCCGTGGCATCCGAATCGGGGCAGGACGCGTGGGTTCCTCCGGCCTGTAGCGCTGCGTCGGGTGACCCCTGCGCTTGTCAATTTCATTCATCCGACAGTTTAAGTGGATTTATTACGAATTCCACTGCGGTAAATTGTCGCGCCCCCCACTCAAAACCGTGCGCCGCACATCCTGAATTAAACGTCTATCCACCCGTCTGGGAGGCACTTAGGGATGTCAGGCTATATCCGGATGTACTTTTAGTTCGTCCCGCTCGTCCCGCAATGAACCACGCGCCCAGCTCAAAATGAGCTACGATTATGGCTTGCGGCGTCTCTCTGCCTTCCTGTTGCTCGTACTCATCGGTCTCTGGCCGATGGTTCCGGCTTTCGGGTCTGGTTCCGCAACAAATCTTCCGGCCTGTTGCCGGCGCGGCGGAAAGCACCATTGCTCGATGCCGGCAGGTGAGGGGACATCGGAATCCGGCACCGGTTTCAGAGCGAACGGCAGATGCGCGGAGTATCCCCCAGTAGTGCTGTCGCAGGGCGGCACGATACTGTGGAAAATCCCCGCTCTTAGTTCCGAATACGCAGCAAGCGACTGGGTTGAAATTACAAGGCCGGACGAGCGTCTGTGTCCTCACGCGGTTCCCCCCGGAGCCCACCTCAAGCGCGGCCCTCCCGCATTTTCCTTCCTCGGCTAACATTCGGAACTCAGGCCGTCTCATGCGGTTCCCGCACGGGACATACGCACTTGCCTTCAGAGGAAAGGAATCACCATGACTCGCAGAGATCTGATTCAACTGGCCGTTTTCGGCGCGATTGCCCGGCCCGTTATGTCGGCGGGAGCGCCATTTACGTTGCCGCCACTGCCCTACGCGTACGACGCGCTCGAGCCGTATATCGACGCGCAGACTATGCAGATCCATCACGATAAGCACCATCAGGCCTACGTAGACAACCTCAACAAAGCCGTAGCCGCCGACCCGTCGCTTGCCGGGAAGAGCCTGGACGAACTGCTGTCGGGTCTGGACACATTGCCGCCCGCAGTCGCAACGGCTATTCGCAATCAGGGCGGGGGGCATGCAAACCACAGCCTGTTCTGGACTACACTGACGCCGGCGGCGAAGCAGAAGAAGCCGTCGGGCAAACTGGCCGCGGCCATCGACCGGACCTTCGGGAGTCAGGACAAGCTGGAAGACAGCCTCAAGACGTCAGCCGCAGGCGTTTTTGGCAGCGGCTGGGCATGGCTGGCGCTCGATAAGACCAACCAACTCGTGGTGAGCGCACTTCCCAATCAGAATTCACCGGTTTCCTCCGGAAACCGGCCATTGCTGGGGATCGACGTGTGGGAGCACGCGTATTACCTCAAATATCAGAACCGGCGACCGGAATATCTGGCGGCCATTCTCCACGTTGTCAACTGGGATTTCGTGTCGTCCCGCTATGAGGAGCTTGCGCGGTGAAGCCTCGCGTGCTGCGATGCGCTTCGGTGGCCGCTGCGCTGCTGATCGTCAGCGCCTGTTCCACGACTGCAAAGACCAAACCGGAGAAGCCGCGGCGATTCCCGATGCGCGGCGTCGTTGTGCGGCTCGACCCCAACATGAATCTCGCGTCCATTCAGGCCGAGAAGGTCGAGGGCTGGATGGACGCGATGACTATGGAGTATCCGGTTGAGAACAAGAAGGAATATCTGTCGCTGCGCAAGGGCGAAAAAATAACCGCTACGGTCAACGTGACGAGCGAAGGCTTCTGGCTTACCAACGTCAAAGAGAGAAAGGATTAAATGTTCAAAATTGTTGCTGCCCTGAGTCTCGCCGCGGCCGTTCACGGCGCCGCGCAGACTCAGCCCGTGGCGATTCACTTCAAAGGCTCAGTAGGCGCCGAGGACTTTTCCTGCGGTCAAAGCTACAAAGGCATTGGAGTCACGAAGTCCACGATCCGCCCCATCGATTTCCGCTTCTACATTCACAACGTTCGTCTGCTTGACGAGAAGGGTAAGCCAACTCCCGTAGAACTTACGCAGGACGATAAGTGGCAGTTCGACGACCTCGCGCTGATCGATTTTGAAGATGCCACCGGCGCCTGCGGCAACGGAACTCCGGAGACCAATACGGTTGTTTCGGGAACCGTCCCCGCCGGACGCTACTCAGGCATTCAGTTCACCGTCGGCGTTCCGTTCGAGAAAAATCACACGGATCTCACCACCATGCCATCGCCTCTCAATCTCACTGCGCTCGCGTGGGTCTGGAACGCGGGGCGTAAATTCATGCGAGTGGAAGTGGCCAGCACGGGCAAGCCTCGCGGCTTCGTGCTGCACCTCGGCAGCACGGGCTGCACTCCGAACCAGACCCGCATCACGGTCCCCACAACCTGCGCTCATCCCAACCGGGTGGAAGTCTCGCTTGCCGGTTTCGACCTAGCCAGAGACCAGGTGGCGGTGGATCTCGCCGAACTGCTGAAGGATTCCGATCTCGACGGTAAGCCGGAACAGAAGGGCGGCGGCTGCATGTCGAATCCGTCCGACGCGACGTGCGCCCCGATGTTTGCCGCCCTCGGCCTTGCGCTTACCGGAACGGAGACAACGCATTCTCAGACCGTTTTCCGCGCCCTGACGTCGGTAACGGCCGCTTCCGCGAGGCAATAAGTGCTGCTTCGGCGAGTTCTGTTCGGCGGAATTCTGATTGTCGGAGCTGTGACCGCTCATGACGCGCACGGGCACTCCCATGCGCCCCTGGAGGCGCGGCATTTGAAAAATCCGATCATGAATCCCGCCGAACACCTCGACGCGGCGAAGGCTCTCTACACAGCGTCCTGTGCCGGGTGCCACGGCGCGGACGGCCGCGCGCGCACGCACCTTGCAGGCACCTTGCCGATCCGGCCCACGGATCTTTCCGAATACATGATGGACTCGATGGCTCAGGGAGAAATCTACTGGGTGGTGACGCACGGCATCGCGCAGGGTTCGGTGCAGCATATGCCCGCTTTCGCGCAGCCGCTTACGGATACTCAGCGCTGGGAGGTAACCATTTGGGTGAAAGAGCTTCGCCTCAAACAGAAGGCTCTGGAGGTAGCCTCACTCGGGCCTTATGAATGGAGCCTGCCGCCGGGCTTCCCTTATCCCAAGGTACCTGCCGACAATCCGATGACCGGCGAGAAGGTTGAACTGGGGCGCTACCTGTTTTACGACAAGCGGCTCTCGCTGAACGGAACGCAATCCTGCGGCACGTGTCACAGGCAGGACAAGGCCTTTTCGGATGGCCGCGCTCAAGGGCTGGGCTCGACCGGCGAACTGCATCCCCGCGGACCTATGAGTCTGACCAACGTCGCTTACAGCCCGGTGCTGACCTGGGCAAATCCGAATATGCGGCGACTGGAACAGCAGGCACTTGTGCCTCTTTTCGGAGAGAATCCGGTGGAACTCGGATTCGTCGGCAAAGAGGACCTGCTAATCGCCCGCCTCAAGTCGGAATCCCGTTACCGGAAGCTGTTCGCCGATGCGTTCCCGGGCGTGGCCGACCCGGTTACCGTCGCCAACGTAACCAAAGCCATCGCCTCATTCGAGCGCATTCTTCTCTCCGGCGATTCGCCCTATGACGCCTATCGCCGCGGCGACAATCCGAACGGCATCTCCGTTGCCGCGAAACGCGGCGAAGCGCTCTTTTTCAGCGAACAGCTGGAGTGCTTCCACTGCCACGGGGGATTCAACTTTACCGGGACTGTCGATTATCTGGGTAAGGGCATCGCGGAGGTGGAATTTCACAACACGGGCCTCTACAATGTGGCGGGCCGCTTTTCGTATCCGCAACCCAATCTCGGCCTCTACGACTTCACTCAGCAGGAGGACGACATTGGGAAGTTC
>Ga0302319_10023246_pt1 | contig 11085 bp, 10 predicted proteins | sample Bog_T0_2_FD_203319 | JGI IMG/M metagenome (GOLD analysis project Ga0302319, IMG submission 203319) | Peat permafrost microbial communities from Stordalen Mire near Abisko, Sweden - Bog_T0_2 | ecosystem: Environmental > Terrestrial > Soil > Wetlands > Peat | place: Sweden: Abisko, Stordalen Mire...
ACGATCCTTTGAAGGAGAGAAAGTCAGATGCCGATTGCCACGATCTGGCTCAGGGCGTCACAAGCCCTGGTAAATACATCCTCGGGAACCCGCTTCCACGGCTGCGGGCGGGCGTTCCGTTGGCGCCAATCGAATGATTTGGGTTGAAGGCCGAGTATGTAGCTGCCTGATTCTCTGGACCGATGAATTTGACCGCAAAAGGGTTTGACTCGTTGAAAAATTCCGGCGTCATCGGCAGGCCGATCACGATACCAGTGCGCTCGTTGAACACGCGGGGGGAAAGAACCAGCAGCGGGTGAGAGTCCTTCATTGCCGGACCGGTCCATCCAGATCATATCGCGCCCGTCGGGACACCAATGCCGCCGCGCAGTATTCAAAGTACCTCGCGACCCACTGGCGCATCCGCCATAATCTCGACACCGTGGCGGGCAGGATCGAAGAGTGTCAGCTTTTGGGCCAATGTCAAACAGACCTCGCCGGCAGCCGACACGAGAACTCCGGAATCCTGAGTGGTGAGTTCCACCGGTTGTCCGACACGAAAACCGGCGGAACGCGCCAAAGATGCGGGAATCCGGACCGCCAGGCTGTTTCCCCACTTTTGAATCTTCAGCTTTGAACTCACGACAAGTTCCTCAATACGTATAGACGAGTATATACAGTGTCAGGAAGAACCGAACGACTATTTGCCGGGGCCTGGCGCCGGGGCTTTGCCGGCCCCAGGACTCGCCTTGCTGTCCGCCCTGATGATCACTCGCAACGCGTGCAACGCCCCATCCGCCGCAGTGCTGAAGCGAACCGTCACTCGGGCACTGACCTTAAGCTTGCCTTCGATCTTCGTGTCTTTGTCGATCAGGAAGGTACGCGTTTCGTCGGGGCGGCCCGATACTTTGCGCAGGACTGCCAGTGAATCGGCCGAAGATGCCGTGACCGTACCGGAATAGATTTCGTCCGGGGCCGTCGCCTTTTGCTGTGACGGCTGCTGTTGGGCGTGAACGCCGAGAGCCATCGCGAACAGCAGCATCAGGACGACAAGGTTCCGGGTCACTGATCCCAGAATAAATCCTCGCGGGCGACAGCAGCGTAAAGATCCGATTAAACCGGCTTCATGAGTTCGGTTCCGTATCCTGCGGCACAGTTGGCCCGGCTACGTCCGGATGGAAAGGCAGACGAACTATGAACGTAGTACCTTTGCCGGGTTCGCTGGTAACGTCAATCGTGCCACCGTGTGCCTTCACAATCCAGTTTACGAAACTGAGGCCGAGGCCGAGACCTTTCTCGGGCGACGCGTGTTCCTCGCGGCCGCGAACGCGATAGAAGCGGTCGAAAATGTGCGGCAGGTGTTCGGGGGCTATTCCCTGCCCCGTATCCCGCACCGCGATCTCGGCATGATCGTTGACCTGTTCCACGCCTACCCGGACTTCGCCGCCCGGCGGAGTGAACTTCACGGCGTTCGAGATCAGGTTGGAGAGCATGCGCTCGATCTGGACGCGGTCGAATTCGCCGGCGCAGGTGGCTGAGTCGGAGTGGAAGGAGATGGTCACGTCCGCGCCTTCGGCGGGGATTTCGAACTGCTCGGTGATGTTGCGCGCGGTTTCGACGAGGTCGAGAGTCTGCAGTTGCAGGATGACCTGTCCGGTTTCGGCCTGGGAAAGGAGGAGCAGGGCGCGCACGATTTGCGAGAGTCGCTCGACGTCGCCCATCGCGGTCACGATAGCGTCGCGATATTGTTCGGCGGTCTCGGCGGTGAAGAGCGCGACTTCGAGTTGCCCGCGAACGATGGTGATGGGGGTGCGGAGTTCGTGCGAAACGTCGGTGGAAAACTGGCGGACCTGGATGAAGCTTTGCTCCAGGCGGGAAATCATGTCGTTGAAGGTTTCGACCAGGTATTCGAGTTCGTCCTTGGCCTTGCGTTCGGGAATGCGGAGGCTGAGGTTGGAGCCGCTGATGCGCTGTGCGGCCGTGGCGATTTCGATCACGGGTCGCAGGGCGCGGCCTGCCACCACCCAGCCGGTGGCGACGCCGAGGATGGTCAAAAGCGGAATCAGGGCGATGCAAAGCCAGGTGAACTCGGTGAGGACCTTGTCGTTATTGGTGAGGGGCGTACCGATGGCGAGGTAGAACTTGTGGGTCCGGTCGTCATTGTAGATGTAGAATGCCCGTATCAGGTAATGGATGCCGGCGCCGCGCTTTTCCTGCCAGAGAGGCTGGCTCGAATTCAGCACGCTGCGAATATAGGCAGGGCTGTCGTAACCCATTGCCTGATAGGTCGGCGAGCCCTCCTTCACCACGCCATTGGCGTCGGCGATCATGTAGACGCTCTTGACTCTGGCGCTGACGCTGCTCTCGTCGGGATCCTGAAGATCGAAGTACCAGAGCACGTGGTCCTCGGGACCTTCGATACGCAGGCCGCGGAGTTTGACGACGGTAAAGGTCTCGTCGAGATCGTTTTGAACCTGGGTCTGGAGGCTGGATTTGAGGGTTTGGCGGAAGATGAAGGTGACGCCGCCCAGCAGCAGGGTGAAGATGATGGTGTAGCCGGCGGTGAGCCGGAACCGAAGTCCGCGCGAGATGTGCTTGCGTTCCGCCAGAAAGGCCTCTCGCTATTACTTTAGAACGGTGGCGCGGACACTCGTGTCTGGCGCTCCCGGGCTCGAGATCAGCTGGCGGCCTGGAGCGGAGCGGTGGATTCCAATCGAACCGCAGCCGTCTTTTCCGGCGCTTCGATCATGTAGCCGATACCGCGAACCGTGTGGATGAGCTTCTCGACGTACTTATCGTCGATCTTGCTGCGGAGGTGCCGGATGTAGACGTCCACGATGTTGGTGAGGCCGTCGTAATCCATATCCCAGACGTGCTCGACGATCATGGTGCGGCTGAGCGGGCGGCCCTTGTTGCGCATCATGTATTCGAGGATGCCGAATTCCTTCGGCGCGAGATCGATGGTCTCGGTGCCCCGCACTACTTTGCGGCGGAGGCTGTCGACCACAAGATCGCCGACCTGAAGACGTTCCGGCGCGGGTTGGCCACGGCGGAGCAGAGCGCGCACACGGGCCAGAAGCTCAACAAAGGCGAATGGCTTCGTCATGTAATCGTCGGCGCCGTTTTCGAGACCTTTGACGCGGTCGTCCAACTGGCCGCGGGCGCTGAGGATGAGCACCGGCGGCCCGGTCTGGCGGCCACGAATGCGTTCGAGGACCTTGAGCCCGTCCATATCGGGCAGCATGAGATCCAGAATCACAAGGTCATAGTCGGTATCGTGAGTAAACTGTATGGCGGTGGCGCCGTCCGGAGCGACGTCGATGGCGTAGCCCGCCCCCTGCAGACCGCGGCCCAGGAAGTCCGCGATGCGTCTTTCGTCTTCTACGACTAGTATGCGCATTTATATGACTTAAGGTTACATCAAGACAGCCGTTTGTTACAGTCAATCTCAAAGATGTTTTTCGGGAATCAGCGCGGCGATGTGCGAAAAGGCGCAAATGCGGGCGGCGTCGCCCTGTTGACGGTAATGTTCGCCCTGTTTTCGACTCTTTCCGCCATTGGCCAGACTGCGAGCGGGAGCAGAGCCAAACGCCCCGCCGGGACGAAAAGTACGGCGGAAACCAAGGAAGCGCCAGGAACGCGCGATACGGGGCCGCAGATTACGGGGTGGGTGTTGAAGTTCGCCGATGAATTCGAGGAGCCGGCTCTGGATTTTTCGAAGTGGTCGCCGCATTCCCCCGGGAGAGTTGCGCTGGCGGGAGTGAACGACTGGATGGCGGAGGCGGTTCAGGTTTCGGGCGGGCAACTGCACATCGCGGCGCGCGGGGTGCGGGGCGATTCGGGCGTAAACTACACGTCCGGAATCGTCACGACCGTGGCGACGTTTGCCCAGACTTATGGGCGGTTTGAGATTCGGTTCCGCATGCCCGCGGGGCGGGGTTTGGAGCCCTGTTTCCAATTGCTGCCGGTGCCGGCGGGAGAGTTTCCTTCGATCGACGTGCTGCATATTTTGGGAAATGACCCTTCGACGGCACTGTTCGCGAATCGGTGGATGGAGGGTCCGAAAGCAGATTCCCAGGTGGACCGCAGCTATTCGGGTTCGTACCGAGTAGCGGATTTTTCGGCGGGTTTTCACATTGTGGCAGTGGAATGGGACGCGGAAGAGATCGTGTGGATGGTGGACGGCGTTGCGCGGTTTCATTCGTTTGAGGGCGTGCCGCACCAGCCGATGTATCTGGCGGTGAGCCTGGCAGTCGGCGGCGGAGATGCGGGTGAACCGGACGCGCGGACTAAGTTTCCGGCGGTGTTCGATGTCGATTACGTGCGGGTTTTCGCGCGTCCGTAAGGTACGGCTGGTAGACGCCGTGGCGCGGCTTCATTCGTTTGAGGGAGTGCCACACCAGCCGATTTACCTGGCGATGAGTCTGGCTGTGGGCGGCGGAGATGCGGGCGAGCCGGATGCGCCGACGAAGGTTCCCGGCAGCGTTCGATGTCGATTACGTGCGGGTTTTCGCGCGTCCGTAGGCGAGGGCTGGAATCGCGAGCGTTGCGGCGATCCAGAGAGCGATCAGCCAGATGGGGACGAGCAGGCGCATCGATGCTTCGGGCAGTTGAGTGAGGGAGCCGTGGAGCCGCGGGGCCAGGCCGGCGTAGTACGGCATCATCCGGGCGGTGACGCCGTAGATGTCGGTTAAGGCCAGCATCGCGGCGAAGATGACGGACCAGCGGCCGAGACCCGAAGCGATCAGGATCGCCATCGCGCCGCCCGCCGGCCAGAGATACCAGCCCGGGATACCGGCTACCTGATGCACGGCGTAATATGCGGCTGCACCGCCGGTGATCGCGATGGCGAAACATGCGGTGACGGCGATGGGTACCCGGAGCGTTGCCCGGTAGCGGGCGATGCCCACCAACATCCCGCCCAGGGCGCAAACTTCCAGGGCCACGTACATCCAGGTGCGGAGAGTCAAAAAGCTCCACGCGCCGAACCAGGTAAAGGACTTTGCGATCGTATAGGCTTCGTTGATCCAGCCTCCGTTGTGGAAGAGCGCGATTGCGGCTTTGGCCACAGCGCCGAGCGGCGCGCTTTCCTGCCAGCCGGTGAGCGGCATGCCCTCGATGAGATTGCGCACGTACCACCAGCCGCCGATGGCCAAGCACAGGGTGAGGGCTGCGAGGGTGGATTTCCATTGACGGCGGATCCAGATGATGATGAAAACGGGCGCGAGGACCAGCAGCGAAGCCTTCGCAAGAATCCCCGCGCCGAGGGTTACCCCCGCAGCAGCCCAGTTAAGCTTCTGGCTCGTCATCAGCCAGAGGAAGATGGCCGCAATGCCGATGGAGAGTCCGTCATTCGCAACTCGCGCGCTATCGATGACGAGACCGGGCGCTACTCCCAGCAGCGCCGCACACCAGGTTGCGGAGGGCGCGTGTATGCGTCGCGCAGCGAGGAATGTGAACGGAATCGCGAGCGACGTCAGCAAAACGCTGAGCAGACGGATGAGCAGGACGCGTTCGCGGATTGGCCATTCGGCCACGGGCTTCACGATGGCGGCCGCGATCCAGTAGAAGAGCGGCGGTTGCTGGGCTTCATAGAAGACGAAGGGCTTGCCGTTGATGGGCACCGCGGGCTGGTGGCCCGGCGCGGGTGAGAGCGCCGCCAGTTTTCGCAGGCGATCGTCACGCTCCTGCGCGGGCAGCGCCCACCATTGCTCATGCGTGAGGTACGGCGGGCCGATCCATTGGAGCTCGAAAGGCAGTGGAGCGAGGCGCAGGGATTCGTCGATTTCGCGCGAGATGGGGTCCGACGCGCGCGGCAGCGTGCCGTCGTCGCTCCAGTGCTGGAGGAAGGCGAAGTGGGCGTATTCGTCCCAGCCTTCCCACAGGGGCAGCATGGCCGAGTAAAAGACGCCGCGGACGAGGAAGAGCGCCCATAAGATCCAGATGCGCGATGGCACGAAAGCTATGATAGCGGCGTGACGTCTCGCGAGCCGGAAAAGGTGGATCCCGTAGTGGAGCAGCGCATGCGCGCGGAGTGGAACCAGCGCGCGCAGGAGGATGCGCACTACTACGTGGCATTCGGGCGGCGGGATCAGGACGACGAAGAGTTTTATTCGACCGCGAAGGATCTGGTGGGCGAACTGGTCGGCGAGTTGAAACGGTTGCCCGACGGTTCGCCCGGCTCGCGGCATGCGCTGGAGATCGGTTGCGGCCCGGGACGTTTGCTGCGCCCGCTGAGCCTGTACTTCGGCGAGATTCACGGCGTGGATGTGTCGGATTCCATGGTGGCGATGGCGAAGGAGAAGCTGCGCGACATTCCGCACGCATTTCCCCACGCGATCGGCGGCAGCGATCTGAAACTGTTTCCCGAAGCGCACTTCGATTTCGTCTATTCGTACGCGGTTTTCCAGCATATTCCGAGCGCGGAGGTAGTGTTTTCGTATTTGCGGGAAACGGTGCGCGTGCTGCGGCCGGGCGGGATTGCGCGGTTGCAACTGAACGGGCTGCCGAAATCGTCGCGGGCCTATACGACCTGGGAAGGAGTACGGATCGGCGCCGACGAGATGCATGAGTTCGCACGCGCGAACAGTATGCAGTTACTGGCGCTGACGGGGATCGAGACCCAGTACATGTGGACCACGTGGCGGAAGCCGGTGGAACGCGATGACGCGGGCTCGACAAAGGCTTGCCGCATACGGGCGGTTTCGAATGCTTTTTCGAGCGAACAGGCGGTGCCGGCGAGCGGTCGACTGGCGTGCATCGCGGCGTCGGTACAGAATCTTCCCGAAGAGTGCGACCTCAATTCGCTGACGGCGTTGGTGGAAGGCATCCCAGGGCGGATTTGTTACATCGGGCCGCGCGGGCAGAACGGCTTCTCGCAGGTCAACGTGTTTCTGCCTGCAGGCGTGAGAACCGGGTTGGTTCCGCTTCAGTTCCTGTTGCACGGTGAGCCGCTGGGCGCCGACAAGTACGTGCGTGTGATCCGCCCGGGTCCTGCGGTACCGACGCTTACGGCGATGAGCGATGCCGTGAATCTGATGTCGGCGCAGAGGGTCGATAGCGGCCTGATTAAGATTTCCATCGAGGAAGTGGATGACATTACGAGCTTCCGCGCGACAGTGGACGGGGTTGTGGCGGAGCGCGTGGAAACATTTCGCGCCGACCCTTTGACGGAGCGGTGGGAAGTGAATTTCGGCGTGCCGGACACCATCGGAAGCGGCGGGCACGTGCTGGAGATTCGGCTCGGCGCGCGGTTGCTGGCGAGAATAGGGATTGAGGTTGTGCGGAGCGAGGAACAGCATGCCGTTTAGAATCCCACCGGTGCGATCCCGCTCGCGGCGCAAAGCACTGCTGAGCGCTACGCCGAACCGCGCAGCAACTGAACCGCGCAGTACCGCCCGTGAGCGGGGCGAGAATAGGATTGAGGTTGCGCGGAGTGAGGATCACCATACGTTTTAGACTTCCATCAGTGTTATTCGTGACTCTGGCGTTACCGGCGATCCCTCTCGCCGCACAGACCAGCCCCGAGTCCGCACTACGGCGAGCACTGCAGACAAAAACCGGCGTCGCAACTTTGCCAGGCGGAGTGATTGAGATTTCGCGCGAGATCGTGCTGGCACCCGACGCGCACGATCTGGATATTCGCGGGGCGGCAACCACGATCAAGGCCTCCGCCGCCTTTCGCGGCCGGGCGCTGCTCGTATTGCAGGGCGGGAAGAATATCAAGCTCCACGATTTGTCGCTGGACGGGAATCGTGAGGCCTTCGCGGAGCCTGTTGCGGCAACGCCGGGCACTTCGGTTGTGTCGCGTTTGGTGGCCAACAACGGGCTTCTCGCGGAGGGCGTGAACGGTCTCGAGATCACGAAAGTGGAGGCCAAACACGTCGCCGGATTTCCCCTGTTAATTGATGGCGGACACGACATCCACATTCGCGACGTGGAGATTGCCGAGTGTGGGAGCCTGGATGCGGGCGGCCATAATAATGGGTCGGGCGGGATTCTGCTCGAAGAAGGCGTGACGGATTTCGAGATTGTGCACGCGCTGATCGGCGATGTGCGCGGCAATGGAATCTGGATTCGCTCGGCCGATGCCACGACAAAAGCTGTGCGCGGACGCATCGTAGACAGCGAATTTGCCATTCTGGCGCGGGCCGCGATCGAGGTCAACCATGCTACTGCCATTACGATTGAGAACAACACCGGGCATATGATCGGGTTTCCCGGCGATGCCGTGCTGATTATGGGAACTTCGGTACCTGCGGCGATCGTAACCACGGGCGCGGTGGACCATGCCATTATCCGCAACAATAACTTCGAACAGCTGGCGGGGCGCTGCCAGACGCTCGATGGCCTGAGCGACAGCGAGGTGAACGGCAATGTCTGCACCGGCGGATTATTCAATGGGTTTTATGTGCGCGGGACGGGTAATCGGATCACGAATAATCATCTGACCGATCTGAATAACGCGCGCCGGGAACAGCCTGAGGCACTCACGACCGGGATCTATCTGGCGATGGGGGCGAGCGGGAATACGCTTGAGGGCAATGAGATTGCGGGCTATGGGATGGAGCGGCGCTGCATTGCGGGGCCGGGTCTGGCTGCGAACAAGGCGGCTAAGAACGCCTGCTCGGGCGGGGCTTCGCTGGCCCTGCTGCAACCCGGGTCCGCCGCGCGCGGGCGGCCTGCGGAACAGCGTTGAGAAGCTAGTCGAGCTGCGCTCGACCCACAAGCTGAGGCATGTGTTACCTGGTGGGTCCCGGGCCATGGTGGACAAACTCAGGAGTTTCGGTCGGAAATGGCAGAACGCGGCTATCGCCGCGTGTCCAGTCGCCCTTGGCAGGGACGAAGCCCGACCCCGGCGGAACCGGACCTTCGGGTTTCCAATGTAGAAACTCGAGCCCTAAGTCCCCTTGCTGACTCGGGTCCGCTGTGCGCCCGCAACGCGCGAAACTGCATTGACCAGCTTGCGCCAGGGTAGTTTCTCCCAATCGTCCACCACCAGCATCTCGCCGTCACACCACGACGAATAGAACCAGCGCGAGAGCACGGCCAGGCGATCCATGCGGTCGGTAGTGGAGTCGGCGGGTTGGGCGGGAATTGATGCGGCCATTTCGCGAAGACGCGAGTCGAGCGAGATGGCGCGGCCATCATCCGCGGTGATGAAGTCCAGGCGACGAAACCCGCGCCAGTAGCCATTGCGCAACCAACCGAGTTCCACGCACTCCGGTTGCGCGGACGGAACGATCGCGATGGCGTGCAGCGCCTCCACTTCGCGCGCCATTTCATCGCGCCAGCCGAGCACTTCCTCGATCTTCATCACGCGCTGGTGGGCGCGGGCTGCGCCTTCGAAATCCATATCGGCGCTGAGACGTTCGCGCTCACCCGCCGCGGCGGCAATCAGGGAACGGCCACTGGTGCGCAGGAAGTCGGCCACGCGGGCGGCCTCGGAACGATACTCTTCCACGCCGACCAGTTGCTGACAGGGGCGCATGCAGCGCCCCATTTCGCCGTAAATGCAGCCGGGGTGTTCGGGTGAAGGCGTGAGGTCTTCCTGGCAGCGCCTGAGTTGGAAGAGGTCGAGAAACGCCGATTCGAACTGCGCGGTGGTGGCGCGGTTGCGGAACGGCCCGACGTATAGGTTCGGGTGAGCCGCTGAGCCGCGGCTCAGACGGGCGGCGATCTGGGTGCGCGGAAAGTCGTTGGCGAGCAAAAGTTTCAGGTAGGGCGGCAGGCGCAGGCGAATCTCGCGCCGATAATCTGCGCCGAGGTGCTGACGCGCGAGATCGAGGTGCAGGAAGCGCGATTCGAGCTTCGAGCCGGCGAGGTGATACTCCAGGCGTTCCGCGGTGCCGCGAAGGTTGAGTCCGCCGCGTCCCGAATCGACCAGGAGACGGCTGAGGCGTCGGCGCAAGACATTCGTGCGGGCCAGATACGGCGCGCCTTCGCGCGGCCAAAGCAGGAACACCGCCGGGCCGTTGGGGATCGATTCCAGTAACTGCGCAATTTCGCCGGGATCCGCTGGCAGTGCCGTCTCGACCATGTGGTGTCTTATGAGTCCACTATAGTCTGGTCAGTTTGCCGTCGGTGTCTTCTCTGCGTGATCGACCGCGAGAATTTCAATCGGGGCCTTTTGCGCCTGCAATCTTAGGCCGAGATTCTCCTGAATCGTGGTAAAGATTGACGGTGCCGAGGTATCCTGCGGCGGGTTGCCGCCGAAGCCGAGACCTGAGGTATCGAGCGTGAAATCGTAGAAGCCTTTGAGGCCTGTCATGTCAATCACGGGCCGGTCCATGCGGCGCGTCAGCATGAAGGTCAGGCGCGAGATCGGCTGCTTCGTGAATTTCACGCCGGTCGCGCCGCCGCCAAGCGAAGTCTGCTCCTCGGGCGTCGGCTCAGTGACTTTCGCCGGGCCTTTGCCGGGGAGGAGGGCATAGACGTCGAGATTCCTGGTTTCGCGATGCGACTTCATCTGAAACCGCTCAGACAGGAGCGTCTGCAGCATCAGGCGCATGGTATTTTCGGACGCGCCGGGCGCGGTGGCGACGATGTCGTAGCGGTTTTCGTTGTTGATCCAGTCGGGGCCGGAGACTTCGTAATCCTTCAGGTCATACGCCCATTCGAGGCAGAACCGCAGAGGGACGTTTCGCATCGCGAAGTGGCCGGGCGAACTGTCCATGTTCCGCGCGATATCGCCGGGGCCCGCTTCGTCGGGCGCGGCCAGTTTAATGGAAGCAGCCTCAAAGGCGGGCGGGGCGGCGACGGCGTGGTTCAGCAGGGTTGCAAAAAGTGCCGCGACGGTGAGTGACTTCTTCATGCCTATTTCCTTATGGTGTACTCGGCCGGGATCTGGAATAGCGACGGGTCCGGCGCGGTCTGCACGATGTTAGTGAGCTGATATGTAGTATCGCCGAAGCGGGGGTCCGAGGTTGTGCTCTTGATGAGCATCTGGAGATCGTTCGAGAACCAGCGTTCATTGACGACGCTAATGGGGCGGTCGTTGCCGATCTTGCCGACGGGAATTGTTTCTGTGGTGCGACTTCCCTGGGACATCACGCCGTTGATCGACTGCGCCGGGAGGCTTTCGACCAATGCGGTTTTTTCCCCGTC
>Ga0302319_10023247_pt1 | contig 11085 bp, 19 predicted proteins | sample Bog_T0_2_FD_203319 | JGI IMG/M metagenome (GOLD analysis project Ga0302319, IMG submission 203319) | Peat permafrost microbial communities from Stordalen Mire near Abisko, Sweden - Bog_T0_2 | ecosystem: Environmental > Terrestrial > Soil > Wetlands > Peat | place: Sweden: Abisko, Stordalen Mire...
CGAGCTGCTGGTGCCCAAGGTGCTGCTGGTCCGATCCAACTGGAGCTGCCCGCGCCGCTATCTGAAGAGTGGCGACGGGCTTCCCGACGTCCTGGTCCGCATGCACCATGAAGCCGGCAAGACGGCGACGATCGAGAAGATCATCGGAGCCGACAGCGAGCGCAACCACCTGATCGGCGGCCTGATCAAGGACGCCTTCGACAAGGGCCGCAAGACGGTGGTGTTCTCGACCCAGCACGAGCACCTGAAGGCGCTGCAGCGGGTTTGCGTCAAGCTCGAAATTCCGGGCCGGATGATGGGCTTCTACGTCGGAGCCACGACCAAGGCGGAGAAGGCGACCCGAGAGCGCGAGAAGACGCGGCCGATCCTGTTCACGACCTATTCGATGATGTCCGAGGGGACGAGCCTCGATTGGCTGGACACCTGCATCCTCGCCATGCCGCGCTCGCACGTCATCCAGCCCGTCGGGCGCATCCGCCGCGATTACGCGGGCAAGCATCCTCCCGTCGTCATCGACGTCATGGATACTGACAGTCCCGTGTTCGAGGGGTATTCTAAGTCTAGGGCCAAATGGTATGAGGCCATCGGCTGTATAGTCAAAGAAGTCGAATAGAAGGAGAACCCAGAATGGCGCTCGTTATCAAGAAGAAGGCTCAGGCCACCGTCTCGACGTCGATGAAGGACGCCAAGAGTGGCAACGTGGTCGAGAGCATGGTCGCCGAGACCGTGGCTCTGCCGCCCGCGATGCAAGGAGAGAAAAGTCTCATGACCATGCCGGCCCCGGACGTCCAGAACCCCAATTGCGAAGTCGGCTTCGACGCCGGCTATACGCACAACCTCGGCAATTACCAGTCGGCCAGGGTCGGCGTCAGCCTGAAGATCGACTGCGCCCATAGCGAGATCGACGAGGTCTACGATTACGCGATGGAATGGGTGAACGACAAGATGGCCAAGCTGCGCGAAGAGCTGGAAGGCAGCGGTTCCTGATGGCGGTCACGATCAAAAAGAGCGCCAAGGTCAGCAACACCATGGCGAGCCAGCTCGCCGTGTTCCAGCACGACATGGGCGAAGGCATCGGCAATTTCGGCGGCGCGCACGCCCAGGCCGATCGCATCCCGACCGGCGTCTTCGAGCTGGACCTCGCGATGGGCGGCGGGTTCCCGCGCGGCAAGGTGTCGATCGTGTTCGGCCCCGAGTCGTCGGGCAAGACCAACATCGCGCTGCTCGCCATCGCCGCGCATCAACGGCTGTGGCCGGAGCTGGTCTGCGCGTTCGTCGACCTGGAGCACGCCTTCGACCCGGACTGGGCGAACGCGCTCGGCGTCAATTCCGAGAAGCTGCTGGTCATCAGCCCTGGCTATGCCGAACAGGCCGTCGACATCATCGAGAGCCTGCTGCGCGCGGAAGACTGCGGCCTGATCGTCGTCGACAGCCTCGCCGCCCTGGTGACCACGTCCGAGATGGAGGCGAGCGCGGAGCGGGCGAACGTCGGCGGCGCGGCCCTCGTGATCGGCAAGCTCTACCGCAAGTCGACGATCGCCATGGTCGAGGCCGAGAAGGCGGGCCGGTTCCCGAGCATGGTCTACATCAACCAGATCAGCTATAAGATCGGCGTCATGTTCGGCGATCCCGAGACCACGCCCGGCGGCACGAAGCCGAAGCATCAATCCTCCATGACGCTCCGGCTCTACGGCAAGAACAAGCTGGACCCAAAAGTCTCCGCAACGATGCCAGTGCTGAAGGAGACGAAGTTCGTCATCAAGAAATGGAAGTGCCCGATCCTCCACGCGGCGGGCGAATACGAAATGGTGACCTATCCCCATGCCGGCTTCCAACCCGGCCAGAGCGCCGATTTCGAGGCGGTCGCCGAATATCTGAAAGCCTGGGGCGAGTTCACGAAAGACGAGAAGAAGGGTTGGAACATTCTCGGCGTCCACTATCCCGTGATCGAGGCTTTCAAGTCGAAGTTCTACGGCGACAAGGCGTTTGGCGGCATGGTGCGCCAGCACGTCGTCGGGATCATGCTCAACCAGGGCGAATTGCTCCAAGATGGCGGAAAAGCATGAGAAACGGCGGCAAGGCGTGAACGAAATTCCCTACCTCAAACGGCGTCAACAGCATAAGATAGGGAAGCCGGGGCGCGCCTCCGAACAGCGGCTCGCCAGGGAATTGAACGCACAATCCCGCCCGGCCTCCGGCGCGATGGCTGGAGCCAAGGGCGACATGCAATTAACGTCGCCTGCTGGCCGCTATTTGATCGAAGCCAAGTCGACGACGCAGGTCAACATGGTGCTCAAGAAGGGCTGGTTGGACAAGATCGGCAAGGAAGCGAGGTCCGAGGCAAAGACCCCCGCGCTCGCCCTGTCGTTCGTAAACGAGGACGGTAGCCCCGTGATGGACGGGGAGTGGATCATGATCCCGCTCTACAAGTTCCAGGAGCTTTTGTGATGGCTGGAATGACGTTCGCCAAGATGAAGGACGGAATGCCGGCCGTCAAAAGCCTGCGCTACCTCCTCCATACGCACCTCAACGGCCCCGAACAGGGGCGCTCGCTGGCGAGGGTCCACGCCTCCGCCTTGACCAAGGAAGAGGGCTTCTGCCCACGCCTCTACGCGCTCGCCGACGTCACCAAGGCCAAACCGAGAGACGAGTGGCTCACGACCTCGGAGAACGTCACCTATCGGATGGGGCGCGACCAACAGGACGCCCTGGTCCACGACTTCGCGGACATGGGCAAGGCGGTCGGCCATTGGGCCTGTCGGGGCTGCTCGCGGCTCTACGAGTTCCAGGCCCGGCCACTCAAATGCGAGACATGCTTTTGCAAGGCGTTCAAGCCCGAGGAAGTGCGCTTCGTCTCCGACGTCACCAGCGCCAGCTGCGGGATCGACATGCTCGTCAATCTCGGCGACCCCAAGCTCACCGCCGTCGAATTGAAGACCATGGGCAAGGAGCAGTTCAAGGGTCTGCTCGCCCCGCTCGCCGAGCACCGGGTCCGAACCAACCTTTACCTGCGCATCATCCGCGAGAGCGTCCAGCCCTGGGCCAAATATGTCGACACGAACCGCGCCATCATCCTCTATGTCGAGAAGGGCGGGTTCGGCGTCCAGGACGATCAGCTGAAGACCTGGGGCCTGAAGGAAGGGTTCTCGCCGTTCAAGGAATACGAAATCAAGCGGATCGACAAGGACACCGACGATTACGCGCTGCGCGCCAAGGTGGTGAAGGACTTCCGCGCCGGCACTGTCGGCATGCCCGTCGGCATCTGCCCGTCGGCGCTGACCAAGCGCGCCGTATATTGCCAGCTGAAGAACGCCTGTTTCTCCGGGGCCTATCCGCCCGAGCATGTCTGGAACGCCAAATGAAGCATTCGATCATGGTCAGCATGGGCCTCGACATCTCGACCTCCGCCACCGGCCTCGTCGTGCTGCAGGCCAATCCCGATCACGCGCATCCGCATCTCACGCTGGAGATGGAGATCAGCTCCAAGCAGCCGGCGGGGGCCGCGCGCAACCGCGACCTTGCCCTGCAGATCATGCAGCGCATCCGCGACCACGAGCCCGACAAGATCACGATCGAGGGCTACAGCCTCAACATGAAGAACGCCGGCTCGGTCATTCCGCTGGTCGAACTCGGCGGCATCGTGCGGTTGATGATGCACCTCGACGAGATCAGTTGGTACGATCCGACCGCGTCCGAGGTGAAGAAGTTCTGCACCGGCAAGGGCAACGCGCCAAAGAACGTCGTGATGATGAACGTGCTCAAACGCTGGGGCCACGAGAGCAAGACCGACAACACCGCCGACGCCTATGTCTGCGCCGCGCTCGGCCTCGCCACTTCCAACCAATTGCCGGGTATCACCCAGGACATGAGGGCCATCGCCGGCAAGCAATCGCTCAAGACTAATTGAAACTTCTGCAATTAATTGCGTCTCTGGCCTTGCCATTAATTGCCAACGCGCTACAATGAACCTCCAACAACCCCAAGCCAGGAGGGCTTGTAAATGTCAGCCGCATCGTTATCGCTACTCACCGGGGGCAAGAAGGACCTCGGCGAAAAGGACTCCGCTGAAGAAGCTCCCGTCGTCGCCAAGGAAGAAGACGTCCAGGTCGACATCGACGGCATGAACATGGCCCAGATCGACGCGCTCGTGCTGGAGCACAAGATCGCGACGCCGGGCAACTGGAAGAAGTGCAGCCTGACCGCCAAGATTAAGTGGTTGAAGGACAACCTGCCCAGCGCCCCCGAGGAAGAGGCCGCCCCGGAAGCCCCCAGCGAAGAGCCGAGCCCGACCCAACAGGAGCTGACCGCAGCCCACGCGATCCTCTCCGGCAAGACCGAAGAAGCCGCGCCCTATCTGCCCGGCGAAGCCGCCGTCGTCGACGAACATGCCGCGATCCAGGCTGGGGTGGACGTTTCCTCGGACGCCGTCGCCACAGCCGCCGCCGCGTTGCCGGAAGCCGCAGCGGTGATGACGGCGCTGACCTCCCCGCCGGAGCCCGAGAAGAAGAAGGGCAAGGCCAAGGGCAAGGCGCTCGCCAAGTCGGAAAGCAAGGTCGGCGAAATCCTCGACAAGGACCCGATCCACGACATCATTCACGAGATCGAGAACCTCAACGAGAAGGGCGTCTATGCGATCATAGAGGCGCTCAAGGACCAGTCGGCGATTTCGTTCTTCAAGCTCGGCGGCGTGTTCAGCCTCGCCCAGGCCAACGGATGGTTCGACGGCTACGCGAACCTCAAGGAGTTCGCCGAGAAGAAGCACGGGATCGACTATCGCAACGCGACCTATTGGGTCTCGATCTACAACAATCTCGCCGAGAGCAAGGTGCCGTGGGAGAAGGTCAAAGGCATCGGCTGGACCAAGCTGAAGGAGATCGCGAAAATCCTCACCGTCGACAATGTCGACGAATGGGTGGCCATCGCGACCGACAACAACACCCTCCAGCTGATCGAAGTCGTCAAGGCGCACAAGAAGAAGCTCGCCGGCACCGCCCTCGACGACGAGAGCGCGGCCAAGACCGTCACGACCAAGACCTTCAAGATGCACGATGGCCAGCGCGAAGTCATCGAAGCCGCCATCGCCAAGGCCAGGGAAGCGGTCAACACGAAGGTCGACACGGTCGCGCTGGAAGTCATCGCCCAGGAATACCTCGCCAGCCCGACGATGCTCAGCCGCATCAAGAGCCTGGGCCTCGAAGCCGCCGCCGAACTGCTGGAGAAGGCGTTCCCGTTGGCCTCGATCACGATCGACCTCGTGGACGCGCCTGCCGACGAAAAGGCGGCCTGAGTTCATGGCCGGGGCCACTGGCCCAGCGACGTGAAGCCGTCGCCCTCGATAGCCGCAGTCGCCCAGGGAAGAGCCCCTCACGGGAAGAGCCCCGACGGCGAAGCGGAGACACCCGACAAGGCGGGTAGAGGCATGACAGCAACAGTGAAGGGGTGCCCGGTTCTACTCCGACATGCGCCCCGGCCATGATCCAAACCCGAAGGGGCGCGCCTCCCGAACAGGATGGTCGCGCCTCTTCGGTTTCGAGTTGCAATTAATTTCGTGGTGTGGAAGGGTGACCACAGGCTTCACGCATTTGGGAGTAGCTCAGACGGTAGAGCGCGGCGCTGTTAACGCCGATGTCGCAGGTTCGATCCCCGCCTCCCGAGCCAGCCCAAGCAACGAAGGAACATGCTATGATCAAGCCGACCGTGGGACGCGTCGTCCTATTCCACCCCTATGCCGCCGACACCGCGCATGCGCGCATCGGCGAAGAACCTCACGCGGCATTGATCGCGGCGGTCTGGTCCGACACCTGCATCAATATCGCGGCATTCGACGCCAATGGCGTGCCCTACGGCCAAACCTCGGTGCTACTCTGGCAGGAAGGCAACCCCAAGCCCGACTCCGGCTATGCCGAATGGATGGGCTACCAGATCGGCCAAGCCAAGAAGCATGGCGAGTTCAGCATCGGCGACGCTCAGAGAACGGTGTGATGGACACCTTCCCCTTCGACGACAAGGGGATGCCCATCCCCGAGCCTCCTGGACCCGCCCAGGAGGAAATGACGCTGGAGCAAGCCCAGGCCAGCGCATTCTGGCCGCTCTGCGACGTCATGATGGAGCATTGCGAGAACGGCGACCTCAACGTGACGCTGGCGGTCGACGCGATCGAGATCGACGCTGTGTTCCCCGAGCCGGAGCGCAAGCTGCTCAACGACCCCAGCAAGATGGAGAAGGCGCTCACCGACTCGCTGCAGCTCGGCCTCAAGCAGATCGTCGACGTGATGCGCGTCAAGCTGGCGCTCGCCATGAAAGACGTCGAAGAGTGGAAGAGCCAGCAAAAATGAAAGCCGACCCGAAACGGGGAGACGCCTGGTTAGCCATATCGAGCGTCTAGTGAAATTGATTGCATTTCAAGTGTACTCCGGGTCTCACTTGTGGCATACTTAAGTCACTGGACAAACAGACCCTATCGGAAGTGATGACCACAACCGAGGTCTGGCGCATAGCAAGAGGCTAGAGCCAAATGACCACCGAGACCGCCAAGATGATCTTCGCCGACAAGCAGATCGCTCAGGACATCCTGGGCAAGCTCCAGGAGAGCGCGCCTGACGCCCTCTATGACCTCTTCCAACTCCCCACGGGCTGGCAGGTGGTTCGCGTCAAGCAGTGCCCGCCGGCCAACTTCAAGCCCCTTCCGATGCCGAAGATGACGTCCCTGGCCAACGCGATCGCGGAATACGGCTTGGAAGAGTTCCCCTCCGCCCCCGCCCCGAAGCCCGCCAAGCCGGCCAAGGCCAACGGCGACCTGTTCACTTTCCAGGCGCAGGTCAAGTACGCGACCAAATGCGAGTTCGTCCTGACCGAGAAGCTGCCCGGCGCGAAGAGCTTTTCCCTCTACAAGGCGCTGCTCGTGAAGAGCGAGCTGGTGTATCCGGCCTCGCAGACCTGGGAGTTCACGATCGCCATGAGCGTGGCGAAGAAGAAGGGCTGGACGGGTCTGGCCCAGTCGAAGACGGAAGAGACGGCCCCGGTAGAAGCGCAAGCCGAGACGAAAGCGCAAACCGAGGTGGAAGGCCATGCTGCCGAGATCGAGGCGCTGCATTACGCCTGACCCCAACGCTCCCCGCGTCAAGTGACATTAATTGCTGGCGCTTGGCCGACAAGGCGCTATTCCAAGCAGGAGGCTTCGATGGATCAGACCACGATCAACAAACTGAATGCCAATCCCCACAAGCTCAAGGCGAGCAGCCGCGACTTCGCGAAATCGCTGGTCACGCAATGGGAGAAGTACGGCAAACTCAGCGAGAAGCAGGCGATCTGGGCCGACAAGCTGGCCGACGAGATCGACTGCTTCGGCGTTCCCGATTTCACCAAGCTGTTCGAGCAGCCAGAGGACAAGCCCGACTATTCCGCGATCGTCGAGTTCTTCGCCAAGGCCGCCATCAAGCTGAAGCACCCGGCGGTGACCCTGCAGCTGAAGAATGGTAAGCCCTTCAAGCTCGCCTTGAACGGACCCAGCTCCAGTAAGGCCGGCGCGATCAGCATGACGGATGGCGGACCCTACGGAGCCAACAAGTTCTATGGCCGCATCAGCAAGGCCGGCGAGCTGGAGCCCTACACGGCCTCCGCCCCGATCAAGGAAGAGATGGTCCGCATGCTCGGCGCTTTCGCCAAGCAGCCCGCCGCCACCGCCGCCGCCCACGGCAAGCTGACCGGCAAGTGCTGCTTCTGCAACACGCCGCTGACCGATCCCAAGAGCACGGCGGTCGGTTACGGCGCGACCTGCGCCAAGAACTTCGGCCTGCCCTGGGGCGCGGCTTTCAAGGAGGTGGCGTGAAATGAGACCCTCAGCCTGGGTCATCAAGATCAGGCGGGTCGGCGAGAAGCGGTTCGCCTTCCTAAGTGCCGGCGGGACGAACCGGCTGAGCGTCCACGCCACGCGCTGGCCGACCTGGGAAGCCGCCAGGAACGCCGTCGACAGGTCGGCTCCCCATGACGGCTACGAGATCAAGGTCGTCGAACTGAAAGGAAGCAAGCCGTGAAACACCGAGTCAGGATCACGCAAGTCTACAAGACGTTCCGCACCACCGTCGTCGAGGTCGAAGCCGACGACATCGATCGCGCGATCGAGATGCTGGAGGATGGCCCGCTGACAGGGCCATCGTTCGACGACCCGCGCTGGACGGAGACATGGGAGTTGACGAACGAGGAAGTGGAGGCGGCAAAGTGAAGAAGTCCGATAGATTGGCTCGTCTTCTGCTGGCGCGCATGAAGGAGATCGACCCCAGCAAGGGCGGCCCCGACGATCAGTGCCCGAACGGCGACACGTACAACCTGCTGTTCGACGCCGTCATGGACGAGATCGCAGCGGTATGCCCCGAAGTCTACTCGGAGGTCGCGGGCAGGGGCACGTGGAATTGGCGGCTGAAGTTCATGACGTGAGGTCGGCCATTAATTGCGCCGCACCTAAATCCAGCGAGATCGTGGGGAACGGTTCGCTATTGCTTAACTTAAGGTTACGGTGTTAGATGGATCACTGATAACGGGAATGTGACTCGAAATTAATGTCGCGAGACGACGGCATGAGGCCGCCCGCGATCCCAGGAGGAGGGCCGCCACATGGCCAAGCCTGTGAAGAGAGGCCCGCTCGCCAAGACGATCAAACTGGTGCGCAAGAAGACTCCCCGTGGAGCCGAGTTGCGTCGGCTGGAAGGTGGGCTTGGCGAATACCCTGAAAGCGGCTTCGAGTCGGGCAAGATGGGTATGCGCGTCGCCAGGACGATCGAGGGCATCGTCCGCTTCAGCCTGATGCGCGAGGGCTCCGACGGCAGGCTCTACGCCTGCGCTTGGGCCGATCTGGCCGAAGACGATCTGCCCCATCTGATGCGAGTCCTGATGCTTTGACGGCACAAGGATTGCCTAACAAACGTAAAGCAGCCGCGACAAGAGTCAACAGGACAAGACAGCTACTTCGGCAGGGCGTAAGTTTCGTCCTCCCGAAGGGGTGCCGCAGCAAGGGGTGTGAAAAAGGCGTGATATACGTGTGAAAGGTTACCTTTTTTGATTAATTGCAAGCGCCCATTCTTTATGCAATCCTTACATTGCTGCCCGATAGAGGGGTGGTTACGCCAGAGGCGACCCCTTGCCGTTAAAAATCGACGACGTTTACGCCAAGGCGCTCAAGCTGTCGGTGAACGTCGAGAGTAACTTCTTCGAGCTTGCCCGATCGCTGCGTCAGCTGCTTGACCGGGACCCCGACCTGTTCAAGGCGGTGGTCGACAAGTCCGAGCTGGGAATGCGCAAGGCGTACTACCTCGTGACGATCGCAAAGCAGTTCGACGGCATCCGGGTCAGCGCGGCTCGACTCAAGCGCGTGGGCTGGACCAAGCTGATGATCATCGGAGCGCGAGTTTCCCAGGGCAATGTCGAGGAGCTGCTGGCGCTCGCCGAGGCCAATACCGCTGACAAGCTGAAGAAGCTGCTGAATGGCGAGAAGCCGGTAGACAATGCGCATTGCGTGCTGATGTACTTTTCGCCAGAGCAGTACAAGGTGCTGCAGGAGGTCCTGGTGCGACATGGCGCGACCGCTCACCGCCGGGGAATGAACGACAAGGAAGCGGCATTGATCCGCGCGCTGGAACGCGTGCCCAAGACGCCCCCGAAATCAGCCTGAAGGCATTGCGACGCGACAGCGAGCGCCATTATGAACCGTTGTCCAGCGTGCGACATTAATTTCAGTTCTCCCGTCACGGAGGCCGTCAACGTGCTAAAGTGACGTTACGGGAAATTCCTCCCCGAGAACGCCAGAGAGCATGAGGCTCGGATGACCCAGAAGTACGAGACTTACGTCCGATCGCCGGACGCTCCGCCCCGGAAGAAGCCATCCAGGAAGGATCATGTCGACACCGTGTTCGACCGTCTCGCCAGGGGACTGCGCCGACAGGAGCGCAAGTTGGCCGCGCAAGCCACGAAGGAGGCGAAGGAATGAATGCCCAGATCGACGAACGCGAACGCGACACGCTCATCGCCGCGCTGCGCCTCTGGGAGTTCTGGCGGCAAGGCGGCTTCACGATCCCCAGCCACCGCAGGCAAGACCTGCTCGCCATCGCCAACGCGGAGCGGGACGGGCCGACCGCGCGGCTGGCGAATTATGAGATCGACCTGCTGATACAGCGACTCAACGTCTAGGAGACGACGATGGCCAGACTCGCGAAGACGAACACCGGCAAGCTCGCCGACCTCGCCAACATGGTGCAAGCGCGATCGACGGGAGACCGCGTCCGAAGCCTCAACGACGACTTTCGCAAGAGCTTGCTGGGTGGCAAGGTGTTCCTGACCAGCGGCGTGCAGGCGCTGAGTTCCGGCGACCAGTCCGCCCTGATCATAGCATTGCGCACCTATGACGACTTCGACGACGCCGACGATCCGCACGGCGAGCACGATTGGGGCACGCTCGACCTCATGGGCCGCGACGGGAGCCCCCGGCTGCGGACGTTTTGGAAGATCGATTATTACGACCTCCGCCTGGAGGGACCGTCGCCCGATCCGGCGAACCCGGAAGTGACGTTGCGCGTGCTGACCCTCATGCTCGATAGCGAGTATTGACGATGGCCGAGTTTTTGAACCACGCGCTGCCCGCCAAGCAGGAGGCGCACGGGCCGGACATCGGATACGATCCCGAGACCGGTTTCAAGGCGATGGGCAAGCCGATCCCGATGTTCCGGCGACAGGCGGGCTACGATCACGCCAAGGCGATGGGCGTGAAATCCTCCGAGGCCGCCTGGACGGTGGTGAGCACGATGGCGGCGCAGATCGAACGTGACAAGCCTTACGAAGCGATGCAAGCGGGAATGAAGTTCCTCGACCTGACGGGAACGTATCGCATGATGTCGGTGCTGCTCACGGCGGTCGAGGTCGAGACGGGATGACGCCTGGTTACGCCGAAGGCGATCTTTGATTACGCCTGCGGCGACCTTCGGTTAACCCTCCCGGCGTCCTTGGCTCAAAAGTGAAATTAATTGCGTGTCATCAGAGGCCAAGGTGCTATTGTGAAGTCACGGAAATCATCCCAAGCAGGAGGCTTCGATGAACGTG
>Ga0302319_10023248_pt1 | contig 11085 bp, 9 predicted proteins | sample Bog_T0_2_FD_203319 | JGI IMG/M metagenome (GOLD analysis project Ga0302319, IMG submission 203319) | Peat permafrost microbial communities from Stordalen Mire near Abisko, Sweden - Bog_T0_2 | ecosystem: Environmental > Terrestrial > Soil > Wetlands > Peat | place: Sweden: Abisko, Stordalen Mire...
GAAATCGTCAACGCCGCCTCCGTCGGTAAATGCCCCACCGGCGACACGAAATAGCGCAAAACCTGCCCGGACGAGAGCTTTTGCTCCTGAAAAATCCCCATCCTGCCCGCCGTCGGCCGACCGATCACCAGCGCACCATCAGCCTGGAGACAAGCCGCCAGCGCCTCCGCGGCACCGCAGGTCTGGCCGTTCGTCAGCACAACCATTGGCGCATGAAACGAGGAGCGCGTATCGATCGCCACGCCCGGAACGCCAAATTCCGATAGGGTCGCGTCACCTGAGGCAAACCAGGCCAGCATCTGTCCCGCGCCTGCGTAATCATCCGGCGCGACATTGCTCCGCAAATCGAGCACAACTCCCACCGCCGTCGGTGCTGCCTGCTCCGCCTGCTTCGCCAAATCCAACCAGCTCTTCTCCGGCGAAAACGAGGCCAGCCGCCAGTAAACGACCCCATCCGGCAGGCTCGTTATCATGATCGGCGTCGGTGTGGTCTCCTCCAGCGCCGTCAGGCTGATCTTTCCCTCGGATCGCGCGATCAAATCGCTGAGCTTGTCTCCCGGCTTGTAATTCAGCGCTGGAAAATCCGGGTACTTCGCCTGCAAAATCGGCAAGGCCTCAGCCAGCGAATCAACCGTGGCGCTCGGCGGACAAACCGTGGACGGCTCGGCCCGAAGCACCAAAGCGGTCAGTGCAAAACTTAGTAATGCTAATTTAAGAATTTTCATTCCAGGGTCAACCGCGCGGCAATATCGCGCCGGTATTGACTTCCCGCAAAATGAATTTTTTCCACGCGGCGGTAAGCCAGCTCGCGCGCCGTCGCCAAATCAGGCGCCCAGGCCGTCACGCTCAGCACCCTGCCCCCGTTCGTCACCACTTGGCCGGCCTGCAATTTTGTGCCCGCCTGAAACACGCATGTCCCCGGCATATCCACCTCGAGACCCTCGATCGCCGCCCCCGTTTCCGGCGTCTCCGGATAACCAGCCGCCGCCAGCACGACGGTCACCGCGTGCTTCGCGTTCAGGGCGATGCTCAGCTTGCCTAATCGCTGCTCGCGTACCGCGCGAAAAATCTCCTCCAGCGGCGTATCCAGCAAAGGCACCAGCACCTGCGTCTCCGGATCGCCCCCGCGCACGTTGAACTCCAGGATGCTCGGGCCCTCCTTCGTCCAGATAATGCCGATATAAAGAATTCCCCGGAAATCGATCCCCTCCTTGCGCAGCGCCGCCAGCACCGGTTCCACGATCTCCGTCGAAATCTGCGCCTGCAACTGCGCCGTCGCAAACGGAGCCGGGGCATACGCGCCCATCCCGCCCGTGTTCGGCCCCGAATCACCGTCGCCCAGCTTCTTATGGTCCTGCGCAATTGGTAAAATAAACTGCGAAATCCCATCCGTCAGCACGTGGACCGACATCTCGCGCCCCGGCAGGAATTCCTCGATCACCAACTGCCGCCCCGCCTCGCCGAAAATCCGCTGGTCCATGATCCGATCAATCGTCTGCGCGGCTTCCCGCGGAGTCTGCGCGATAATCACACCCTTGCCGGCAGCAAGGCCATCGGCCTTCAGCACCTGCGGATAAGTATTGTGCTTCTGGCTGTAGGCATAGGCCGAAAGTGAATCGTCAAAGCACCCACCCGGCGCCGTCGGCAACCCATGCTTCAGCAGAAATTTCTTCGTAAAAACCTTGCTGCCTTCGAGGCGCGCCGCCGCCGCATTTGGCCCAAAAATCGGCAACCCCACCTTTTCAAAGCGATCAACCACTCCGGCGCACAGCGGCGCTTCAGGCCCGACCACCGTTAAGTCAGGCTTCTCCTTGACCGCCCACGCCATCAAGCCGTCCAAGTCCGTCGCGCTCAGCGCCAGATTCGTCCCCAGCAGCGCCGTTCCTGCGTTCCCCGGCGCGGTGAATAGCTCCAGGCCGGGATCATCCTGGCGCATCCGCCATGCCAGCGCGTGTTCCCGCCCACCCGATCCAAGTAAGAGTATTTTCATTGCTGAGGCGGTGGTGGTGCGGGCGCGGCTTGATCCGGCGACTTCAAAACAAACACCGTCGGCTGTTCCGGCAGCATCGCGCGGCTCACCACGATTTCGTCCGAATTTACCTTATGCACCGGAAACTTCGTCCCCGACAGATACTCGTCCAGTCCGCGCAGCGGCAGGATTCCCGACAAATCCGTCTTGTAGTTGATCGGGATCACCATCTTCGCCCCCAAGTCCGCTACCACCTGGTTCAAATCGTTTACTGAAAGCGTCTGCAGCCCCACGGGAAGAAAAAGAACGTCGACGTGTCCAAGCTCCTGCTTTTCCTCCGCCAGCAAAGGCATATTAATCTGCCCCAGATAGCCAAATTTCACCCCGTCAAAACCGATCGTGAAGGCCGTATCGGCCCCACCCTGACCCGACGGGTCCTTTTGCAAACCGACCCCGTAGAAAGGAATTCCGTTTGCCCGCTGAAATCCGACCGCCATCACGCTGCGGAAAATCAGCGGATTGCCGAAAATCTGGTCTGCCGCCGAGTGGTCCTCCGCCTCATGCGTCACCAGCACGAAATCCGCCGCGATATGCTCCGGGAAGAGATAGTGGACCGATTCCGGCCCGAACGGGTCGATCGCGCACCTAATCCCCACCGACGAGGTCAGGTACACGAACCCGTGTCCATACCAGTGGACGTTCACCCCACCCGGCACCGCCATTGGCACGGACGAAGCGACGCCCAAATCGGCCGGACTCACCGGCAACGCGCGCGGGGCCGCCGGCGCGGCATTGGTCGCCGTAGGCGGCGGCGTAGTCTGGGCGGTCGACGGACTCAGGCTCAGCAGCAGAAACAGCAGAATGGAATGGAGACGCACCAGCCGAGCCTAACAGAACGCATCCTCAGGAAAATGAAATTGTGTCGGACCGGCCAAACACCGCATTGCCTCGAAAGTTTTGACACTCCCGGGTTAGTTTCTGCTTGTCTCAGTCCGCGCTCGCGGCCTTCTTCACTTGTGCGCAGGTAGAACCAGATCGGCATTATTCAGCTTTTCCGGCGAACTGGATGCCTTCACCGCTTGCTTGGTGTTCGCCGTGTACTGCTGATAGGTGTAGAGGCCCGAAAGCGAAAAGAAGCAGAAGACCGCCACGAATAATCCGCTAACGATCGAAACTCCCAGCTTTTTCTCCGACTTTTTATAGCCGACGGCGTCGGAGTGCAGCAGCAACTCTGTCGTCGTCATGCTCAACAAACAATATCCAATGAAGTAATAGAGGCCGAGACAGGGGATCGACTTGGTCGCTTCCTGCGCTTTCAAGGCATAAAGAGACAGGATGACCCCGGCCACGAAAACGTCCGCCATCGACCACTTGCCGATGGCATGCACCAGCTCCCCGATTTTAACATTAAGCGCCTTCGAGTGCGACGCGGTCACAAAAAAAGTGAGGCTTGCCTTGGTGAGAGGGGTCACGATGCTAAAAAGCAGAAGAAACGCGCCAATGATCCAGTGCCCGGTGGTTAGCAGCTCCCAGATGATGGCGGCGATTCCCCGCACCTGATGCTGCAACACAAAGCTGAGTTGGCCCGACTCCATCGGAATAATCGGCGCTGTCCAGATCACCATCGCGGGCGCGAAGATGCCAATGACAAAACAAACGACGCAGACGGAAGCCAGCGAAAAGAGAGTGGCGCGCGCCGTGAGATTGCGGGTGAAGGCGACAACAACCGCGATGTAGAGTAGACTGAGATTTAACAGGAACCACGACCACCATGCCGCTGCGGACGATTCCAGCCTCACGGTCTTCAAGAGACGAGAAATGTCCGAGCTGAGAGCTTCTGCGGAGACCTCTTGAGACGGAAGTTCCAACTCACGCTTAAGGGGAGAGCCGAAGAGCATTCCGAGCAAGGGATGCTCCTTGCTATAGCGTTCGATGGCTTGCTCACCCTCATTTTTCATATTGTACGTCGTAAGCATTTGTTCGATGGCCTTGGTCGAGCCTTCAGTGCGAGTGATGATATTCCAAGCCGAAAAGCTCGCGCCAGCCGCGTACAATACGGCCAATACAATCAATATATATTTGGAAGCAAACACCGTGGGCATCGTTTTCTTTGCCACCGGTTTTGCTTTTGTGGGCGTAAACCCTGGGCCGGACAAATCAGAGCGCTCCACGGTGTACACTGGCCACTCCTTACTTAAGGATAAATGGGAGAAGCTGTGGCTCCGTGAGGAAGATTAGTCGTCACGCCATGCGGCAAATTTGTCGTGGCACCGGGGGGAGTAGTGGTAGACACCCCAGGAGAGACGGGACTTGTTTGCGAGGGAACCGTTGACGCGGTTTGACCTATACAAATCGCGCAAGACCACATGGCCACTCCAATGATTACATATATCGGAAGTTTCATTGTATACTCAATTCATGGAAACTACCGATATGAGAATCAATCGGTGGTATATCTGCGTCGTTATTTTCATATAATTTAGCCCTTGGAGGTTTTAGCGATGCAAAAAAAATGCCGCTAGGTCGATAGACAGAGAGGCATTGCCTGTGCCAATTGCACAAACAAAGAGCTAGTATTTTCTACATCAATGACTTGCAATGCCATCCGCCTGAGCACAGCCCGGCTCGCTTTTCCCGCATCGTGCATGAAGCCGAAAAGGTGTTCATGCAATGGGCACTATTCATTGCCGCGATTGGCATTAAATAGTTACTCATGCCGAACGTGCGCAAAAGTGCAAGTGACTGTCTATACGATATGTGTGAGAAAGCAAAAGGTCTTGGCACAATTGATGCAAAGACGTTCTCGGCGAAACTCTCGCGCTAGTCGCGAGTTTCGCTGAAATTTAATCATTCAATAAAGGATAGATAAAATGAAAACACGTTTCCAAACTCCCACGCAATTATTTCTGCTCAGCGCGGCTGCGCTCAGCCTGGCATGGTTGCCGACTGCAATGGCACAAAATGCACCCGTTACCCCCATCAACCCCAATGGGTCGGCTGCGGACAGCAAATCAGCCCAGAGCAGCGAGGCGCAGCAACACGACGCAACGGCTAGCACCGCGACCACTCCGGCCTCAGCGCCCGATACGACGAGCAGCAAGGATGCGACGAATTCCCTGGATTCGAATCCGTCGTCTGCTGCCACTGACTCCGCCGACAAGTCGGCGACGAAGGACCCGACCCTGGCGAACAAAAATGATCGGACAAGCAACGAAACCGCTTCGTCTGGTCGTTTCTCCGACCGGCACTTTTTGGTCAAGGCGGCCCAGGGCGGGATGACCGAAGTCGAGTTGGGACAAATCGCTCAACAGAAAGCATCGTCGCCGGATGTCAAACAGTTCGGTGCGCATATGGTGGCAGACCACTCGAAGGCAAATGACGAACTGAAAGGGATCGCGCAACAAAAGGGTGTGAGTATTCCGACGAAACTTGATGCTCGCCATCAGGCCACCGTCGATCGCCTGAACAAACTTTCTGGCACCGATTTTGACCGGGCTTATGTGAACGATATGGTGAAAGACCACCAGATGGACGTGGCTGAATTTCAAAAAGCTTCCGATTCAGCACAGGATCCAGACGTGAAGGCCTTCGCCACCAAGACGCTGACGGTCGTCAAAAGCCATCTTGCCGACGTTCAGAGCCTCCAGTCCAAAATTAAATAACCAGTTAAGCACTTCCCTCTCGCACATGGCTGCTTTGCGAGAGGGAAGTGACGTCGGCGTGCGAGGTCCATTCGCGAAAGGGCAACGATTATGGAGGAGAAAGCAATCAACGTTGACTGCATTCCTTGTTTTGATTTTTCCGCCATTATTTTTGTCCTCTTCCGGCGATGACAACGCCCCCGGTTAAGCCAGGTCCGATTCGCCGCTTCTTTTCGATCCTTGGCCCCGGAGTCATCACCGGCGCGGCCGATGACGATCCGTCCGGGATTGTCACCTACTCGATCGCGGGCGCGCAGCTCGGCACATCGCTTCTTTGGACCGCGCTGCTCACTTGGCCTCTAATGGCGGCATGCCAGATGATGTGCGCCCGCATCGGCCTGGTGTCCGGACGAGGGTTAGCCGGCGCGCTACAAAAAAAAATCCCACGTCCGCTGCTGATCGTCGCCGCCTTCGCGCTCTTCGTCGCCAATACCATTAATATCAGCGCCGATCTCTCCGGCATGGCCGATGTCACACAATTACTGACCGGCATCCATGCCCGCATTTTTATTGTTCTTTTCGGACTGGCGATTCTTGTCGCCACGATCCGCTTCCGATATGCGGCCATCGCGTCGATGCTCAAATGGCTGGCTGCCGTTCTCTTTGCCTATGTATTTACAGCCTTCATCGTCCATCCCCACTGGCCATCCATCATGGTGGCAACATTTATGCCCACATGGCCGAAAGGCCACGCTGGCTGGTCAACTCTTGTGGCCATCCTGGGCACGACCATCAGCCCCTACTTATTTTTCTGGCAAGCTTCCCAGGAAATTGAAGAGGAAAAGCAAAAGGGGCATCGAACCGAAGCAAGTCGTCGTGGATCATCCGACAAAGACTTGAACGAGCGCGCCATTGATGTGGGTGTCGGCACATTTTTTTCCAACGGCATCATGTATTTCATTATTCTCACCGCGGCTCTAACCCTGCATGCCCATGGCATAACCCAGATCGAAACATCCCGTGATGCAGTCAAGGCCCTTCAACCCCTCGCCGGGAACTTTGCCGCCCTTCTCTATGCCACCGGCCTCATCGGAGTCGGTTTTCTGGCCATTCCTACGCTCGCCGGCTCCGCAGCCTATGCCTTCGCAGAAACATTCGCGTGGCGGCAAGGCCTGGATCAAGAATTACGAAGAGCCCGCGCCTTCTACGGGGTGATTATCTGCTCCGTCTTTGTGGGCATCCTGCTTACTTTTACCAGCATCAAAGCGATGGACGCCCTCTTCTTGACCGCCGTGATCAACGGAATACTGGCGCCCTTTCTTTTGGTGGGAATTCTCATCGTCGCCTGCGACAACGCCATTATGCGAGGTCAACCGAGCTCATGGCCGGCCCGCTGCGCCGTAGGTTTGACCACCGTGGGAATGTTCGTGGCTGCAGTGGCGCTCTTTTGGGCCTGACTCGCGGATTTCTCGCGGCACCAGCATTTACTTGCAATGCGCTCCCGTCTTTCAACATTCAAATTGCAAGAACTTTGCTATTCTAGATTCCGCGCCAATTGCACCCATTTTAATAAAAGATTTGCTATTATATAGTTACACTTCCCTTCCTCTCGTTGGTATGGGACTGGCTAATTAAATTACGCAACCTCAACCTTGAAAGGTAATTTATGCCAGAAACAATTAGCAAAGTAGATAATCAGCAAATCATTGGAGGGACTTTTTCCAAGCGCGAAAACGCAGACAAGGCGATCAAGGCCCTTCGCGATCAGGGTGTCCCGGACCAGAACATCCAAGTCGTCGTCTTATTGAATGAAAAGCAGGCAGGCGATGCTTATCGTGACGCCTTGGTGGCGCGCGGTTTTGCCGAGTCCCAAGCACTCTATTACGATAAGGCCGTCAGAAGCGGCAAAATCCTTGTTGCCGTCCACGACGTTTCGGACCCGGGCCCTATTATCGATATCTTCGATGCCTACAACGCTGAGTATAACCCCAATGGGTCACGCAACCTCCGCCAGGATGTTGTCGGCTTGACCGCCGGAGCAGGCGTCGGGGCCGTTGCGGGCGGAGTCGCCGGAGCGATTGCAGGCGGACCCGTCGGCGCCGCTGCGGGCGCAGCCGCCGGGGCAGTAGTCGGTGCTGCTGGGGGTGCCGCCGCCGGCAAGGCAGTTGAGCATCGCAAATAACGGCGCAAACGAAATCTTGGGATGCTCTTGCAAAACCTGCAAGGGCATCACTGCTAACATGGTCTAAGAATATGCCTAGAGGATCCAAAGCCAAATACACGAGCAAACAAAAGCGTCAGGCCGAGCATATCGAAGAGAGTTATGAAAAACGGGGAACGCCTAAAAAGGTAGCCGAAACGAGAGCATGGCAAACGGTTAACAAGCAAAGTGGCGGAGGCGAAAAATCAGGCGGCGGTCGCAGCGCAATCCCATCCGCCAGCCAAACAGGCCGCTAAAAAGGAATCTGGACGGCGCGCAGCTCGTTCTCGGAAAATTGGCACAACTTCGCGCCCAACACCACCTCTCTTCGGGACTGAACATCTAATTGCGCCTGTGCGCCGAATCACAAGCTTGAAACCTGCTCACAACGATCACGATCAAGGTGACCGCAGGAGCGAGGAGAAAGGGCAGGCAAAGCAAGGCCGCAACGAAGTCATCCATGGCGACGCTTAGGTTGTTCCTTCTTCGAATTGGATCAGCACAATTTCAGATTGAGTGCCGATTCGCAACGGAGGTCCCCACGTCCCGACGCCACTGCTCGTGTAAACCAGCATATGGCCCAACTGACCAAGCCCATAGGCAAAGCGGCCGTAGATTCGGGAGACGAGAAGATTCCACGGCCAGATCTGGCCCCGGTGCGTGTGTCCGGAAAGCTGGAGGGAAATGCCTTCCTCCTCGGCGATGGACAAATGGATCGGTCGATGGGCGAGGAGAATGCTCGGTTTTTCGCGATCAATCCGAACCTCGCGCAGGATTTCGCGCAGTTTGGCGGGGTCCCCTGCTTCCGAGTCATGGACGCCCACAACCTGCAAACCATCGAGAGAAACCATTTCGTTGTTCAGGACACGGATGCCAACGCGCCTGACCGGGTCGAGGTAAAGACTCCTCTCGGCGAACTCATCGTGATTTCCAGTCACGTAAAAGATTCCCCTTGGCACCGAGAACTCACGCCAGGGAGCAACCATGCGATCCAGGCCAAGCGTTGGGCCATCGAACATGTCGCCGCTGATAAAGACAGCGTCCGGTTGCAGGGAGCGAAGGCGCGCCAGAACCCGTTCGAGAAAAGGCGCACCGGAAAGAGGTCCGAGGTGTACATCGGTGACCAAGGCCACCCTGCGTCCCTGCCATGCCTTCGGCAAATGAGGCAATTGTACCGTGACCCGATTGACTCGAATCAGCCGGGCATTGATCAGTCCATAGGCCGTGGCCACGAAAGCTGCGCCGAACAAAATCGTCGCGATCCCGAAGCGCGGCACGGACCATCCGCAGAGCCAGGCCGCGCCCGCTATAATCCAGCAAGTCACCGCCGCGAAGAAAGCCAGGTTCAGCGCTCCCAGCCAGGAGGCGGAAAGGGCATAAACAACCTTCAGCGCAGGATGCGCGGACCGAAAGCGGAGAATCGTCGCCGGTATGAAGACAAGGGCCAGCGCGCCCGGCAGAGCCTGCCAGACCATCCAACCCGGAATGCCAAAGAAATAACTCCAGGTGACGCAAACCAGGGCGTTCGTCGCCAGGAGAATCGCCGACACGATGGCCCCGAAACGGACAATTCTCCGCCACGTGAAATCGGGCTCGGCCGCCTGCGGTTGGGAGGCCGCGGGCGCGACATGCGCATCTTCTACATGGGGAAGAGGCGCGCTCATGGTTGGTAAGCTACTTTGCATCGAGTTCATCGTTTTGCCAAAACTCAGTTCGGCGTCAGTCCCCCTCCCTCGCCTACAAGTGCGAGGGATCGAGGACCAACTGGCCCAGCATCGCGAAGGCCTTATCGTACGATCCGGTTGCCTCGGCGACGCGGAGAGGTTTTGCTCTCTCCACACAATTCTCCACCGTCTTCTGGTCCTTGAAGATCTGCATCGTCTCGGCAATAAAATCCTGCAAAGGCATGGCCCGCGGATCGGTGGTCTGGGTCGCGCCGCCCAATTCGGTCTGCACGTAGGGCGGGATGATCTCCAGAACCTCCACCGCCGTATCCTTGAGCTGGAAGCGCAGCGACTCCGTGTACGAATGCAGGAATGCCTTCGTCGCCGAATAGGTGGGCATGACCGGGAAGGGAACAAATCCGAGTCCCGACGTGACATTGATGATCGTCGCCCGGGCCTGCTTCAGAAGATGAGGCAGAAGCGCTGCCGTCAGTCGGATCGGCCCGAGAACATTGGTCGTGATGATCGCCTCGGCTTTGGCGGAATCGGCGTGGTCCTTGAGATTTTCCAGCCGGGCAATCCCGGCATTGTTGATCACGACATTCAGCTCGGGATGAAATTCGATCATCTCCTCTGCGAATGAGCGGATGCCGGTGGGATCGTTAATGTCGAGCGTAACGCAGGCCATGCCCGGATTGGCGTCGGTGGTTTTTTCCAGCACGTCCGGACGTCGACCGGCAATGATGACCTTGTTGCCGAGGGCGTGGAACGCTTCCGCGAGGCCGCGACCAATGCCGGAGCCGCCGCCAGTGATCAGAATGGTATTATTGGTGAGATTCATAAGTGTGATTTGCGAAGGGAAATTGTTGTTAGCATAGCATCGGTCTCGTCAAATTCTGGAATAATCCATTCGCTAATGTAACCAATGGACACTATGTTGTCAACGGAAACATGCTGCATTTTTTCCCGATTCGCCCTAAGCTCCTGAAAATGAAGGCAGTTCCCCGTCCTTACCATCACGGCCATCTCCGCGAGGCCCTCCTGCGCGCCGCCGAAAAAGCCCTGGAGACGGGTGGCGCCCCGAGCATCTCCCTGCGCGAACTCAGTCGCGAACTGGGCGTCAGCCACACGTCGCCCCGCCGCCACTTTGCCGGCAAACAGGCGCTGCTTGATGCCCTGGCCCTGCGCGGCTTCGAACGGTTTGACGAAACCTTGAGTCGAGCGGTGGGCAAGACCGGGCAGCCTTTTAAAGTACGCCTGACCAAGCTCGCGCGCGCCTATATCGGCTTCGCGCTGAATCACCCGGCGCTGTTGAGCTTGATGTTCGAGGCCAAGCACCGGCCCGACGCGCCCCGGGAATTGCTCGAGGCCAGCGAAAGAACCTTTGCTCATGCTCCCGCGGCATTCGCCGAAGCCCAGGTGAAGGGGGAAGTCGTTCCCGGCGACCCGTCGCGTCTGGCCATCGTGGTCTTCTCCTCTTTGCTGGGGCTCGTCTCCATGTCGACTCACGGCAAATTCAAGGGCATCTCGCTGGATCATCTCACCGGCGAGATCATCGAGCGCATGATCCTGGGCTTCCGGCCACGTCCCTGAACGCTGCGCAAATAAAGA
>Ga0302319_10023250_pt1 | contig 11084 bp, 9 predicted proteins | sample Bog_T0_2_FD_203319 | JGI IMG/M metagenome (GOLD analysis project Ga0302319, IMG submission 203319) | Peat permafrost microbial communities from Stordalen Mire near Abisko, Sweden - Bog_T0_2 | ecosystem: Environmental > Terrestrial > Soil > Wetlands > Peat | place: Sweden: Abisko, Stordalen Mire...
GGCATCACTCACACCTTTCTCTTCGTGCCGGTCATGGCCGCTGCGGCAGTCGGCGTGGTTTGGCTCTATGACCGCTGGAAGTTGGCGCGGCGAAAACGCAAGGCCATCGCGCTGAACCCAGACGCAAAAGCTCCCCCACTGCGCTGGGGCTGGCTCTACGGGACGGCACTGCTCGCCGCGCTCAGCCACTTGCTGCTGGACTGGACCAACAACTACGGTCTGCGCCCATTTTTTCCCTTCAACCCGCGCTGGTATGCGGGCAGCCTGGTCTTCATCGCCGAGCCGGTGTTGTGGGCGCTGCTGCTGGGGGCGTTGCTGATTCCGGCGCTGCTGGGGCTGATCGGCGGCGAGATTGGCGCAAAGAAAGAGAGATTTCGCGGGCGCGGCTGGGCGATCTTTGCGCTGGCCTCGATGCTCCTGCTCTGGGGCTGGCGCTGGGCGGAGCAGGGGCGCGCGCGGATGCTGGCGGAGAACGCCGAGATTGCTTCGGCTCCAGTCAAGCGCATGGCGCTGGAGCCGTACCCCGTCAATCCTTTTCGCTGGCACGCAATTCTGGAGACGGACGCCTACTATCAGACCGCCGAGATCAACACCCGCACCGGCGAGATTGTGAGCGACGCGCGCGACGTGATCTACAAGCCCAGCGCGACCGCGGCCACCGAGGCCGCCAAACAAACATTTCTGGGCCAGGTTTATCTGGACTGGGGCACGTGGGCCGTGGTGCGCGATGTGGGGCAGGTGGCCGCTCCCGGAATGGCCCCGCCGCAGTTGCTGCCCAACCGGAACTGGACGACGGTCGAGTTCACCGACCTACGCTGGCAGTACGCCTTTTTAGGCGCGGGCAGCAAGCCGAAGGAGTCGCCCCTCGCCGGCTGGGTTTATATCGTGGATGGCCGCGACGACGGCGGCGAGGCAATGAACGGGCGGGAGCAGCGGTAGACGACGCTCCCGATGGCCGAATCTCAACTGAAAGCGGCGAGCAGGCTTACACGCCCACCGGCAGCGAGGGCATCTCTCCCAGCGCCTGCGCTTCTGCGACCACGGCGTCCAGGTGCGCCAGGACCTCGGCGACGGTCATGGTGCGAATCTCGCTGCCGGCGCCGCTGCCCTCCTCAATCGATTGCTTGAGAAAGCGCCCCGCAATCTGCGCGGCAAGCGGATCAGTAATCACCTTTCCCGTGAGCAGTTTGTGCTCTTTCCACGCGGTCAGCGGCAGGGCTACCCGCAGGAGGCGTCCATTCACGTCGAAGCGCACATCGACGGCGTCGGCGCGGCGCGTGGCGATGGCTACAATGGTGCCTTGCCAGCGGCAGTGCAGTTGCTCGCCGCTCCAGCGGTCGATTACGGAGAAATCTTCATACATGGCCCTAGCCTACCGCTCCGGCCTGCCCACGGCAAGCGCAAGCGGAGAGATTTTAACCTGTTTACAGGCCTGAATAATGCCGATTTTCGGCCCGTTTTCGGCTGTATTATTGTCAGAATTCTTCTGTTTCCGGGGGAAAACCGCTCATTTTCGACAGGCTGTATCTTGCGATGCGGTACAAAGTGTGCGATTTCGCGCACATTGAAGATTTGTTCTGAAAGTGCGTTTTGTGCAGGAAAGACGCGGGCATTCTTCACATTTTCATCTCACTTCTTCTCTCCGGCAGTGAATTAATCTGCACAGTTTCAAGGTATTTTTTAGGGGTAGGGGGGTGGTAGTGGGAGTGGGGTTGAGTTCCTTTCTGGTAACGATTCATGCGGGGATTTATTAGCATTTGAGTAACCATAGTGATCGTCTCCCGGTTGAAGATTCTCTTCACAAAAGATGATTGTGCGCCAGGGGAAGGAAATAATCTGCATAGCTCGGAGAATAAAAATGCAATCTCACCAAGACAGTTGCAGCGGCGGAGCGGATTTGGACAAATGCAGCGAGTTAGCCTCCGCTTCGCGGAGATTGCGAGTTGGCACCCACGACGCGGGACGGATGGAGGAGTTTCAAGGAATATGAGCGTTTGCGCTGCGGCCAGTTCCAGAGTGGACGCTGTCCTTGGCGCGCTGATAGACTGATGGGGTTGCAGTCGCAGCGTTTTTTACTTGCGCCGAGCCGCCTGCAAGTTTTTCGAGATCAAGAACAAGAAGAGACCCCGTGGACACAAAAACCCGTCATGCCCTGAAGAAAGACAGTTTTGCACAGGCCACCGCGAGCAGCGTGAGCTGGCTCAGCGGTCATCGTTCCGGCGTTCTGCGCTGGGTTATCGTTGCAGTGATTGGGCTTGTGGCCGGCATTGGCTCGCTGGTGTTCTGGAGTGTGAGAGCCTCCGCCGCCGATACCGCTCTGGGCGCGGCCATGGACGCTTACACCGCGCCGCTGGCGCAGCCCGGCGCTCCGGCCGAAAAGGGCGTCTACGCGACTGCCGGTGAACGCTCCAAGGCTGCCAATCAGCAGTTTGTCGCCGTGGCCCAGCAGTATGGCTGGCTGGCCGAGGGCGCCAAAGCCCACTATTTTGCCGGCGTCACCTACGTGGAACTAGGCCAGAATGCCTCGGCTGAGACCGAATTGAAGGCTGCTGCCGGAGCCTGGGACCGGAATCTGGCAAACCTGGCCAAGCTGGCGCTGGCCGGCTTTTATCATCAGACCAACCGTGATGCGCAGGCGATTGAGCTTTACAACGCGCTGGCCGCCAAGCCCTCGGAGACGGTTTCAACCGCCGTGGCGCAGCTTGATCTGGCGGACCTGTATGCCGCGAAAGGCCAGCAGGAGCAGGCGCGCACACTGTGGGCCAAGGTCAAGGACGCTGACAAGGACGGCATGGCCGGCTCGATTGCCGCACAGAAGCTGGGCTCCAAGTAATCCGTCGCTCGCTGCTACAGTTGCACCCGCAGCCATCAATGCGCGAAAAGGGAAAGCGGAATGGCGTCGCCCATCGCCTTGTAACCGGCGACGGAGGGATGCAGGTGGTCGCCGCAATCGTAGGCGGGCAGCAGATGGTCGGGATGCTGGGGATCGCGCAGGGCAGCATCGAAATCGATCACCGCGTCTAAGTGCCCGGCAGCGCGAATCCACTGATTGACCGCCTGCCGGTCTGCCTCGCTGAGCGGGCCGGGGTGGTAATACACCGATCCCACATACGGTGTGATGGTGCCGCCGAAGACGACCAGGCCATGCGCATGAGCGCGGGCGATGATCTGCTGATAGGCGGCGATGATCTGCCGCACGCGGAGTGAGTGTTCCTCCGGCGCTGCCTCGTGAAAGATCGCCAGCCCTCCCAGGTCGTTGACTCCCTCCAGCACAATGACCCAGCGTACGCCTGCCTGCGCCAGCACATCGCGATCGAAGCGCGCCAGGGCATTTTGCCCCAGCCCGTCGGTCAGCAGGTGATTGCCACCGATTCCCTGGTTGGAAACCCCGGTGGTGCGCGTCTGGGGCGAGTCCTGGAGCCGCGCGGCGAGAAAATCCGTCCAGCGAGTATTGCCGTTCGTCGTGCTGGCGTGACCGTCGGTGATGGAGTCGCCGAGTGCAACAACGGCGGCCGCAGCCGGCGGAGCCTGCACGTCAATCTCCGACACCTGGAACCAGTGATCCACTTGCGTGGCCTCCGGCAGGTTTGCCGCGCCGGCAAAGTCTCCGTGGAGGTAGTAAGTTGTCGCGCGCGAGCCGGGATGCCCAGTCTCTCTGGCCGGGGGCGCGTCCAGGTGAAAGCTCACGGCTAAATCCGACAAGGGCGCCGCGGGAAACTCCAGCGGGTCGGAGATGAACTCCGCGCCCGGAGGAATGGTCACATCGCTGCTGCCGGCGAAGGTCAGCGGACGGTCGCTGGCCGGGTCGATCTGCGAAGAAGAAAGCGACACTGGCCGCGCAATGTGCACGGAAGTGAAGTGGAGCGGAGCTGTACCAAAGACATTAGACAGATGGACTCGAAGGGCCGGGCCGCCGAGCGAGAGATGAAAGATCTGCCGTACGGTGGCATCGCGCAGGTCGTCCGAGGCCAGCGAATTCTGCGCTTCGGGAATCTGCTGCGAAGCCGCCCAGGAGGCAACCCACACATGAGATGAGGGTTGCGGGCCGCTTTGCGCAGCCGCGCAGCTTGCCAGCAAGAAACCAGCGGCGATTGCGGAGAGAATTCGAGAATGAGTCAAAAAAGCGGAATCAAACGTCTTCAGAGTGTTGGTTTTCACAGGCCCTATAATAGTTCACCGAGGAGTACATGATGACCTTTTCGTTCCGAACCTCCCTTTTCTTCCTCTCCATTCCTTGCCTGCTGGCAGCTTCGGCGCCGTTGAGGTCGCAGACTGCCGCGACAGCGCCCGCCGCGTTGACGGCTGATCAGGATCAGCACAAGATGATGGAGCAGCTTGGCATCAAGGCGCTGCGTCCCGGTCCGAGCGGGAATGAAAAAGCGCCCAATCACGCCAACTACGACGAAGCGCTGGCCAATCCCTATCCCAAGATTCCCGATCCGCTCACGCTGAACAACGGCCAGCCGGTGACGACGGCGAAGGTGTGGTGGGATGTTCGAAGGCCTGAACTGGTGGAGATGCTCTCGAAGTACGTCTATGGGCGCGTTCCGGGCGTGGCGCCGAAGGTGAGGTGGACGGTGACCGCGGTGGATCACGAGATGATCGGCTTCACGCCGGTGATTGCCAAGGACCTGATCGGCACAGTGGATAACACCTCCTTTCCGGGCATCGCGGTGAAGATCCACATGACGCTGGTGACGCCCGCCCGCGCCAAGGGGCCGGCGCCGGTGCTGATGATGTTTGGCCGCGCGGGATTCCCGTCTCCGCACGAGCCGATGGGCGAAGACCTGGACCGCATCAACGCGGCCTTCAAAGCGCAGTTGGTGCAGCAGGACCCGTCGCTCAAGGACGTGATTGCGCAGTATCCGGCGTGGCAGCCGGTAAAGGCGACTCCCTTCCAGTTCCCGCAGATGAACGAAGATGGCGACCTGCCCAGCACCTGGCAGTTGGTGGCCGCAGGATGGGGCTTTGTCATGATCGACCCGGCCAGTGTGCAGGCGGATGACGGCGCTGGCCTCACGCGCGGCATTATCGGCCTGGTGAACAAGGGTGAGCCGCGCTCGCCGGAAGATTGGGGCGCGCTGCGGGCCTGGGCGTGGGGAGCGGCCCGCGGACTCGATTACCTTGAGACCGATCCGGCCGTCGATGCCAAGCACGTGGGCATCGAGGGCGTCTCGCGCTACGGCAAGGCAGCGCTGGTGACAATGGCCTTCGAGCCGCGCTTTGCCATGGTTCTGGTTGGCTCCTCCGGCAAAGGCGGAGCCACCTTGCTGCGCCGCAACTTTGGCGAGGCGGTGGAGAGCCTGACGGGCGGCGAGTACTACTGGATGGCCGGCAACTTCCTGAAGTATGGAGCCTCGGATGCGAGCTTCGGCAGCATGAATCCGGGCGATATTCCGGTCGATTCCAACGAGCTGATCGCCCTCTGCGCCCCGCGCCTCACCTTCATCAGCTACGGCATTCCAGAGAAGGGCGACGCCAAGTGGCTCGACCACGAGGGCAGCTTCATGGCCACCGTCGATGCCAGTCGCGTCTTCACGCTGCTGGGCGCCAAGGGCCTTGCGGTGGAAGGCGACTATCACACCGCCAAGATGCCGCCGGTCAACCAGGGGCTATTGGATGGGCAGCTTGCATGGCGTCAGCACGATGGCGGCCACACCGACGCTCCCAACATGAAGTGGTTCATCCAGTGGGCCGACAAGTTCATCGGCCACGCCGCGCAATAGAATGTGAGAAGCTAGAAGTGCCTGCCTCCTGCGATCCATGGGCCGCGGGAGGCATCTATTGATCCGGCAAGAAAAGAGTGACATTCTTTCCCACACAGTATTTAGTTGCCGGATCAATCACTGTTAGCTGTCCACTGTTCACTGTCAACTGTTATGACCGATGCGCGTCGAGGACTGATTCTGATCAATACCGGGCCGGGCAAGGGCAAGACGACCGCCGCTCTGGGGACGGCTCTGCGCGCCGTGGGCAACGGAATGCGGGTGCTGATGTTGCAGTTTCTCAAAGGCAGCTGGCACTACGGCGAGCTCGATGCAGTTCAGGCCTTTGGCGATCATTTTGTACTCAAGCAGATGGGCCGCGGCTTTGTGAAGGTGGGCGGCGCGGAGACCGACCCGGAGGACATCCGCCTGGTGGAGGCTGCATGGGCCGAGGCGCGCGCGGCCATCTACAGCGGCGAGTGGGATATGGTGATTCTCGACGAGATCAACTATGCCATAAGTTATGGAATGTTGGACGCGGCGGTGGTGGCCGAGGCGCTGCGCGAGCGGCCGGAGATGGTACACGTGATTCTGACCGGGCGCAACGCGCACCCGCTACTGGTGGAGATGGCCGATACGGTGACCGAGATGCGCGAGGTGAAGCACGCCTACCAGAAGGGAATTCCGGCGCAGCGCGGGATAGAATATTAGCTGTTAGCAGCATTTGAGAGGTCCAATGTCCTGGTTCAAGCGTCAAAGCGGCGAGTATGCATCCGCTCCCACGAGCGCGGCGGAGGCGGCTGAGTCGCGGGTGCGCACCGATGGCTTATGGGTGAAGTGCGTGGGCTGCCGCGGGGTGATCTGGAAGGCGGATCTGCTGGCCAACCAGAACGTCTGCCCCAAGTGCCAGCACCACTTCAGGATCGGCGCTCGGCAGCGCATCGATCTGCTGCTCGATCCGGGTTATGAGCTGGTGGATGGCGGCCTGCGTTCGACCGACCCGCTGAACTTTACCGATGTGAAGCCCTACAAGGAGCGGCTCAGGAAGGCGCAGGAGCAGACCGGCCTGGACGACGCCATTCTCAACGCGGTGGGCCGGCTGGGGCCGCATGAGGTGGTGGTCAGCGCCATGGAGTACAGCTTTATCGGCGGCTCGATGGGCGCGGTGGTGGGCGAGACGATTGCCCGCGCCGTGGACCGCGCGCGGCTGGGGCGCAAGCCGCTGATCGTGGTGGCTGCCTCCGGCGGGGCGCGCATGATGGAGGGCGTGGCGAGCCTGATGCAGATGGCCAAGATTTCGACGGCGCTGGGGCAGTTGGATGAGGCCAAAGTGCCGTACATCTGTGTGCTGACCGACCCCACGACGGGCGGCGTGACGGCGAGCTTTGCCATGCTCGGCGACCTGAATATCGCAGAACCGGGCGCGCTGATCGGCTTTGCCGGCCCGCGAGTGATCGAGCAGACGATCCGCCAAAAGCTGCCCGAAGGCTTTCAACGCTCGGAGTTCCTGTTGGAAAAGGGCTTTCTCGACGCCGTGGTTCCCCGCCGCGAACTCAAATCCTACCTGATTCGCGCTCTGGATTTCATGCGGGTTCCGGCTGCGGCGTGAGCTTTTCCCACATCTCAAGATCGTGATGCGGGCTACCTATCCGAGTGTAGAGCCGGAGAAAGATAATTACCTGCAAAAGAGATTCATGTTTTTGACGTGGCGTGTGGCACTAACGCGGCGTATCCCGATGCAGCGCCTTCACCTGGTAGCCGGCGCGCTGGATCGCCCTGGTAATCTCCTCGACCATCATCACGCTGCGGTGCTGGCCGCCGGTGCAGCCGAAGGCCACGGTCAGGTAGCTCTTGCCCTCTTCCACATAGTGCGGCAGAAGGTAAAGCAGCAAGTCCGTGACCCTGCTCAAAAACTCTCTGGTCTGGGGAAAGCCGCGCACATAAGCGGCCACGCTGGGATCAAGCCCAGTGAGCTTGCGAAACTCCGGCACAAAGTGGGGATTGGGCAGAAAGCGCACATCGAAGACCATATCCGCGTCCAGCGGCACGCCGTTTTTGAAGCCAAAGCTGAGGCAACTGACGAGCAGGCGCTTGCTCTCTTCCTCGTGGCCAAAGCGGTCCTGAATCTGGGCGCGCAGCTCATGCACATTGAAGTTCGAGGTGTCGATGAGCGTGTCCGCGATGTTGCGTATCGGGTCCAGCAGTTGCCGCTCTTCCACAATCGAGCGCGAGACCGTTTCCTGCTTGCCCAGCGGATGCGGCCGCCGCGTTTCGGAGTAGCGGCGGACCAGCACCGCGTCTTGCGCGTCGAGAAATACGACGCGGGTGTGCAGCAGCGTCTTCACCCGCTTGAGAATCTCCGGCAAACGGTCGAGGGTGGGGCCTTCGCGCACATCGACGACGATCACCGCGTTTTGAACCTCGGTGGATTTCTCCACGAGGGCGGCAAAGTCTGGCAGCAGTTCCAGCGGCAGATTGTCAACGGCGTGAAAGCCCAGATCCTCAAAGGCCTTGAGCGCCGAGGCTTTGCCTGCGCCGGAGATGCCGGTGACGATGACCAGCTCCTTACGCGGAGCCGCGCTGCCGGGTTGGGCGGCCGAACTCATCTCGGACTGTGGCTCAGAAGGAGTCATGGCCACATCCTACACTGAAAGACTGCTCATGCGCACGATTTTGCTAGAGAAAAGCGAGGGATTCGCGCTTCATGCGCGGCCAGCCTTTGCTGCCCACTGTTGGATCGGCTCCGAATTATCCACCAGCTCCACAAGCTTCATCTTGCCGTGGCGGCGGCGATGGAGCACACACTGCTCTCCTGATGGATTGCGGAAGATCAACAGATACAGGTCGCGGAACTCGGCCTACTTGACCTCCTCCTCGATGGTCATGGCCTTTTGGGCATTCGCCGCGCTGTTTTTTTTGCCGGTGCGAAGCAGCTTGGCCGTCTCCGGCTCCGGCTGGGCGGCGCGCAGCTTGGGCCGCGCCACGGGCGGCGCCGAGGGAGCCTTCTCCTCGTTGGGCAGGCGCTTGCTCTCGATGCGGCGGTCGCGGTGGCGGCGCGCCTGGTTTTCGGCGTGTTCGAGGGCCTGGCGCAGCGCCGACTCCAGCGTATCGGCCTTGCCCGCGGCGGCGATCGTCTGCTGCCGCGCCTGGATCGTCACCTCGACGATCTGCAGACGCTTTTCCGCGCTAAATACAATGCTGGCGCGCGCGCTCTTGCCCAGAATCCGGGCAATTCGTTCCATCCCCTCCTCGGCCTGCGCGCGCAGCGCCTTGGAGATACTCACTTGTCTGGCGGTGTACTCCACTTCCATGGTCAGCCTCCGCTTCGTTCTCTTCCCGCAGTCAATGATTAGACTGGAGAACTTCAGATTCTACACGATCAGCGGTCAGTGGACAGTGGTCAGTGATCAGTTTGTTTCATCCATTTACTTGCAATGTCGAGCGACTGCGAGGAATTCCGAATAACCCTCTTGAAAACCCGCCAACACCGCGCTGCACTTACTGTTCACTGTCCACTGATCACTGTTCACTGTCGTCAGCTTTCCCTGCGCCTGCGCTGATGGGTCGAGGGAATGTTCATGTCTTCGCGGTACTTGGCCACGGTGCGGCGGGTCAACTGAATGCCTTGCGATTGCAGCAATGCCGCCAGTTGGTCGTCGGTGAGCGGATGGCGCGCATCCTCCTCCTCGATCAGCTTGCGCACCTTGCGCTTCAGCACCACCAGCGGCGTGTCCGCGCCCTCCGGCCCATTCGATCCTTCGGAGAAGAAGCGGCGCAACTCGATCACTCCCTGCTGCGTGTGCGCGTACTTGTTGGCCACGGCGCGGCTCACCGTGGAAGGATGCACGCCGATCTCCTCGGCGACCTCCTTGATCATCATCGGCCGCAGGGCCTCGATGCCCGTTTCGAGAAAATCCTGCTGGCGGCGAACAATCACCTCGCAGGTGCGCAGGATCGTGCTCTTGCGCTGCGCGATGTTGCGCATAAGTTGCAGCGCCGAGCGAAAGCGCTCCTTGACGTAATCCTTGACCTCTTTGTCGGTGCCTTTGGCGGTGAGCATCTGCCGGTAGCGGCGGCTGAGCCGCAGGCTGGGCATATTCTCCTCGTTCATGGAGACCACCCAGGTGTCGCCCCGCTTGATGAAGACCACGTCCGGCTCAATCAGCCGCGCCTGCTCGCGGTTGTACTGGCGGCCGGGCCGGGGATCGAGGGTGCGGATGAAGCTCACCCCGGCGTGCGCCTCATTGGGGCTGATCTGCGCCGCGTGCGCCAGGTCCTTCACGTCCCGCTTCTGCAGCAGATGCAAGTGCCGGTCCACAATCAGCGCCGCCACTTCCATGCTGCGCCGCCGCTCCTCGAGCTTGGCTTCGGCCTCGGCGCGGAAGCTGCCATGCGGATCATCCTCCAACTCCTCCGCCGCACTGGCGTGGCGCGCAAAGAGCTGGGCAAACTCCTGCTGCTGGGCGGCGATCTGCGTCAGCAGGCACTCGCGCAGGTCGCGCGCGCCCACCCCGGCCGGATCAAGCTGCTGCACCAGTTCGATGGCGCGACGCAGCAACTCCAGCGCCGGCTCCCACTCCGCAGCATCCTCTGAGTCGGCAAAGGCCGCCGCCAGCTCTTGCTCGCTGCCGGCCAGGTAGCCGTCGCCATCCAGATTGCCGATGATAAACTCTACCGCCGCATGCAGCTCAGGCTCCAGCGTCAGTGCTCCCAACTGCCACGCCAGGTGATCGGCCAGAGTTGTAGGCTGGGAGAGAAAGTTTTCAAACGAGGGCTTTTCGCTCTCTTCGTACTCCGGCTGTGTGCGATAGCCGGGATCGAGGTAATCCTGAAAGTAGCTTCCGAAGTCGATCTCGTTGAAGGGGTCCTTGAGCGGGGTCGCAGGCTCCTCGGCCACCCGCTCCTCGACGGCGCGCTGCAGGCGCTCCTCACGGCCCGCAACCTCGTCCAGCATCGGAACCGTCTCGTCAATCTCTTCCAGGACGGGATTCTCCACCATCTCGGCATCGATCATCTCCTTCATTTCCAGCTTGTTGAGCGCCAGCACGCTCACCATCTGCATCAGGCCCGGAGTCAGGATCTGACGCTGTGCGACTTTGAGGCTCAGTTTGGGTTGCAACAGCGCCATGGTTCGTCCCGATTCCCGATTTGACTCACCGTAAGTATACTTTGGCGAGATAATTGCTAATGATGAAAATGCCGCGTATTGAAACAATCGTTCCGCTTTGGGCGGCCCGCCAGCCGAAATCTCGTTCCCAACAGTTTTGCACAGCTTTCTGCTCAGGGGGATTGACGAAACGGCCCCAACCCGATCTTGCATCAGCCCAGCTTGAAACCCTCCCCCAGGTATACCCGCCGAACCTCGACGTCGTTGCCCAG
>Ga0302319_10023251_pt1 | contig 11084 bp, 8 predicted proteins | sample Bog_T0_2_FD_203319 | JGI IMG/M metagenome (GOLD analysis project Ga0302319, IMG submission 203319) | Peat permafrost microbial communities from Stordalen Mire near Abisko, Sweden - Bog_T0_2 | ecosystem: Environmental > Terrestrial > Soil > Wetlands > Peat | place: Sweden: Abisko, Stordalen Mire...
TGCGTTCTGCCGGGCCGTGGATGACATCGCGGATGAGGATGCTGCTACAGTCGAGCACCGTCGTGACGAATTGGCTGCCTGGCGGGCAGACATTCGTTGTGCCTGCGAAAACGGTCATCCCCGGTTTGTGCTCAACCAGGAATTCCAGCCGGTCATCCAAAAATTCAAACTACCTTTCATCCGTTTCGACGAACTGATCCAAGGTTGTGAAATGGACCTGGAAAAGCGACGCTACGAAACTTTTGAGGAACTGGAACGATACTGCTATCACGTCGCTTCGGTCGTCGGCCTTTTGAGTATAGAAATCTTTGGCTACCGGAACCCCGCCTGCCATGAATATGCGCGGCATCTGGGCAAAGCGCTGCAACTTACCAACATTTTGCGGGACGTGAAAGATGATGCCGCCCGCGGCAGAATATATTTGCCTCAGGATGAATTAAAGATCTTTGGGGTCAGGGACGAAGACATCTTGGATTCCCGTTATTCCGAACAATATTATGCGTTGGCCGCCAATATCGCTGCCCGTGCCAGAAAATTTTACCGGCAAGCCGGGGAAACCCTGCCGACCGAGGACCGCAAAGCCATGGTGGCGGCAGAACTAATGGGCTGCGTTTACTGGCGGTTGCTGCGAAAAATGGAACGCGGCAGGTTTAACGTCTTTGGGGCTCAACCGCTGAAACTAAGCAAGCCGCACAAGTTGGTACTCGTTGCCCAAGCCTGGCTTGGGCATGCCTCCGGCTGGCAAACGTCCAACTATGGGAGACCGTAATGCCCGGCGCCATTTCCCCTTCTCATTCCAGCCGCCGTCTCATTGTCAATGCCGACGACTTCGGGTTGTCGCGATCCGTTAACGAAGCCGTAGTTCGCGCGCACCGTGATGGCATTTTAACTTCCGCCAGCCTCATGGTGAATGCGCCAGGATTCGCGGAAGCGGTCGAGCTGGCGCGGGCGAATCCCCGGCTTGGGGTTGGCCTGCATTTAACCCTGCTGATGGGGCATTCCACGCTGCCGCCGAAAACCATTCCCGGGCTGGTGAATGCGTGTGGCGAATTTACGAATCATCCGGTTGGAGCGGGCATGAATTATTTCTTCCGCCGCAGCTTGCGCCCCCAGTTGCGCGCTGAGATCCGCGCCCAGTTTGAAAAATTCCGGGCGACAGGTCTGGCGCCAGACCATGTCAACGGTCATCTGCACCTCCATCTGCATCCGGTCATTTTTAGCATTTTGATGGAAGATTCCGCAAGCCTGGGCATCCGTCATCTGCGCCTGACGCGCGATTGTCTCTCTCGCAGCCGCCAGACAACGCAAGGCCGGTGGTTTTACCGCATCTCGCACGCCGCTATTTACGAATGGCTTTCCCGCCGCGCGCGCGAACCGCTCCGCGAGCGGGGGATCAAACATGCCCAAATCACCTTTGGCCTGCTGCAAAACGCCCGCGTGGATGAAGCCTACGTTTTGGGGCTCCTACCCCGGTTGCCGTCTGGTGATTCGGAGCTTTACTCCCATCCCTCGCTCGACAACTTTAAGCATGAATTTGACGCCATCACCAGCGGGCGGGCGAAGGATTTGGCGCGCCAACTCGGTATTCAACTGATTCGTTATCAAGATTTGTGATATGACCAAACTGATTGTTATTCTTTTGCTCGGTCTTCTGTTCGAGGCGGTGGGCGTGGTTTTTTTGAGCCAGGGCCTGCACGAAATCGGTGAAGTAAAAACTGTTTCCCCCACCGAAATCAGCCGGATTATCGTGCGCGGCGTGACCAATTGGAACATTCTTCTGGGCACCCTTTTGGAGGCCATTTTTTTCGGCGTGCTACTTTACCTGCTCTCCCAAAGGGATGTAAGCCTCATTTGGCCGCTGACCTCGCTTGGTTTTGTGCTTACAGCACTGGCGGCGCGCATGGTGCGGCACGAGGAAGTGAGCGCCTTGCGTTGGACCGGGGTGATCATCATCGTGATAGGAGCGGCGCTGGTCGCTTGGAGTGAGCAGACGAAGAACCAACCCGCATCCCGATCGATTGAGGCGGCTGCGCGAGTTATAGAAAAATAACCCGCGCCAGAACCGCGGCCATTTGCTTCGCCGCAAAACTGGTTTTTTTCTGCAATGCCAGCAACGCGCTGATTTTTCGGGGTGACTTTGCCAATGCCAGCATGAGCTTGCCAAAATCCAGGCTTTGATCCGGCCGGGCCAGCGCATTGAAATCCAGCGGCAGATTCTCGTCCGCCTGGTCCAAAATCACTCTCACGGTGACGCAGGCAATCCCGCGCTCGCGACAAACCGCTTGGATGGCCGCCGATTCCATTTCAACCGCGTCGGCGCCTGTTTCGTCCCGCAACCACTTTTTCTCCGCAATGGTGGTTGCAATCCGGTCGGCGCAGAAGAATTTTGCCGGTTTCGCCCCGGCGGCCGCGAGCCGTTCACGGTCGGGCAGCGCCGGCTCTGACTGGCTGCCGTTTTCAAAAACCACCTCACCCAGTTTTAAGCACGGATTAAGTCCGCCAGCAAAACCGCAGGTGAACACCGTTTGGGGCGAGTTGGTGGCCAGAAATTCACGAATTCCTTTTTCCGCGTTTTGGCGGCCGATACCGACGATGAGCAGGGTAACGCCAGGTTTATGCGCGGCGATTGTTCGCATCGGTGCGGCTTCTTCCTTCAAGGCAAAACAGATGAGGACGGACATGGTGACTAACCGGAAGCATTCCGGATTTGCAGGTGTTCCGCCAATTTTTTCATGGCCTCAAACTAGGGGGGGCGAGGCTCCATCGCAAGCGTGGACTGAATGCGAAACGGCTTTTGCTTCGAAGCTGATGGTGCCCGATTACCCCGCGTCAGGCGTGGACGGGCGCGTAGAAAAAAGCCCGTGGCGCACTTGGTCCCGGGCTTGTTTTGAGCGATGATGGGTAACCTGCCGGAACCACTGCCCAAAACGGAGATGCGCTTCGCCGTTGTGGTGAATGCGCTGCCGAGATGCGCTGAACCTCAACCCGGCGCGCGGATCGCCCAGCGCAACTTGGCCGGAGCGGAGCGCGGGTTGGCGTGCAGTTCTGAGGGCGACGGACGCACGACTTCTCGGGCGATGTCCGAATAAATTCCGCCGCCGAAATTCGCTTCGAACGACTTTTTCACGCGCCGATCCTCCCCGGAATGAAAGGTGAGAATCGCCACGCGTCCGCCGGGTTTCAGACAGCGCGGCAGGTTTCGCAGAAAGCTTTCCAGCGCGGACAATTCGTCGTTCACGGCGATGCGCAATGCTTGAAAAACGCGCCGCACGGTCAGGTCCGCATCTTCGCGTTTCAGTCGCGGCAAGGTGTCGCGAATGGTCCCCGCCAGTTGCAGGGTGAAGGAGAAACTTTTACCTGCGAGGGCGGGCGCCAATAGGGCCGCGTGGGGCTCGTCGGAAAAATCCAAAAGGATTTGCGCGAGCGCATCTGGCTGGATTTTTTGCAGCATCGCCGAGGCTGGCTGGCCGCGATACGGGTTCATGCGCAGGTCGAGCGGGCCGTTGAACTTCACCGAAAAGCCGCGCCCGGGATCGTCAATCTGCATTGAGGACAATCCGAGGTCCGCCAGAACCAGGTCGGCTCCAGCCAGGTTTTGCGCGGCGAGCAATTGCGGCAGTCCGGCGAAGTTGGCGCGGTGCGCGGAAAACACTGTTGCATCAAAACCCAGCGCCCGGAGTCGCGCTTCCGTTTTCGGCAGTTCCACCGGGTCGGCGTCCAGCCCCACCAAGCGTCCCCCGGGCAATATTTTTGCAAGGATTTCGCGGGCGTGGCCGCCGTACCCGAGCGTGCCGTCCACTGCGATGTCCCCCGCCATCGGCGAAAGGATGGCGAGAATTTCGGCGACCATAATGGGCCGGTGCGTACCAGCCGGGGTTTTACCGGCGGCCAGAACCTTGGCAATCGTTGTGGCATCGCCGACGAGTTCCTTGTATTTATCTGCAAACCGGCGCGGGTTTTTCCCGCGATAGCGCGGGCGACGTTGGTGTGGCGCGGCCGAAGCGCCGGTGGCGGGTTGGGAGGTTGGTACGTGCTTTTCTTCCATTGACGATGGGCGAAGGATTGCAGGAATGAGGTCTTTTGTCAGCCGTCGATTTGCGAAACTCCCGCCTGTACCCTGGAAAATGGCGCTAGATAAAGGCCGCCTTCGCCGTACCCACGGGGACGGAACCTGGGTCGCTTGCTTGGACTAATCTGGCGGACCGTCCGAGCCAGCTTCGCCGCAGTCGCAAATAGGCCCGATTACTGGCTTTTCATGCTGGCTGAATGGCGATAAACCTTTGCTGGACAATTCAATGGCCGCGCCTCAATTTTGCTGTGAAGCGGTAACTGCCAGCGTGGCAGTCCGCCGAAAAGCAACAAATCAGTCCTATATGCATCTTGCGCAGCACCCAACCCGCAACCCACACCTAGGATGGGGATGAAGTCGCCGCGCGTAATGATTGTGGGTGGCGGAGCGGCGGGCTATTTTGCGGCGATTGCGGCGGCGGAGCGCGGCGCGGACGTGACGGTGCTGGAAAAGACAGCACGCGTGCTTGACAAGGTCCGCATTTCCGGCGGCGGGCGTTGCAACGTCACGCACGCCTGTTTTGAGCCGCGCGAATTTGCCGCCTGCTATCCACGCGGCGGGCGCGCGCTGCTGGGCCCGTTCCAGACATTTTCCGCGCGAGACACCGTGGCCTGGTTTGCGGCGCGCGGCGTCGAGTTGAAAGTGGAGGCCGACGGAAGGATGTTTCCCGCAACCAACTCCTCGAAAACCATTATGGATTGTTTGCAAAATTCCGCGCAGCAGGCGGGCGTCAAGTCCCGGCTGAATGCGGGTGTGGACGCCATTGTCAAATTGCCTGACGGGCGCTTCCGACTTAGGGTTGGCGGGCTTTCTCAGGGGTACGAAACGCTTTTGTGCGACCGTCTGCTGTTGGCCTCGGGCGGTTGTCGCGCGTTGGCGGCGGGCCAGTTGGCGGCTTCGCTCGGCCATACGCTGGAAGCGCCGGTGCCATCGCTATTCACTTTGCAAATCGAATCTTCCTGGCTGCATTCGCTTGCGGGGGTTGCGGCCGACGCGGAGGTTATTGTGGCGGCGGCCAAGTTGCGCGAGCGTGGGCCATTGCTGGTCACGCACTGGGGCCTGAGCGGTCCGGCGGTTTTAAAGATGTCGGCCTGGGGCGCGCGCACACTGCATGCTTTGAATTATCAATTTCCGTTGCAGGTGAATTGGTTGCCGGACGGAAACGTTGAAAAGATCATCCAGGAATTCCGGGGTCGCCGCCAGTCGGCGGGGGCCAGGCTGGTGGGGAATGTTCCGCTGGCTCCGCTGACTGCGCGTTTGTGGGAACAATTGGTGCTGACGGCAGGCATTCCGCGCGAAACCCGGTGGTCGGCGCTAACGCGGCCGCAAGCGCAAGCCCTGGTCCGACAACTTGTGCACACGGAATTTCACGTCAGCGGCAAGAGTCTGAACCGGGACGAATTCGTCACATGCGGTGGCGTAAAGCTCGGCGAAGTCCAATTTAAGACGATGGAAAGCAAGATCTGTCCAGGGCTGTTTTTCGCGGGTGAGCTGCTGGATATTGATGGTGTCACGGGCGGATTCAATTTTCAAGCCGCGTGGACGACCGGTTTTATCGCTGGGCGGGCGATGGCTGCCGGCTGGCCGGACAGTGGATGACTGATCAAGTTGGTGAGTCTGTGATTTTGGTTTTACCTGCTTTTACCCATTGCCGGTTGCCGGCCTGGTTGGCAGTGCTCCGGCGTTGGCTAGCGGGACGTTTTTGACAGCCGAGTAACGGGCGGCGAGAGTGGCGGGAGCAGCCGCGTATCGTATCCAATTTGATCATTCAGTCATGTTGTGGCTCGCAATGGCGATTCTGCATATCTTGGAACTGCACTTCGTAAACATAAAATTCACTATATGCGTTTCTTGGTAAGTGCCTGGGAAATACCGGTGTCAGCGCCGCATTAAGGCCAACACGCTAAAGGTGGATATGAGCCAGGACTTGGGCGGGGGAGAGGGCGCGGAGGCACTCTTCGTGTTGGACGAAGTGGCAGGTGGACTTCAGGCAGGGGGAGCAGGGGAGATCAAGGCGCACGACGTTTTCGAGCTGGCCGTAGGGTCCAGTGCGGCGCGGTTCGGTGGGACCGAAAAGGGCGACGAGCGGTTTGTGCATTGCGGCAGCGGCATGCATGGGGCCGGTGTCATTGGTGATCATCAGGTCAGAGCGCCGAATCCACTCCACCATTTCAGGCAAAGAGGTTTGTCCGCCAAGGTTCAGGCAGCGTTCCGGCGCGGCCCGGGCGATGATTTCACCCAGCGACTGGTCGCCTTGGTCGCCCAGAATGACGAATCTCAGGTCCGAATGTTGGAGTGCAAGCAGGCGGACCAGTTCAGCAAAATATTCGGCGGGCCAGCGTTTGTTGCGCCAGCGGGCGCCTGGTTGCAGTGCAACCCAGCGCGAAGCGCCGGGCTGACCAGGCCACTTGCGTCGGATATCGGCAGCGACGGCAGGCCGTTGGGGCAGCCACTCGAAAGGGGGGTCGAGGGGGACGCCGAGCAGGGGCAGGACGGCCAGGTACCAATCGGCGGCATGGGTGTGGAAGGATTTGCGGGGCACGGCAAGGTCATAAAAACCGCGGGCGCCTTCCCGGACCTCGTCGAGGCCGATCAGTTTTTTGCCGTTGGCCAGCCAGGCGACGAGGGCGGTGCGGGCGAGGCATTGGAGGTCGATGATGAGGTCGAAATCCTGTTCCCGCAGCCAGCGGATGGTGCGGAACATTTCGGGCCAGTGGCGGGGCCGGGTCCAACGGCGGCGTTCGAAGCGGACGACGCCGGCGAGGTCGGGATCGTCCTCAAGCAGGGGCGCCAAAGCGGAGTCGAGCCACCAATAGATTTGGGCTGCGGGCCAGTGCCGTTTCAACAAACGCAGCACGGGCAGGGTTTGGATGACGTCGCCGAGCGAGCTGGGTTTGAGGAGGAGAATTTTCAAGACCAGGCCGGTGAAGGCGCCGGCAGGTCAGCGGCCGAAGGCGAGGCGTTCAGCGAGGCGCTCGGGCAGGCCGGCGGCGAGGATTTTTTTCTGGGCGGCGGCGATATCGTATTCGAGACGGCGCAGTTCAATGGTTTGGGCGACCATGTCATAGAGGACATAGGCGGACTTGGGGTTGTTATCGCGGGGCTGGCCGACGGCGCCGACATTGATGAAATACTTTTTGGAGGGGTCAACCTTGAATTTGGAGTAAGTGCCGCCGCGCACGACGGTATCGCGCATAAAGGCAACGGGGACATGGGTATGGCCGAAGAAACACATCTGGGTGTTTTGATAGGGAAAATTGGCGGCGGCGGCGAGTTTGTCAAAGACGTATTGCCAGCGTTCCGGGGCGTCAAGCGTGGCGTGAACCATGGTAAAGCTCGCGGCCATGCGCGTGTATTTCAAATCGCGGAGCCACTGCTTATCGTCGTCGGAGAGTTGCTCGCGCGTCCAATGGACGGCTTCAGCGGCATGGGGGTTGAACCCATCGAGATGATTTTCGGTGGAACAATATTCATCGTGGTTGCCCTTGACGCAGGGGATGTTCATCTGCCGGATGATGTCGAGGCATTCCTTGGGCTGGGCGTTGTAGCCCACGATGTCGCCGAGGCAGACGATATGAGTGGCGTTTTGGGAGCGAATGTCCTCGAGCACGACTTGGAAGGCATCCAAATTGCCGTGAATATCTGCTATGATGGCGTATTTCATGGACTAACGAATAATTTCAAATCCCCGGAACTGATGCATTGCATCCGTCCAATGTACCTGCTCGTCCCGGATAAATCCAGCAAGACCTGCGTCACGCAAGGCCGCGCGGAAAGCCTCGAGTTCATCGCGGGAACCTTCGGTGACAAGTTCGACCCGGCCATCAGGGAGGTTGCGAATGGTGCCGGTGAGGTCAAAGCCGGTGGCGACAGTTTTGGCGGTATAGCGGAAGCCCACCCCCTGGACTTGACCGGAGTAATGAACAGTCAGGCGGCGGCGCAGAGCATGATTGTCGGCAGGCGGCACACAAGGGATAAAGCCAAAGGCGGGTGCGCGATGCAACTTTTTTCGGAAGCGGCGACACAATTTTTTTTTATTTTAGTTTGACCCGGGGAAGAATTTGCCCTAATCAATTCCCTGTCCATCTCAGATTTAGAAATGTTTTGCAGCTTTAAAATGTTTTGCAGCCGGGGATGGAGCGGACAAAAACAGCATGCTCAATACCAAGTCATTTTTGACCGTTGATTTTGGGGCGGGAAGCCTCAAGATAGCGGAGTTTGAGATCAATGAGGCTGGGGGGTTGCGGCTGGACAAGTTTTGCATCAAGCCCCTCGGGTTGGAAGGGGCACAGGAGGCTACGCGGGAGGCGCTGATTTTGTCGACGCTGCAGGCGGCAATCGCCGAAAAGGGAATCACCGCGCGGAATGTCAATGTGTGCGCTCCGGGATTTCATGTTTTCTCCAAGTTTGTCAAGCTGCCGCCGGTCGATGCGAGCAAGGTGGATCAAATCATTCAGTACGAGGCGCAGCAGAATGTGCCTTTTCCGCTGGCGGAGGTGGTTTGGGATTACCAGATATTGGGCTCGGCGCCGAGCGGGGAGTTGGAAGTCCTGCTGGTCGCCATCAAATCGGACATTGTCGAGGGCTTGTTCCGGGTGGCGGCGGAAGCAAAACTGAATTTGCAGTTATGCGACGCCTCACCGGCGGCGCTTTGCAACACGTTCCGCTATAATTATGGGGAGCTGGAGGATTGCACGATGTTGCTGGACATCGGCGCCAAAACGAGCAATCTGTTGTTTTTTGAAAATGGGAAGGTGTTTTCGCGCAGCATCAATCTGGGGGCCAACGCCATCACGCAGGATTTTGCGAATGAGTCCAAGCTCAAGTTTGAGGAAGCGGAGCGGATCAAGATAGCGGAAGGATTTGTCAGTCTTGGCGGCGCCTATGAGGAGCCGGACAATCCGTATCAGGCGGCGATTTCAAAGATTGCTCGCCAGTTCATGACCAAGCTCCACATCCAGGTCAACCAGACGCTGCAGTTTTACCGGGGGCAACAGGGTGGTACGGCGCCGCAACGGTTGTTTCTCTCGGGTGGAGCTTCCATCATGCCATACACCGCCCAGTTTTTTGCGGAAAAACTGAATGTGCCGGTGGAGTATTTTAATCCCTTCCGGAACATCCAGATTTCACCGGAGGTGGATTTGGAGGAATTGTCGCGGGTGGCGCATTCGTTGGGCGAAGTGGTGGGTTTGGGCCTGCGCAATCTGGCTACGTGTCCGGTGGAAATGAATTTGATGCCGGAAAGCACTTTGCGCTGGCAGTCCTTCAACCAGAAGAAGCCTTATTTCATCGCGACGCTTGCCAGCATGGTGCTGGTGACCTTTGCCGTGGGCTTCATGTTCCAGAAGCTGGCGGACAACAAGAAGGCGGAAATTGACCGGATTGAGCCCCAAGTGGAAACCATGAGTCACCGCATGGATTTGTTCAAGCAGGCTTACGGCAAGCTGCAAAAGAGCGAGAAGGATGCCGATCTGGTGGCAGCCTGGATGCAGGACCGCTATTATTGGGGGGATTTTTTGGCGGAATTACGCCGCGGCCTGTTGCGCTCCGAGGAGGACGTGCGCAAGAAATTATCCGCACAAAAGCCCGGGTTGGACGTGGGTATTTGGATTGAGCAAATGAACGCCGGTTCGTCGGCGAATGGTTCGGCGAATGGTTTGGCGGACAATCAGGGGGCAGTCATGCCACCCATGCCACCGCCGCAAAATTATGGCGCGCGCATGGGAAATCGTGTAATGGATGTGCCGCTGCCGCCGCCCCCTCCGCCCGTGGACCAGGGAGGGCAGGCTGGACAAGCGGGGCAGGCAATGGACGCTTCCACGAACACCATCACGCTCGTCTGCCGGGCGGTAAGCTTAAAAGTTACGGTGGATCCATCGGCCAACAACAAGGACATTGCTTACGCGGTGCGTGACCAGCTGGCAGCTTCAACCATGGTCGATCCCGACGCGAGGATGACGCAATTGGTGGGTGATATATCACCGGACGACGTCAATGGCACCTTTACCTTTACGGTAAACGTGACGCTCTTAAAACCACTGAAATTCTGATATGGGCTGGATCAAACGTAATTTGCTATTTTCAGTGAGTGCGATACTCGCGCTGGGGCTGCTGGGGGTGGCCGGTTTTTTCATTTACCGCGACTGGTCGGAGAACTCCGAGGCATCGGATAAACTCAATGAGATATATCAGCAACTGATGCAGATTGCGCAGGCACCGCAGCAGCCGGGGAACGATAAGATCGATAATGTGAAGCTGGCCAAGGAACAGGAGCAGCAATTGCGCGGCTGGATTCAGAGTGCAGCGGGCCATTTTTCCGACATTCCGTCCATTCCGCAGGGGGAGGTTACCAGCAAAACCTACGCCACGGCGCTGGGCACGACAATATATCAATTGCAGCAGGAGGCGAAGGAGAATAGCGTGGGTTTGCCTGCCCAATATTATTTTTCGTTTCAGGTTCAAAGCAGCAAACTCACCATATCCTCCGGACTGGGGCCACTGGCCCAGCAATTGGGCGAAGTAAAGGCGATTGCGCAAATTCTCTTTGCCGCGCGTGTCAACAATCTGGACGGCATCCAGCGCGTAAAGGTGTCGGATGATGATGTTTCCGGCGGCCTGCAGCAGGATTACATTGACCTCCACCCCATCACCAATGATCTGGCCGTGATCACGCCCTATATGGTTACGTTCAAGAGTTTTACGCCGGAATTGGCGAAGGTCATCACCGGATTTGCCGGGTCGAGCAATTCATTTGTGGTCAAGTCGGTCTCGGTCCAACCGGCCGGCGGGGCCGGCACGCCTGATACCCAAAGCGCTCCGGGCATGGGCATGACGCAAAATCCCAACGCGTTCAACCAGCCGGGGGGCGCGCCAATGAATGGCAAAGGCGGATTGCAGACGATCCTAAAGGAGCAGTTGCTCCGCATCACGATGGAAGTGGACATCGTTAAACTGCTGCCCAAAGGCTAAAATGGATTTCATTAAAAAACATTACGAGAAGATATTACTGGGCGTG
>Ga0302319_10023252_pt1 | contig 11084 bp, 9 predicted proteins | sample Bog_T0_2_FD_203319 | JGI IMG/M metagenome (GOLD analysis project Ga0302319, IMG submission 203319) | Peat permafrost microbial communities from Stordalen Mire near Abisko, Sweden - Bog_T0_2 | ecosystem: Environmental > Terrestrial > Soil > Wetlands > Peat | place: Sweden: Abisko, Stordalen Mire...
ATGGGTCGAGCATACCGTGGGTAAATAGCACGTAAGGCGTCTCTGTATCGTGCAGGGCGCGCCAAACTCCGAAACTGTGATACTGCCAAACACCGTTTACAACTAAGACGTCATAGTTCCGGGCATTTTCACGCAGCCAGGGTACAAGGCGCGTGGTGTAGCCGTATTTCAGGAATCCCGGTCCGAGTGGATGAATGGGCAGGGGAAAATGTTTTATAAACTCTGCGTTGGGCGCATCCAGTGAGGCAACCTCAGTCTGGTGACCGCAGGATCGATTGAAGAAGGCCAACTGCCGAATGCCTTCGATCGGGCCGCCAGCGGAGGGATGAGCCGAACTGATAAGGTGGAGTATCTTCATAGAATCTTTTCAGTAAACGTCGACCTGATCTGGCGCGAAAAGCCTACGGCAGAACCTCCATGCCTTTTAGTGTCGCATAGACAGCTTCCTCCGATAACGCGGATCGAACCTGGACGGCAGTGGCAACCGAGCCGGGTTGGTGCTGTCCGAAGAACTCCGGCGCGCCTTGCAGGGCGCTGAGCAGCCCGCTGACCGTGCCGTCAAAGGTGATCACGTTTTTCGAGAGGTCAAATCCGCAGGGGGGAAGTTCCGTTGAAATCACCAGTCGCCCTGCCGCAATCGCCTCCAGCACCTTGAACGGAAAGACACCCTGCCGCATCGCTTCGATTGACGTATGAGGGTTTACGGCTACATCGCATTCGCTCAATAGTTCAAAAAACTTCATATCCGGAGCGTTCTCGAAGAACTGCATCCTACCGGCGGATTGTTCCGCGCAACGGCGAAGAGCAGGTGCAAGGTCTCCGCGCCCGGTCACGATCATCCTCCATTGTCCGGGCAGAGCGCTGCAAATCTCAGGGAGGATCGATGCGCCCTTCTCCTTGGTTAGGCCTCCGAAGTATCCCAGTGCGTAGGGCTGGCTCGCGAAGGGTTGTTTTCCGCTGGCGTTTACGAAGGGGCTCATGATGTAAGGGAGCAACAGTGTGGGGGCCGATTTCAATGTTGACTGCATGCTGGAGTTCACGCATGTGATAAGCGTGGCGCGGCTCTCCAGCAGGTGCAGATAACGCGAGTCAAGCCGTGGTTTCAAATCCAACAAACCGCGCCTTCGCGCCTTGGGTAGATCCTCCAACTGCAGGACAACCTTGCAGCCTGTGCGTCGCGATAGCAGCAGCGCCATGCGGGCCTCGAAAGCGTAGCTGTTGTAGATCCACACCAGCGAAGGTTGCAATCGGGCGATGCGCTTCGCCAATCCCGAGGCGGCAAGAATGTTCAACGCTTTGCCAAGGGGGCGCCGCTTCGCGGTGAACGGAGTGACCTGCGCTACTTTTACTCCGCCAATCGTCTGCCTGCTTGCCGATGTTGGCGCAAACTTGCACTGGAGATGGGCGGAGTTAATGAAAATGATTCTCCGGCCCGACCTGGCCAGGATTCTCACCACCGACTCTATTTTGTGCGCTGCGGCCAACGAGCCGGGACCAGGAACGGACTGCGGCAAATATGGCGCAATCACGATGATTGGATTTGGATGCCGTCGCATGGTTAGCTCTCGAACTTCGGAAATGCAGAATCCACGGCATCACGCATGGCTGGATTCCTTCGCCGGCTGGAGAACCTGATTCACGGTCGATGCGAGCAGTTCGCGATAGCTCTGCCAAGTGCATTCCCGTGCCCGCCTGAGCGCAGACTCCGAGATGGATTTAAGAAGCTCGCGATCATTTGCCAGGAGGTCGAGTTTTTCGGCAAGCGCATCCGAGGAACGAATCGGCACGATGAATCCATCTTTGCCATTGGTGATCACGTCGAGCGCACCGCTGCTTGGAGTTGTAATGACGGCCATACCGCGAGACATGGCCTCCAGAACCACAAGCGCAAAACCCTCCAGCAGGGTTGGAAACGCCAACACATCGTTTTGGCTCATCGCTTCCAGGATGGCGCTATGCGGAGCAGTAGGCGTCCAATGATAACGTTGGAGAGCAGCGTCCAAGGGCTTACATGTACCCGACCTGCTTCCGATCATCGTAAACTCCACTTCCGTCTCGACTTTGTGAATTGCTTCCAACAGGTACGAGAGCCCTTTGCGCTGGGTGAGAGCCCCAACGTAGAGGACGCGAAGCTTGCGATTCTCCTCGCTCCGCCGCGATGGCGACCCGGTAATAACGGCGGGTGCGCCATAAGGGATGACATGAACCATTTTGCCGGGGATCTTAGCCGGAAGAGTTGATTGGACGTAGACGCTTGGCACGATCACTCGGTCTGCGAGATCCAGTTCTTCATCCTGACGGCGCAACATACTTGGTTCATTGAAGTGCAAAGTACCGGCAAAATCAGGTTGCAACTCAGCTTCTTCCCGTAGGAATTGGTTAAAGAAATGCCAATATGCAGTGGGCAACTCGTAGATCGTCTTCACGCCATTTTTTCGAGCGGCGCGGAATGTTTCCAACGCTGCGCTGGCGTATGCATACACCGCCGTAGGGGGGCGGGCGGAGACGGCTTTTGCGACCCACTCATCTAAGTGCGCATAGATACGGCTGATCGAGAAAGGCGAGTCGTGTTTCTCGTACAAAGCCGCAATCCCGAGCTTCATTGACAGCAACCGGCACGCTTCCCTGAATGGCGCCGTATGGATCAATCGCATGGGGATGCCGGGATATGCGCGTCGATTCAGCTCCTTGCTCACGCTTGAGGGAAGCAGCTCGTTCCACGCGCTCTGGCTGTTCCAGGCCACTGTCGTGTAGAACGCTTCCAGCATGTTCCTCTCGTAGAACGTCAGAAGCGCCTGCCGCGAATTCGCATTCCCCGTCACATGTGAAAGCAGCACCATTCTCATTTTCCGTTCTCTCGGCTTGCCTCCAGTAGTTGCGTGAACACTTCCAAGTATCTCCTCGCGACGCTCTGAACGGTATGTTTTTGCAAATGAGCTGGAGCGCCGCGCTTAAGGGCCATGAGTTCTTCAGGAGATGACAGCAATCGTGCGAGGCAACCGGCAAGGGCATCAGCGTCACCGTTTGGAAAGGTCAAGCCACAAGGGCCGATTGCATACGGCAGTCCACCGCCGCTGGAACCGACTACCGCGCAGCCACAGGCGATGCCTTCCACTGCAACCACTCCGAAGGGCTCATTCCAAAGCGACGGTACAACCATAATTACGTGCCGTCCAATCTCCTCGACCAGTGCGCGTCCGTGCTTCACTCCCGCAAAGCTTACGCGCGACGAGAGTCCGAGCTTGTCAGCGAGGTGTCGCAACGGTTCTTCATCCGGGCCACCGCCTACAATCGTTAGACGAGGCGTTAGGCCCATGCTGGCGAGCCTCGCCAGCGCCTGTAGCAGAACATGACCCCCCTTGCCGGCCACCAGCCTCCCAACAAAGACAAGCTCGCGGTCGCGCACTTGCAGCGTGTCGTGGAAGAGCTCGGGATCGTATGGGTTCGGGATCAGTACCGACGGAACCGCAAGGCCGTTTGCAATCGCGGGACTGATCGCGATACTGGCTGCGGATTGCAAGGCGAATCGTTTCACCATCCCAGCCATTCCAGGCTCGATAAATCCCGCATGTGTCACGACCCATGGCCTGGGTATGAACAGCATGGGCCATGCCATGCGCAGGCTGATGTTATTGTGAAACACCAACTCAGACCATCGCACCAGCTCGATTAGCTGCGCAGGCCGGGGCCGTCGTATGACCTCGTAGGCGTATCTGTCTCCACCGCCGCCCGCAGGCGTTGCGGTCACCACGCGGACCTCATGTCCGCATCTGTCGAACTCGTGCGCTAGCAAAGCGGAAACCACTTCGATTCCACCGACACTGGGTGGGAAAGCGTAGGACGAGAGGAGAATTCTCATGAGCGTCCTAAATTTAGCACACCAAAGGAATGCCGAGCGTGTCTCGCAGGGCGATGGTCATCAAAAATCCATGTCGCATCACAGCTATGTTTGAAATTTGGAATTTGATATAAGAAAGCTACGCCGTCGCCGGACCAAATTGTGTATCAAGCTGATAAAGGGTGGAATCCATGATCGGCAGATGGAAACTAGCCGCGCTTCGCTTCATCGGACACCAGCACTATATTAAGCGTGGCCGGGATAGGATCCTCCGCACCTTTCAACATCCAGACACCTCGCCATCCATACCCTTTGAAATTCCATTCTTTGGGCTGCGTTATGCCGGGAATCTGAATGATTTCATCGACTGGAGCGTTTTCTTCTACGGAGCGTTTTCGCGCAATGAACTCGATCTGTTACGCGATGCCGCCGCTGTACTCAGGAAGCAGAACCGCACTCCGCTCAACTTCTATGACATTGGGGCGAACGTGGGGCAGCATACTTTGTTTATGTCGCAGCACGCCGATCGCGTGTTTTCGTTTGAGCCGTTTGCCGCAGTGCGGTCGAAGCTTCTAGAAAAAATAGCGATTAACAATCTCACAAACGTGACTGTTTGCCCAGTTGGGCTGGGCGACGTCAGTACCGAGTTGGATTTCTTTGAACCATCGGGCGCAGGTAGTGGTCTAGGTAGTTTTATCGTTGCGCCGCAGCCGGACTGCAAGGTGCAAAAGTTACCGGTGTGGAATGGAGACGAGTTTCTCAATAGCAATGGTCTGCCCAGGATCGATATCGTCAAAATCGACGTGGAAGGTTTTGAGTTCCGCGTTATATCGGGGCTGCGTGAGCGATTAAACAAAGACCGTCCGGTGATATTGATGGAGATTTCGTCCACGACGCGAACTGAGATGATGAGTGAATCGGTATTCCGGCAGCATCTTTACCCGGAGGCGGAGATTTTCGAGGTGGATGCGGTTAATATTTCCTCGTCCTATCGGTTAAAGCCGTTCGATTTCGAAAACGGCAAGGAGATTCTCATCGTTCCCCGTGAGAATACCGCTCTTCTTGACCTCGCCAATGTGCGCTAGCCGCCAGACGTACTCATCCCCAAGTTTGGCGGAAACGCGTAGGACTAGAGAATAATTCTCATGAGCGTCCTAACTAGGATATCCGTGACTTAAGGCATTTGTACCCACGACGTGACATGCAACGTCGAGCGCGCCCGGCATCCCGTGTTGCCAGGAAGCTGTAGGACCCTTCATACGAGCGTGAGATGAAGCGAGTGACATCCGCTTGATCGTCCAGGAGCACCGGACCTGAGAGCGTCTTGTTGAGGCCAAAGAGTGAATACCCGAAACTTGAAAGAAGCTGGGAAACTTCGGAATTCAATCCCTGAAAATCCTCATAGATAATGTCCCGCACTCTTCCTTCTTGAAGCAACGTCTTGCCAGCCTTGAACGCAGTCAGTTCATGGCCTTCGATATCGATCTTGAGCACGCCTATCGGCTCGCCGCATTGCTCGATGATCCGGGTCAAAGTAGTTGTGGAAACTTCCACCTCGTCGTAGCCGTCACCATAGACTTCGCCAATTTCGAGCGAAGCGAGGCCGTTATTTCTAGAAAAGCCATTCTTTGGAAATCTAAGCTTCGCCGTCCCTTCTGTGTCGCTTGCGGCCTCCCGTCGAGCGCAAATCCGATCCGCGATCTTTGGTTGGACTTGTGACCACAAGGAGATGTTCCGCTCCAGGTGTTGGAAGAGTTCGGGGTGAGGTTCAAAAGAAAAAATTCTCTTCGCCCCGGCTGCCACTGCCGCCGATGACATGAAACCAATGTTTGCGCCAATGTCAAGGAAGATATCGTCAGGTCCGGCGAGGCGAAAGATAGCCTCCACAACAGACATCTCAAACAGGCCGTGGTGTGAAATTGTCCGCCCGATTATCTCAGATGTATTCACCTCAATAGGGAGGCCCCATGGCAACCTGACAACTTCCGTTCCGCCAGCTATATCGCGCCGGCCTGAGAATCGGCGCAGTATCGCCATGGGTTGGAGCAGATATTCAGGCTTGTTCAGGAATTTCAATATATTCGTCATATTAAGTGAGTGTCACGCCCGCCTTTTGCAAGCTGGAAGAGAAAGCCAAAATTCGGCATTGACAACATGGACCTGGCGAACGCATCAGGCTTGTCGGAAAGTTGACGCAACGCGACGTGCAGCACCAGCCACACCATGCTGCAATCGATGACCAGCAGCGCGATCGCCGCGCCAGCCGTTCCAAACGGTTTCAGAAGCGCCCAGGCCAAGGCTAGCGACAGACTGGTTCCGATGATATAGGCCGCGGCAATTTTCTCGTGCTGATTCGAAGCCATGGGGACAACCGAACTCGTACCCCAGAATGAGTTTGCCAAAACCACCAGCAGCAGGAGATCGAACGTGAGCGGATCGAAACCGACGGCATGACGGGTCCAGCTACCGTACAAGCGCGGACCGGTAACGGCAAGGGCTACACTGCAAGCCAGGGACAAGGTGAATGCAAACTGGCAGGCGCGGCGATGCAGATTTCGCGCGAGGCTTATGTTTCCCGCGCCAAAAGCCGCCGAGAGTTCAGGCCAAAGCGCGCGCGCAATGACAGCGAGGACCTGAAGACCGACGCGGCTGAGCGTGCGCATCGTTGAAAAACACACCACGGCCACAGGCCCTAGCGTCCCGCCGATTAACACGGTGAGTCCCTGTAGACTGAGAGCATTTCCGATGGGGAACGCCATGAATGCGAAAGCCGGCGACGCCAGTCTGCGAATCGAGGCGAAGTTCGCGTGAGTTATTCCGAAACGAATCCAGGGGCTCTTTCTGCGCAGAATCAGGATCACCACCGCACTGCCGACTGTCCGCGCGACCAGGTAGGTGATTGCTACGTGCAACGGGCGTCCACCGCAGACCACGGGAACCATTGCAATCGCGGCCTCTGCAAGCCGGAAGATGCCAAAGCAGGTGGTTCCAAAGGCGAAGTTGCCGTCACATCGGAAGGCGCTGTCAAGAACGCCGGTTTGCAGGCTGACCAGTGAATAGGCAGAGAGAACCACGATGATCAGCGCGGCGCCATGGTTGCCGATCACGCTCAACTTCATCCACAACTGCCACGGAACGAACCAGGCCGCAACGCACACGAACGCCAGCAACACTGCGGAAAATAAGGATATGAGCAACCATGTGCTCTGAAACGTATCCAGCGCCGCTTCGCGTTGCCCCGCTGCGACACTCATGGTCATATCGTTGGCGGCTACGCTGCCGAAGCCGAAATCGCTGAGCGCCAGGTAACTTGGGATCGCGCTCAGAATGAGCCACTCACCATAGAGCTTTGCGCCCCAAAAATGCAGAAACACCGGCACGCTGATGAACTGGATGACGACCGTCACAACCGGGCCGAGCGCGCTGGCTCCGAGTCCGCGGATGAGCCTGCCGTGCAGGCTGCTCGCGGTGCCTGGTCCGGCGGCGCCGTTGGTTGCGGGGGCAGTCACCGCTAGAGCCGTCCAGAGATGATCACGCCGGTCGTGAGTGCGATGGCAGCCTCCATGCTTCGAGTTGCGGTGGTCTTGGCTTTGCTGCTTGGGACAAATAAAATGTCGCCGTCTTCCAACTGCGGATCGATCATCTTGCCGTCCAGGATGCGCCTCAACGGGACGGCGAAATCCACCCGGCTCGTGAGCGTTTTGCGGATCAGCCGGGCTTTGTTTTCAGACGCCGAGCGATTTGCGCCTCCCGCAAGCGCCAGTGCCTGAACCGCCGTAAGCCGTTCGTTGGCGTCGATCAAATATCCGCCGGACTTGCCGACGTCCCCAACCACGTACACAACTCCGGAATGGGAAACGGCGATGGTATCGCCGGGGCGGATATCGACGCTTGGGGCGACGCTGCCGGGGTGATTGTCGAGTAGCACTACCTCTGGATGTCCGGGATCAGACCGGTGAGTGACTGTAACGGCCTTGCCCGCCGACACCGAAACTCCGCCCGCCGAGGAGATCAGGTCGATCAGTCCGTGGTTGCCCAGCAAGGGATAGATGCCTGGATTCCTGACTTCGCCGGTAACCGTGATTCCCTGGGTGGCGTATTCGGCCATAAAGATCGAGACATGCGGAAATTTCAGGATATCCGCCTTGCGAAGCTTCTCCTCAACTGCGACCGCAGCCTCTTCCGCCGTCATCCCGGCAATCCGAACGTCCCCCGCAATGGGTACCGCAATTTCACCCTTGTCGTTGACCCGGAGCTTCCCGGATAACTCGGGGGCATCGAAAACGCCGAGTTCGAGAAGGTCGCCGGGAGAAATGCGTAACGCGTGCGACGCGCCCGGCAACAAAGCATTTTGAGAAGACGCGCCCGATTGGGCGAATGCAGCAAGCGGAAGCGTCAAGCCCACGGCAACCGTCGCCAGGAATATTCGAAGGCCACAAAAACGCATCTTACCTGCTCCCTTTTCAACTGCCGTGTGCGAGCTTATGATTTTGCCGCTAACATTTCCTTTACGCATTGCAGAGCTAGTCCTCGTCACTGTCAGTGTAGTAATGGCGCGCGGCCTTACCGTAGTACGATCTCTGAGCATAATAGTAATAATGCTCCAGCTTGATATCCACGCAGTTAAAAACAACCCCAACCACATTGCTGCCCGCGCGCTGTAAGAGGTCGCGAACCCGAAGCACCGCCCTCTTGCGCGCAACCCGCGAACGCACAACCAGCACAACCGCGTCGGCGATGTTCGCCAACGCCAGCGAATCTGCAACGGAAAGCACGGGAGGGGTATCGACGATTACCCGATCGTATTTTGCCGACATCGTTGCCAGTAATTCCGCCATGCGTTTGGAGCCGAGCAGCTCCGCAGGATTGGGAGGATGCGGTCCGGCCGGCATCAGGCTCAAATTCGGCAATGACTCAATCGGCGTCACGATCGAGCCTGCGGTCATTCCCTGGGTAAGAATCGTACTGGTGCCGAGGTGGGAATGCGGAAGCCCAAACTGAGCGTGCATGGTTGAACGTCGTAGATCGCCATCAATCAGAAGAACTGACTCGCCGCGCTGGGCGAATGCGACGCCCAGATTTACCGATACGGTCGTCTTGCCCTCCGAAGCAACCGAACTAACCACCGCAATCACCTTCGGCTGGCGGTCAGGCGAGGAGAGCAAGATAGCGGTTCGCAATCCCCGGAATGCTTCCGCGGCCTGGGAACGTGGATGATTCACCAGCAACGGGGCCACCTTAAGAACCGCGCCTGCATTCTTCGCTTGTCTCTCAGTGTTCTCGAGTGGGACGCTGCACAGCACTGGCAGCGCCGTGCATTGCTCCAACTCCTCGGAACTGCTCAAAGTGTCATCGAGAGACTCAGCCACAAACGCAAGCATCAGGCCCGTGACCAATCCGCCGAAAAGCCCAAGAAGATAATTGAGCCGCCTTCTCGGTTCGATTGGAGTGGCCGGCACCTCGGCGCGATCCACCACGCTGACATAGCTGGAACTTAATCCTGCGGTCACGCCCGCCATTTTCAATTTCAGTTGCAGCGTGTCATAAAGGTCGCGGCCATTTTCCACGTCGTGTTTCAGCACGGCATACTCAACTCCGTGTTCATTGAGCTGATAAGCCTTGTCTTTCTGCTGGTTAAACTGGGCGCGCAATAACGATTCCGTCTTCGAGGCGGACAAATACTCATCATCCAGGCGCTTGCCAATATTGGCAATTTCGGCGGCGATGGCACCGTCAAGCCTGGCTAACTGATTCTGTATTTCTCGAACCTTCGGATATCCGCTCCCATATTTCGAACTCAATTGCGCCAATTGGGCCTTCAAGTCCGCTTCCTGAGTGCGAAGAACCTGAATGGTTGTGCTGGGAACGACGTTCGCGATTAACTCTGGATCTCCGGTCAAGGCCACGCGATGCCGGGCTTCCTTCACAATCCGGTCCGCTTCCGCCTGGGTGAGTTGTTCATTCAGAATCTTCAGCCGGTCGGTGACGATGTTGCTGCTATCGTCTCCACTGGTGGGGAGAACGTTATTCCTCTTCTGGAAATCGGCGAGTTTCTCTTGGGATTCCGCAGCTTTGGATTGCAGGTCTTCCATCTGCTTGGAGAGCCAGTTCGAAACCTGAACCGTGCCGTCATAATGAGATTGCAGATTGCGCTGCATATACTGCTCGACGACGGCGTTCGCGGCGAGGGTTGCGAGTTTGGGGTCGGTGCTGCGGAATCGAACCTCGACAATCTGCGTGTTGATGAGAACCTTTACGGCCAGAGAGCCATGGAATCTATTCACCAGGCCTTGCCGCTCAGCGGCGCTCATAGCCAGGGGATCGATGACCTTCGCATCGGCCGCGCTCTTTCCCGCAAACGCCGGTTGTTTCGCCAAGGCAAGGGCTTCGATCACGCGCATTGCCACCGTGTCGCTCTCGATCACCTTGACCTCGGTCTGAAGGCGGCCACTGCCGTCACCCGATCCGAGCTTTTCGTTGATCATCTCATCGAGTCCGAGGTTGGAGGAGCGGCTGGGATCGATTTGAATGCGCGCGACGCTTTCATATACCGGCGTCATGGTCAACGTATATAAGGCTACGGCGAGGAAGACCGCTGCGGCTGAAAACAGGAAAAGCGCTTTGTGCTTGAAAATCGTTCGCCAGATTCCCGTTAAAGACAGTTCTTCGTCCGGGGGGATGTCCCCTGCGTTGGATATTATGCCTGGGTTGTTGATCGCCCCTAAGCTGTCTTGATTCGTCGTACGCATGCGAAACTCCTAAGAAACCTGGTAAGCCAAAATGGCGGACATATCTCTGCAGAATACGTTCTCAAAACCAGCACGAACTCATGAATCGCGCGGCTTCCGCTCTTTTGCGTCCTGAAAAACCTCTTTCGGAACGGTTGCTGTCTTGGACGCGTCGCACGATGGCTCATCGGCAAGAACCCGGTACCAGAATTCGGCATATGCCGCCACGGCGCTCTGCACCGCGGGAAAAGGCAAACTGCCGCCAACAAATATCGTATTGTTCTGAAGTAGGATAACAGTCGCAACGAACGAGAGCACCGTGACTTTTGCGTTCAAGTCGTGGCAGGGGGCTGACATTTCACCATGGCTTTTCACTGTTGCCAGGGCCGGAGCGGCGATTGGCCTTCGGAAGTTGAACTTGAATCAGTCAAAGCAAAAGGCCGGAATCTTCATCCCAGCCCCTTATGGCGTTTGAAACTTGTTGCTGATGTCGGCGTAAGTTATTGAAACTAATGGTG
>Ga0302319_10023254_pt1 | contig 11083 bp, 12 predicted proteins | sample Bog_T0_2_FD_203319 | JGI IMG/M metagenome (GOLD analysis project Ga0302319, IMG submission 203319) | Peat permafrost microbial communities from Stordalen Mire near Abisko, Sweden - Bog_T0_2 | ecosystem: Environmental > Terrestrial > Soil > Wetlands > Peat | place: Sweden: Abisko, Stordalen Mire...
GGCAACATGCTCTTCCTCTACGCCTTCGGCCGCAGTCTCGAAGACGCCATGGGACACAACAAATTCCTCGGCTTTTACTTCGCCACCGGAATCATAGCCGGCGTCGTGCATGTCTTCTTCAACTTCGATTCGCGCATCCCCACCGTAGGCGCCAGCGGCGCCATTGCCGGAGTCATGGGTGCTTACATCATTAAGTTCCCCCGCGCCGAAATCCGAACTCTCATCTGGGTCGTCTTCTTCGTCACCACGGTCGATATACCGGCTATCCTGCTCCTCGGCTTCTGGTTCGTTTCGCAGCTTTTCAGCGTAGGCGAAATCGCTCATACCCATCAGGCCTCGGATTCCGGCGTAGCTTTCTTCGCGCACATTGGCGGCTTCGTCGCCGGTATGATCCTCGTCAACATAATGGGCACGCGCCAGCGCTATTTTCCACCTGGCCGAAGCTTGAGATGGTAGACCTCCTCGCGATCGCCGCCCATCCGGACGACGTCGAACAAACCTGCGGAGGCACGCTCCTGCGCATGGCCGAAGCCGGATACCGCACAGCAATCATCGATCTCACAGCCGGCGATATGGGCACCCGCGGAACGCCCGAGATCCGCATAGCTGAGTCCGAAGACGCTGCCCGCATCCTGCGCGTCTCGCATCGCGAAAACCTTCATTTCCCCGATGCCCGTCTCGAAAACACCCTCGCCGGCCGCATGACTCTCGCCCAGCGTATTCGCGAACTTCGCCCCCGCACCGTGATTCTGCCTTATTGGCAAGGCCGCCATCCCGACCACTACCGAGCTTCCGAAATTGGCTATGAAGCCTGCTTTCTCGCCGGACTGAAAAAGATTGATCAGTACACCGAGCCGCACCGGCCATACAAGATCGTCTACGCCTCCATCTACGCCAACATCACCCCAACTTTTGTCGTAGACATCACGCAATTCTTCGATCGCCGAATGGAATCCCTGCTGGCCTACAAGTCTCAGTACGGATCGCTCGATGCAGGCTCAACCCTCTTCCCCGACGAAGCTGAAATCCGCGACCGCCTCGCCTCTATAGCCCGCTTCTATGGCAATCTGATCGGCGTAAAATATGGCGAGCCCTACGTCGTCAAGGAAACCATGCGCGTCGACGACATCGTCGCGCTGCCGGTGCGCAGCATATGACCGAACTTCGCTGGCATCCTTTGTTACGCGAGTGGGTCGGCGTGGCCGCACACCGCCAGAACCGCCCCCAGATGCCAAAGGACTGCTGCCCCTTCTGCCCCGGCTCCGGCCGCGTGCCCGACCATTACGACACCATCCTTTATCCCAACGACTTTCCCGCCTTCAGCCCCGATAATCCGCCCTTCGAGGATTACCCCGGCCTGTTTCATTCCACCGGAGCGCGCGGCTCCTGCGATGTCGTGATCTACCATCCCGGCCACACCATGCTTCCTTCGCAAATGCCGGCCGAACACTGGCGCAAGGTGGTCGATCTCTGGTGCGAACGCTCCGCTCAGCTTTACGCCAACCCCGATATTGCCTGCGTCTGCATCTTCGAAAACACGGGCGAAGCCGTAGGTGTAACCATGCCGCATCCGCATGGACAGATCTATGCGTTCCCTTTCACGCCCCCGCTCATTGAACGCGAACTACATTCGGCTCGCGAATATTACGACGCGAACCACGCATGCCTTTACTGCCGCCTGCTTGCCGAGGAACTCTCCGCCGCTAAGCGCATAGTTCTTGAATCTCCGGACTTCGTAGCCTTTGTGCCCTTTCACGCGCGCTGGCCCGGCGAAATGCAGATCTACCCGCGAAAGCACCTGGGCGATCTGAATGCCTTAAGCGACACCGAAAAAAACGACCTTGCGGCGATCGTCAAAGCCGTCCGCCTGAAGTACGACAACCTCTGGGGCTTTGCCATTCCCCTGATGATGATGGTGCGTCAGCGGCCAGTAAGAGGCCATTCCCCGTACTTCCACCTTCACATCGAGTTCTACCCCATTCAGCGCAGTCCCACCAAACTTAAATACCTCGCAGGCGTTGAAAGCGGAACGGGAACCTTCCTCAACGACACCAGTGCCGAAGAGAAAGCCGCCGAATTCCGCGGTACTATACCTAAATCGGTTAACTTTAGTGAAGATTAAATGCTAATTGCGGTAAACTCGACGAAGACACATGCTACCCGCTGAATCCGACGCATGGCTTCAGTCGTTCTCGCTCGGCGCCTACCGACCCATGGTCCGGCTCGCTTCCGATAGCGACCGCCTCTTTTTGGAGACAACGGGCTCTCCTCAGGTCGTCAGGAGTTACCGCCGCAAGCAGCGACATATCTTGCGGGAGTACCTGAAAGTCTTAGCGCGAGACTTTCAAAGGCTGCTGGACATCGCAGCCGCAAGCCAGCCCATGGCTTTCTTCGAGAGCCAGCTCAGCTTCATTTTTGGAGTCCTGTGGATTGAAGCAAGGCTGGTCCTGGAAGCCGTGCTTTCCGAAACCATGTTTCCGCAAACCATCGACCTCGGACCCCTCCTCGAAAACGTCGAGACGCTGGCCGCCTCCGCCAGAGAAATCGCCAGCCCCGCCCTCCGCCTGCACGTGACTTAAAAGCTCTTCACACCGGTCACCGAATCCAGCTTCATATCCGCCACCGGCTTACTGTTCCGCAACACAAAGTCCTGCGTATCGATTAAAACAAAAGCTGGCCGCTTATCCGGCTGAATGGTGCTTAAATCGATGCCATCCAGCTCAATCCCCTTAGCATGGCGAATGAAGAACCCCCACGCCGGCAGGATGCCGAAGATAGAAGGCTCCGGATACCCCTTCTCCTGCTCCGGCACCGCCATCGGATCGGTACGCGCCGGCATGCCGCCGATCTGCCGGGAAAAGAAAGTATTCACCATCTCCGCAGGCTGCTTCGCCGCCTCGTCGAGCGAGAACCCGCCCTTCGCCACAATCCTGATATTGCTGAACTTCACGTCCTCCACTTCATGCCCCGGAATGCCGGCGATCATCGAAGCAAACCGCGGATCGGCGTTGTAGACCACAACATTGCTGATGTTCACCCGTTTAATCGTCCCGATGGCCACGCCCTCCGGCGCGCGCATCCGGCTGCCGATCCGAATAAAGAACGGCCCGTTCGAGACATCCCGCATGGTGATGTTCGAGACCGCGATGTCTTCGATATGCGATCCATCCACCGACTCCAGAGCCAGCCCGCGCGAACGATCGAACGTGACATTCGAGATCGCGAAATTGCGGAAATCGCCCTCGGACTCCGTCCCGATCTTGATGCGCCCCGTCGGCCCGTCGCGATCCGGCGATTTCTCAACCGTCCGTTTATAAGTCGCGTCCAGCAGTGATCCCACTTCAAACCCGCTCACCAGGCAATCAGAAATCATCACGTTCTCGCTCACCCGCGCATACCCCAGCGCATGCGAGCCCTTAAACACGATCGCGTCGTCGTTAGGCGCGTTCACGCTGGTGTTCGTAATCCGCACATTGCTTGTTGAATCGATATCCATGCCATCGCGATTGGTATCGATCTTGAGGTTATCGATGGTGAGGTTATCGACGCCCGTGGTCAGAATCCCGAAATGCCCCCCATTGAGGATCGAAAAATCGCGCAGCGTCACGTTATGGCAAAGCTTCAGCGCGATAGCCTTGTCGCCCCCGCCGCCGCGTTCGCGCACCAGCGCCTTGCCGCTGATCAGCCCCGCACCCACGATAGCGATGTTGCTGACGTTCTCGCCCCAGATCAAACTGTTGTGCCAGTGGCTGTGGCCGAAATCCTGGAACTTGTCGGAGGCGTTGGGTTCGGCCGCGTCGTATTCCTTCGCATCCGAACTGGCCTCGATAACGGTGCCTGGTTCAAGGCGCAGCGTGATGTTGCTGCGCAGCCGGATGGAGCCTGAAATATAAGTACCCGGCCCGAACTCAACTGTTCCGCCGCCGGCCGCCGACGCGGCTTCAATCGCCTTATTGATCGAATCGCGGTCCTGGCTCTGGCCGTCGCCTTTGGCGCCATAAGTCTTCACATCGAATACCGCTGCAGAGGCGCTCGCCGCCAGCAGACAAACAAGGAGGGGCTTAATCATTCGTAAGCATCTTATCGCGTATTGTTATGCTGCGGGTTGGTCCGAAACCTGAATCTTCTGCTGCGCCTCGTCTGGCAACCCGCCACAGCCATGGGCGCGATCCTCGATGGGGGCAGCCTGCTCTTCGCCACTTTCGCCGTAATGGCCATCACCCTGGTGGAGCGGCTGCCCATCAGCTTCTACCTGCCGCTGATTGGCCTGGCGGTAGCCTACGTTCCTGGAATCCTCGTGGTCGGCCGTATGCTCGGCGGCTTCGGAGTGAATGCCGATTTCCGCCGCGACTACGCCCCGCTGCTCACCTGCGCCGCCATGGCATGGACCGTGGCAAACATCCCGCTCCTGCTGGCCAACTGGATGCTGCGGCCCGCCGCGGGAACGGCCGTCTGGCTCGCGCTGATCTGGTTCCTGTTGCTCATGTTCTTCGCGGTGCGTACGGTTCTCGGCACAGGCAACGGCCAGGCTATCGCGGTAGTCGCATTTTCCTGGATTGGCCCCGCGGCCGCGATGTTTCTTTGGGGCCCGCTCCACTTCCTGCTGGGCTGGCTCGCCTCGCCGTTCTTCCTTTTCTATGCCTGGTATTTTCTCGGCGGCGAAATTGGCAATCTCGGCTCCGGACTGCGCACCCGGCAGAACTTCCGTCGCAATCTGGAAGCGGCTACGGTCAATCCCCACGATGCCGAAGCGCAGTACCAGCTCGGGCTGATCGCGCAGGATCGGCGTCAATATTCCGAAGCCATCGAGCGCTTCAAGAAGGCCGTTGCCATCAACCCCAGCGAAACCGATGCGCACTTTCAACTGGGCCGCATCGCCCGTAAACAAGGCCGTCTCAATGACGCCCTCGGCCATTTCCAGACCGTACTCGATCAGGACGACAAGCATCATCAGAGCGAGATCCTGCGCGAACTCGGTGCGCTCTACCTGGCGGCAAAGCAGTTCGAACACGCGGCCCAGGAGCTGGCCACCTATGTCGAGCGGCGCCCGTACGATCCCGAAGGCCTCTACTACTATGGCCAGGCGCTCGAAGGCCTGAACCGTGTTCCCGAAGCCGTTGAGATGTACAAGCGGTGTGTCGAATCGGCCGCCACCGCTCCTCGGTACATTCAGCGATCGGTCGCACAGTGGAGCCGACTGGCTCAAAAGCAGTTACGAAACGCTTCGAAGAGCCGCAGCTGAACGGGATCGTCAATCAGGTCTTCGGGATGCCATTGCACTGCGACCACAAACTTACGCCCCGGCAGTGCAAAGCCCTCGATGACACCATCCGCCGGATCGCGCGCCGTCACCACTAAATCGCGCCCCACTGCACCCGCCGCCTGATGATGCCGTGAATTCACCTGAATCCGATCCGCACCGTAAATCGACATCAGTGGCCCGCTGAGTTCCACGTCATGCACCGTCTTACGATGCCCCTCGACATGCTGAACAAGCGTCCCGCCGAGCGCCACATTCATCAACTGCATCCCGCGGCAAATCGCCAGCACCGGCACATCGCGCGAGATGCCTTCCAGCATCACGGCGGATTCGTAATCGTCGCGCTCACGATCCGGCGCCTCCGTTTCCGGATGCGGAACCTGGCCGTAAAGTGATGGGTCCACATCCGTGCCACCCGTCATCAATATTCCCCCCACCTGATCCAGCGATTCCGAACATCCCGGGGTAAACGCCACTGCCTCAATACCCACCCGCGCCAAAGCCTCGCGATAAGGCAACTCGCGCTCCATCTTCCGAAACAGCAAAGCCGCTTTCATTCAGACCGCCCGTCCAGCCGCTTCTTGATCGGCACCAGCCCCAGCAGCGTCACCAGATTCAGAAATGCCAGCACAATTGCCACCTCATATTTATCCATAGCAACCGCCGCGCCAATCGCCCCCGTATTCCAGATACTGGCCGCCGTCGCCGTCCCATGCACGCTCATGCCATCGCGAACAATCGCGCCCCCGCCCACAAAGCCAATTCCGGTGATCAAACCCTGCAGCACACGCGAGTTCGCCGCGTGGCCATCGGTTCCGCCCAGATCGCGGAAGATCAGCAAATAGCCACAACTGGCCAGCGCCACAATCGGAAACGTGCGAATGCCAATGGCGTGGAGTTCCTTCTCGCGCCACCATCCGGTAGGCAGCGTGAGCAGCCAGGCGATGGTGAGTTTCAGGGCGGTCATTCCCAGCAGGTGCCAGTCTAAAGGAAGCTTCGGCATATTGTTAGATGTTATATGCACGTGAATCGAGTTCAGGCCTTCCTCCTGAGTTACCCCTTTCCCGAGCCGGTTCGTCTGCCGTTTCACGGAGGCGAACGCACCATTCTCAAGCGCGACGCGATGCTGATTCGTGTCGAAACCTCGAATAGCCTGACAGGCTACGCTCCAGGCCCCGGCAGCGAGCGGGTTCATCATGCAATTGAAACCGTGATCGCGCCTTTTCTCGAAGGCCTGGCCCTCGCCGATCCCGACGCCCTCCGCGTGAAATTCGAGTCCGGTCCCGGCGCCAAAGACATCGAGCTGGTGAAAGCCTACTGCGCGGTTGAAGTCGCCCTCTGGGACATCTTCGCGAAGAAACACGGTGTCCCACTCTCGGAAGTAGTCGGCGGCAGGATGCGCGACCGAATTCGCCTCTATGGCAGCGCCGGGATGTATCAGTCCCCCGAGAAATATGCCGAGGAAGCCGCCGCCATTGCAGCCCTGGGCTTTCGCGGTTACAAGATGCGCCCCGCGCTCGGGCCCGATGAAGACATCCGCGCCGTGAAGCTGATGCGCGAAGCCGTCGGCCCGGGCGTTGATCTGATGATCGACGCGCACACCTGGTGGCGCATGGGCGACAAGAGCTATTCAGCCGAAACCGTGGAGCGCGTTGCCGACGCGATCTCCGAATACGACCCGCTCTGGCTCGAAGAACCCCTTCCTCCCGCCGATCACGAAGCCTACGTGGCGTTGCGCGAGAAAGAGTTCGTCACCCTCGCCAGCGGCGAACATGAACCAAACGAAGACGCCTATATCGATCTCATCGATTCCGGCGGAGTCGATTATGTCCAGATGGACGTCTGCTGCCAGGGCGGTTTCGCCATGGCGCGCCGGCTCTTCGGATTAATCGCCCGGCGCGAGCTCCGTTTCGCATTCCACAGCTGGGGCACGGACCTCGAAGTCCTGGCCGCCGCCCACCTCGGAATCTGCTGGCCCGATTCGGTAGTTGAATGGCTTGAGTATCCCTGTTATTCGAATGCCCGCAAACCGGGGATGTACCCGTTCCCTCTCGCCGCCGAAATTCTAAAGACTCCGCTCGAATTCGAAGGCGGCGAACTTATTGTGCCTCGCAGCCCCGGCCTGGGCATCGAAATCAATGAATCGGTAATTGAGAAATATCCGTGGAAGCCTGGCCCATGGTCGTTATTCCGGATCGATTCTCCGGCCCAGACCCTGGCCGTCACCGGCGACCATTCCATTCCCTGGGAGGGAAATGTTGGTTAACGAAAAACGCCAGTATAAATATCTCGACCTCTTCATCAACATCTTCGTAGTCGTGCTGATCGTCTCTAACCTCATCGCCCCTAAGCTGGTCGACGTGGGCTGGCTGACCTTCAGCGCCGCGCAACTGCTTTTCCCAATCACCTATATCTTCGGCGACGTCTTTACCGAGGTGTATGGCTACAGCGCCTCCCGCCGCGCCATCTGGATGGGCTTCCTGGGAAGCGTGATCATGGCGCTTTTCGGAGTCTTCGCCATCTGGCTGCCGCCCGCCGCCAGTTTCCACAATCAGGCCGCGTTTGAAACTATCTTCGGCGTAGTCCCGCGCAACATCGCCGGCAGCCTGCTGGCTTACTGGGCGGGCGAATTCGCCAACTCACTCACTGTGGCGAAGATGAAACTGTGGACTAACGGACGGTTCTTATGGACCCGCACCGTAGGCTCAACCGTCGTAGGCCAGTTCGTTGACACCACCATCGTGATCGTCGTCATCTTCTGGGGCAATCCACCTTCGCTCATGGTGCACCTCATCGTTTCGGGCTACATCTTCAAGGTCGTTTACGAGGTACTCGCAACCCCGCTGACCTACTGGATCGTCAACTTCCTGAAGCGCGAAGAAGGCGTCGACTACTTCGACCGCCGCACTAACTTCAACCCTTTTGCGAAAGGCTTAGTGGAGTAGCGGCAAAGTCTTTGCCATGGCGGGTGAAATTTTCGACCGTCATAAAAGTTCGCGAGTACATGCGATCGATATACAGCTTGCCATGAAGATGATCGATCTCGTGCTGCAGTATCCGCGCATACCACCCCTCCGCGCGAATCTCGACCGCCTCCGCGTTCTCATTTAGACATTCCACTCGAACCTTAGTAGCCCGCGGAACAATGGCGGTAAACCCGGCGAGGCTCAGACAACCTTCGAAGAACGGGACCTGTTCATCCTCTTCCCCCTCCGCGATCACGCCAGGATTAATGAGCACCTGAAACAATACCGGTTTGCGCTTGCGTTCGTCAGCCTGTCCCGCCGCCAGCTTGTCGATGTATTCCTGCTTATCCTCGATCACCGCGATCTGCAGCGGAAAGCCCACCTGCGGCGCGGCCAGCCCCACCCCAGGAGCATCCCGCATCGTGTCTCGCATCGACACGATGAGCTCCTGTATCGGAGGCGATAGAATCTCGTCGCGGCTGAGCGGGCGGGCGAATTGCCGCAGCGCTGGTTCGCCCACCTGTCGGATCTTCAGAATCATGTCAGTGAGTCGCCTGTCAGTGAGTCATTGAATATAGAACGTCGTTCACGCCGATGCGAATCCCCAGCGCCGAATAGCGCTCCGGGTACCCCGGATCGTCCGCCCACTCCCACGAATCGCCAATATCCGAGTTGAACGAAATCACCACCATCAGCCGGCCTTTGTCGTCATAGATCCCGCGCCAGCGCGCCGTTTCGCCATCGTTGCGATAAGTCGTGCCCTGCCGAAGCGCCCACTGGCCAGGGATCTGATACCGGTCCTGCAGATCGTAAATAATGTGAAAGATCGCGTCTTTATCTTCGATCTCGACAATTGGACGGTCGGGGAAAATCAGCGCCATCGAATCCATGAAACGATTCCATTCCGGCGTGCCCCAGAAATCGTCCAGCATCAGAAAGCCGCCGCGCAGAAGATACTCCCGAACCCTCGCGATTTCTAAATCCGTGAGCTTCCAGTCGCCCATCTCGCCCGCCACCAACCAGGGCCAGTTGAAAATATCGTCGCCATCGTCGGGATTCACCGGCTGCTCCACGGACCGTGCATGAATACGCGTCAGCCGCCGCAGCGCCGCCGCGAAATGCCGGTCGGCTCGCGGATAATCCTGCGACCAGCTGGTGCCGCCCTCACGCCAGTCCCGATAACCGCCGAACCCTCGCGGCCGAGAGAATCGCCCGAAGGGATGCGGCGGATACATCAGCCGCGCCTGCACCCATTCCGTCTTCTCTTCATAATCGGCGGGCAGCTCTATATCGTCGTACGCCTCAAGACTTCGGTAGACGCGGAACGGGCGAGGGTTTTGGTTCTGCGGCCCCGCCGCGGCATAGAGCACGCCAAGCAGCGCGATGCAGCAGCCGGACCACCAAAGCGTTCTTCGCACCGCCGACTTGCGTGCCATGTGGTCGACCTATCAGGAGAATAGCATCCGAGGCGGAAGAGGCGGATTTCAGAGAGAAATTCCGCGCCTGGCGGCACTGACATTTCGAGCAATGCAGGAATACGATGCGGCGTTGAAGCGAATACTCACCGGAGCCACCGGAAGCGCACTGGCCCAACTGACCGGATTCACCGTGGCCCGCTGGCACAATGCGGAGTTGCCCGCCGTCCGCCACCGCCGCGCCGACCTGCTCGGCGAGACCGCCGAGGGGCGTCTGGTCCACATCGAACTGCAAAGCACCAACCACCCCGACATGGCTCTGCGGATGCTCGAATACTCGGTCGCGATCCGGCGCAAGTTCAGGCGATTCCCGAGGCAGATCGTGCTCTATGTCGGCAATGGCCCGCTGCGGATGAAGCGGTGGTTGAAAGGGCCGGGCCTGAGATATCGTTGCCGGGTGATGGACTTTCGCGAACTCGACGCCGAGCCATTGCTCGCGAGCGCGTCTCTGGGCGACAATGTGATTGGAATCCTCGCGAGGCTTCACGACGAGCGAGACGCAGTGCAGCGCATCCTCGGCCGGATCGCGGCAAGTCCTCCGGCTGAACGCGCTACCTCGCTCGGGGAGTTATTTATTCTGGCGGGGTTACGGAGACTGGGACCGGTTATCGAATGGGAGATAAAGCAAATGCCGATTCTTGACGACATCATGGATAACGAAGTTCTCGGCCGCGAACGGAAGCGCGGCATCGAGATGGGAAAAGTTGAAGGCAGAGTTGAAGGTGCACGCGAGGTGGTCATTCGGCAGATCGGAAAGCGCTTTGGGAAGCTACCCGATTGGGCGAAACAGCGTATCGACACATTGTCGGGCCCGGAACTTGAAAGCCTGGAACTTCGTTTGCTCGACGCCGCAACCCTCGAAGAACTCTTCGCCTGACTCTCGCTGGTGCATGGACACGCGGCGAAAGTCGCGTTGTTCTGAAAGCCTCACCGCATATACATCCCGCCATTCACATCAATCACATTCCCCGTAATATAACCCGCCTCATCCCCACACAGAAACCGAACCGCCGCCGCCACCTCAATCGCCGTCCCAATCCTCCCGATCGGAATCGATTCCACAATCTTCACCTTATGCTCATCCTTCAGCACCGCCGTCATATCGGTATCGATAAACCCCGGCGCCACCGCATTCACCGTAATATTTCGCGACCCCAGCTCATGCGCCAGCGATTTCGTCAGCCCAATCAACCCCGCCTTCGAAGCCACATAATTCGCCTGCCCCGCATTCCCCGCCTCGCCTACCACCGATGAAATGTTCACAATCCGCCCCCACCGCTCCCGCATCATAGGGGATATGACCTGCTGGATGCAGAAAAACGCCCCTGTAAGATTGGTCTGCAGCACAAGGTTCCAGTCGTCCGCCCTCATGCGCAGCGCCA
>Ga0302319_10023257_pt1 | contig 11082 bp, 8 predicted proteins | sample Bog_T0_2_FD_203319 | JGI IMG/M metagenome (GOLD analysis project Ga0302319, IMG submission 203319) | Peat permafrost microbial communities from Stordalen Mire near Abisko, Sweden - Bog_T0_2 | ecosystem: Environmental > Terrestrial > Soil > Wetlands > Peat | place: Sweden: Abisko, Stordalen Mire...
TTTATTACGTTCAAATACTGGCAGAGCGCGAGGGATGCAAAAGCAGCGCTGATCCGGGCAACTCAAGCGGGGCGTACGGTTGAAGACCGCCTCGACGAACTCGAACGCCTGAAGCGCCGCGACATGGTCACGCCCGAAGAATACGCCGCCAAACGCCAGGAGATTTTGAAGGATCTCTAAGCGTCCTATCACCGGAAAACGAAAAGGTTTAACAGGAAAACATGAAATCATGAAATACATGAACTGATTAAAAACAGGGCATTCTGACTTCCAATGTCTTCTTCATGTATTTCATGATTTCATGTTTTCCTGTCAAAAAATTCCGCGAAAAAATAAAAAATGCGACCAATCAGACTCCTGTAAATCCTCTCCAAAAACCTCCCCCAAAGATTCCGTCCGTTCCGTTAATTCCGTCAAAAATTCAGCGACGGTCATAGACCGCCGCTACAGGCTAATTTCAAAAAGAACACAAAAAGAAAGAACATCACCATGAGCACCGATTACAAAGTTAAAGACATCGCGCAGGCCGATTTTGGCCGCAAGGAAATCACCATTGCCGAATACGAGATGCCAGGTCTCATGGCGTTGCGCGCGGAGTACAAGGGCAAGTTCCCGCTGAAGGGCGCGAAGATTGCCGGGTGCCTGCACATGACCATCCAGACCGCCGTGCTCATCGAGACGCTGGTCGATCTCGGCGCGGAAGTGCGCTGGAGCTCGTGCAATATTTTCTCCACGCAGGATCACGCGGCGGCGGCCATCGCGGCGGCGGGCGTGGCGGTCTTCGCCTGGAAAGGCATGAACGCCGAGGAATTCGACTGGTGTATCGAGCAGACGCTGAAGTGGCCGGACGGTTCGCAGCTCAACATGATTCTCGATGACGGCGGCGACCTGACCAACATGGTCCACGACAAATATCCCGCGCTCATCGCCGGCATCCACGGCCTCTCCGAAGAGACGACGACGGGTGTGCACCGCCTCTACGAGCGCGTCAAAAAGGGCACGCTGAAGATGCCCGCGTTCAACGTCAACGACTCGTGCACGAAGAGCAAGTTCGACAATCTGTACGGTTGCCGCGAATCGTTCATCGACGCGGTGAAGCGCGCGACGGATGTGATGATCGCGGGCAAGATCGTGGTCGTGGCCGGTTACGGCGACGTGGGCAAGGGTTGCGTGCAGGCCGCGAAGGGCCTCGGCGCGCGCGTGCTCGTCACCGAGATTGATCCGATCAACGCGCTGCAGGCGGCGATGGAAGGCTACCAGGTTGTGACGATGGATGAGGCGGCGAAGATCGGCGACATCTTTGTCACGACGACGGGCAACATCGATGTGGTCACGCGCGAGCACATGAACGCGATGAAGACGCAGGCCATCGTCTGCAACATCGGCCACTTCGATTCCGAGGTGCAGGTCGGCTCGCTTTATAACGACAAGACGCTGACCAAGGTGGAGATCAAGCCGCAGGTGGACCAGTTCACCTGGCCGAACGGGAAGATCATCACCGTGCTGGCCGAGGGGCGGCTGGTGAATCTCGGCTGCGCGACGGGGCACCCGAGCTTTGTCATGTCGGCCTCATTCACGAACCAGACGATTGCGCAGATCGAGTTGTGGAGCACGCGCGGCCAGGGCAAGTATAAGAATGAAGTTTACGTTTTGCCGAAGGCGCTGGACGAAAAGGTGGCGCGGCTGCATCTCGAAAAGCTGGGCGTGAAGCTGACGAAGCTGACGGCGAAGCAGTCGGAGTATCTCGGCGTGCCGATTGAAGGGCCGTATAAGGCAGAGAACTATCGGTATTAATGGGTAGGGACGGCACTCCGCTGCCGTCCGATTTTATTCGTGGGACGCGAAGGGACTCGCGTCCCTATCCTAGCGTCCTCACGGGCGCGGCTACAAAACTCCGGATGTGAAAGCCTCCGGGGTTTTTGTTTGCGCGACAATAGACGCAATGACGCATCCGCTTCGCCTGTGCGAGCGCTGCCGCCATTGCGATCACCACCCAAAAGTTACAGCTTCGTCACAGTCAGAGCTTTGAGTCCCTTGTCGGACTGGGTGGCTTCGAACTCGACGCGGTCACCCTCATCGAGCGTTTTGAAACCCTCGCCACCAATGACAGAGAAGTGAACGAAAACGTCCTGCCCCCCTTCATCTTGTGCGATAAAACCAAAGCCCTTCTTGTTGTCGAACCACTTGATAATTCCGTGAGCCATTCTCTCTTTGCTCCTTAAATTCATTTGATTATGATGACATCCTTTCGGAGGCGCAATCAAAAAATTGGAGCAATTATTTATGGCCGGTGTTCAGCGGAAATCTTCCACGGCCAATTCCCATGAACCGCCGGAGGCTTCGATTTTTAGATAATAATTTCCCGGTCCCTGCAGTTCGGTGGAATCGCCGCCGGAGCCGAGTTTCGCGCTGACCTTTTGCGGAATGGTGTCGTCTTTCGGAAAAGCATTGATGAACAGCGCACTGGTATTGGCATAGACTTTTCCCGGTTTGTCCTGGTTGTGCCAGAGCACGCGCCAGGTGCGGCCTTGAATCCGGAAGAGATCGCTTTGTCTGGAATCGTCACCTTTCAGCGTGAAGAGCCGGTGCCACGACATCGTGCCCGGCGCGCCTTCCGAATCGGGCTTGGGCAGATAAGTTTCGGGCGGCGTCGGCGTGGCGTCGGCGACCGGCGGCGGCGCGGGTGGGGGAGGCGGTGTGTTGGTGGCGCCCGGATTTTCCACCGGCGGAGGTGCGCTCGCAATCGCAGCGCCCTGCGGACGCACGGAGGCATCGGCCTCGAGCTTGTCCACCTTGTTTTGCAATTGGGTATTCTGGTAAAGGGAGTCCTCGAGGCGCTCTTCGAGCGACTGGATTTGCCGGTTTTTTAAGCGGCTCTCGTATTGGATGTCCTGCAGCACTTCCTGCTGTTTCTTGAGGAGATCGAGCAGATCGCGATTGGATTGCGTGAGCTGGTCGACCGCTTTTTGCAGTTCGGCCGCCGTCGCCGCGGCGCGCGTCGTCTTGACCGGGGCGGCCGGTTTGGCTGCGGTTGGAGCGGGAGGAGGCGTCCCGGCTGGTTCATTAGTTTGAGCGAAAGAAAGACGGGCCAGCAGAACGAGCGCGATTAGGAGGGCCGGTCGCATGGTCGTGACTCTAGCCGCGAATTTTGACGACACGGATAAAAAAATAAATGAGCGGTCCGAATCCGGGCAGAAAAATAATGAGGAGCAGCCAGAGAATTTTCTCGGTCATGATTTTCTCCCGCTTCGCGCATTCGAAGATCATCCAGAGGGAAAAAAGGAGGCCGAGGATTTCGAGGCTTCGCGCGCTTTCGAGAAAATAGGGCAGGAGGGCGAGCGGAGTCATGACTTCGAATTAATTAGCCGCAAAAGAACGCAGAGAACACAAAGATTTGAGCGGATGGAAACCATGACCAAATTTTCCAAAATTAATGAAATGCAAGACAGGGGAATTTTGACAGGAAAACATGAAAGCAGGAAATACATGAAGAAACCCGGGGCAACGAAGTTGCCGGGACAAGGGCGTTCCCAGGTGTAACTTGGGAACGAGAGGGGGAAATTAACGGAATTAACGGAATTTTGAGGGTAAGACGGAAAACAATTTTAGACAGGAGTTACATGAGGGACATGAAGGAAAGGCTTTTTCCCCTGCGTGGTTTTTTCTCCTGTCCTTCATGTTCCTCCTGTCAAAAAAATCTTCCTGTCATTTTTTGCGTTCTCTGCGTTCTTTTGCGGCTAATCCTTCCGCGGCCCATCAAATCGCGGGCACTTCCATTTTGAAGGGCGGGATGCGGGTGAAGACGCGCTCGCCATCCTCGACCTGACCGAGATAGGCGCCCTCGGCCACGGCCGATTCCCAGGGAAGGAGGTGGTAGCTTTGATAATGGAACTGCGTGCCGGGCGGCAGGCGCGGGCATTCGCCAACAACGCCGTCGCCCTCAATCACCAGCTTGGAGCCCTCGGCATTGGTGACGACCCACTTGCGACCCTTGATGGTGACCACACGGGGGCTGTCATTATGAATCGTTATGTGGTAGACAAATCCGTAAGGCCGGTCCGGGGTGCCCTCCTCGTGCGGGTTGTATTCCACACGATCGAGGCTGACCCAGAGTCCGGGTAATTCGCGAATAGGTTCACCTGCCACACCCTTTAGATAAATGATTCGCTCCTCCCGGCAAAGAGAAACTTCGTCCGCATCGCTTCCAACGGTGCCCGTCGTCCTCACAATTGCGGGCTCCGACAACAGCGGCGGTGCGGGCTTGCAGGCCGATTTGAAGACCTTTACCCCGCTCGGGGTCTACGGCACGACGGCGGTGACGTGCGTCGTGGCGGAGCATCCCGGGCGCGTGCTGAACATCACGCCAATCCCGCCCGCGCGCGTGGCGGACCAGATTCGGCTCGTGCTGGAGGCGTTTCCGGTTGCGGCGATCAAGACCGGGATGCTTTATTCGGCGGAGATCATTGCGGCCGTGGCGAGGGCGATCGCGCCGGCGCTGGAACAGGGGGTGCCGCTGGTTGTTGATCCGGTGATGGTCGCCAGCAGCGGAAAGGTGCTGATGAAGAAGGAGGCGATTCGCGCTCTGCGGAAATTGATCGCAGGGGCGACGCTGGTCACGCCGAACCGGGACGAGGCGGAGTTGCTTTGGGGCAGGCGGATCCAGAATGTCGGGGCGCTGACCCGGGCGGCGGAGGAATTGGTGAAGGCGTTTCGGTATCCCCACTTTTTGATCAAGGGCGGCCATCTCAAATCGGACCGGGCTGTCGATGTGCTCGCGTTTCCCGATGGCCACACGCACGAGTTCGGCGCAAAGCGGATTCCGAATGTCGATCCGCACGGCACGGGTTGCACTTACTCGGCGGCGATCGCGGCGGGGCTGGCCAAGGGGCTGACGGTGAAAGAGGCGGTGATCCTGGGGAAGATTTTTATTACGCGGGCGCTTTATCGGCGGTTCGAGATCGGGGGATACCAGTTGCTGAATCATTTCCCGTGAAGGTTTGTCGCTGAGCGCAATCGAGCGCGCTGGCACCGCGGGGTAAGCCTGCGCAGACTGACTTAAAGGCATCCGCCGCCTTACGGCTGCGGCTACAAAATCAGGGTCAGGACGGGAGTCTGACCCTCCGTTAATAAGGACGGGAAAACTCCTCGTGCAGGCCGGCGTAGACGCCGCGGGCGGCGAGGAGTGATTCGTGGGTGCCGCGTTCGACGATTCGGCCTTCGTGCAGGACGAGGATGAGCGAGGCTTTGCGGATGGTGGAGAGGCGGTGCGCGATGACGAATGTCGTCCGGCCTTTGAGGAGAATATCGAGCGCCGTCTGGATGAGCGCCTCGCTCTTCTGGTCCACGGCGCTGGTGGCTTCGTCGAGGATAAGGATGCGTGGCTGCGCGACGAGGGCGCGGGTGATGCAGAGGAGCTGGCGCTCGCCGGCGCTGAGGTTGCCGCCCCGTTCGCCGACCTTCGTGGCGTAGGCTTCCTTCATCTGACTGATGAGATCGTCAGTGCCCACAGCGCGGGCGGCAGCGCGCACCTCGTCGTCGGTCGCCTCGGGGCGGCCGAAGCGGAGGTTGTCGAGGATGGTGCCGGTGAAGAGAAAGTTTTCCTGCGTGACGATGCCGAGCTGGCGATGGAGCGACTGGATCGTGGTCTTCGCCACATCATTCCCATCGATGAGAATTCGCCCGAGTTGCGGTTCATAAAAGCGCGCGAGCAGGCTGATGATGCTGGTCTTGCCTGAACCGGTGTGGCCGACGAGTGCGACGGTCTGGCCGGCTTCGGCGACGAAATCGATCTCGTTGAGCACCCACCGGTCTTCAGGTGTCGTTTCGTAGCGGAAGCTGACTTTTTCGAAGCGCACCTGCCCCTTGATCGGGGCGAGGGCGCTCGCGTTGGGGCGGTCAATGACCTGCGGGACCGTGTCGAGCAACTGGAAAATCCGTTCCGCGCACGCGCCGGCAGAGAGGATGCCGTTATAGAGATCGCCCATGGTCTGGATCGGGCCGAAGAACATTTGCACGTAGAGGATGAAGAGAGCGAGGTCGCCGACGGTCATGTCATGGCGCGTGACGAGCGAGCCGCCGTAGCCGAGGACGATGGCGATGCCGATGCCGGAGACCAGGCCGAGCGTGGGCATGTAGGTGTGGAAGATGCGGGCGACGTCGTAGGCGCGGGCGGTGAGGATGGTGCCGAGCATCTGGTAATTTTCGAGGTTCTCGTCTTCGCGGCCCATCGCCTGCACGACGCGCACGCCGGAGATGTTTTCGGCCAGGCTCGCGGTCAGGCGTGACGATTGCCGCCGGACGCTGCGGTGCGCCTGCATGATGTACTTCTGGAAAAGATAGGTCGCGACGGCAAGCGGAGGCAGCACGGTGCTTACGACGAGGCACAGGCGCCAGTTGGTGTGGAGCATCATGCCGAGGACGCCGACGAGCGTGAGCGCGCTGCCGAGCAACTGGTTCGCGCCCCAGGTCAGCACCTGGTCCATGGCGTCGATGTCGGAATCGGCACGGTTGATGATCCGGCCCTGGTGCGTCTTGTCGAAATAATTGAGCGAGAGGCGCTGGATGTGCTCGAAGACAGTGAGGCGGAGGTCGTTCATCATGCCCTGGCCGACACGGATGGCTGATTTCACCATCGCAACGGTGAGGCCCCAGCCGAGGAATAGATTGGCGAGGTAGATCGCGCTGATGATGAGGATGCCGTGCGCCGCGTCTGCGAACGTGATGATGTGGGTGAGGTAATGGTCGATGCCGAGCTGGATCAATTTCGGGCCGAAGATCTGCGACGTGACCGCGAGAATGGTCAGCGCCATGTTGATAATGACCACGCGGCGATAGGGTCGCGCGCAGACCATGAGCCGCCGCAGCAAGCCGAGGGTGAGCGGCCTTTTTTCGAGCTGTTCTTCGAGGAGGATGTCGGCGGCGGCGCTCATGTGTTAACCCCGGCAGAGGATTTGTCGGCGTCGCGATCGGCCTGCTGCTCGCGAAAGAGTTCCTTGAAGAAGATGCCATGCGCCATCAGCTCGGCGGGACTTCCCTGCTCCACAATCCGGCCTTCGCGCAGGACCACGACCTTCTCGGCGTGCTGCAGCGTGGTCAGCCGGTGCGCGATGACGAACGCCGTGCGCCCGAGGCAGACGCGACGCATGTCCTCCTGGATCAGGCGCTCGGTTTTGGAATCGAGGCTCGAGGTGGCGTCGTCGAGAATCAGGATGCGCGGGTCGAGCAGGAACGCGCGCGCGATGGCGAGGCGTTGCTTCTGCCCGCCGCTGAGTGACACGCCCCGTTCGCCGATGACGGTGTCGTAGCCCTTGTCGAGCTGGACGATGAAATCGTGCGCGTGGGCCGCCCGCGCCGCCGCGACGACCTGCGCCTGCGTCGAGTCGGGCCGGCCGTAGGCGATGTTCTCCGACACCGTGGCGCTGAAGAGCACCGTCTCCTGAAAGATCATGCCGACGGACCGGCGCAACTCGCCGAGGTCCAGCTCGTGGAGGTCGACGCCATCGATGCGGACGCGACCGGAGGTGGGATCGTAGAAGCGCGGGATGAGGTGGACCAGCGTGCTCTTGCCCGCGCCGGTCGCGCCGACGATGGCGACGGTCTGGCCCGGCAGCGCCTCGAAGGAGATGTCCTGCAATTCGGTGCCGGTGCCGCCGGCGTAGCCGAAGGAGACTTTCTCGAATGAGACGAGCGCGCCGCTCTTCGAGGCCAGGTGACGCGTGCCGCCCTGAATTTTCATCGGGTCTTCCAGCACTTCCATCACCCGCTCGGCACTGGCGCTGGCATTCTGGATGATGTTCACGAATTGCCCCACGGCACCCATGCGGTTGCCAATGCCCATGAGGTAAAAGACGATGGCGGCGAGATTGCCGATCGGCATCCGTCCGTGGATCACTTCAAGTCCGCCGATCCAGAGCGCCAGTGGCATGCTCAATCCGAAAATAAATTGCGCCATCGGCACACGGCCCGCCCAGTAGTTCACTGTCGAGAGCATCCTTGAGACGAAGGCGTCGCGGCGCGCCCGGAACTTTGCGATCTCATCCGGCTCGCGCGCGAAGGCCTTCACGACGCGCACGCCGGCGATGTTTTCCTGGATCGCTGTGGTCATCTCCGCGTGCAAGTCGTGCGTCTTGCGCCATTGCGGGTGGAGTTGCCGCGCGTAATAGACGATCAGCCCGACGGTCGGCACCAGAGTCATGAACGTGACCAAGCCGCAGATGGGACTGATCCACGCGATCAGGATGATGGTGACCAACATCGCGACGGTGATGTCGATGCCGAGAAAGAGACACGCGAAGAGGAAATCCTGCAGCCGCGCGATGTCCGACGTGCCGCGCGAGATCAGCTCGCCGGTGTTGGTCTTGTCATGGAAGGCGAACGAGAGCCGCTGGACCGCGTCGAAGAAGGCCGCGCGGATGTCCTTCAGTGTTGCCTGCACGAGCCGGTTGCGCAGACGCCCGAGCGCGAAGCCAAGGAGCGCGCGCAGCAAAGCCAGTCCCACGAAGAGCCCGGCGAGGTTCCACGGATTTTCCGCGATGCCGGTGGCGATGGCGTTGCGAAGTTGGTTGATGGCCATGCCCGACACGCGGGGCAGGGTCATTTCCAGCCCGATGTTCACAAGCAGCATCAGCACGGCGAGCGTCGTGCCAGCTCGGTAGCGTTTTAGAAAGGAAAGCACCCCGAGCAGATTGCGCGACCGCAACCCCGGCTTTTCCGAAGAAGATGCTTTCATGGGAGAGAGCAACCAAGGCTAAGCCACCTCCCCGGCAAAGAAAGTCATTCTTTCCGAGCCGCGAAAGAGCAAAAGTAGGTGAGTGCCCAGCAACTTTGGGTTATAAATCGGGTTTTATCCCTCGGACGATGATCCTCTGATGAAACAAGTCCGCCGCCATTGCTTTTTGCACGGAACCACCCCTTGGTTGGCTAGGCTGATTTTAGCCGGCGCGCTTCTTCCGACCAGCGCGGTGCTTTTTGCGGCGGACAATAACGAGTCGGCTTCCTCGCCCGCGTCGGTGGTTGCCCCGGCCCCGGCCAAAGCCGATCCCGGCATCGCATTTCTCACCAAAAAAACGCAGCTCTGGCTCGGGCGCAGTCAGGTTGTTTGCTTCACGGTCAAGGATCTCCCCGAGGAAGACCGCTTTTTCTCGTTCAACGTCGACGAGAATTATCTCCATGTCCTGGCGCCGCCGGCCATTCTTTCGGGTTCGCACATCGGCTATCTCCGGCTGCGGCCGCTGGTGGAAGGGAAAACGCGGATCGGTATCGGCGGCGCCAGCATGGAGGTGCAGATCGTCCGCGATAACGCCGCGACCACCCTCGATCAGACGCGGCCCGAAGTTGTCGCTCCCGAGAATGGCGCCGTTGTCTGGGGCAAGTTTGCTGTCGGCGTCGAGCAGCTCAATCTCTCCGGCAATCTGCATCCAATATTGCCGGTGCTGCGGCTGCCGAATGGCGAAGAGATCGCCGCCAAGCCCGTGCCCGATCAGCAGGACGGCCCTTATCTTCGCTATGCTTTCACCGTTGATGCGGCGGCGCTTCATCCGGGCACGAACGATTTGTTGGCGGTGTCGAAGGAAGGGCTGGGACGCGAGACGGTCAGCCGGCCCGTGGAGGTTTTCGTGATCAACCCCGAACCCGCCGCCATCGTCGCGGGAGATTGCAAGGATCTGATCAACACGAGGCCACCTTTGTCCTTCAAGATTCCTTTCGCTTCGCCGCCCAATTATAACCGCGACTTCAAACAACCGACTGTGGCCAACGACGACAAGGGCGGTTTCGGCCAGGTAGTGGTTAATCCGGGCGAAAATCCATTCTGGTGCATGCCGGTAACGGTCCCGGCCAAGGGCCTTTACACGCTGTTCATCACGGCGCGAGGCGACATCGGCGGAAACGCTTTGCCGACCGTGGCCGTTGTGGTCGATGTCGCGCAGAATCCGGTGGCGATGACCCGCCTAGCCACGACGGAGTGGCAGCGGCTGCCCGTGGGAACGCCTTTCAACCTCGAGGCCGGCAAGCACATCTTATCGGTCCGATTCCGCAATGGCTTCGGGGGAAATCCGCTCGATCATCGGTGTCTTTATCTCGCGAAATATGAGCTGCTTTGCCTCGATCAGGTCGCCGCCCCGGTTCTCGCCGCCAACGGCTCCGCGCCCATGTTACAGCAAGAGGCGACCATGCAGGCCGAAGCCGCTCCTGCGCCGATAGTGCAACAGGCAGCGGCCATGCGATCCCAGACGCCCGCTCCGGTGATGCAGCAAGCCGCGACCATGCAGGCCAATGCACAGCCCAACGCGACCATGCAGGACATTCCTCTGCCTGGCGTCTTTCATGTCGTTTTCGCCGACGCGTTGGACGGGCAGATCATTACCGGCCCGGTGCAAATTCAGGCGCAGTGCTGGTGGCCAAATCGCGATCACGCCGCGCCGCCGACCGTCGATTTGGTCGTGAACGGCAAAGTCATCGCTTCCCAAGCTTCGGTCCGGCCTGATTTTCATGTTGCTGTTACCGACTTCCAGACAGGGGAAAACAAGATCGAGCTTCGAGGCTCGCTGCCGAACGGCCGTCAGGCGCGCAGTCCGGTGGAGAGCATCATTCTCCCGAAAGAGCTGGGTTCGGGCCTGCCCGCTGCCGGCATTCTTTATCCGGCCAGTGGCGCGAAAGTAGGCTGGGCGGATGCCGTGGTGGCTAATGTCTCCGCGAGCGATGGTGTGGCTTATGCCGACCTGCTCATCGACGGTAAACCGCAGCAAATTGATCTCGCGCCGCGCAACGGTTTTGGGCCGCTTCTCTTTCCCTTGCTGACGCGCGGGCTCAGCCCCGGCCCGCATGAAGTGCAGGTTTCCGTGCAGGGCCATGACGGCAAGATCACTCAATCCGGCAAGGTGAGTGTGATAGTCACCGGCAAGGATATCGTTGCTGACGGCAAATACGCGCGCGCTCTCTTTTTGTTGAACCGGTTTGGCTACGGACCGGAGACGCGCGAACTGGCCGCTGTTCTCACCATGGGTCCGCACGACTGGCTGGCGGCGCGGCTTAATGAGACCATCGAGTCGCCGCTGGAGGAAAATGAGCAGGAGCGGCTTCAGT
>Ga0302319_10023261_pt1 | contig 11081 bp, 9 predicted proteins | sample Bog_T0_2_FD_203319 | JGI IMG/M metagenome (GOLD analysis project Ga0302319, IMG submission 203319) | Peat permafrost microbial communities from Stordalen Mire near Abisko, Sweden - Bog_T0_2 | ecosystem: Environmental > Terrestrial > Soil > Wetlands > Peat | place: Sweden: Abisko, Stordalen Mire...
GCCACTACAGTTTCATCTGGGGCATGGGAGGCGAGAACCAGGAATTTTCCGACATGACCCGCGCCGAGCCGGGAAAACTTCTCTAGCCACGCAACCACGGGTCACGATCTGGCCGCCTCCTGTCCGCTGAAGTTAAGTCCCCGTTGCGCCTCGCCTAACCCCCATGCTCCGCAGGTCCCTCTTCACGGCGCTCCTCCTGGCAGGGCTCCCCCTTTTCGTCCGCGGCGGGGCCGCAACGTTCAACGTCCTCGACTACGGCGTGGTCCCGGATGGGACTACCCTCAACACCGCGGCAATCGCACGCGCCATCGCGGCATGTGCCGCCGCACAAGGCGGGACGGTCACCTTCCCGGCGGGGCGCTATCTTTCCGGCGCCATACTGCTGGAGAGCAACATCACGATCGATCTCCAGGCGGGGTCCGAGGTCCTGTACAGCGACAACCCAGCGGATTCGCCGCTCGTGCCCTCACGTTGGGAAAGCACGGCAGCCTTCGTTCACGCACCCCTCTTCTATGCCAATGGAAAGGAGAACGTGGCCATAACAGGCCGGGGCACGATCAACGGGCAGGGCTCGAAGTGGTGGTGGCGCAACGGTCGTTACGACAAGGCGCGTGCCGCCGAGATGAAGCCCGCCATCGAGGCCTGGCACAGGCTCTACGACAGGATCGAGCTGGGCCAGAGGCCTCAGCCCTCGGAATTTGCCCTGGCCGCGGACTACCTGCGCCCGTCGCTCGTCCAGTTCTACGGCTGCAGGAACGTGCTGGTCGAGGGCGTCACGATCACAGAGTCCCCGATGTGGCTCCTGCACCCGATTTTCTGCGAGAACGTGGTTATCCGCGGGGCGACGTTTGCGTCCACGGGTCCCAACGGCGACGGCATCGACATCGACTCCTCGAGCAACGTGAGGATCTCCGACTGCTTCTTCAGCACCGGGGACGACTGCATCGTGATCAAGTCGGGACGGGACGCCGACGGCCGGCGTGCCGCGAGGGCCACCGAGCATGTCACGATCACGAACTGCGTCATGTACCAGGGCCACGGGGCCATCGTCATCGGAAGCGAGACCTCCGGCGGCATCAGGGATGTGGTGGCCAGCAACATCGTCGCAAGCGGCACACAGAGGGGCATCCGGATCAAGAGCATGCGCGGGAGGGGCAACACCGTGGAGAACCTTCGCTTTGACAACTTCGTGATCGAGGGCGCCACGGAGCAGGCCATCGAGATCACCACCCTGTACCAGGACGTGCCCGCGGAGCCCCAGTCCGAGCGAACGCCGACGTTCAGGAACATGGCCTTCAGCAACATCACGATCACCGGCGCCTCGCAGGTTGCCAGCATCCACGGACTTCCGGAGAAGGCGATTGGGCAGCTGCGCTTCTCGGACATCACCGCCAGCGGCGTGAAGGGATTCGTCTGCGACCAGACCAACGACATCGAGCTTCACAATGTGCGGGTGGACGTGTCCACGGGCAGCGCTTTTGACTTCCATGGCGTCAGGGGCCTTTGCCTCGACGGGATACGCTCGGCCACCCCGCCACCGAATGCCCCGGTCATATCGCTTTCACTCTGCAAGGCGGTGTGGCTGCGCGCCTCGCACGCCGACCTGGGCACGGGCACCTTCATCAGCGACCCAGGTCGCGGAGCCGGCGACCTTGAGCTCACCGACAATGACCTGAAGGCCGCCAGGGTGCCGGTGGAGCCCACCCTTCCCTAGCGGGCAACAACCACGGTGAATTCCCTGTCGATATACGTGTAGGCGCCAGCCTTCGGCTCGTAGCGTACTGTCCGGACGATCAGGCGGTGCGGGCCTTCACGGCCGAAGGCAAACCGGTAGCTTCCCTGCCAGGTCACGCGCTGGTCATCCCTGGCCTCGATTCGGGCCAGAACTTTGCTCTCCGTCAGGTCCGTGATGTCGATGAAGTCGAGCGTGCCGCTCGCATCAAAGGCGGTAAAGTCGATCCTGGTTGGCAATCCCGGCTTTGCGCTCTGTGGCGGGGCCACGTCGGCAGTCCAGTCGCTCGCGATCACCCGGAAGGGAACGGTGACCTCGCTCGGACCCACCGAATTGGTCGCGCGGAGCTTGGCGGAAAAATCCCCTGGCTCCGCGAAGCTGCCCGTCAGCTCCCCGCTTTCAGAGTCGAGGGAAAGACCCCTCGGCAGATCCACCGCTGCGAGCGTGTAGGGGCTGTAGGCCACCTTCACCTTGTAGTGGAGTGGCGTGCCCGAGGCCCAAAGCACCGGTGCACCGCCGGCAACAAAGGGCTTTGCCGGGGGCGGCGCCGCCTGGTCCAGCGCACGGGATCTTCCTGCGGCCAGGTAGGTCGCCAGGCTGACAGGCGAGTCAGGCCGGTCCATGTCTTTCCGCTCGTAGATCGACGCCGCATACTCCTTTGTCTCTATGTCCCCATCGTGGATAAGGTTGCCGTCGCACCACCGCGTCAGCTCGGGCCTCATCGAGGCCATCTGCCTGTCAATGGGCCATGCGGCCGGGAAGCGGGTGACGACGCAAACAAAGTCGCTCTTGGACAGCCGGTCAAAGACCGCGGCACGGGACACCTCGAGTATCGACGTCGGGAACATTACGGCGAACGGGAGCATTTTCCCGTGCCGCTCATAGCCGAGGATTCGAAACGCGTCAGCATTGAGGCCGTCGGACATCGCGGTCACGGAGACGAGCGGCCGCTCGATCCCCGCCTCCTGTGAGCGGAAATAGAGGAAGTCGGCCAGCGAATTAAGGTCCCGGTACTCCGACCGCATCTCCGGCGCCACCGTCTGGCGCAATTGGTAGGCGCCGAAGGCGACGGCCCCGAGGACGCCGACGGCAACGCATGCGCGGGCGACAACACGCCGGGGAAGCCGCCGTGAGAGCGAGATCCATCCGATGAAGATGAGCCATAGGGCGGCCGGTGCGATGATGTCGGCCGGCGGCTCAGCTTTCTCGGGATGCGTCAGCAGGACCAGGGTCGGCAAGGCGAAGAATGTTACTGTCAGGATCCAGGCATCCCTGAGACCGGCCCTGTCGAAATCGGCCGCAGGGACCACGCGCTTCGAGAGCATGAAATATGTGAGCAGTGCAAGGCCGAGGCAGAGGGCGCATATCCCGAGCTGGTGAAAGAGAATCTCGCCCGCCATCCAAGACACCGACTCGAACGACCCCAGATGGGTGTTGCGGGCTGCCGCCTCGGGACTGCCGTAATGGCCCACCCAGTAATAGCTGAGGATGGCCATCCTGCCTTTCCAGAAGAACCAACCCGAGACGCCGGCAGCCACGAGCGCCGCCAGGAGAAGACGGGCGCACCGCTGCAGTCGATCGGGCTCGGTGAGGAGCCAGCAAAGAAGGACGACGAGGATGCCGCAGAAATAAACCGCTGTAAGGAAGCGGACGAGCAGCGCGACGCCGACGGAGGCCCCAAAAAGGCAGGCCCATCTGGTGGACCTGAATCCCCGCCCCATTAGACCCACGGCCAGCGCGGTCCCGAACGCGCAGGACGCCATCCAGTCCAGTCGGAAATCGGTGGACGATCCCCAGACGCCCGACCACGGCACATTCAGGGCGGCAATGGCCGCGACGGCCGCCCAGCCAAGCGGGTAAGACCGCGAAAGGCGGAACATCGCACAGAAGCTCGCGAGCTGCAGAGCGACAAGACCAAGAAGATTGAGCGACAGCGCCGCGAGGCGCGACGGCCCGGCAACCTCGAACACAAGGAGCGAGAGGAAGGCATGAAGCGCCCCCTGCGGGGAATGGTAGCCGAAAGCGGCCGCGGCACCCGCGAGAAACCCGTGCAACCGCGCGACCTCGTAGGCGTTGTAGGCTTCAAGGAGGTACTGGTCCTGGTCAAACCACCTCGGGAAAATCCACGTGTAGTGCCTGTGCACCGCGGCGCAGAACACGAGCAGCTCCGCGGCGAACACGACAGCCAGGGCGACTCCCTGGCGCCGGAAGTCCCAGCCCGGATGTTGTTCAGCTTCTCCCATGTCTCGGTTGAGTTGGAACCCAGGTCGACTACTGCAGGGCGGCCTCGAACTCGGCCTTAACGGCGGGATCCGTTTCCCGTGTCCTCAGGCCTGCGAGACGCTCCCCTGCCCCGAGGCGCCTCACCGCCCAGACGGCATGCGCTCGGACGATGGGCGACTCATGGGTCGCCAGATTCAGGAGCGAATCGACGAGACCCAAATCCCCGGAATTCCCCGCCACGATGCAGGCGTTGCGCATGAGCCCGACAAACTTGACGCGTTTGATCGCCGTACCCTTGAAGACCCTCGCAAATTCCTCCCGCGTCATGGCGAGGATCTGCGCGAGCGTGAGGCCAGCGATTTCCCGGCGCGAGGAAAGGATCATGCGCCGTCCCTCCCTCGCGAACCGGTTCCAGGGACACACGTCGAGGCAGGTGTCGCAGCCGTAGATCCGGTTCCCGATTGCAGAGCGCATCCCGACCGGGATGACGCCCTTGTTCTCGATCGTCTGGTAGGAGATGCATCGGCTGGCATCGACCACACCGGGCGCCGGGAACGCCTGTGTCGGGCATGCATCCATGCACCGCGTGCACTTGCCGCAGAGAAGCCCAATCGCACCCGGTTCCCCGCGGCCCTTCAGCGGGGGGTCCGCCTCGAAGTCCAGCCGCGTCAGTACGGACGCGAGGAAGAGCCAGTTGCCGTGCTGGCGTGAGATCAGCATCGAGTTCTTGCCGATGAAACCCACGCCTGACTGCGCCGCCCAGGCGCGCTCGAGTACGGGCCCGGTGTCCACGTAGTACCTGTAGTCCGCGGCCTGCACCCCGTACATTTCCTCGATGACCTTCCCCGCTGCCGCAAGCGCCGGCTTCATCGTGTCGTGGTAGTCCACGTTCAGGCTGTACTTCGCCCAAGCCGGTGCAGGTGCGGTGCCGGACCCCTTGAGCTCCGCGTCAAAATAGCTGACGCCAAGCAGGATCGCCGAGCGGGCCCCCTCGAGCACAAGACCAGGGTCCATGCGCTTCTGCGCGGTCCTCTCCATCCAGTCCATGTCGGCGTGGTAGCCCGAATCGAGCCAGTGCCTGAGGCCGTCGCCCGTGGCCCCCGCGGAGAGACGGGCAAACCTGACCTCGTCGAACCCGAGCGCGGACAGGCGCCCGCGCAGCTCCTCCTGGCGGGCGACCATGGCCTCAGCCGGCCGTCGCGTGCTTGCGCGCGAACTCCGACGCCTCGCGGCGCCAGACACGCACCACGTGGCTCGCGATCTCGTTCATCGGGCGCGAGTCCGTGAGGATCACGGTGCCCGCCGCCTTGTAGATGTGCTCCCGCTGGGCGTAGAGGGCCCTCGCCTGGCTGTCGGGATCCTCGACATCCAGGAGCGGCCTCGTCTTCCCGTAGCGCTCGGTCCTGGCGAGTATCGTCTCGATGGAGGCATGGAGGCAGACGATGACGCCCTTCTTGCCGACCAGCTCCAGCATGCCCGGCTGCACCACCAGGCCGCCGCCGCAGGACACGACAAGGCGTTCGGGCGCGTGGCCGAGGTCGATGAACTCACGCTCCATGCGGCGGAACTCGGCCTCGCCGTCCTCGGCAAAGATCTGGGCGATCGTCTTGCCTGACTTGCGCTCGATCTCGTGGTCGCTGTCCAGGCACTTGAAGCCGAGACGGTGCGCGACGGCGCGCCCGACGGTCGTCTTGCCGGTCCCCATGAACCCGACAAGGTAGAGGTTTACTTCCGCAGGATTCAGGGGGACGCCTACGAATTGCCCGGCCGGGCCTTACTTGGACGGCATCGGGGCGGCCGGAGCTGCCGGAGCGACCCCTGGCGTGATGTCCACGAGCTCGATGTCGAAGACAAGGACGGAGCCCGGCGGGATGCCAGGCCGGCCATCGTCACCATAGCCGAGCGACGGCGGGACATAGAGGCGCATCTTGCCGCCCTTGCTGATCTTCTGGAGACCCTCGGTCCAGCCGGGGATCACCTGGTTCAGCACAAACTTTACCGGGTGGCCCTGCCTGTCGGAGCTGTCGAAGACGTTTCCGTCGATGAGCGTGCCCGTGTAGTTCACCGTGACCGTGTCCGTCGGCTGCGGGGAGGCGCCCGTGCCGGGGACCTGCACCTGGTAGCGTAGGCCGTCCGGAAGCTCCATGATGGTCTTGTCGTCCTTGAGATGGGCGAAGAAGGCGGCCGCCTGGCCGAGGTTCTTCGATTTGATGTTATCCAGGATCTGGGCCTGCTTCTTCTGGATGAACTCGGTCATTGCCGGCCCGATCTTCTGGATCTCAAAGGGGGAATCCTTGCCGTTCATCGAGGCGATCACGCCCTTCGCAAGCGTGTCGGCCTCGGCCGGGGCAAGCCCGAGGTCCGCGAGGCCCGTGCGCTTGCCGATGTACCAGCCGAACTCCTCGAGGAGCTGCTGGTCGGTGTAGGTCGCCGCAGGCGCGCCGGCGGCGGCCGGGGCCGCCTGGCCGAGGGGCGCCGGGGCCGTGATCGTTGCGTCCTGGGCGACCATTGAGGTCACGCCAAGCAGGGAGAGGACCAGGGCCTTCTTAAGAGAGTTTGAATTCATTCGGGGAGGGGAAAAAGGTGCCCTGCAGAGGGGCGCTTGGCAAATCTTAAGCGCGGCGTTCGCCGCTTGAACAGGCGCTGACCTCCGTACAGAGTATAAGGTTCCCATGAGCCCCGACCAATTCTGGACCAGTCAGGACGGTCAGATACTGACCGTTAAGAACAAGGACGACAGGGCAGTCACCCTGACACTCGCCTTCTGGCCCCGCAACCCGGCGGAGTTCGAGTTCATGAAGGCCCAGATCGGCGAGCTCAAGTTCACGGAGAGAAGCTCGCTGGCGCGCATCGGGATCGAGATGCAGATCCAGGGCGGCCTTGAGGTGGACGGCAACCGACTGACGCTGGTCGTCGAGGCGTTCGTCTACGACATGAGCTTCCCGAACTCCGGCTACTGGAAGAAGCTGATGCGCTCGGGCATTCCCGTCGGCCGCCTCTTCCTGGCCCCCGCGAGCTCCAAGCTGAACTCCGACGAGATCTGGACTGCGATCAAGGAGAACCGCCTCAAGCTTCCCAATACGATCAGCATCGACCGGCAGGGCTCGGTGTTCCTGACGCCGCACCAGGTGAGCTACACGCTCAGCCCGAGGCTCCAGCGCATCAACTTCGAGCTCATCGTCAGCGGCAGCGCAGGCAGGAGCTTCCTCGACAAGGTGCAGATCCGCCACGACGCGTCGCCGCTCGCGATCGCGCCTCACTCCGGAATCCTCACCAGCTGCTCCATGTACCTGAAGGAGCACTACGTGGTGCTCAACCAGGGCGCCGGGAACTTCGGCATCCACACGAGCGCCGTCCTCCTGGACCCGGTGAAGACCTTCGGCACGAACATCATGCTCGAGATCTACAACACCGGCGAGCACCCGGTGGTGAACCCGATGGTGTCCGTCGAGATCTTCAAGGCCCCGGAGGCGAAGGATCCCGAGTATAATTCCCTCGCCCGGCGCCGACAGCGCTTCCTGGGCGTCGCGAGCGAGACCTACGCGAGCCTAGACGCCCACCCACCCAAGGACTCCACGGAGGCCAGGCCGAAGACCGGCATCTCCGTCAAGGGCCAGAGCGCCACGATGGAGAACAGGGCCGTCTGCATGAAGGGCGGCACCGGCGAGGAAGTGAAGAAGCTCTACGCCGACGCCGGCGCCTGCGGCCACAGGACCATGATCCAGGCCGTGGACGCGGCCCCGAAGGATGCCGACACGCTGGTCGTCGACTATTTCCCGGACCTCCTGGAGCACATCGAGCTCCTGACCCGCATCCCGGAGTTCAAGCTGAAGCGAATCATCTTCAGGAAGGCCTCGAGGACGCACGGCTACTTCCTCTCGAGCAACGCCCACGCCAGGCTCGACACCTTCGACGCCATCAACATCCAGGTCTACTGGTACGACGAGCTGACGAAGGACCTGTACCTGCACGTCTACAAGAAGGAGCACGGCTTCTTCGTGCGGGACGAGACGGGCCGCAAGTTCCAGGAGGCAACGATCCTGGCCTTCTACGGCTCGGCGGTCGGCCTCGAGAAGGCGGACACGGACCGCATCTCCGGGCTCGTCGAGCAGTTGGCGGCGTTCATCGGGCCGAACCTCGGCGTCCTGACGGGCGGCGGAGGAGGCGTCATGCGCCTCGCGACGGACCAGGCCCGCAGCAAGGGCGCCCTGACCGGCGCCTGCTTCCTTGAGCTCGAGGCGCAGCCGCCCGAGCTCGGCGTCGACTTCTTCAACACCTTCCAGGAGTCGTCGCGCCACTTCAGGCAGAAGTGGTTCGAGGTCGCCGATTTCTGCATCTTCAACGTCGGCGGCGTCGGTACGCTTGAGGAGATCGGCATCGAGCTCTGCAACCTGAAGCTCGGCATCCGCCCGCGCGTGCCCTATGTCTTCTTCAACGCCAGGTACTGGTCGGACCTCAAGAGCCAGGTGCATGAGATGATACGCACCGGCCGCGCGCCCGCCTGGATGGCCGACTACATACTCTTCACGGACGATCCCGCCGAGGTGGTGGCGTTCTACAGGAAGAAGCTGCAGGTCCTTTGACGAACGGCCTTCCACAGACGGTCCTTGTCGTGGGCGCCGGAGGGCGCGAGCACGCGCTCGTGCGCACGCTTGCCGCCTCTGCCGGCCACCCCAGGGTCATCTGCGCCCCCGGCAACGCCGGCATAGCCGCGGACGCCCCGTGCTTCCCTGTCAAGGTGGACGACATCGAGGGCCTGCTCGAGCTCGCGGCCAGGGAGAAGGTCGAGTTTGTCGTCGTGGGACCCGAGGTGCCGCTTGTCCTCGGGTTGGCGGACCGCCTCGCCCTGGCCGGGATCGCCGTGTACGGCGCATGCGCCGCGGGGGCTCGGCTCGAGGCCTCCAAGACCTTCACGAAGGAGATCCTGCTCAAGTACGCCATTCCGACCGCCGCGGCGGGGATGTTCAGCGAGGTGGCCACCGCCATAGACTATATTCGCTCCCGCGAGAACCCCGTGGTCGTGAAGGCCGATGGCCTCGCCGCGGGCAAGGGCGTCGTCGTGGCCGCCACCCGTTCCGAGGCCGAGTCGGCCGTCCGCGAGATGATCGAGGACGGCAAGTTCGGCTCCGGGGGTAGGACGGTCCTGATCGAGGACTGCCTGCTCGGCGAGGAGACCTCGATCCTCGTCGTCGTCTCCGGGACGGACTACGTCATCCTTCCGACGTCCCAGGACCACAAGCGCATCGGGGACGGGGACACCGGGCCGAACACCGGCGGCATGGGCGCCTATTCACCCGCCGAGGTGGTCACGCCGGACCTCCTCAGGCGGATCGACACCGAGATCGTGCGGCCCTCCGTCGACGCTATCGCGCGCGAGGGGATCAGGTTCTGCGGGACGCTCTTCATCGGCATCATGCTGACGCCCGAGGGCCCGAAGGTCCTGGAGTTCAATACCCGCTTTGGCGACCCCGAGACCCAGGCGGTCCTGCCGCGCCTGGAGTCCGACCTGCTCGACCTTCTCTGGAAGGCCTCCCAGGGACAGCTGGCCGGATATCCTCTCAGGGTCAGGCAAGAGTATGCGCTCTGCGTCGTCGTGAGCGCCAAGGGCTATCCCGGACCCTACCACTCGGGCGACGTGATCGCCCTGCCCGCTTCCCTGCCCTCCGGGGTCATCGTGTTTCACGCCGGGACCTCGCGGGACGCGACGGGCCGCCTTGTGACCTCCGGCGGCCGCGTGCTGGGCGTCACGGCGCTCGCGCCGACGCTGGCGGAGGCCGCTGCAAAGTCCTACCAGGCGTGCGACGCCATCGCCTGCGCCACGAAATATTATCGCCGCGACATCGGCGCACGGCAATTAAGGCGCAAGTGAGAAACCAACTGCGCCTCCTCGCCTCGTGCCTGGGCCTCGCCGCGCTGCCGGCATTGGGGACGGCCGCCACCCTCGTGCGCGACCTCGGGGAGGGCCTCACATTTTACCGCGTCCACGAGCTTCCCGCGGACCAGCCGTCCCCGCTTTCCGGCCGGCCGGGCGCCTGCGTGCTCGACCTGCGCTATGCGAAGTCGGACATGCCGTCGGCGCTGACGCTCAAGGCCTGGATCAAGTTCAACGTGACGCCCCACACGCCCGTCTTCGTGCTGGAGAACGCCGAGACCGACCCGACACTCCTCGCCGCGCTCTCGGGCGGCGGCCAGACGGGCATCCTTGTGATCGCGCCCATCTCCAAGAGCGTGTCCCCTGACATTGCCATCCACGTGAGTGGGGCCGACGACCGTAAGGCCTACGACGCCCTGGAGAAGGGCGCCGACGTCAGATCCCTCCTGAGCGACTACCCCGACAAGCCCCGGGTCGACGAGGCCTACCTCGAGAAGGAGCACATCGCCGACAGCGAGGCCCCGGATTCGGTGTCCGACAAGCCCGACCCGCCAAAGCCCATGATAGACGCGGTGCTGCAGCGGGCTGTGCAGCTTCACCGGGGCCTGATCGCCTTGAGGAAGATCTGAGCAAGGCTAGTCGTCGGCGGTTTTGGGCCCGTTTGGCGGCCCCGCACAGGCCGTAACAATCTGGCATGGCGTGTGGTAAGGGTTTTGCCTTTTGGCCTTATCCGTGTCCCTTTGTCCAAAGATGCCCGACCCGGGACATATCCTCGTCGTCTGCACCGGCAACATTTGCCGGAGCCCCATGGGGGCTGCGCTATTGCAGCATGCCCTTGCAGGGCAGAAAGAACCGCTTCGCTCGCTGAAGGTTTACTCCGCAGGAGTGGCCAGCCGCTCAGGTGAGCCCGCGAGCACGAATGCCGTCACGGCGCTCAAGAAGGTTGGGATCGAGATGAAGGGCCACAAGAGCCAGCCCGTGACCCAGGAGCTCCTGGACAAGGCCGTCCTCGTCCTGTGCATGACCGAGTCGCACCGGGACATGATCGAGATCACCGCCCAGCCCGTTCCGGAGCGCCTGTACCTGTTCAAGGAGCTGATGGGCAACCGGGGCGACCTCGAGATATCCGACCCCTACGGGATGCACCTCTCCGCCTACGAGGCCAGCAGGGACGACATGGTGGCCGCCATCCCGTCGATCGTGGACTACCTGGCCAAGCTGCCCGCCTCGGCCTTCGCCGCGGCCTAAGCGAGG
>Ga0302319_10023265_pt1 | contig 11080 bp, 11 predicted proteins | sample Bog_T0_2_FD_203319 | JGI IMG/M metagenome (GOLD analysis project Ga0302319, IMG submission 203319) | Peat permafrost microbial communities from Stordalen Mire near Abisko, Sweden - Bog_T0_2 | ecosystem: Environmental > Terrestrial > Soil > Wetlands > Peat | place: Sweden: Abisko, Stordalen Mire...
TGACCGTCACATCCCAAGGACTCCCAGGCTCATGCGTAAGCGAAGACAGGCTAACGCCTGACCTCTTTCCGTAGCCCGCAAATACCTGTTCCATCGTACTAATCTCGGAGGCGTCAAAACCCTCCGGCAATTCGGCGGGTACGGCATCAATGAACCTTGACCCGAACCTCTTGTACTGATGAAAAACAGAAGGAATGTCGGGTCACTGTTTCATAGGCAGCGACATTAGTCAGCGATGGCTTCGTTTCAGAGCTTAGGTGACGGTAGACGTTGCGTGGAGAAATTCCAATCTTCTCGGCAATGATCTCAGCGGTCCATCGAGCCTCGGTCAATAAGCGCCTGAGTTCATCTGCGAATGGCGAAGGTGTCGGAACCTCAGGTAGGAGTCGGGGAACCGTTATTGGCGCAACTTGGGGTGTTGGCGGATTGATCCGTAATGGTTCGAATAGGTTTCGTCCGGTGTGTAGATCAATTGCTCTCTCTAGGGTCTCCTTCCAAAAGAGTGCATCGGGTCTGACTTCCAATTCGTCCCAGCATTTCAAGGCGATCTGGATGGCCTCTTGTGCTATCTCTCTTTCCCAGTGCCAAACCGTAATCTTTTGCTTATAAGACTCCTTCAACAAATCGAAAATGGCACAGGTGTATGAGCGAAGCAAATCCCGCGCGCGGCCCATATCGTGAACATCTTGATACTGGATACAGTGCCTGTGAATGTCGCGCATCAACTCGTCTCTTTTGACCTCTAGGAGAGTTTGGGTATGCAGCGATTTCGGGGGAAGTTCCCGGTTGGTAGACAAAAGTTCTCCCTTGCTTCGGCACAGCAAGGGCATTACGATGTGGGTATCCCGACTCACACCGATTGCCCCGGCCTTGCGCCGGGCTTTCGTTTTATTGAGCCAATTCTACCGTTGCCAGAGTAGAATCCGGGCATGAGCGACAAGTGGGAAGACCCGGCAAAGCGTCCCCCCAAACCAGAAACGATGAACACCCCCGGAGACTTCGGAGTGTTCACCGATCTGATGAGGAAGATTGTGGAGAAGCCTAAGGCCGCTTCCCCCGGCCCTCGCGCTTCTTAGACCACACTCGGCCTTTGCGTGAGCGCCTGATAGGTCAGACGCTTGCCGACAATACCCATCATGCAGGTAGAGAACCGGGCGAAGTCGTCAGCGTCCTTGCGGTTGTTATAGCGGAACACTTGCTCGGCAATGTAAGCGTCCAGGTGGAACGGCTCGACCGAGATGTACGTCCCGCGCAACCCGCGCTTTAGCAAGCTCCAAAAGTTCTCGATGCCGTTTGTGTGGACATGGCCGTTGACGTATTCGAGAGCATGATTCACAACCTCACGGCTGTAAGCATCCGAAGCAAACGCATAGGTCGAGAACTCATCCGTGATGATGTTCGCGCCGCGCTGGATTGCCTTGGTCATTGCAGGCTGAATCTGTTGCTTCGTGCGGCCTGCGATAACATGAGCCTTGACCCGGCCACCACGCTCTAGCATCCCCAACACGATGGTCTTATTGCCGCCCTTCGCAGTGGCCTCGATGCGCTTGCGCTTGTGCATATTCTTGATGTGACCGCCGACAAACGTCTCATCAATTTCAACGGGAGTGCCGTCCCCGCCAAGCTGACCAACGGTGTCCGTCATGGCCTCACGCAAGCGGTGGAGCATATGCCACGCGCTCTTTTGGGTAATCCCTAGCGCCCTCGCCACTTCATAGGAGCTGATGCCGTTTTTGCAGTTGGAGATCAGCCACGCGGCGGGAAGCCACTTGTCGAGTCCAATAGGTGAGTCCTCGAAAATCGTTCCGACCTTCAGGGAGAACTTGGACTTGGAGTGCTTGCCGTAGCACTGGTAGACCCGCGCCTTGGCGAGATAGGTGACCTTCTCAGACCCGCAATGGGGGCACTTCACAACCCCATCCGCCCAGCGGATAGCGACCATGAATTTGCGGCAATTCTCGTAGTCTGAGAAGTGTTTGATGGCTTCGAGTAGTGTCTTAGGCGTTTCCATGTCCCTAAGATACACAACTGAGTCCACTCAGCCAAGTCAATTATTACCCAGCTAAGTCCTTATTTCTGGCAACTTTGCAGGAAAAGGGGGGTGGGGGGAGGATCATCAGAAAGAGCGCTGCGGTCTCCGGCCATCGCTTCGCTCCCAGGGAAGAGTGATAGAGATTCCGCTCGCTGGCAGCAACAGAAAAGGGAGCGAATTTCTTCGCCCCCCTTCTGATGATCAAAAACATGCAGCAAGTTCTGTGAAGCTTCGGGTGTTCAGTCGGACTTGCTCGGGGAGTCGTTGTTCAGACTCGCCGTCTGGTTCGAGGTTTGGGGGCGGCTGGCCGCTAGGCTGGGATCATGCTTCGGGACGACGACAAGCCGGACTGGGTGAATGCCGTCCCGCAGCATGTCAAGCTGCGCGGCAGCCGCATGGGAGAGATCAATCGCCCGGTCCGAGTTCAAGACTCCCCGGTCCGTGATCTTCACCACGACGGTGCGGTGGTTGCGCAGATCCATCACACGGACCATGGTGCCGAAGGGCAGCGTCCGGTGGGCTGCGGTGAGCTGGTTCTCGTCAAAGATCGCGCCGCTGGCGGTGCGATGGCCTTGGAGTACCGCGCCATACCAACTGGCGTTGCCACTCATCATATTGATTTTGCTTGGCTTATGAGCCGCGCTGGACGTAGGCACAAAGGTGGCAACCGCGGAGGCCGGCTGTGCCGCCAAGGGTGCGGTGGACACGGTCAAGGCTGCCAGCCGGGGGCCTTGGGTTGGCTTCGCGGGGAAGAAGTTCCCGGAAGACTCAGCCGCCCGGACGACGACGGCGCTAAGAGGAATCGCGATAGCAAGCGTGAGCATTGTCAACAAAATGGCCACGCCGGGGGGTTGGAAGAGGGGAAAAATTTGCTTCGTTTGGGTGTTCAAATTCATCCCTTAAGTATAAAAAATTGCCAGCAAATACGCGGTTTTTGACCCATAAATCGGGGCCAAGGCACCCATAGCCCAAGGGGTTTGTCAACCCGCGGAGTAGGAGGTTCTTGAGCGGGCCAACACCGCGATGGAGGGCATAGTCACCAAATGCCTATGTTTGAGGGAGATATGAGTACAAATCTCGGTTAACAAGGGGTATACACCCGAAACTTTTTATTGCTCGCAACGATGCTGAAATTGACCTCCGTGTAAGGTTGAGCTTGAATCCCAGATGGAGTCCCCTTCATGTTGCCCTTGAGCCCGGCATTTTTCGCCTTTGCCGGCATCGCGATCGTCCTCACCTGGGCCTGCGCCCGCTGGCCCACAGGTCGGCTAGTGGTGCTGTTGGCGGCCAATTTTTTCTTTTTGGCCCGCTTCTCGTGGTTTTATCCGGCCATCCTCCTGGCCGCTGCGACATCTGACTTCCTTATCGGCCTTAGCCTGCAGGCCATCAGCAGGGAGCACAGAAGGCCGCGCCTGGCGCTGGTGAGTTTGAGTCTTTTCATCAACATAGGCCTGCTGGCCGCCTCCAAGACGCTTCCAGTCGCTCTGGGCGATCTCGACCGCTGGATCTTCCCGCTGAGCCTCTCCTTCTATTGTTTTCAATCGCTTACCTATACGATTGACCTCTTCCGCGGCACCAAGGGGGGAACCCGCAGCTACCTAACCCATCTCACTGCCACCACACTGTTTACGGTGATTGTGGCTGGTCCTATCAACCGCATCTCGGATCTGATTCAGCAACTCCGGCGACCGTTCTCTCTGGATCGCGCAGCCGCTGCCCGCGCCATGCTGCTCATCGCCTCTGGCCTGATGAAGAAGATGCTCATCGCAGACTATCTGGGCGACAATGTCGTCAACCGCATCTTTGACACGCCCACTCTATATAGTGGGGCCGAAGTCCTGATCGGCGTCTACGCCTACGCGCTCCAGATCTACTACGACTTCTCCGGCTATACCGATATCGCCATGGGCGTCAGCCTGCTGCTGGGCCTGACCGTGCCGGACAACTTCAACCGACCCTACCGATCAGTATCGATTGTCGACTTCTGGCGTCGCTGGCACATCACCTTTTCCAACTGGCTGCGCGATTACGTTTACTTCTCCCTGCCCAGCGCCCGCAAGTGGGACGGCTACAGCTACATCAACCCCATCATCGTCTTCGCCATCGGCGGCCTGTGGCACGGCATTGGCTGGACATTCATTGTCTGGGGACTGCTGCATGGTGCGGCACTCTCCGGGGTGCGCTGCTTCCAGGTCGTCCGCAATAAGCTGCTGGGCAAACCGAAGCCCAATGTTGTCTTGCGATGGCTGAGCATCTTTCTGACCTTCCAGTTTGTCTGTCTGACCTGGATCTACTTCCGTGCCCCAGACCTGGGCACGGCGACGGCGGTGCTCCAGCGTATCGGATCGGGAACATGGACTGTGGACAACGTCTCCCACCCCATGATCTGGGTCATGCTCGCCGGCGTGGCCGCGCACCTCATTCCGGCCAGTTGGTTTGATCGCACCATCCGCATCTTCGCCTCAGCGCCGGTGGCCCTACAGGTGCTGGTGCAGGGCGCTGCGCTCGCCGCTGCTGTTCTGTTGATTGAATTTTTCTCCGGAAAGGGTGCCGCCTCCTTCGTCTACGGCAATTTTTAAGCAGGGTCATGAAGAAGTTCCCTCTCAACGCGTTGGGTGGTCTGCTGGTCTTCGTTGCCATCATGGTCGCCATCCACTATGAGACCGACGGCGGCAAGGGTGCCGACCTGCGCGCGGCGCTCCAGCCCATCGCCGACTTCAGCCATTCGGTCTGGCTGCCGGTTGCGCCCGTCCCGGTACCGGGCGTGCCGGAAGCTCTCGCCGTGCCGCACCCCCCGGTGGGTAAGATGTCCGGTGCGCTGGCGTCGATACTGGCCTCCAACCCCAAAGCTGACACCGACTATCTGGAGGACGACGGCGGCGTTCTGGACCACTTCTACGCCGCTCTCCAGGCGGAAGATCAGGGCCACGGCACCGCGCAGGTCCGCATCGTGCACTACGGAGACTCCCCCACCACCGCCGACCTGATTACCGGCGACGCCCGCGAGCTGCTACAGTCGCGCTTCGGCGACGGCGGCCCGGGGTTCCTGCTGATTGCCAAGCCCTGGGCCTGGTACGGCCACTATAACGTCGAGCTCTCCGGCGACGGCTGGAGCATCGACACTGCCGTCAACTCGACGCATGTGGCCCGCTATGGTCTCGGCGGAGCCATCTTCACGGGCAGCACCGGCGCGGTCAGCCGCATCCGGCTCCAGCGCGCGGACTCCACGATCCTCGAGCTACACTACCTCGCTCAGTCTAACGGCGGAACGGTGGACATCCTGGCCGATGGTAGTCCCGCCGGGCAGGTGCAGACCACCGGCGTGGATGGCACCAACAGCGCGGAGACCATCTCGCTGCCGCCGGGAACCAAGGAGGTGGAGTTGAAGGTGGCCTCCGGGACGGTCAAGCTCTTCGGCGTGGTGCTGGGGCGGGAAGGCAAGGGGTTGACCTATGACAGCATCGGCCTCAACGGCGCGTCCACCACAGTCATGTCGCGAAACTTCGATGAAGCCAGCTTTGCCGCCGCCCTACAGCACCGCCGCCCCGACCTGGTCATCATCAACTATGGGACCAATGAGAGCAGCTACCTAGGGTATGTTCAGAAACAGTATGAGATTGAGCTGCGCCGGGCCATCGCCCGCGTCCGCGCCGCGTTGCCCGAAGCCTCCATCCTCATCATGAGCCCCATGGACCGGGGCCTGCGCGGCGGCGGCAACTCTATCGGCACCTATCCGGCTATCCCCGTCATCGTGGACATCCAGCAGCGCGTCGCCGCCGAAACCGGCTGCGGCTTCTTCAACACCTATCAGGCCATGGGCGGTGAGGGCACCATGGAGCGCTGGTATGACGGCCACCCGCGCATGGTGGCCGCCGACCTCATCCATCCCTCGCCCCAGGGCGCCCACCTGGTCGCAGAAGACCTCACCGGACAGTTGCTGATAGGCTACGAAAGGTACGTCCAAACGCATCCTTTGCGCTGACGGGACTGCCGGAACTGGCAGATGTGAGGGCTTTCAGGTTGGTTGAGTGGAGCGGTTTCCGGCAGGGCAAGCGGTTGGGCGGAGGGTTGCGGCGTCTGCGGGTCTGGGTTGTGCTGGTGATGTTGGGGGCGCTGGCGGTCGCGGCTCCAGCGCAGCACGCAAAGAAGAAGCCGCTGCCCAAGAAGCCGACCGTGGGCGGCAAGGCGCCGGCCTCCAAGCAGGCCGCTAGGAGCGCAACCGGCGGCGGTCGCTCCAGCAAAGGGAAGTCTAAAGGCAAGACCAGGACCTCCGGCCGCGCCCTGACCACGCGCAGCGCTCACAGCCGTGCCTCTGCCAATGTGCCCCGCGGTCATGCGGAGACCCGCGCCATGGAGACGGCGCTGCGGCCCAGCATCATCTCGCGCATCCAGACCGCGCTCTCCGACCCTGACGTAGGTATCGAGGGCGGCAAGTACCTTGCGCCGTTCTTCGCCGAACTAAAGGGGCTGGAGGCCGCGCCGCGCAGCTCTGAGGTCCGCATCCTGCAGTTCGGCGACTCCCACACCGCCGCCGACCTGTTTACCGAAGACCTACGCACGCTCTTTCAGGACCGGTTCGGCGATGGCGGCGCGGGCTTCTCGCTGCCCGGACGCCCCTTCGCCGGCTACCGCATCCACGGCACCTCCCGCGCCATGTCCGGCGGCTGGTTGGAACTGGGCACGCACCTCAGCAACATCGGGGACGGTATGGTGGGCATTGGGGGCGTCTCCATGGAGACAGCCCACGCCGGGGAGTGGGTCTCGCTGGATGCCAGCGGCACCAGCCTGCGCGTGCAGTACCTGATCCAGGCTGGCGGCGGCCAGATCGCCATTTACGACGGCGACACGCTGCTCCAGACCATCGCCACAGCCGGAGACGCGACCTCCTCGGCGGTGTTTACCACGGAGATGACTCCCGGCATGCACCATATTGAGGTTCGCACGCTGGACGACGCGCCTGTGCGCCTTCTGGGGCTGGTTACCGAGAACCCTGGCGGCGTGACCTATGAGGCCATGGGCATCAACGGCGCGGAGGCCTCTCTCTTCCTCCGCTGGAGCCTAGCCATCGCTCAGCCGCTGATGCTTGACCGGCAGCCTTCGCTGATTGTGCTGGCCTACGGCACCAACGAGGCCAGCGACCGCAACTGGACCGAGCCGGGCTACGCCACCATGTTCAGCAACGTGATTCTGCGTTGCCGTCAACTCGCCCCTAACGTTCCAATTCTTGTCATCGGTCCGCCCGACCGCGCCATCCGTGTGGGCCGAGGCCGCCACGCCGGCTTTCAGGAGTTCGATGGCGTCGACCGCATCATCGCCGCGCAGCGCGCCGTCTGCCGCAAGCAAGGCTGCGCCTTCTGGGACCAGCGCCGGCGCATGGGCGGCTTTGGCGCCATGCGGGACTGGACCGCCATTGGCTGGGCGCAGCCCGACCACACCCACTTCAGCGTCGAAGGCTACACTGAATTGGCCGCGGCGTTGTTTTCGGATATAGTCCGTCAATACGCGGCTTATCCATCGACCGCGAATGCAACACCGAATGCAACAACGGGGAGCACTCCATGAGTAAGCAGCCAGGAATTCTGAAGGTGATTCACGCCGTAGCCGATGTCCATCAGGATCCCACCGAGGACGAGTCGTTGTTTGCAGACGGGACGCTGGATAGCTTCACGCTGCCCGATCTCGTCACCGGTCTGGAGCAGGAGTTCTCCGTGAAGATTCCCGACAGCGACCTGGTGCCGGAGCGCTTCGATACACGCCGCAAGATCGAGCAGTACCTCGACACGCTGGGGAACTGATGAGCAGCGCTGCGTACCTGCAGTCCTTCGGCAGCTACGTGCCGGCGCGGCGCGTGGACAATCAGGCGCTCGCTGAGCGCACTGGCCGAGCCGCCGATGTGATCGAGAAGACCACCGGAATCCTGGAGCGCCACTACGCTGCCGAAGAGGAGACGGTTGCCGACCTCGGCTTCGCTGCCGCCCAGGACTGCCTCACTCGCGCTGGAGTGGCAGCCTCCGGGCTCGGCCTTCTGCTGGTCTCCTCGGGCTCTGCGGAGCGCTGCTTTCCCGGCCCCGCCGCCACCATTGCAGCGAAGCTCGGCCTCACCTCCGCGCCCGCCATCGACCTTCCCATCGCCAGCGCCGGTGCACTCATTGGCATGGCGCTGGCCGCGGACCTCGTCTCGCGTTATGGCAACATCCTGGTCGTCGCCGCGGAGATCATGTCCCGCCGCATCGACGACGCGGACGCCGACACCGCTATCCTCTTCGGAGACGGTGCGGGTGCCTGTCTGCTTAGCCGCGACTCCGGGTTCGCGCGCATTGCGGATGTCGCGCTCTACACGGATGGCAACTTCTCGGAGTCGCTTGTCCTGCCGCACGGTGGCACCCTGGCTATGCGCGGGCTGGAGGTCATCATGCAGGCCGCGCGCAAGGTTCCACGAGCCATCGTTGATCTGCTGGCCAAGAACGGTGTCGCGGCGGACGACGTGCAGGTCTTCCTCATGCACCAGGCCAACCGCAACCTGCTGGCCAAGATCGCCAAAGAGCTCAAGGTGCCGGAAGACCGCTTCTTTACAAACATCGCATCGCACGGCAATACTTCCTCCGCGTCGCTCCTCATCGCCGCGAAGCAGTGGTCAGACTCCGCTGCGGTCACCGGCCCCATCGTATTCGCCGCCTTCGGCGCGGGGTTGCAATGGGGCGCGCTACTGGCTCTGCCGGTCTAGTCCAGTTGCAGGGCTTTGTCCCCACTGATTTGACATTGTTATCCTGAGCCGAGGCAAAGGATATGCTTTGCGCGAGGCACCATGAACCTACTCCGTTCGCTCTATATCCTCCTCGCTTTCACAGTTGCATCGCGCGCTCTCGCTCAGACGGGCGACCCCGTCCAACTCACCGCCGAACAGGACCACCAGCGCGTGCTCGACCAACTGCACATCTCTTCGCTGCGCCCCGCCGCGGACCACGACGCCAAATCGCCCAACGCCGTGAACTACGACGAGTCAAAAGCCAATCCTTATCCCACCCTGCCCAACCCGCTCGTGCTGAACGACGGCAAGCCCGTCACCACCGCCAAGGTCTGGTGGGCGCAGCGCCGCCCGCAGATCGTTGAGTTCTTTGACCGCGATATCTATGGTCGCGTACCCGCGCATGTGCCCAGCGTCACGTGGCAGGTGGTCAGCACGAGGAATGAGGTGCACGGCGGGGTGCCTGTCGTCACGAAGAGCCTGCTCGGCCACGTCGACAACTCCGCCGATCCGGCGATCAACGTCAACATTGAACTCATCCTCACCACGCCGGCGCACGCCGCCGGGCCGGTGCCGGTGATGCTGGAGATCAGCTTTGAGGGCTACCCCGGCTCCAAGCCGCCAGCTCTGCCGGAGTTGGGTTGGCGGCAACTGGTCCTCGACAAGGGCTGGGGCTACGCGATCCTGCATCCCACCAGCTTTCAGCCGGACAACGCCGCAGGTCTTACCGAGGGCATTATCGGGCTGGTGAATCATGGCCAGCCGCGCAGCCGCCCGGACGAGTGGGGAGCCATTCGCGCCTGGGCCTGGGGTGCCAGCCGCGCGTTGGACTATCTCCAGACCGACAACGCCGTCGACGGCCGCCAAGTCGGCATCGAAGGCCACTCGCGCTTCGGCAAGACCGCGCTGGTCGCCATGGCCTTGGACCAGCGCTTTGCGATCCTCTATAGCAGCTCCTCGGGAACCGGCGGTGCGAAGCTCTGGCGGCGCGACTTCGGCGAGCGCCTCGAGAACCTTGCCGCCTCGCGCGAGTACCACTGGATGGACGAGAACTTTCTCCGCTACGCCGGCCCGCTCACCCCCAACGACCTCCCTGTCGATCAGCATGAGCTGATTGCGCTGTGCGCGCCCCGTCCCGTCTTCATCGGTGCTGGAGCATTTCAGGGCGACGGCTGGGCGGACGCTAAAGGCTCGTTCGTCGCTGCGGTCGCCGCCGGCCCGGTCTATGAGTTGCTCGGGAGAAAAGGTTTGCCTACCTCCACCCAGCCGCCCATCGGTACAGCGCTGCTCTCCGGCGACATCGCCTTCCGCCAGCACACCGAAGGCCACACCCCCGCGCCCAACTGGCCTGCGTTTCTGGACTTCGCCGGCCGCTATCTGCACGCCCCGTCCACGCACTAGGGAGCGCCCAAGCCGCCAGTGCCCGCCGTGACGCTGACATCCACTCGAAACTCAAGACTCAGCGAAACGGCCTTCGACCCGCTAGAATCGCTAGGCGAGGCTAAGGTCGCGGGACTTGAAGAGGCGGTGCCGGTCTTCACGCTGCGGCCCTGGAGTTTGCCGCAAGGGAGTTGTCATGAAGATCGCCAGGTATTGTGCACCGCTGGTAGGTGTTTGGCTGTTGCTTGCCGGGAGCACGCTGGTTCCCGCGCAGACGGAAGCCAAACCAGCCGAACCAGGCACTCCGGACCAAATGCCCGCCCGCGTACGAGCCAAGCTCGATGGATTTGATCTATCGCCACAGTCGGGGAAGAGCCCGAGCCAGATCGGCGGGGCCCCGCTCAGCCCCGGCAGCCCCCGGCTCTACGCACCGCATGCCGGCAAGGCCTTCTCGGTCATGCCGATCTTCTATTGGGGCACTGGGGAGGCGAATAAGAAGGTCACCTTCCGCCTGACCGCGCTGAGCGGAAAGACGCTCTATACGGTCACGACCACAGAGAACCACGTCGCTTATCCGCACGATGCGACCTCGCTCACCGTGGGCTCCACCTATCGCTGGACGATCATTCCGGAGAACGACGCGCTGGGTGGACCGCCTGCGCCGGCACTGATCACCATCGTCAGCGGCGACGAGCGTTCCGCAATCGAGACTGAGCTGGGCAAGAACTCTGCCGATGCCAACGCGATCTTCGTCCAGCATCGCATCTGGTATGACGCCGTCGCTGGCTACACGGCCATCCTGGAGCAGCAGCCGGACAACCAGGACGTGCTGAAGGCGCTGGCCGCGGTCTATGATCAGGTGCCTTCTACCCAGGGTCTTGCCGACGCTGACTGGTCGAAGATCCACTAGGTTTTGCCCCCCA
>Ga0302319_10023268_pt1 | contig 11079 bp, 11 predicted proteins | sample Bog_T0_2_FD_203319 | JGI IMG/M metagenome (GOLD analysis project Ga0302319, IMG submission 203319) | Peat permafrost microbial communities from Stordalen Mire near Abisko, Sweden - Bog_T0_2 | ecosystem: Environmental > Terrestrial > Soil > Wetlands > Peat | place: Sweden: Abisko, Stordalen Mire...
TATTCGTTGGCAGCTGTGAAAGAAGCAGGCTTCGAGTACGCGACCATCGGCTCCTAACCAGAGCGGCGTACGTCGGCGAATGGTACTTGGTTCCCTTGTTGCCAGTTTTCCTTACAATTTGGCGATGCCCGTTAAGTTTATGGCAGATTGCAGAATTCTTTAGGGATTTCAACTCTTTTTTGAGCAGATTGGAGTTAGAATACAACCGAGGTGGTCTTGGGAACATCTTGTTATGACGCCCCAGAGTGGGGGCGCAACTATTTAACGTTTGCCAACGGTGGTGTGGTGAGTTCATTCGAGCCAACTTGGTTCGGTGCATCACCCGGTTAGGAGAGTGTTGTATGTACCAGCAGATTTACATTGCGGTTTCTCGTTGCTGGCCTAGTTCAATAGGCATCAGAGGTTACAATGGCGGTTTCCTTGTCCGTATGACGGGCGAGCTTGGCTCGCGTTACGCGGATGCCTGTTGTTGTCTCGCATAGTCGCGGCCTCGTAGGGTCGCCGACCTCTAGGGTCGGCTAACTCGTATCCGTTGAGTATTCGAGCACAGAAGGAGAGTGTAGCCATCGAACCGAAAACCTTGATTCAAGAGGCTCCCGGTGAGGAGTTGCGGATGCTGCCTTTGTTGCATGTGGTGAGCGTCGATTCCCTAACCATTGAGGCGCCCGCACCCACGTTCTACCTGCGTTACGGCAAGCGCCTTTTAGATGTGACCGTCTCGGCCGTCGCGATTGCGTTGCTTTCGCCGCTGTTTTTGGCGATCTCGGTGATGATCTGGTTGGAGGATCGGTCGGCAGTCCTTTACCGTCAGATCCGAGTGGGAAAGGACGGTGAACCATTCACTTTTGTCAAGTTCCGAACCATGAGGCCCGATGCCGACCGCGTACGATCACTGCTCTTGGGCAAGAGCGACGCCAAAGGCGCAGCCTTTAAAATGAAGAGCGATCCAAGAATCACCCGCGTCGGCAAGTGGTTACGCCGTAGCTCATTGGATGAGTTGCCACAGTTGTTTGACGTATTTCTGGGTCGAATGTCGGTAGTGGGCCCTCGCCCTCATCTGCCCGAGGAAGTTCGGCACTACACGTCCGATCAGTGGATTCGTCTCCAAGTTAAACCCGGCCTCTTCTGCATCCGTGAAGTGAGTGGACGATCCGAGCTAGATTTCGACCAATGGCTCAAACTGGACGCCGAATACGTCCACCGCCAGAGCTTTTGGCTGGACCTGAGCTTGATCCTGCGGCTGGTCCCAGCGGTCATCTCCGGGCGAGGCGCCTACTAGAATTGCCGAGTCCGAAGGGTCGCGTGTGTCAGTTGGGGCGACACCCGCGACCTCTAGTGGGTATGATGACTTCGTGTTTTTTGAGGGCTTGGAGGCCACCGAGCGCGCTCCACTTTTTCATCGCGTGGGCCATTCTCCCGAACTCCAATTCACGCTGTTTTTCGCTAACGTCAAGAACGCCGTGGCTTCCCACCTGGCTTTACCTGGCCCTGTCCATAAATCACGATCATCACAACACTCTAATACGTCTCTAAGGCTACGTCGTTGTGAGGGTTGGGCCTTTTCGCGGGCAGTCACCTCATTTTCGGCCGTGCATTTGTCGACATTGAGCCATACCACACCATCGCCGCGTTGCTGCGCTAACGCTTTATCCTATGCCTGTTGAAACCCCTACCGATCCCATCAACTCGAGCCAACTGGGCGATCAGACCCTGGAGCCGAGCGAAATTGATGTGCGGGAGTACCTTGATGTCTTTCGAAGGCGATGGCTGCTCTTTGCATTGGCGTTCGCGGTCATCTTTGTCCTTGTCTTTTTGCAAACCCTTCTGACAAAGAAGAAGTATCAGAGCGTGGCCACGTTAGTCGTCTCAACCCAACAACCGGGAAGTAACAGTTCAGGCGACGGCGATATCCTCAGCAGCCTTACGTCCCTGACCCAGTCGCGGAACGTGGACACCCAGGTGGAGATCATCAAGAGCCGCGATTATCTCGATGCAGCTTTCGCAAGACTCCCCAAATCAGAGCAGGTGGCCGGGTTCGGTGAGCGGAAAGGCGATGAGGAAATCCCCGCGTGGTCCTATGAGATCAAGAACACGGAGCAGACCGACGTCATCCTGATCACAACCCTTGCCTACACTCCCAAGGCAGCCGCGGATTTTGCAAACGCCATCTGCGAAAACTATCTCGACGCTGACCTGCAAAGAAACAGCAAGGCCACCCGCCAGGCGCGCATCTATGTTCAGGGCGCGATGAAGAACACCCTTAACGAACTGAATACGTGGGGCGGGAAGCTCGCATCGTACATGAAAACGTCCGGCGTCGTTAACATCGACACCCAGATGAGCGATGAAGCCAAAGCACTCGCCGACCTCCAGATCGCTTCGGTGGACGCCCAGACCGCTGCTCAAGCCGCTTCCAACAAAGTCAGTGCGCTTCGAAACCAGATCCAGCAGCTGACCCCCAACATCCGCATGCGGACCGTTACCGCCGAGAATCCCGAGTTCGCTCAAGTGGAGGGTGAACTATTACAGGATGAGAATAATCTTGTCCAGGCAACGCAGGAGTATGCGGCAAGTGCTCCCGAAGTTACGAGCCTGCAGAATCAGATTCGAACGACAGAAGCTCAACTGAAGCAGATGGCCCGGACCGCCGTTTCAAGCGTTCAGGACGACCGAAACCCGGTTCAAATCTCACTGCTTACGATCTACGGCTCCGCCATCGGCGACGAGATCGCTGCCCGCATCCACGCTCAGTCCCTCAAATCCGAATACGCACAGCAAGAACTTAAGTGGGAGGGCCGGCCTGACAAGATGAAGGCTTTGGGCATGCTTGAGGAGCGAGTTTCGGTTCTCAGAAAGACCTATGACATGCTTTCCGATCGATATTATTCTCTTCTCATCGAGGAGCAATCCAGCATCCCGAATGGCGTTCTCGCATCGGCCGGCCGGCCGTCTGCGAAGCCTGCCTTGCCCAAGGTCGGGCTGGGCGCCCTTCTCGCCCTTGCCGTCGGATTTGTCGGAGCTGTTCTCGTTACCCTGGGCGCCGAAAAGTTGGACAGCCGCGTTCACCGGCCCGAAGATGTCGAGCGTATAACTCACTTGCCCGTCCTCACCTTCGTTCCTGAGGCGAAGGCCCCAGAAGGCGGGAGGCTTTTCTTCGGCGTCGCTGAACCGAACCACGCCTTTACCGAGAGCTTTCGCCTGCTGAGGAATAACGTTTCGTTCGCGCTTCCGGACACCAAATTGGTCACCATCGCGGTGACGAGCGCAGCCATCAGCGAGGGTAAATCGACCGTCTCGGTCAACCTCGCCATTGCGCTTGCCATGGATGGCAAGAAAGTGCTCCTCGTGGACTCAGACTTGCGCAGGCCAACCATCCATAAGTGGATGGATATTTCCAATGAGGTGGGTTACACGTCGGTCGTGGTTGGAACGGCGACATTGGAAGAGGCTGTTCAGCCGACCCAGTGGGAAGGGCTTTCCGCTTTGCCGTCCGGACCGCTCCCGCCCGGAGCAACCGAGTTCCTCAACTCGAAGAAGAGCCACGACACCGTGGCAAAAATAGCCGAGTTATATGACGTTGTCGTCCTTGATGCCCCGCCCTGCACCGGCCTTAGTGACATGCAGGTCATTAGCAAGCTGGCCAGCGGAGTGATTGTAGTTGCTTGCCTGGAGAGCACACCGAAGCCATTGCTCGTGAACACCATGCGGCTCCTTCGTCAGGCGTCCGCCCCACTCATTGGCATCGTGATTAACCGCACCAAAGGGACTGGCAAGGGTAAGTACGGTTACTACGGCTACTATGGTTACTATGGGTCGTACGGCTATTACGGGTACTACGGCTATGAGCAAGAAGGCTCCGAGTCGGAACCTAGGAAGAAGCGGAAGGGAACGAGTAAGAAATCGTAGGACAGGAGTCTTCGCCAGACTTCTTCCTCCAGATCCGGTGTTTGTGTGTCGGAATTGTTGCCGCCGCGATATAATGAAAGCTCGGCTGAAGGACTGAAATGCAGATCAACGGAAAATTAGTGCCAACCCCGGCTGATGACGACCGAGTCAAATTGAGTATCCGGATCAGTGGGGTCGTCAAGAGGCGGCACGTGTCGAAATTTGGTCCCTTTTCGCGCGAATCGTGGAACGCTGAGAATTTTCGAGTTGTCCTTCAGGCTGGCGAGACCAATGAATCGGTAGAGGGGCTTTCCTTGAGCCTCAATAACGCAGCCGGCATGTGGCAGGTGGAAGCCGTCCTAAAGGGCGTTCACTTTGTACTTTGGAACTTTCCAGAAGACGTGACCACTGCGCCCCGGACAAGCCGGTTCAGCATACTGAACGTCGCCAAGGTTCAGTTGTACGGCCAAATGGCCATTCTCGATTGATCCGAATGTTACACGGCCGCTCGACGCCGGAGCAAATTGGCCCAGAAACGCTTCTTGGGCCGCGGGGGCTCAGCAGGCCTGCTCGGCAGCACTCCATTGGTCACCACAGCGTGGGGGCTTGAGCAAGTCAGAAGTTCAAGGTAGCGGTCTTCAACCTTCCCCGTTAGCGCCCTCACTGCAGATTGGAGCTTTGGCGAGCGGCTGGCTCGGTGTGAATCGCTCGCCATGAACTGCGGCCATCGGCGACCCATGATGTAAAAGGCCGTCTCCATGGCCTGCGGACCATACTGACCAAGCACGCTGCCCGCATTCATCTGTATGGGCACATCTCGCTCAACGAATGGGCGAAGCTTCTCTGGGTCTTGCTGAAACTCGGCGACTCGCTCAGGATGAGCCAAAATAGGCACTAGTCCGCGCGATTGGAGCGAAAAAATAAACGATTCGAAGTCATTGGGAAGGTGAAGGAGGGGAAGGTCAAGCAGCACGAAGCGACTGCCGTTGAGGGTGAGCGGTGCCCCCTCATCGATCGCCTTTAAGACCCCAGGAAAAGGAAACACTTCGGCACCCGGATAGACGTCGAAGCCTATTCCCTTTTCCTCCAAGGTCCGGATCAACTCCTGAAGCCGTTGTGCGCGCATCGGGAGCGATTCGACATCATGCTTGTCCATGACGTGCGAGGTGGCAAACATGCTACAGGTGCCCCCCTCCAGTTCGCGGCGCGCGATGTCCAGCGCATCATCCATCGTCTTGGCCCCGTCGTCCACGCCCGGAAGAATGTGGGAATGAATATCGATCATGAAATTGGAACCCAGCGACCATCTGCCAGGCAACCCACCAATTATGGCCTACGCCATGGACGGGGTGTTCCCTATCGCCCTACCTGGAATTGCCCTTAAGATCGTCAATTTCCCGAGTTTTCAGCACGATCATGTACTCATAGATGGCCTGCAACGTCGAATAGGTGAACCCAGCCCTTCCATCCAAGAATCCCCGCTTGAGACCATAGAGCACCATGAACTTCACGAAGGGGCGCATGGGCAACCGATAGAGCAGCTCCTTCTGATGGTAGCGTCGCTCGGTGAAATCCTTTGCGGCAAACGCCTTCGCCAAACTGAATCGGGCTCCCACGTGACGATTGGCCACGATCTGCTGCGCCTCGAACGTGCTGTATGAATTGTGCCTCGTGAGCCAATGGGAGATGCCCTTGCTGAATGGGTAGTGATCCAGATAGCCCTCACAAGACCCAACCGGACCCTTCGGGATGGAGATAGGGTTCACAAGGCGCTCATACCGCATCTTTTCAGGGCGAAACAGTCGCATGTAAAAGGGCGTCGCCTGACAGTGGCGAAGCCAGGTTCCCATGAAGAAATCCCGACGCTGCAATCGATAAGCCACGAACTCCGATTCAGCGGTGGCTACCCGAACCATAGAAGCCACCAACTCGGGTGTCATTCGTTCATCGGCATCAATGTAGAAAACCCACGGATATCTGAAGGGAATGTGCTCCAAGCCCCAGTTCTGGTGAGCTGCCCAGTTGTCAAACGTCCGCTGGGTTATTGAGGCCCCAGCGGCCTCGGCAATCTGAAGGGTGCTGTCGGTGGAATACGAATCGAACACATGGATGTCGTGGCACCAGGAAATGCTCTCCAAGCAGCCCGGAAGGTCTTGCTCTTCGTTCTTGGTCAAGACGAGTACGGAAACGGGAATGTCCATGAGCAACCTTGTCTTAGGGCGCTTCGTCACCCTGCGGCGCCCGAGGCTTGATAGGTCGGCAAGGATTGCCGGCGCAGATCATGGCGGCGGGCAGGTCTTTTACCACCACCGAACGTGCCCCAACCACGGTCCGATCACCGATCGTGACACCTGGCCCAACGAACGTCTGGGCGCACAGCCAGGCATATGCCCCCACCCGGATGGGCATGGCATACAGACGAAAGAGCGGATCATTGTAGTCGTGCGTCCCGGTGCAAAGATAGGTCCCCTGGGAGACCACGGTGCGCTCACCGATCGTCACCGGCGCAATGTTGTATACATTCGACCCGTCCGCGATGCTTGCCATGTCCTCCATCATCAGGTTCCAGGGAGCCCAAACCACCACCTTGGCGTAAACATGCACTCCCTTTCCGAGTCGCGCTCCGAAGGCCTTCAGCAGCGATGCACGCCAACGGTGAGCCGGACGCGGGGAAGTCTGGAAGAAGAGTGTCCATACAACGCCCCAGATTGCGCGCCGGAGGCGGTTGCTGAAACTAAACGTAGGTCCTGAAAAGGGATCGTGGCCAGCGATCAAGTCCCCCGCATGGGCCTCTTCTTGGGATTCGCCGAGTGGAGGATGGCTCATGGATGATCCGATTGATGGGCCGACCGAGAGCCTCCCAGCAGGCCATTTATACCTTACGATGTTGCCACGGCACCGTCTGACAAACCCGGCGATCCAAGGAGGTCGGCCAACCGGCCCGCGACTTTCCGCATCTCAAAGCTTTCCTGGAAGCACGCCATGGCGCGCCTGGACATCTCCTCGCGTTGCTTGGCATCCAACGAGTTCCATTTTTCGAATACCTCGACGGCGCCGGACTCGGTGTCGGCCGCAACGAACCCCGCCTGCGAACCCTCGACCTCCCTCCACAGGTTGATGCGATTGGAGATCATGACCGGTAAGCCGCAAGCAAGGGCTTCGGCAATCGCCACTCCGAAGTTCTCCTGATGAGAGTTGAGCACCAAAGCCTCCGAGCTTCGGAAGGCGCCCCACTTCAGGTCTCCCTGTAAGAGTCCCGTCCATATCACCCTTGAGGAGATGCCAAGACTCTCGGCCAACGCGCGAAGGTCGGCTTTCAACGATGCGCTTCCATCTCCGGCAACGATGAGTCGAAAGTCGGGCTGGTTCGCGAAGACATTCGCAAATGCCCTAATCGATAAGTCGAGACCCTTCTTCTCGTGAATCCGGCTCATGAACAATAGGTTGCGCCCCCCGATCGCATCTGGGAAAGCCTTGCTGAACGCCGCTCTCTGCGCCCCCGGATTCCCGGTCGGAGTGTCGGTTCCATAGCCTAAAACGACGCCGTTCGCACGGTAGGGTCGAAACGACTGGGCCGCCAACACCATCTCCTCTTGGGTCGTGAACAGCACATGCCGTGCGTCGTTGATGACTTTGCCCTGGACCAAGAGCCAATAAGCAACCTTTTTGATGTGTTTCAGCGGGTAGGCGCGCTTGAAATAAGGGTCGAGCATTCCGTGGGTCCAAATACTGTAACGACCGCGGCCAAAGGCCTTCCAAGCCGCGTATGCATGGTAAGTCCAGAGCCCCTCAACGATGACCTCGTCATACCGGTTGCGGTTTGTCTCGAGGAACGACAGAAGCCGTGGGCATGCGCCGAACGTGCCCGCCGCCGGACCGCAAGCATGCACCTTGATCGGACAGTTCGCAACCCACTCCGAACTGGGCTCATCCACAGTCGCGATCTCAATGCAGTGACCCATGGCCTGAAGGTGCGAAGCAATACGAAGTAGTCCCTCGGTAGGGCCACCTGATTGGGGGTTGACCGATGGAATCACACTGAGAATCTTCAAACGGCACACCCTTTCACGAAATCGACAGCCTCCACAAATGTGGCCGCCATCGCTTCCACGCTAAACTGCCCGCTCACCTTCTTGATACCAGCTGCACTCTGCCTGTCCAGTCCCGCCCTGTCGGCAAAGCAATCCGTCAAAACCTGGGCCAAATCATCGGCGCTGTCTCTGGCAAAGAACCTTGAGTTAACCCGATCTTCAAGGGCCGCGATCTCCGGACTATGCGGCTCACCGCTCGGAGCCACCACCGGGACTCCGAAAGCCAGCGACTGAATCACGCTAAGCCCGACATAGCCCCCACAAGCATGGACCACACTGCGATTGAAGTAGGGCGCAATCTGCGATTGCTCGTACATGCCGGGGATGAATTCGGTGTTTTGCGCTATTCCCAGACTCTCTGCGAGGCTCTTCAGCGCCGTTTCCTCGGGACCCGAGCCCAATACCGTCAGCCGTACCTCAGGGCTCATCCCCGAGGCGGCGAACAGGGAAAACCCACGAAGGAGCAAATCCACTTTCTTCGAGGCGACCAGGCGCCCTATGTACAGCACATCGCTCCGGTCGTCCGCGTGATAGGGCTGGCGTAGCCTCGCAATTTCGGCGGTGTCCACCGAGTTCCAAGCGACAAATACCTTGTTTGGCGATACGCCAAGTCGGACAAGCCTCTCCTTCCCTTCCCCGTCATAGACGATCACTGCCGAAGCTTTGTCGACAAGCCTCTTGTAAAACGAAGCGAATCTCCCGCGCGGCCTTACTCCGTGGCCCCACCAAATGAACGGAATGCCTAGCCGTCGCGCCTTCCGCATTGCGAGGAGGTTCATGACCATCCTCGGATCGAAGGACGCGATCATGACGTCAAATCGCTTGCGGTCAACCTGTGCGAGGAGGCCACCCTGAAGGGTGATCAGGGATCTCGTACCCCGGCGAAACGGAAACTGATTCCCGACGTCGATGATCCTCGCGCCCCGCGATGCCAGGTCCTGCGAGGCGTCTGCCTCTCCAAGCGGTTTACCAACCGCGAATGTGACATCCAACTCCGGGCGTGAGCGTATAGCGTCGAAAACTGCCAAGCGATAGGGAGCAACCCAAGGATTTTGAAGCAGCACACGCGTCGGCGTCATGAGTTCACGAGACTCGGTGCCTGCGACATCTGCGTTTCTCGTTTGCGCACGGGGACAGACACGGTCTGAACATGATATCCGTTTCCCGGCGGGCGAGACTGGCCAAGCTGATTGCAGAGTTTAGCGGTAAACTTAAGCGGTAACGGTCCCCTAAAGGGGACTTTCACGTTCCGAGGAGCGCTCGCAGCACCTGGGTGATTTGTTCCAGCTAGCCCGCGGTTGACAAAATAATGAACGCCCAGGAGAACGCTAGTGCCGAAACTCATGCGCCAGCGGCGCGGCCTTCCAATGTTGCTCCCGCCGAGAAGGGCTCCGATACCATCTACTTTCCCGGTCTGACGGGTCTGCGGACCATCGCGTTTCTCATGGTGTTCTGCGTGCACATGATTCCCACAGTTCCTGACAAAGGGCTTGGGAGTCACTGGTTGATGATCTTCAAATGGTCAGGCAGCTATGGCGTGACGCTTTTCTTCGCCCTTAGCTCGTTCTTGATCACCACGCTGCTCTTCGAAGAGAAAGCCCGCACGCATACGGTGGATATCAAGAAGTTTTATTTTCGGCGTATCCTTAGAATCTGGCCGGTCTTCTACTTGATGATCGCCGTGGCCGTTGTCACCAATATCTTCGTGCTCAAGGCGCCCATCCATTGGCCTCTCATTCTAAGGTTTTGCACCTTCACTGGAAATTTCGGCCTTAGCGTGGAAGATAATAACGCAGCTCCCGCCGCGATCGGCGTCCTTTGGAGCGTCTGTGTTGAAGAGCAGTTCTACTTGATCTGGCCCCTCGTTGTCCGCTTCTGCTCTAAGCGTCTTGTAACAGCGGTCTCCATAGGCATCATCCTGATAGGCATAGGGTTTAGGGCCTCGATGGCTGGTCATATCCAAGCCGACGTGGTGTGGTCCAACTCGCTCGGTCACTTGGATTGTTTCGGCTACGGCGCCCTTGCCTCGATGTACCTGCGCGGAAGGAAGTTCGCTCCCGATTGGGCCACCGGCGCCGGCATCGCTGCGCTATTCGTGGGCCTTTACGCGCTGGAGGGAGTTCTGCCCTACAAGAGTATGGGTGCGGGGGTGGTTCGGCTGGGTGGAATGATCGACTACACCCTGTTGGCGATTGCCTGCGCGCTTATCGTTTGGCTCGCTTCGACCCTTCGCTCTGGGCTCCTCGTGAGTAAACCAATGGTCGCGATGGGCCAGATCACCTACGGCCTCTACGCCTACCATATCTTCGCCAATCGAATCATGCTGCGTGCCGTTCCCCGATTGGAGACATCACCATTGCTGGCCGCTGTGGGCACACTTGCGCTTTCGATCGCCATCGCCGCCGCATCGTACAAGTATTTCGAAGCGCCCTTTCTGAAACTGAAGACCCGGATGCAACTGATCCGATCAAACAGCTCTTGAGGCGCCGCACGAGTGGTTCACGCCTCCAGGCCTGCCGAGCGCACCACTCGCAAAGGTGCGGGTTCGGGCGCCAACGCAGCACGCTTTCGTGCTTGCGCCAATTGGCGTGAACGCTCATCGAATAGATGAACGCACAGCGCGTAGATTGCGGCGGTCATGACCGGGCCGAGGCGCTCAGCCACGGTTTCGGAAGCGGTGAAGCTCTGGGACCACAGGCAAACGAGGGCGATGTAGGTAAACACTGCCAAGCCTGGATTCTCAGGGTTGCGCGTCAAGTCTTCCCTTGCAAGCGTAAACGAGCGCCGGATGCCGCTCAGGAACAAAATGACAAATCCGGTGAGCAGCACAATACCGCCATTGAAAGCAACCGTTGCCCATAAGACGTCCGACTGTGGGAGCACGCGCCCGGCCTTCTTGTTAGTGATCAGGTGGGCATGGGGAAGGTCGGCGGGGTCCATCGTGAAGCTACTGCCAAGTTCTCGTCCGAACATCGTATAGAACGGATCCTCGGCAAGGCTGCGGTAGACCGCTTTCGTTTGGGCTACGCGGGCCTCACCCGTGATGTCGGTGTGGGTCACAACGTAGTCCGAGGACAGTCTTGTGACCCAGCGATAGACGGAG
>Ga0302319_10023269_pt1 | contig 11078 bp, 8 predicted proteins | sample Bog_T0_2_FD_203319 | JGI IMG/M metagenome (GOLD analysis project Ga0302319, IMG submission 203319) | Peat permafrost microbial communities from Stordalen Mire near Abisko, Sweden - Bog_T0_2 | ecosystem: Environmental > Terrestrial > Soil > Wetlands > Peat | place: Sweden: Abisko, Stordalen Mire...
GCAGCGCCTCCATGGCAGCCCGGGGGCCATCCTCCACGGTGACTTCGGCGGTCTTCCCGTTGATGATGGGTGGATGGGATCCCACCGCCGCCAACACGCCGCGGGTGACGTCGGTGTCGTTCAGGTCAGCCATGCCCACCTCCAGCACGGTGGCGCCCAGGTTGGCCTTCAGCTCGGCAGGAGTGCCCTCGGCGATGACGTTGCCGCGGTCGATGACGGCCAAGGTATTGGCCAGCCGGTCGGCTTCCTCGAGGTACTGGGTGGTCAGCAGCACGGTGGTGCCCCCCGCCACCAGGCCCTCGATGACTTCCCACAGGTCGTTGCGGCTCTGAGGGTCGAGGCCGGTGGTGGGCTCATCGAGGAACAGCACCGTGGGCCGGGCCACCAGAGCGGCAGCCAGATCGAGGCGCCGGCGCATGCCACCCGAGTAGGTCTTGAGTGGTCGGTCGGCGGCATCGGTGAGGCTGAACTCCGCCAGCAGCTCTTTGGACCGGCTGGTCACGTAGGTGCCCGGCAGGTGATTCAGCCGTCCGACCATCACCAAGTTCTCCCGACCGGTGAGGTTCTCGTCGACGGCAGCGTACTGACCGGCCAGGCCGATCAGGGTGCGCACCAGATTGGCTTCCTTGGTCACGTCGTGCCCGAGGACTCGGGCGGCGCCGCCATCGGGCCGGAGAATGGTGGTGAGGATCCGCACCGCGGTGGTCTTGCCGGAGCCGTTGGGACCCAGCAGGCCGAAGACGGTGCCTTCCTCGACGGCAAAGCTCACACCGTCGAGGGCGCGGACCGGCCGCTTCCCCTTGAAGGTCTTCTGCAGGTTGTCGGCTTCGATGGCGTGGGTCACGTGGCGATCCGGTCTGAGAGGGGAGCGGGTGGTGGGGGAAGTGGCGCGGCGATCCCGCCGATGATTCCTTTACACTTGAGTATCTTAAGTAGTAAAATAATGGGGTGTCAAGCAACACCCCATCGTCGGTGGTTCCCGATCCGGAAGGCAGCGGGACGCCGGCACCGCCATTCGTCCCCAACCAGCTGGGAGAGGCCATGCGCCACTATCAGTTGGCCACTGATCTCTTTGACGATGCCGTCGCCGCCAAGCTCGGGCTGAACCGCACCGACTTTCGATGCCTCGACATCCTCGACCAGCACGCCCCGATGACGGCCGGAGCGCTGGCGGAGGCCAGTCGGCTCTCCACCGGGGCGGTGACCTTCGTCATCGACCGGATGGAGGCGGCGGGGTTCGTTCGACGGCGGCGCGACGACACCGACCGCCGACGGGTGCTGGTCGACCTGGTCCCGGAGGCCCGAAAGCGGGCACTGGAACTCCACATGCCGATGGTCATGGATGCCAGAGCGTCACTGTCCGATTTCACCGACGACGAAGTGGCGCTGGTCTGTCGATTTCTGCGGGTGAGCACCGAGGTATTCGAGCGCAACCTGCCCGGGTGAGGCTCACCCAACCCGCGAAGGGCATTCCAGCCTCTCATTGGGTATCCTCACCGCATGAACGTGGGCGACACCGCACCGGATTTCGAGCTCCCGGATGAGAACGATCGCCCACGACGCCTGACCGATCTGTTGGTGGATGGACCAGTTGCACTGTTCTTCTATCCGGCGGCCATGACCCCGGGGTGCACGGCGGAGAGCTGTCACTTCCGAGATCTGAAGGGGGAGTTCGAGGCGGTCGGTGCCCAGCGGGTGGGGATCAGTGCCGACGCCGTCGAGAAGCAGAAGCGGTTCTCGGACAAGCACTCCTTCGACTTCCCATTGCTGTCCGACCCGGATGGGGCGGTGGCGACGCTGTACGGCGTCCGTCGACGCTTCACCGCCCTGTCGCCGACCAAGCGGGCCACGTTCGTCATCGGCAAGGACCAGAAGATCCTGGCGGTGATCCAGAGCGAGGTCCGTATGAGCGTGCACGCCGACCGGGCGCTGGCTGCCCTCGGCGCCACCTGACCCGCCCGCTCACCCCCAACACCGGCATCGGCACCTGATGATCCACGGCTGAGTCGATGGCGGGTGGGAAACTGCCTGCGTGTCTCAGGTCTTCACACCATTGAACGGTGGCCGTCCATGAGCCCGAATCCGATCGCCGATCGGCTGGAGTCGATGGCCCAAGCCATCGCCGAGCGGGTGGTCCACCTGGTGATGGATGCCATCGACCTCGATGCGGTGCTCGACGGAGTGGACATCGACCGGATCATCCAACGGGTGGATATCGACGCCCTGATCAATCGGGTGGACGTCGACGCCATCATCGACCGTGTTGACGTGGACAAGATCATCGAACGGGTGGACGTCGACAAGATCATCGAACGGGTGGACGTGAACTCCATCGTCGGGCGAGTGGACGTCGACCACATCGTCGGTGAACTGGACATCGACGCCCTGATGGAGCAGACCGAACTCGGCTCCATCATCGCCCGGTCCACCACTGGGGTCGTCTCCGAGGTGCTCGACGTCATCAGGGCTCAGGGAGTCGGTCTCGACGACTTCTTCGCTCGTTGGACCAACCGGCTGCTCCGGCGGAAGGAGTCGGAACTTCCGCTGGGTCCACCGTCCCTGGTCGGCATCACCTCGGCGGCGGGCCCGGCCCCGCTCTCCCAGGGGACGGTGGCGTCGTGACCGTACCGCCGCCGGTCGAGTTGGCAATGGGCCGGCAGGGGCACTACGCCGGGGTGGTCAGCCGACTGGCGGCCTTCGGCCTTGACATCCTGGCCCTCTGGGGCATCTACACCCTGGGGGTGGCCGGACTGTCGTTCGCCGTCCAGCTGCTGACCGACCGCACACTGCACGTCGATGACCACCAGTTGGTTGCCTTGACCGCCTTGGTGGTGTGGTCGTTCGTTTACTTCGCCTACCAGTGGACGCTGGGGGGGCGAACCATCGGGATGGCTCTGTTGGGGATTCAGGTGCGGTCGGCGGACGGCACGCCAGTCGGTGTCCGGTCGGCGGTCATCCGCACCCTGACACTGCCGCTCAGCCTGGTGTTCTTCTTCATCGGCTGTCTGGGCATCCTGATCGGCCGCGAGCGTCGCGGCTGGCACGACCACTTCGCCCGCACCTGCGTCGTCTACTCGTGGGACGCCCGTGCTGCTCGACTGCGATGGCTGGCCAAGCAGGACCTGAAGCCCCGCACCGTCGAGGAGCCCGCCGCCGGCTGATCCGGACCCCCCTTGGGTTCCGGTGCCGGAACCGGGACGCCGGTCCGGTGTGTGGCACGGTGGACGGGTGCCCGCCTACGAAGCCTTTGCCAGTTTCTACGACGAGGTGATGGATGATCCGGGGCCACGAGCCGACCGTGTGGCCCGTTGGATCGGGGAGTTCCGCCCTGGGGCCCAGACGTTGCTCGAGTTGGGGTGTGGCACCGGATCCCTACTGGCCCGACTACCGGAGGTGCCGGTACTGACCGGTCTCGACAGCTCCCCGCAGATGTTGGCGGTGGCCGCCACCAAGGTCCCAGGTGCCCGACTGGTGGAGGGGGACATGCGGACGTGTTCGTTCGGCGAGCGCTTTGAGGTGGTGTGCTGCGTGTTCGACAGTCTCAATCATCTGCTGGACTTCGACGAGTGGACGTCGGTCTTCGAAACTGTTCACCACCACCTGGCTGACGACGGGCTGTTCATCTTCGACGTGAACACGGTCGGAGAGCTCGCTCGGTTGGGTGAGGAACCGCCCTGGGTCTACGACTTCGACGGTGGGACCGCCGTCATCGACGTCATCAGCGCCGAAGCGTTGGGCGAGCCGGTGGAAGGGGACGTGGAGGTCGGGCAGGGCGGCGAGGTGTCGTCGGTGTGGGACATCCGGGTCTTCGAGCACGTGCAAGGGTCGCGGTACTCACTCCACCACGAGCAGATTGGTGAACTGGCGGTGCCGCTGGCCCGGGTGCGGGCAGCCCTGGCCGGACGGTTCGAGCTCCTCGACGAGATGGGCGACGACGGCGAGCACCCGACCGACAGCTCGGTGAAGGGCCACTTCGCCTATCGGCGGCTGCGCTGATGGCAGCGCCAGCTCGACTGTGGCCACCAGTGAATTGGGTTGGATCGGAAGGCCGTCAACGAACAGTGGACAGGTCGGTGGGGACTGTCCCGTCGTTGGACGACCATGGCATCCCACCACCGGTGGGGATCCCGCCACACTCCGCAGTTGCGCTGGGGCGGTCGAGCGTCGTCGGTTCGCCGGTTGTCAGGGCCGGGACGGTCCTTCAAGCAGATCGAGCAGATCCCCGATGGCCCGCTCCTGCCGGGTGCGATCGGGAAGCGGTGCGTGATCCTGAACCTGGTATCGATTCCGGCGACCATCCTTTGCCTTCAACAGAAATCCGGCCTCGATGAGATCGCTGACGATTCCATGGATCCGGCGTTCGGTGATCGATAGCTCGGCGGCGATGTCCCGGAGGCGAGCGTTGGGATTGCGGGCGATGCACTGGAGGACGCGTCCGTGGTTGGTGAGGAAGCTCCATTCGGGCACGGGCGCAAAAATATCATAGATGAAATTGATTGCATGTTTTAGGATGCAGGAATACAATAGAGGCGGAGCCGCCGATGCGGCTCACAGCTTCCCTTGCCTTCGACCGGTCAAGGCCGACCCCGGCATCTGAAGTACAGCCGGCCACGTGGCCCATCCATCGGTCGACAGCAGCGTATTCGAGATCAGTCAGCTGGCGAGCTGGCCGTGGTGGGTCGATGTGGGGAGCGCCAGCATGTCCAGAACATCCGATCAGTTGAGGAATATCAGCGCGGGCCGTTGGCTCGCAACCACCTCAGTGCTCGGGGTGGTAGGCATACTGGCGCTGGCCATCGGCATCCCCGATGCCGGCGCCTCTCAGGCTGCCGTCGACCTCGGCACCGCCGCACCCTTCGCGGTGCTGGCTGGAACCACGGTGACCAACACCGGGGCCTCGGTCATCTCCGGTGACGTGGGCGTCAGCACCGGAAGTGCTATCACCGGCTTCCCGCCCGCCATCGTGATCGGTGGATCCTTGCACGCCAATGACGCCGTGGCCATCCAAGCCAAGTCTGATCTCACGACGGCCTACACCACCACCGCCGGCCTCCCGAGTACCCAGACGATCTCTGCGGACCTCGGCGGGACGGAATTGGTATCGGGGGTGTACAAGGCGCCCTCGTCGATGGGTCTGACCGGAACCGTGACCCTGAACGGCCAGGGCGACGCTGATTCCGTCTTCATCTTTCAGGCCGGCTCGACACTGACCGCCAACGTCGGGAGCACCGTGGCCTTGGTCAACGGTGCCCAGGCCTGCAACGTGTTCTGGCAGGTCGGGTCCAGCGCCACCATCTACAGCTCCACGACCTTCGCCGGGACGGTGATGGCCAGCGTTTCAATCACCCTCGGAACCGGCGCCTCCGTCGCCGGACGGGTCCTCGCCGGGAGCGGGGCCGTCACGTTGAACGACAACCTCATCACCGTCCCAACCTGTGCGGACACCACCCCGACGACCACGGTGACGCCGGTGACCACTGTCGGCTCCTCGCCGACCACCCCGACGACCACCGCCACCGGCGCACCGACGGCGGCGAGCGGTACCACACCGGCACCGCCGACCGTGACCGGCATCACCCCCACCACCGGACCGGCTTCAGGGGGGACGACCGTGACCATCACCGGTACCGGCTTTGTCCCCGGTGGCACCACCGTGACCATCGGGCCCGGTGCGGCGACCGGCGTGTCATGCCCATCGGCCACCAGCTGCACCGCCACCACGCCACCGGGATCGCCGGGCCAGGTGGGTGTGACTGCAACCACCGCAGGGCTGACCTCGTCGACGGTCGGCACGCCGAGCTTCACGTACGTCGCCGCGGTGACGACCAGCGAAGTGATTCCGACCGGCGCCCCTCAGACGGGCGCCGGCGGGGCAGCCGGCTCGGATGGTCCGCTCCTCATCGGTATGGGTGCTGCCGTCCTGTTGGCAGCGGTACTGGCCTCCACCCAGGCGCTCCGACGTCGGGACCTTCCCGATGCAAGGGACTGACAAGGGTGTCGACGCTGCCCGGCCCATCAGTGGGCGATTCCGTTCGGGATGGGCCGTGGCAACCGTCTGCCTGGCGGCTGTCGCCGTTGGCCTGTTGATCGGCGGCGTGCAGGCGGATCAACGAGGACTCCCTCCTCCGAGGGCAGCTGCGACGTCGGTCAGCCATCCCGGTGGTCGGTTGTCGCCCGCCGGCGCCGCCACCACTACCCCGTCGGTGGCGCCAGCGGCCCGGTCGGTCCCGGTGGCGTTGACGATCCCGGCCATCGGGGTATCGGTCTCGCTGTCGAGTCTCGGCCTCAACCCGAACGGCACCGTCGACGTGCCGAGCGACGTCAACCAGCCTGGCTGGTACGACCTGGGGCCCACACCCGGCCAGCAGGGTTCGGCGGTCGTCCTCGGCCACGTCGATTCCTACCTGGGCCCGGCTGTCTTCTTCCTCCTGAGGAACCTGGTGCCGGGTGGCATGGTCAGCGTGGTGCTGGCAGACGGAGTCACGGCTCGTTTCGCGGTCACCTCGGTCGCCGAGTACACCAAGACGGCGTTTCCCGACCAGGCGGTCTATGGCGACCACGGTTCCAGCGAACTGCAGCTCGTCACCTGTGGTGGGACCTTCGACTCCCAGACCGGTCACTACCTGTCGAACGTGGTGGTCTACACCACCCTCGTCGGCAGCAGTCCGGAGTCACCAGCCAGTCAACCGAAAACTCCGAGAATGCCTGGCTGGGTCCTCGGCAGTGACCCCGGAAGTGGAGCCCTTGGTGGGTCACCTCTTGAACCCTGACCTCCACGAGACTTGGGAGACGCTCCTGGCGGAGTAGGTCGTGAGGACGTCTGGTGCCAACGCTCCGACCTTCCCTCAGGCGGGGTGCCGTGCGACGCCAGCAGCCCTTCCGGTGGGTGGGCTACTCCTTCCACCTTCAGAGGCTGACGTCCACCTCGCCGTCGCGGGGAACACGTGCCCTCCGTGCCGTCATTCTCGGCAGTTCCGCCCAGACCGCGCCTACTGCTTCCCACCGGAGATTGATCGGCCGAATGACCAGATTGGTCGGTTGACCATTCTGTTCGTCGGGCGGCGGGTACTGTTCTCCGGTTGCGATCGTCGCTGGAGATCGCCACCGATGTTGGACATCCGGCGAGGTCCAGAGGAGGGCCACATGGAGCGCCGCAGACGCCGCAATTCCAGGACCAGGTGGTCATATCCCCTCATCGGGATCGCTTTCGGACTGGCGGCCGTGACGACCCTGCCGCTGCACGCCGTTGGCGCCGGTGCGGTCGCCGCTCATTCCCACACCTCACACGCGAAACAACTGGTGCCCTTTCAGCCGGGCGACTGGACGATCTACTACGCGGCCGGCGCCGCCTTCAAGTTCGAAGGAACATGCCGCCAGAACGTGGCGGAGGGCTATCCGTGCTTTTCCGACTCGGACGAGGACCATTTTACCGACCTTATGAAGTCCCTGACTGGGATCAAGACAGAACTCGACTCAGTCGCCAGCACGCAGCACGACATCATCGACCTTCTGAACAAGATCATCAGCGAACTCAACAATCAAGGCGTTCGGGATGCCTATGATCGGATCGCTAAGGCCATCGACCCGATAACGCTGGCTGTCCAAAAAGACCAGGAGTTTCTCGGGTGCATGAGTTGGTTCAACACCAACGGCAGCAAGCCTGATGCCAGGCAGCTCCCGGGCTGCGCACTTTCGGACGCCGCCGGGAACCCCATCGCTCCAACTCCGGACTCTCCTGCATTCACCTACACCCACCCGACGAGTCTCGACGACCTCTACGCCGGGAGCCTGTCCTCCAACGCCAACGACCTTCCGAACGCCAGTGCGGGTGCCCGTCTGCTGGCGGCATCCCTCGGAATGATCGAAGCCGCCGGTTACAACAGTGCCAGCTGGGCAACGACGGCTTCTCAGGCGGGTGCCTACCTGGCCGATGTGATCAGCGGCAAAGAGAGCGACCAGCAATGGGCGATGCTCGACAACTACGTGAAGGCCAACACCTCCGACCTCGCCACCAGCGAGCAGGCGGTTGACGGCCCGCCGTATCTGACACCCAATTACGTAAATCTTCAGAACAGTATTTCGACCTATTGGATCGATCTCGAGGCGTCCTACTACGCCGTCCTGCAGACCGGATTGGGGGTCATTGCGTCACAGACCGGCCCGAACGCCGACAACGCCAAGGCCACGGTCGCCACCCTCGACAAGCAGGAGTCAGGGGGCCCCAGCTACGCCCCGGGCTATGCGCTGCCCGCCCAAATCGAGACGTGGCTGTTTCCGGCGGCAACGTCAGTGCCGACGCCGCCGACGCTCCCCGTGCCCCTGGCGGCCGCTCCCAATCAGGGGTGGTATATCGACAAGCAGTCCAAGGTGAATGAAGTCGACAACCTGACGACGACACCGACGGCCACCCCCTCGCAGCCGGCCGCCGAGTACCCCACCAAGGCGCAGCTCGATGCCTTCTCGGCGGAGCTGATCGCCCACAAGGTGAAGTACAGCAGCCTGCCTCCGCTGGCGCCCGCCGCCCTCCCCGCCGATGAGGCCCTGTGGGCGAATATGGGACCGTCGACGGAGTCGATCCACCTCGGCGGTATCTGCGCCGGCGGACCCATCAACGGCACCAAGGGCGTGTACAAGGACTGCAATGCTCCGTCGCAGACGGTGACGACCGAGTGGTCCACTGGCGTGCAGCCGAGCGACGACGGTCAGAGCCATCAGGGGCGCTTCCTCCGAGACTCGCTCTCGACGGTGTCCGACACGGCCTGTATCGCACCCGTCACCATCTGGGACGCCCATCCTTCCTTGGACGCCGACGTTGCCGTCACGGAACGGGGAGGCGCCTTCCCGAACCCTTCGGGGTTCTCCGCCGCGCCCCTCATCTGGGGCCTCGATGAGACGCAACCCACGAGACGTCAGGTCAGCACGACGCCTGACGTCAGCTCGGAGATCCTGGTGGACGCCGGGCCCGGCCATACGCCGACCAACTGGGAGTCCCTCAATCTCGACGACACCTACTCCAAGATGAACCCCGGCGCCGTGGTTCCGGACTATGACCTGTACTTCCTCGGCTTGACGAAGATCATCTACCGGCCGCCGAGCAAGTTCTACCCCAGCGAGGTCGTCGAGCATCACACCTGGGCGTTCGGGCCGGGGATACTGCTGCGATGCGGCGGGGTGCACGACCCGAGCATCGCGGCGGTACCGGCGGCCTGGATGAAGGTGGTGGACGCACCCACCAACGGTGGGCTCTGGGACAGTCCGTTGATCCGGTCGGGAAAGCCGATCCAGCCATTGACGGCCGCAAGCCACTACTCCGGGAAGGGCTAAGGGCATCGATAGGGCCCACAACTCTCAGGAAGTAGCACCATGTACGAGATGTAGCCGCTCGACGGCCTCGAACCCGAGACGGTCCGCACTGCGCAGCCCACGTTCAGATCGCACCAATGAATCATCACCGGTGGCAGGGTGAAGCGACTCGATGTCTCGCGACAGCACAGCGTGCCCCCGGCAGGAATTGAACCTGCGCACATGGCTTCGGAGGCCAATGCTCTATCCGCTGAGCTACGAGGGCGTGGTCCGGAGGGGTTGAGCGTCGCAACCGACGTGACCGCTCCGTAAGGGTCGCCAGCCTACCGCCCAAATCAGGGGCGGTCGCTCCGACCCCTCGTCCCATCCCACCGGTCCCTGGCCGGCGAGGACGTAATCTCTGGCGCAATGCCCATCCGTGACCAACTCGCCGAATCCGTCAGCCGCGCTCTGGCCACCGTGGCGGCTGACACCTCACTCGACGTGGAAGTGGCACCCGGTGACGTACTGCTCGAGCGCCCGGCTCGTCGTGAGCACGGTGACTGGTCCACCAACGTGGCCCTGGTGCGGGCCAAGCGGGCCGGCACCAACCCCCGGGCCCTGGCCGAGGCGCTGGTGGCCGCCCTGACCGCCGACCCTCCACCCCACACCACGGCGATGGAGCTGGCCGGCCCCGGCTTCGTCAACTTCCGCCTCGACGACGGGTGGCTCCACGACGCCCTGGCCGAGGAGCTCGAGGCCGGCGAGGCGGGCTATGCCCGGCCCGATGTCGGCCACGGCGAGCGGGTGCAGATCGAGTTCATCTCCGCCAACCCCACCGGTCCCATCCACGTCGGCAACGGCTGGTGGGGAAGTTACGGCGACGCACTGGCCCGGGTGCTGGACCGGGCCGGCTACCGGGTGAGCCGCGAGTACTACGTCAACGACACCGGAGGACAGATCCGCCGCCTGGGCGAGAGTCTTCTGGCCCGCCAGCGGGGCGACGAGGTGCCCGACGGCGGCTACCAGGGCGAGTACGTCACCGAGCTGGCCGCCGTCTATGACGGCCCCGACGACGTCACCGTCGCCGGCCGGTGGGCCGCCGAGCGGATCCTGACGATGATCCAGGCCACGCTGGCCTCGGTCGGCATCGTCTTCGACGAGTGGTACAGCCAGGCCTCCATCGAGGAGAGCGGAGCCGTCGACGAGACCATCGCCATCCTGGCCGACAAAGGCCTGGTGTTCGAGGAGGACGGGGCCACCTGGTTCCGGGCCACCGAGTTGGGCGACACCCGCGACCGGGTGCTCCGGAAGTCCAACGGCGATGCCACCTACCTGGCCGGCGACCTGGCCTACCACCGCGACAAGTTTCTGGTCCGGGGCTTCGACCGGGTGATCGACGTCTTCGGTGCCGACCACCACGGCCAGGTGGCCAGCCTGATGGCCGGGGTGGAGGCCCTGGGGGTGCCCAAGGGCCACCTCGAGGTGCGGCTGGGTCAGATGGTGTCCCTGGTGGACGGGGACGAGGCCGTCAAGATGGGGAAGCGGGCGGGGAACGCCATCTCCCTCGACTCGCTGGTGGCCGATATCGGCCCCGACGCCACCCGGATCCTCAGTCTGATGAGCACCCTCGACCAGGCCACCACCTTCGACCTGGCCTCGGTGCGGGAGCAGTCGGTGGAGAACCCGGTCTTCTACGTGCAGATGGCCAACGCCCGTATCAGCGGGGTCGGCCGCAAGGCGGTCGAGCGCGGGGTGGTCCGCGTGCCCCGCGCCCAGGCCGACTTGGGACTGCT